>MDTD01125419.1_pt1 | contig 52208 bp, 48 predicted proteins | sample 811221 | NCBI WGS metagenome assembly MDTD01 (sample SAMN05326646, study PRJNA326480) | marine metagenome | isolation source: seawater | place: Pacific Ocean: South West | collected 2011 | reverse complement strand
GGACGTGCGGCTTGTCGGCTTCACCGGGTCGACGGCGGTCGGCAAGCATCTGATGCGCGGCGCCGCCGACGGCATGAAGCGGGTGGCGCTTGAGCTTGGCGGCAACGCCCCCTTCATCGTCTTCGACGACGCCGATCTCGACGCGGCGGTGGCCGGCGTGATCGCCTCCAAGTTCCGCAACATGGGCCAGACCTGCGTCTGCGCCAACCGGATCTACGTGCAGAAGGGCGTCCACGATGCCTTCGTCGAGCGGCTTGCTGCCGCCGTCCGCGCGCTCAAGGTCGGCGACGGCCGCGAGCCGGGCGTGCAGCAGGGGCCGCTGATCAATATGGCCGCAGTCAAAAAGGTCGAGGCCCATGTCGAGGATGCGCTTGCCAAGGGCGGCACGCTCGTCACCGGCGGCAAGCGGCATGCGCTCGGCGGCACTTTTTTCGAGCCGACGGTCGTGACCGGCATGCGTGCCGACATGCTTGCGGCTTGTTCGGAGACCTTTGGTCCGCTGGCGCCGGTTTTCGCCTTCGAGACGGAGGCCGAGGTGCTGGCGGCGGCCAACAACAGCGACGCGGGCCTTGCCGCCTATTTCTTCACCCGCGACATGTCGCGGAGCTACCGGATGCTGGAGCGGCTGCAATTCGGCATGGTCGGATGCAACACCGGCGTGTTGTCGTCGGAACTTGCACCCTTCGGCGGCGTCAAGCAGAGCGGAAACGCGAGGGAAGGGTCGCATCACGGCATTGCGGAGTTCACCGAGCTGAAATATGCGGTAGTCGGTGGCCTGGAGCTTTGAACCCATGATGCAGTCGAAACCCGTGATCGCCGTCATCGCCTGCGTCCGTGAGGTCGAGGGCGAGGCGGCAAGCATCGTCAAGCGGCGCTATCTCGATGCCGTTGCCCGTTTTTGCGACGCCGTACCGGTGATCGCGCCGGCGATGGGCTGCGCGGCCGACGCGGCGGCCCTGGTGGCGCGCGTCGATGCCGTGCTGCTCACCGGCTCGAATTCCAACATCGAGCCGTCGCGCTACGCGCCGGAGATGGCCGGATCGCCGCCCTATGACCCGCAGCGCGACGAGACCTCTTCCGGGCTGATCGCCGCCGCCATGGCGGCGGGAAAGCCGCTTTTCGGCGTCTGCCGGGGCTTGCAGGAGATCAATGTCGCGCTCGGCGGGACGTTGGTCGACGAGCGTGCGGCCGGTCTCGACGGTCCCTCGCACCACGCGCCCGAAGGGGTCGACCTCGCGGAGATGTTTGCCTACGGGCACGACGCGGTCGCCGAACCGGGCGGGGTGATGGAGACCATCGCGGGGTCGCAGCCGGTGAGGATCAACAGCGTGCATTTCCAGCGCGTCGATCGTCTCGCGCCCGGATTGCGCGTCGAGGCCCGTTCGCCCGATGGCGTTGTCGAGGCGGTGTCCTCCGCGCCGGGCGGGCCTCCCGTTCTGGCGGTGCAGTGGCACCCGGAATGGCAGCCCGAGGGGCGGGCGCACGACATGGCCTTCTGGCGTCATGTCGGCCAGGCCGCGCGCGCGGCAATGCGCTGAGCAATCCGCCGTCTCGATAAAAAAAATCTATCTCTCGAATTCTGCATTCGAATTGGACACATCGCCGCGGATGCCCTGAAATGCTGGTATCTGATAACGGTGAAGGTGCTATGACAGACAAGAAGCTTTATCTGAAATTCCTCGAGTCTGGCGTCCAGGGGATCATTTCCCTTTATTGGGAAAACGCCCCGGAGACCTGCAAGGCGATCTGGGGGGCGCTTGAAACCCCGATCCAGGTTCCGGCCAGCCACGCGATCTTCTCGGGTCCGGAAATCATGATGGGACTGCCCGAAAGCGCCCGCACGTTCGACCCGACGACCCTTCCGCCGGAAAACCAGACCGTCTACCCCGAGCCCGGCGACATGCTGTGGTTCTACCAGCCGAAGAACTTCTTCAAGATCGATCCCGACGAGTTCTGGGAAATCGGCATGTTCTATGGCGTTGGCGGTCGCACGTTTGGCCCCACCGGCTGGATCCCTTGCACCTATTTTGCCCGGATGACCGAAGGCCTCGACGCCATCGCCGAGCAGTGCAAACTGATCCGCAAGGAAGGCATGAAGACGATCGAACTCGGTCGCCTCGTGTAATTCCCGTCGGATGCGGCCCGACTGTGCCGGGCCGCATCCGTCCCGACTGCAAGAAAAACCCAGAGAGGACCTCTGCCATGAAGGTGATTACGACATTTGCCGCCTCCGGCATCGCGGCGCTGATGGCCACCAGCGCGCTCGCCGCTGGCGAGACCATCACGATCAATTCCTTCGGCGGCGCCTACGAAAAAGCGCACCGTCAGTGCATCATCGATCCGTTCGAGAAGGAAACCGGCGCGACCGTCCAGATCGTGACCGCCTATTCCGCGGACGCTTTCGCCCAGCTCCGCGCCCAGAAGGACGCGCCGCAGTTCGACGTCATCCACTTCTCCGGCGGCCAGGAGATCGTCGGCGCCAAGGAAGGCCTGCTGTCGCCGATCGATCCGGCCAGCCTGTCGAACGCGGAAAACCTCTACGACATCGCCAAGACGAATCTTGCCGCAGGCGAGGGTCCGGCCTATTCGATCGCCGCCATCGGCCTCGTCTACAATGCCGAGACCGCCCCCAGCAAGCCGACCAAATGGGCCGATCTCTTCGACAAGGCCTATGCCGATCACATCGTGCTGACCGATATCTCCAACGGCTACGGGATGCTCGGCTTCCTGATGCTCAACAAGGTGCGCGGGGGCACGCTGGACGACATCCAGCCGGGTCTCGATGCCGTGACCGAGCTGCTCGACAATGGCGCCATCGTCGTGAACACCTCGCCGGAGATCCAGCAGGAATTCGCCCAGAACGACGCCTGGGTCGCGCCCTATGCCTCCGATTATGCCTTCACGCTGCGCAAGGCCGGCCTGCCGTCCGCCTTCGTGCAGGGCGAGGAAGGCACGCCGGCGAGCTTCATCACCGCCAACCTCGTCGCCGGTCGCGACAACCAGGAGCTGGCGCTGAAGTTCATCGACATGTCGATCTCGCGCGAGGCGCAGGAGTGCTTCGCCGGCGAGCTGCGCTACTCGCCGACCAACAAGACGGTCGAGCTGTCCGATGAAGTCGCTGCAGACGTCGCCTATGGCGAGGCCGCCGTGGCCGGCCTGCTGCGCTTCGATCCGACCGTGATCGAAGCGAAGCGGTCGGAGTGGGTCGACGCCTGGAACCGGACCATCGCCCGCTAAGCCAACACGACACCGCACCGCCGCGTGGCAGCATCGCCGCGCGGCGGTCGCCTTTTCAACGACCGTCCGGCGCGAGCCGGCGCAAGGCAAGGGATCCCGATGAACGATCGCGCGGAAAACACGCTGCTGGTCTTGCCTGGCCTGGCTTTGCTGGCCTTGGCGTTCTTCGTCCCCATCACCCAGATGCTGATCCTGTCGGTGTCCGGCGATGACGGGCCGACGCTGGCCCATTTCACCCGCTTCCTGGGTGACCCCTATTATCTCGGCGTGCTGTGGCGCACGGTGCGCCTATCGATCCTGATCACCGTGATCTGCGCGGCCATCGGCTTTCCGCTTGCCTATATCATGGCGCGCGTCGGCCCCCGGCTGCGGCTGTGGCTGATCGTACTCGTCATCCTGCCGCTGATGACCAGCGTCGTGGTGCGCACCTTCGGCTGGATGGTGCTTCTGTCGCGCTCCGGGCTGATCCCCGAGATGCTGCGCGACATGGGCCTCGTCGGCCGCAATTTCGCGATCATGCAGACCGAGACGGCCATCGTCATCGGCATGGTGCAGGTGCTCCTGCCATTCATGACCCTGTCGATCCTGGGCATTGTCACCCGCATCGATCCGCGGCTGGAAGAGGCCGCGCGCACCATGGGGTGTACCTTCCTCCAGTCGCTGCGCACCGTGGTTCTGCCGCTGGCGGTTCCCGGCATCATCGCCGGCTCGCTGCTGGTCTTCACACTCTCGGCAAGCTCCTTCGTGACGCCGAACCTGCTCGGCGGGTCGCGCATCCAGGTGCTGGCGGCCTCCATCTACCGCTCGGTGACGCAGACGCTCGACTGGCCCTTCGCGGCCGCCCAGGCGGTGATCCTCTTCGTCGGCATCCTGCTCATCCTCGTGCCTTACGCCCGTCTCGCCGGAGGTCGGTCCAATGGTTAAATCCATCTCGACGCCGATGCGCATCGCCACAATGGCGTTCGTGGTGTTCACGGCGATCTTCCTGCTGGCGCCGCTGGTCGTGGTCGTCGGCGTGTCGGTCTCCGAAAGCCAGTTCATCGCCTTCCCGCCGTCCGGCTTCTCGCTGCGCTGGTATGAGGAGGTGCTGGGGTCCGACGCCTATGTCGGGGCCGCCTGGATCAGCCTGCGGGTGGCGATCCTGGTCACGCTGACGGCGACCTTCGTCGGCGGCGCGGCGGCGATTGCCCTGCACCGGCGCAAGCTGCCGTTTTCCGGTGCGCTGGCGACCTTCTTCCTGTCGCCGCTGGTGCTGCCGACGATCATCTACGCCATCGGCATGCTGATGCTGTGGAGCGCGATCTTCGGTCCCGTCTCCATCGTCACGCTGTGGCTGAGCCACACGGTGATCACCATCCCCTACGTGGTGCGCACCACGCTGGCCGTGCTGTCGGAATCCGATCCCTTCCTGGAAGAGGCGGCGCAGACCATGGGCGCAAGCCGCCTGCAGCGGCTCTGGCTGGTGGTCGTGCCGCAGTGTCGCCCCGGCCTGATCGCCGGCGCCTTCTTCGCCTTCAACATCTCCTTCGACGAGGCGGTGCTGGCGCTCTTCCTGCGCAAGCCCGGTCTCACCACCTTGCCGGTGCAGATCTATGGCCAGCTCGAGTTCAGCCCCGACCCCTCGGTCGCCGCTGTCTCCACCATCATGATCGCCCTCACCATCACCTTGATCCTGGTTATCGACCGCCTGCTCGGTGTCCAGAAATTCGCGAGTGCCTGACCCATGGCTGATGTCCGTCTCACACAGATCAAGAAGTCCTTCGGCCAGGTCGAGGTTCTCCACGGGATCACGCTCGACATCGCCTCGGGCGAATTCATCAGCCTGCTGGGCGCCTCGGGCTGCGGCAAGACCACCTTGCTGCGCATCGTCGCCGGCCTGGAAGGCGTCACCAGCGGCACGGTGGAGATCGCCGGCCGCGACGTGACGGAGCTTCCGCCGGAAAAGCGCGACATCGCGATGATGTTCCAGTCCTATGCGCTCCTGCCGCATCTCTCGGTATCGGAAAACGTTCGCTTCCCCTTGCGCATGCGCAAGATCGGCAGCCGCGAGGAGCAGGCGGAAAAGGTGCGCGACGCGCTGGAGACGGTGCAGCTCGGCCATCTCGCCGACCGCAAGCCGCGCCAGCTCTCCGGCGGCCAGCAGCAGCGCGTGGCGCTGGCGCGGGCCATCGTCTCGCGCCCGCAGGTGCTTTTGCTGGACGAGCCGCTGTCGAACCTCGACGCCCGCCTGCGCGAGGACATGCAGGTGGAACTGATCGAGATCCACAAGCGGCTCGGCCTCACCTCCATCTTCGTTACCCACGACCAGGAGGAGGCGCTGAGCCTTTCCGACCGTGTCGTGCTGCTGAACGGCGGCAAGGTCGAGCAGGAAGGCGCGCCGAGCGAGATCTATTCCAACCCGGCGACCGGCTTTGCCTCGAACTTCCTGGGGGCTGCAAATCTCCTGCCGGCGACGCTGACGGAGACCGCCGCCGGACGTGCCGCGAAGCTCGAGGACGGTCAGGTGTTCCCGATCGAGACCGGCGCGGGCGAGGGCGGCGAGGTCACGCTCGCCCTGCGTCAGGAGGATGCGACGCTCTGCGCCGAGGGCGAGGGCCAGCTCACCGGCGTCGTCGCCGCACGCATCTATCTGGGCGCGCGCAACCGCTATGTCGTCAAGGTTGCCGGCCACGAGGTGCGCGTGCTGACGGGGACGGAAACCCTGTATGAAAGCGGCGCCCGCGTCGGTCTGCAGATCGATCCGGCGCGCATTCGCGTCCTGCCGCGCGACTGAGCCCGACCCCGCCGCAAGTTCCAGCGCCCCCGTCGCGGCAAATCGCCTGCGTCAGGGACGGCGCCACCCCAAGACGGAGACAACCGATCATGATCGCTTTCGAGACCGGCCTGTTCATCGATGGTGCCTTTGTTGCCGGGGAGGGCGCTTGCGAACCGGCGCGCGACCCTGCGCGCGGCACGCTTCTCGCCGAGGTTCCCTCCGCAAGCCCGGCGCAGGTCGACCGCGCCGTCGAGGCCGCTCATGCCGCCTTCGCGACCTGGCGGCGCACGACGCCGAAGGAGCGCAGCCGTCTGCTATGGTCGATCGCCGATGCGGTGGAAGCGAATGCCGACACGCTGTCGGAAGTGGAATCGCTCAACGCCGGCAAGCCGCGCCGCTTCGTCGCGCTGGCGGAACTGGCCAATGTCGCCGATGTCTTCCGCTTCTTCGCAACGGCGGTCCGCAACATGCCGGCGGTCGCCGCCAACGGCTATCGCTCCGACACGATGACCTCGATGCTGCGCCGCGACCCGATCGGCGTGATCGCCTCCATCGCGCCGTGGAACTACCCGCTGCTGATGGCGGCCTGGAAGCTGGCGCCGGCACTTGCCGCCGGCAACACCGTGGTGATCAAGCCGTCGGAAAACACCCCGCTCAGCCTGCTCGCCTTTGCCCGCATCCTTGGCGAGATCCTGCCCAAGGGCGTGGTCAACGTCATCTGCGGCAACGGTCCGGACGTCGGCCAGCGGCTGATCACACACGATCTGGTTCGGATGATCTCGCTCACCGGCGACGTGCGCACCGGCCGCGCCATCCTGAAGGCAGCCGCCGGCGACACCATCAAGCGCACCCATCTGGAGCTTGGCGGCAAGGCACCGGTGATCGTGCTGAAGGACGCCGATCTCGATGCGGTGGTCTCGACGATGCGCGAGGCGAGCTTCTACAACGCCGGCCAGGACTGCACGGCCGCCTGCCGGGTGCTGGTCGACGCCTCGGTCGCCGACGAACTCGCGGCGAAACTCGCGGAGATGGTCGGCAGCCTCGTCTACGGCGAACCGGAGCGCGACGACGTCGAGTTCGGCCCGCTGATCAGCCAGGCCCAGCAGCAGCGCGTCGCCGGCTTCGTCGAACGCGCCCGCGCCTCAGGCGCGGAGATCCTCGCCGGCGGCAACATCGTCGAGGGGCCGGGCTTCTTCCACGAGCCGACGCTGGTGCGCGCGCCGATCGAGGCGGAAATCGTCCAGAAGGAGGTGTTCGGTCCGGTGGTGACGCTGACGCCCTTCGAGACGCCGGAACAGGCGCTCGCCTGGGCGAATGCCTCGGAATACGGGCTGGCGTCTTCGGTGTGGTCGCGCGACGGGCAGGCGGCGATGCGGATCGCCAATACGCTTGAATACGGCATCACCTGGGTGAACACCCATGGCGTCTTTGCGACCGAGATGCCGCATGGCGGCATGAAGAACTCGGGCTACGGCTCGGATCTTTCCATGCAGTCGCTCCTCGACTACACCCAGGTTCGACATGTGATGATCGCCTCCTGACCGGAAACGGCCAGGGTCGGGCGTCTGCGCAAGCCGGTGGATCCGTGATATGAATGACCGCATGCGCCTGCTGGACATGAAGACCTATGTCGTGCTGGCCCGAAATCGTCATTTCGGCCGTACGGCGGACGAGCTCAACACCACCCAGCCGGCGATCTCCAGCCGGCTGGCCTCCATCGAGCGCGAGCTGGGGTGCAAGCTGGTCATCCGCGGCGACGGCCGCTTCGCGCTTACCGCCGATGGCGAACGGGTGCTGCAGCATTTCGAGACGGTTCTCGACGACATCGAGGCGCTGAAGGATTCGCTTGCCGGCGCCGACCACCACAGCCACGAACCCTTGCGCATCGGCGCGATCGATTCGGTGTCCTCGACCTGGATGCCGCAGCTGATCGAGGCGCTGCACCAGCAGTTTCCCGGGCTGAAGATCGAATTGACGGTGGATGGCACCAAGCCGCTCGTCTCGGGCATGCGCAAGGGCGAGTTCGACCTGATCTTCTGCCTGCACCCGGTGCTCGACGAGGGCTTTCGCAGCTACACCGCCTGCGTGTTCCAGATGAGCTGGGCTGGATCGCCGAAGCTGATCGATCCCGACCGGGTCTATTCGGTGGCGAGCCTTGCCGACCTGCCGATCATCTCGTTTCCGAAGAATTCGCCGCCCTACCAGATGGTTGCGCCGTATTTTCACGACGAGCAGGCACTGGCCTCCAAGCTTACCAGCTGCAATTCGCTGTTCGCGATCATCAACTTGCTGATCGACGGCTTCGGCGTTGGCGCTGTGCCGACGGTGACGATCTGGCGCGAGCTGGAAATGGGCCTGCTCAAGACGATCACCGTCACCAAGCGCTTTCCGCCGATGCCGATCATCGCCTCCTATCAGGCGAGCCTGCGTCAGGAGTTCATCGGCCAGATCGTTCGGCAGGCGAAACACTGCGTCGCCGACTATTGCGCGCGTGTCACGCCCGACATGGTGTGGATCGACTGACGCGGCCCTGTACGGACCGCGCCCAGTCGTGCCGGGCTGTCGTCAGGCGGCGGCGGCCTGGGCCGCGTTTGCGGCGCGCGCCTCGCGGAAGGACACGAGCCGGTTCTGCGCCTCGTCCCAAAGCGCAAGCTTCACGCAGGAAAAGCTCTCCCACAGCGTGATCCGGCCGATGCCGCCAAGTTCCGGGTGGTCGCGCAGGATCTCCGGCAGGCGGTAGAACGGCACCTTCGAGCACAGGTGATGCACGTGGTGGATGCCGATGTTGCCGCTGAACCAGCGCAAGACGGCCGGCAGGTCATAGTGCGAGCTGCCATGCAGCGCGGCATGCTGGAACGTCCAGTCGTCCGACTGCGACCAGTGGGTCCCCTCGAACTGATGCTGGACGTAGAACAGCCACACGCCGCCGGTGGCGGCCATCAGCGTGATCGGGATCTGCACCATCAGGAAGGGGCCGAGACCGATCAGCCAGATCAGCCCGGCGACGGGAACCGCCACGGCCAGATTGGTCGAGATCGTGGAAATCCAGGGCCGCGCGCCGGCGCGCATCAGGCCGATCGGCAGCCGGTACTGGCACACGAACAGCCAGGCGGGGCCGAGGCCGAACATCACGACGGGATGGCGATATAGGCGGTAGCGCAGTTTGGCAAAGCGCGACAGCGCCTGGTATTCGGCGACCGTCAGCGTGTCGACATCGCCGATGCCGCGCTGGTCGAGATTGCCGGCGGTGGCATGGTGGACGGCATGGGTGTGCCGCCAGTAGTCGTAGGGGGTCAGCGTCAGGACGCCGATTACCCGGCCCACCCAGTCATTGGCGGAGCGCCTGGTGAACAGCGAGCCGTGACCGCAGTCGTGCTGGACAATGAACAGGCGGACCAGAAAACCGGCCGCCGGAATGGTCAGCAGAAGGCCCCACCACTGGCCGTGGATCGCGGCAAGTGCGCTCAGCGCCCACAGCGCGGCGAAAGGCACGGCCGTGAGCACGATCTCGAGACAGCTGCGCAACGTGCTCGGCGCCCTGTATTGCATCAGCACCTTGCCCCAGGCGCGGGCCTCGGCAGCCTTCATGGCGTGATCTTCAGCGGATGGGTGCATGGAATCCTCAAGAGACGGACGACCACCTCGATGTGGTCCGCCGGCGCGATGCGATCAAGACGGACTTTGCCGCAACAGCTCGCGCGTGAACGAAAAAAAGGCCGGGCAATGCCCGGCCTTTCTGGATACCGACGATCGCGCCCACCGGATGACGGTCGCGGATCGGAATCGGTAACTCAAGCTTCCTGCAGGTTGTCCGCAGCGCTCTTGCCCGAACGGCTGTCCTTGACGACGTCGAAGGACAGCTTCTGGCCTTCCACGATCGTGTGCAGGCCAGCGCGCTCGACGGCGGAGATGTGGACGAACACGTCCGGGCCGCCGTTGTCGGGCTGAATGAAGCCGAAGCCTTTGGTGGTGTTGAAGAACTTAACGGTACCAGTGTTCATGACGATTTCCTTTCAATCGGTCACAAAGAAATGCCCGCCACGCGAATGCCGCGCGACCAGCGGTTAGGATCGACATTGAGAAGGAAGTTCGTCGTAGCGCCGAAGCACGGTAACAAAGTTCTACCAGCAAGATCGATGAAGAGCTTATAGCCGCAATCGGTGTTCAAAATAAGATGCTAAAAAAAATAAATTCTTCAGGGCGGTTAACGCCGGGCGGCCTGCGCCGGCCACGCCCGGAAAACGGCTCGGACCGGACAGATCGCCTCCACCGTCATTCGGTGCTTTTCTCGAACTGGACGCCAAGCTCGGTGCCCGTGCGCCAGCGCACCAGGGCAATCACCTGGATGTCCTCGTTGACGATGCGCAATTCGAACCGGTCGGGAATGTCGATGGTACTGGGCAGCTTGAGCAGCGCGCCGTCCTCCGACAGGTTGCGGACGCGGCAGTCGAACACCATCGTCCGATTGCCGAGCACGATCTTGCCGCTCTTCAACGTGCGGTGACGCGGGCTGCTGCGCCGGTTCCTGTCGGTCATTGTCTGCTGGTCCCGCCCCACGTCGTCGTTGATAGTCATCATCCCCGATCATCCTACGCCTATTCGGCCTGATTGCGCCCGCAATCGGGCAATTTCGCGCCCTGTTCCTAGGTGGCGCAGGCAATGCACAGTGATGCCGCCGGGTCCGCCTCAAGCCGGCCCGGCGCGATTTCCTCGCCGCACGACAGGCAGTCGCCATAGGTGCCGGCATCGATACGTTGCACTGCGGCATCGATCCGGGCAAGCTCGGCGACGCGTTGGCGCTCCGATGCCTGTGCCATTGCCTGTCCCTGCAGGGCATCCATGCGCGACAGCCGCCCGACGGACTGCTGGTCGAGGGAAACGACGCTGCGGGCATCGCGCGCCATGGCGCTCAGGTCGACGATCTCGCGCCTGCGCGCGAGCAATGACCGACGTGCATCTTCCGGATCGATCATCGGTGTGGTTCCCGCTGCCCTCGACGGTGGCAAGGTTCCACAGCCGCCGCCGTCGCGCAATGGGGTGATCGCGCCGCCGGCTCCGGACGTGGCGCATGCCAACGCTTGACCGCGGGCGCGGGGGCAGGCATTCCCTTGGGGACTTGCGTCTCTTTCGACCGCGAGGGTGGAGCCCAAACATGACGTATCTGATAGCCGGACTGATCATCTTTTTCGGGGTTCATTCCCTGCCCATGCGCCCCGCGCTGCGCGGTCGGATGCGCGAGCGTCTGGGCGACCTCGGCTACAAGGCCGCTTTCGCCCTCGTCTCGCTCCTCGGCCTCGTGCTCATCGTCTACGGATACGGCATGGCGCGCGCCGCCGGGTCGCCGATCCTGTATTCGCCGCCGCTGTGGATGAGCCACATCACCATCTTGTTGATGGCCCCGGTGTTCGTGCTGCTGGTCGCCGCCTATGCGCCGACGGGCACGGTCAAGGCCCGCAGCAAGCATCCGATGATTCTCGCCGTCAAGATCTGGGCGCTCGCCCACCTTCTGGCGAACGGCGACCTGGCGTCCGTCGTGCTCTTCGGCAGCTTCCTGGCATGGGGCGTCGTCGATCGCATTTCGCTCAAGCGGCGCGGCGACATCGGCGGCGCCGGCGCGCTGCGCAAGTCGATCGCCGGCGACGCGATTTCGGTGGTCGTCGGTCTCGGTCTCTATGTCGCGTTTGTCGTCTATCTGCATGCGTGGCTGATCGGCGTGCCGGTCATCTAGCGGCACGCGCCGCCCGGCCGCCTCACTTGTGCCATCAAGACGCGCAAGGGAAGCGGTCGAATGCGGACAGGAAACGGTTCGTGCGCTGGCGTTGACGGCGGTCAAAGGCCGTTTGCCAGTCTCAGGTCAAATGGATAAGGTGGCGCCGCGCGGCACGGATCGCGCGCTCCATGCATTGTTTTCGGGAAAACGCAGCGTATGTCGGACATTTTTCGCGAGGTCGACGAGGAAATCAGGCACGAGCGCTACAAGCGCCTGTGGGACCGCTTCGGACCGTATCTGATCGCCGTGGCCTTACTGATCGTCGTCGGCACGGCCGCCTACCGCGGCTGGGTCTACTGGCGCGAGACCGAGGCGCAGGCGTCCGGCGATGTCTTCGTGCAGGCCGTGCGGCTTGCGGAGGAGGGCAAGTTCGCGGACGCCGAGGCCCGCCTTGGCGAGCTGTCCGATGCGCCCGGCGGCTATCCGAGCCTCGCTCGGCTGCGCGCGGCAAGCCTTCAGGCCCAGGCCGGCGATCCGGCCGCGGCCCTTGCCGGCTTCGACGCGATTGCCGCCGACAGCGGCGAGAATGACGCCCTGCGCGACATCGCCCGCCTGCGCGCCGGATATGTCGCGCTCGACACCCAGGATTTCTCCGGCGCCGCCGACCGGCTCGAGCCGCTTGCGGGTGACGACAATGCCCTGCGGTTCCTGGCACGCGAGGGGCTTGCGCTTGGCGCCTGGAAGGCGGGCAACACGGATGACGCGCGTCGCTGGATCGCCGGTATTCTCGACCAGGAGGGCGCGCCGAGCGATGTCGCGACCCGGGCGCGGACCGTGCTCGACCTGCTGAACGCCGCCGAGGGAACTCCCGACGACAAGGCTGACTCATGATGACAGTGCCCGGCTTCAAATGGGCTGCGCTCTTTGGCGCAGCACTTGCGCTTTCCGCGTGCGAGACGGTCTCCGATCTCAATCCCTTTTCCAAGGAAGACATCCTTCCGGGCGAACGCGAGGCGCTGTTCGACAACGCCGATCCGATGTCCGGCCAGACCCAGGCCCGCAGCGCCAGCATCGGCGGCGCATCGGGTGTGACCTGGAGCCAGGGCGGCGGCAATGCGGCCAACAATCCGGGCAATGTTGCGGTGACGATTTCCGGCGGACGCTCGTGGCGCTCCTCCATCGGCAGCGCCGGCGGCGGCATCTTCTCCGGCAGCGTGCGCACCACCGCCCGCCCGGTCTCGGCCGACGGCCGGATCTTCGTCTACAAGCAGAATGGCGACGTGGTCGCGCTGTCGACCAACGGCGGCCGGCTGTGGAGCCGTTCGCTTCGGCCCGAGGGCGAGCGTGACGTGGCCTCCGGCGGCGGTGTCGCCGTCGATGGCGGGCGCGTGTTCGCCGCCACCGGCTATGGCCAGCTGGCAGCCCTCGACGCCGCCTCCGGCCGCGTGCTCTGGTCGAAGGACATCGGCGCGCCTGCACGCCAGGCCCCGGCCGCGTCCGGCGGAAACGTCTTCGCCGTGACCCAGAACGGCGAAATCCACGCCCTGAAGCAGGGCGACGGCGAGGAAAACTGGACCTATACGGGGATCGCGGAAAACAGCGGGCTTCTCGCCTTCGCCAATCCGGCGGTTGCCGGCGGCATGGTGATCGTGCCCTTCACCTCCGGCGAGGTGATGGCGCTCGACATCAAGAGCGGCGAACCGAAGTGGATCGAGGGCGTGACCCGCTCCTATCGCACGCGCGCGGTCTCCGGCTTTTCCGATGTCGCCGCAAGCCCGGTGGTCTCCGACGGCGTGGTCTATGCCTCCGGCGTGTCGGGCCGGCTGGTGGCCAGCCGCCTGTCGACCGGCGAGCGCGTCTGGGAACAGGACGTCGGATCGCTGCACACGCCGGTCGTCTCCGGCAACGCGGTGTTCCTGATCGACATCGAGGACCGCATGGTCGCGCTTGACCGCAAGACCGGCGACCCGCTGTGGCGCACGGTGCTGCCGAATGTCGAAGGCCGCAAGAAGTCGCGGATCAACTGGGCCGGACCGGTGCTTGCCAACGGCGTTCTCGTCGCCGTGTCGAGCGACGGCCGGCTGGCGCGCATCGACGCTGCGTCGGGCCGGATCCTTGGCACCTCCGAGACGTCGGAAGACATTTATGTTACCCCGATCATCGCCGGTGGGCGCATGATCACCATCACCTCGAAAGGCGACGTCGTCGCCTTCAACTGACGCGCGGGCCCGCGTTCATCCCCAGCGCAACCGCCTAGGGCGCCGCCTGGGGGTCGGGCGGCCGCTTACCGGATGACGCACCTGTGCCTGCAATGATCGCCATTATCGGACGGCCGAACGTCGGCAAGTCCACCTTGTTCAACCGCCTCGTCGGCAAGCGCCTGGCGCTGGTCGACGACACGCCGGGCGTGACCCGCGACCGGCGTTCCGGCGATGCCCGCCTCGGCGATCTCCGGTTCACGATCCTGGATACCGCCGGTCTGGAGGAAGCGGACGCCCGCACGCTCGAGGGCCGCATGCGCGCCCAGACGGAAGAGGCGATCGCGGATGCCGATGCGGTGATCTTCGTCGTCGACGCGCGCGCCGGCATCACCCCCAGCGACAGCCATTTCGCCAATCTGCTGCGCCGGACCGAGACGCCGGTGATCCTTGTCGCCAACAAGGCGGAGGGCCGCGCCGGCGAGCCCGGTCTCTACGAGGCCTTCGGGCTTGGCTTCGGCGAACCGATCGCGCTGTCGGCCGAGCACGGCGAGGGCCTGTCGGATCTCTATGACGCGCTGCTTCCGATCGTTGATGCCGCCGATGCCGTCGATGCGGCCTCGGAGTTGGAAGCGGTCGACAATCTCGACGTCAATGTCGACATCGATCCCGATGCCGAAGAAGAAGACAAGGGTCCGGCCGCCGGAACGAAGGAAAAGCCGTTGCGGGTCGCCGTCGTCGGACGGCCCAACGCGGGCAAGTCGACGCTGATCAACCGCCTGCTTGGCGAGGAGCGTCTTCTCACCGGCCCGGAAGCCGGGATCACCCGCGACAGCATTTCCGTCGACTGGATCTGGCGCGACCGCCACGTCAAGCTGTTCGACACCGCCGGCATCCGCCGCAAGGCGCGCGTGCAGGAGAAGCTGGAAAAGCTCTCCGTCGCCGACGCGCTCAGGGCGATCAAATTCGCCGAAGTGGTCATCGTCACGCTGGACGCGACCATGTCCTTCGAGAAGCAGGACCTGCAGATCATCGAGCTGTGCGCGCGCGAGGGCAGGGCGATCGTGATCGCGATCAACAAGTGGGACCTGATCGAGGACCGCTCGGAGGCGATGCAGAAGCTGAACGATGCGGCGGAACGCTATCTCAACCAGATCCGCGGCGTCCAGATCGTCACCCTGTCCGGCCTGCACGGACGCGGCCTCGACAAATTGTTCGAGGCGGCCTTCAAGGCCTACGACATGTGGAACCGGCGCATTTCCACCTCGCGCCTCAACCGCTGGCTCGACGGCGTGCTGGTGCACCATCCGCCCCCCGCCGTTGCGGGGCGGCGCGTCAAGCTGCGCTACATCACCCAGGCCAAGGCGCGGCCGCCGCATTTCATCGTGTTCTGCTCGCGCCCCGAGGCGTTGCCGGAAAGCTATACACGCTATCTGGTGAACGGGTTGCGCGAGCGCTTCGAAATGCCGGGCACGCCGATCCGCCTCAGCTACCGCAAGGGCGAGAATCCCTATGCGGCCAAGGCGAAGAAGCGCAACATCCAGTAAGCGGGGCGGCGGTCTTCGTCAGCCCTTGTCGACGATGACGATATGCAGCGCGCGCGGTCCGTGCGCGCCAAGCAGCAGCGTCTGCTCGATGTCGGCGGAGCGCGACGGCCCGGTGATCATGTTCACCGTGCGCGGCATGACGCCCTTGCCGAAGCGCTCGCGAATGCGCGCCCAGACGCTTTCATAGTCGCCGGCGATGTCCGCTTCCTCCAGCACGACGATGTGGTGCTCGGGCAGGAAATTGAGCGTTGTCGGATTGTCGGGGCCGGAGACGAGCATCAGCGTGCCCGTTTCCGCCACGCCGCCGAGCGCATGCGACACGGTGGCGAGATCGGCGTTTTCCGCGCGCCCTTTCAGGATTTCCATGTGCTTTTGCGCCGACCACGGCATTTCGGCCAGCCGCGCGTCCTCGCCCATGCGCACGGTCGCCGGAAGGTTCTTCGATTTCAGATAGGCCGAGACCGCGTCCGGCACGTCCGCGCGCGAGGCGACCCGCACGACGCTCGCCTGGACCGCTTCCGCCATCTTCTGGAACAGCGCCGTGCGCTCGCTCTCCGGAAGCTGTCCTCGTGCCGGCAGCGGGCCGCGGGGGCTTCTTTGCAGCCGGTCGGCGACGGCGGCCTTGCGCTCGACATCATCGGCCTTGCGGCCCATGGCGCTGCGCATTTTGGCAAGGATCGCGCTTCGGGCGTCGCTCATGCCGCCGTCCTCCGTTTCGCCCACTGCGCCTGGAAGGTCTCGCCCTCTGGTGCCGGCAGGTCGCGGTATTTCGTCCAGCCGCCGGCAAGCGGCATTGCCGAAAAGCGCCCCTTGCTGCGCCCGAGACGCCCGAGAACGGCCATCGCCAGGCGCGTCGCCGCCTGGTAGAGCGCCGGCCGCTTGGCGAAAAACGCCCAGGCGCCGAGCCCGTAGCGGGCGGTTGCCGGCGTCAGGTTTCGCGAGAACTCGCGCTCGCGCCAGTGGCGCATCATCTTCGGCAGCGGGATGCGCATCGGGCATACGCTCTCGCAGCGCCCGCAAAACGTCGAGGCGTTGGGCAGGTGCCCGGACTTGTCGACGCCCATCAGCGACGGTGTCAGCACCGCGCCCATCGGACCGGGATAGACCCAGCCATAGGCGTGGCCGCCGACCGCGTGATAGACCGGGCAATGGTTCATGCAGGCGCCGCAGCGGATGCAGCGCAGCATGTCCTGGAACTCGCTGCCAAGCATCGACGAGCGGCCGTTGTCGAGCAGGACGACGTGATAGTCCTCCGGCCCGTCGGGGTCGATGTCGCGTTTCGGGCCGGTCGAAAACGTCGTGTAGACCGACATGTCCTGTCCGGTCGCCGAGCGCGCCAGCACCCGCAGGATCTGGGAGACGTCGTCCAGCGTCGGCACGATCTTCTCGATCGAGGCGACGACGACATGGGTCTTCGGCAGGTTCTGGGTGAGATCGCCGTTGCCCTCGTTGGTGACGATCACCGAGGTGCCGGTCTCGGCGATCAGGAAGTTGGCGCCGGTGATGCCGATGTCGGCCTCAAAGTATTTCTCGCGCAGCACGGCGCGCGCCTCGCTGAGCAGCGTGGTCGGCTCTTCCAGATTGCGCGCCGGGTCGAGATGGGTGTGCACCCGGCGGAAGTCCGCCTCAACCTGGTCCTTGTTGACATGGACCGCCGGCGCGATGATGTGGCTGGGGTGCTCGCCGCGCAGCTGGATGATGTATTCGCCGAGATCGGTTTCCACCGGCGCGACCGCATGCTCCTCCAGAAAGTCGTTGAGCCCGATCTCCTCGGTGATCATCGACTTGCCCTTGGTCACCGTGCGGGCGTTCTTCTGGCGGCAGATCTCCAGGATGATGCGCCTTGCGTCCTCGGCGGTCTCCGCCCAGTGCACATGGCCGCCGGCGGCCTCCACCTTTTCCGCATAGGCCTCCAGATAGAGGTCGAGATGCGCCAGCACATGGTCCTTGATGTCGCGCGCATTGTCGCGCAGCAGGTCGAACTCCGGCAGGGCGGCGGACGCCTTGGCGCGCTTTTCGATGAAGCCCTTGCGCACGTTGCCGAGCGCGCGCTGCAACGGCGCGTCGTCCAGCGCCGTGCGCGCATTCTCCTTGAACCCGGGCGATGTGATCTGCATCTTCGCTTCGCTCCTTCGCGCGATCCGCTGCGGGTCGCGTCCACCGGTCCGCCGGGAATTGGTGTCTAGCGCCGGCCGCCGCCGATCGCCGGCTTGTCCGTCATGCCGGCAAGCACTTCGGCCACGTGCCGCACCTCTATGGCGGTGCCCTCGCGCTTCAGCTTTCCGGCCATGTTCATCAGGCAGCCGAGGTCGCCGGCGAGCAGGACGTCCGCCCCGGTCTCGGCGATGGTCCTGGTCTTTTCGCCGACGATCTTGTTGGAAATGTCGGGGTATTTCACGCAGAAGGTGCCGCCGAAGCCGCAGCAGACGTCGCTGTCGCGCATTTCGCTGAGCTTTAGTCCGTCGACCGTTGCCAGCAGCTTGCGTGGCTGGCTCTGTATGCCGAGCTCGCGCAGGCCCGAGCAACTGTCGTGATAGGTCGCGGTTCCCTCGAAGCGCGCATCGACCGACGACACGCCGAGCACGTCGGTCAGGAAGCTGACCAGCTCGAACACCCTTGCGGAGAACGCTTCCGCGCGCTGCTTCATCGCCGGGTCGTCCTCGAAGAGCTCGACATAGTGCTTCTTCAGCATGCCGGCGCAGGAGCCGGACGGGGCGACGACATAATCGTAGCCCTCAAAGGCGCGGATCACCGAGGCGGCGATGGCGCGCGTGTCGTCCCGGTCGCCGGAGTTGAAGGCCGGCTGTCCGCAGCAGGTCTGCGCCGCCGGCACCTCGACCGTGCAGCCGGCGTCCTCCATCAGCTTGACGGCGGCGAACCCGACGCTGGGGCGGAACAGGTCGACGAGGCAGGTGACGAACAGGCCGACCTTCGGCCGGCTCGGCGCGCCGCCGCCCTGGTTATCGGCAAGGGGCGGATCCTGCGGCGCGGAAGATGTCATGGGGTCGTCGCTTCCTCTGTGGAGCGGCGGGAGGCACGCCGCCGCCGCGTATCGTCCTGCTTGGTGTCGAGCCTTTGCTCCAGGCGCATGGCCGACACATTGTTCCAGTTGCCGGTGCGCGCGACTTCATGCACCACCTGCTCGACGTAGTCTATATGCGCGGTGGCAGCCTTTGTGGCCGCATCCGGGTCGCCGTCCATCACCGCAGTGTAGATGGCGCGGTGCTGGCACAGCAACTGCTCGCGCGAGCCGGGATTGCGGTAGAGTTGCGCCCGATTGTAAAAGACGCCGTCGGCCAGCAACCGGTAGCAGGAGCGCAATGTGTGCAGCAGGACGATGTTGTGCGCGCTTTCGCCGATGGCCGAGTGAAACTCGACGTCGAGCTCGGCTTCCTCGGCAAAATCGGCCTTCTCATGCGCTTCTTCCATGGCGCGGAAGATGCGGGTGATGATCTCCCGGTCGGCCTCGGTCGCGCGCATGGCCGCAAAGCGCGCCGTCGTCCGCTCGATCTCGCGGCGGTACTCCAGATAGTCGGCGATCGCCGGCGGGTGACGGCGCACAAGCTCGACCACGGCATCGGAGAAGACCGTCCCGATCACATCCGCGACAAAGGTGCCGCCGCCGTGACGCGTCGCCAGCAGGCCGCGTTCCTCCAGCGTCTTGAGCGCGTCGCGCAGGATCGGGCGCGAGACATCCACCTTCTTCGCAAGGTCACGCTCGGACGGCAGGCGGTCGCCCGGCCGAAGGACTCCCTGCAGGATAAGCTCTTCAACCTGATCGACAACCGCATCCGCCGTGCGATTGTGCTGGATCTTCTGGAATACCATGTTTCCGTTCGATTATATTGCAGTGCGTGCAAGTAATTATTGCGACGCAACATAAAATGCTTCGCGCCAGTCTTCTTTCCGGCAATCTATTCCGTGTTGCGTTGAGTGGTCAATATTGTTATCCAATTAACCCGGAGCGGTTGTCTCGGTTGGGAGGCCGGGTCCTTCGGTTGCATTCAGACGGCGTCACCGACAAATTCGTGTGTCGGCAGGGGTCCATGGCAGTCGAGGGGAAGACATCGTTCCGCTTCAGGCGTGAGATGCAAAGGCATCACGTCGGGGAACTGTCGGAGGACTCTTTCCGGCAAGCCTTTTCGATGGGAGGACAGGTGCAGTGAAGAAGATTTTATCAGCGATTGCCGTAACGGCGTCCCTTGCCACGGTGGCGCCCGCCATGGCGCTGGACGAGATCAATTGGGACATGCAGTCGACCTATCCGGGCTCGCTCACGCAGCTCGGCACGCTCGGCAAGGTCTTGTCGGAGCGCCTGACGGCGGTATCCGGCGGGTCGATCAATCTGAAATTCCAGGAGCCGGGCGCGATCGTCCCGGCGCTTGAGACCTTCGACGCGGTCGCCTCCGGCGCGGTGCAGGCCGGCTGGTCGACGCCGGGCTACTGGACCGGCAAGGACACGGCGCTCGCGCTCTTCGCGGCCGTTCCCTTCGGTCCGCGCGCATCGGAATATATCGCATGGATGAAGTTCGGCGGCGGTCAGGACCTTCTTGACGAGGTCTATGGCGCCTATGGCATCAAGTCGCTGGCCTGCGGCGTGATCGCGCCGGAAGCATCCGGCTGGTTCCGCAACGAGATCAATTCCGTTGATGATCTCAAGGGGCTGAAGATGCGTTTCTTCGGCCTTGGCGCCAAGGTCATGCAGAAGCTCGGCGTGTCGACGCAGCTGCTGGCCGGCGGTGACATCTTCCCGGCCCTCGAGCTCGGAACGATCGACGCGACGGAATTCTCGATGCCGGCGATCGACCTCAAGCTCGGCTTCTACCAGGTCGCCAAATACTACTACTTCCCGGGCTGGCACCAGCAGTCGACGATTTTCGAACTGATGCTCAACAAGGACGAGTGGGACGCGCTCGACGACCAGACCAAGGCCGTGTTCGAGACCGTGTGCGACGCCAACATCACCTACGGCATTGCCGAAGGCGAGGCGATCCAGCCGGCCGCGATCGCGGAGCTGAAGGAGAAGGGCGTCAACATCAAGCAGTGGGATCCGGCGATCCTGGACACGCTGCGCGGCGCCTGGCTCGAAGTGGTCGAGGAAGAGAAGGCAGCCAACCCGAACTTCGCCAAGGTTTGGGAATCGCTGACCGAATTCCGCGCCCAGTACGAGGGATGGTCGGAGCTCGGCTATCTGAAGTAAGCGGCGGCTGAAAGACCGGTTGCGGCAAGATGCGGACACGCCTCCCGGTCCTTCGGGGATCGGGGGGCGTGCTGCCGCCGCACCGGCCGCAGGCTCCGGACCCCCGCGTCGTTTCCAGCCAGCGCAGGCTTTTTGCGGAAATGGCACCGGTCCGCGTCGCTTGGGCCTCCGGGTCGTCATGCCCGGTGGCCGCAGGTCCGCCGTCCTCGCTCCGGAGGCGGTCGCCCACAATGCCCTCGTCCAGACGGTCCCGCCGGGTCACGCGGGTCCGTGTGTCTCGGTCCGGGAGAAGAACCTTTCATGTCAACGCTGCTCTGTTTGATCGGTATTGCGCTTGCGGCGCTTGCGCTGGTGGGCGTCGGTGTGCCGGCCTATGTGCTGTGCATTGCCGGCTTCGCGCTCTGCGTGATTGGCGGCCTGGCCCGCGCGCGGTTGTCGGTTGCGATTGCCGGCATGGTGTTCACGGTGTTCGCCTTCGCGATCGCACCCGACGGGTTTACCGCCGTGCTGCAGATGCTGGACGTCAATCCGAAGCGCTTCTTCAAATTCTACGACGGCATGTCGGGCTTCGTCGGATCGCTTGTCGTGCTGGCTTTGACCCTCGTCATGCTGCGCCGCCATGCGCCGCAATCCTACGAGACGATGCTGGGTGCGTCGGATGATTTCGACAAGGTCGTCGTCGGCGCCGGCAAGCTGGCATCCTGGCTCTTCATTCCGACTATGATCGTGATCTTCTACGACGTCAGCCAGCGCAAGATGCTGGATTTCGACAACAATATCATCGATTCCGCCTTCTATTTCGACAGCACCAAGCTGCAGGAACTGGAATGGCACCTGCATTCGGTCCTGTTCCTCCTGTGCCTCGGCTTCGCCTACCGCTACGACGCCCATGTGCGCATCGAACTGGTGCGCGACCGCATGGCGCAGCGCTCCCGGGTGTGGATGGAGCTGATCGGCATCGTCTTCTTCCTGCTGACCTATTGCTACCTGATCGTCGAATTCGGCTGGGTCTTCGCCAACAACTCCTACAAGATCGACGAGGTCTCCGCCGCCCAGACCGGTCTCAGCCATCGCTGGATCATCAAGGCGATGCTGCCGCTCGGCTTCGCGTTGCTGTTCACGGCCGGGCTGTCGGCCGCGTTCCGCTGCGTCGTCTATCTGTTCGGCCCGACCTATCTCAACGAACGCGCCGGCGACTATGCCGGCACCCATCATGCGGATCTGCCGGAAGACGTGGCCGTCAAGGGCCCGATAACGGATTGATCGGGGAAAACACACCATGACATTTGTGGAACTTCTGCCGGTCTTCATGTTCCTGGCACTGGGACTGTTGCTCTTCACCGGCTTTCCGGTCGCCTTTATTCTGGGCGGCATCGGCCTCGGCTTCGCCTTTCTCGCGCAGGAGCTTGGCGCCTTCAACGTCGCCCGGCTCGTCATCATCCCGAACCGCATTTTCGGCTCGACGATGGAAAACCCGGTCCTCGTCGCGATCCCGATGTTCATCTTCATGGGAACGATGCTGGAGAAATCCGGGGTCGCAAAGGACCTGCTCAACTGCCTGCAGGTGCTGACGCGCCGGGTCCCGGGCGGGCTTGCGCTCTCCGTCACGCTGATGGGCACCATCATGGCCGCCACCACCGGCATCATCGGCGCCTCCGTGGTGATGATGACGCTGCTGGCGCTTCCCGTGATGATGGAGCGCAACTACAACATCCCGCTGGCGACCGGCACCATTGCGTCCTCGGGCACGCTTGGCATCCTGATCCCGCCATCGATCATGCTGGTGATCATGTCGGACCTGATGTCGATCCCGGTCGGCACGGTGTTTGTCGCCGCCATCGTCCCGGGCCTCCTGCTGGCGGCGCTCTACGCGGTCTATATCCTGGTGCTGTGCCACTTCAAGCCGCAGCTCGCGCCGCCGTTGCCCGACGACATCGGTCCGACGACGCGGTCGGAATTCTGGATCATGATCCTGAAGAGCTTCGTGCCGCCGGTGTTCCTGATCGTCATCGTGCTTGGCTCGATCTTCGCCGGCCTCGCGACGCCGACGGAAGCCGCCGGTGTCGGCGCGGTCGGGGCGACGCTGCTCGCGCTGCTCAATCGCAAGCTCGCCTTCGGCGTCCTGCGCGATGTCTGCCATCGGTCGGCCCTGACGACGGCGATGCTCTTCGGCATTTTCCTCGGCGCGACCTGCTTTTCGCTGGTGTTCCGCTGGCTCGGCGGCGAGGTGCTGATCGACGAGTTCATCGCCTGGGCCGGCGTCGGTCCGTGGGGGATCCTCTTCGTGCTGATGGGCATGATCTTCTTCCTCGGCTTCTTCTTCGACTGGGTCGAGATCACCCTCATCGTGCTGCCCGTGTTCGGGCCGATCGTCGCCAAGCTCGACTTCGGCATGCATCTGGCCGGCTTCGATGGAGTGGGCGAGGTGGCGCTGATATGGTTCACCATCCTGGTCTCGACCAACCTGCAGACCTCCTTCCTGACGCCGCCGTTCGGCTTCGCGCTGTTCTACATGAAGGGCGTGGCGCCGCCGGAGGTGAACATCCAGCAGATCTACAAGGGCATCATTCCCTTCGTCCTGTTGCAGCTCATCGGGCTGGGTCTTTGCATCCTGTTCCCGGGGATCGTCCTGTGGCTTCCCAACGCATTGCTTTGAGAAAGCGCGCGTGACGTAATGCCGTGAAACTGGAAGCGGCCGGAGGTGTCCGGCCGCCGTCAAAGAAGATGGGCGGCATCGATGTCAGAGACGGACGACAACGGCACGCGGGGCAGCGGGCTTCCCGCCTTCGAGGCGCATCCGGCAAGGGCCCTGGTCATCGGCGAGGTGCACGCCCGCCCGTTCCATCCCCTGTCGGGACCGCGGGTGTTCCTGCGCTACGGCTTCATCGCCGACGAAACGGCGGCGGAGGCGGACCGGGACTGGTTCGGCCGCTATTGCCAGTCGGTGGGCGAGCAGGGACCGGGCAAGGCGTCGCGCCATCATCTGGTGCGCATCGGCGAGAGCGTGTTGCGCCGCGAGCGGCACGGCGAGTTCATCACCTACACCTGGGACGGCCCGGCCGGCCCGGAGGACGATCCGGCCGCGCCCCCGCCCGATCATCCCTTCGGTGCGCGCTTTCGCGCGCCCGGACCGCTGATGGTCGCCGTGCGGTGCGACTTCCTGCCGGCCGACAGCTCCGCCTTCCAGCGCCAGTTCGACCGTTTCGACCAGACCAGCCTGTCGGTGTCGGATGTCGACCAGAAGGCGGCGATCATCGCCACCGACTTCCGCCAGGACCGTGACGGGCTGACCCGCATCCTGATCGGCGACCGGACGCTCAACCAGGTGCAGGCGGGCGCGCTGACCCAGCGTCTCCTGGAACTGGAGACCTATCGCACCTTCGCCATGATGGGCCTGACCGAGGCCAACCGCCAGGCGCCGAAAGTGTCGATCATCGAGACCGGGCTGCTTGGCATCGCCGAACGCATGCGCGCCAGCGAGGGGCTGGAGGCGAACCGGCTGCTGCTCGACGAACTGACGCGGCTGGCAGCGGATCTGGAAGCCGGTGCTGCCGCCAGCGCCTATCGCCTCGGCGCCAGTCGCGCCTATTATCTGATCGTGAAGCAGCGCCTCGAGGCGCTGGGCGAACAGCCGCGCGACGGGCATTTCACCTTCACGCAGTTTCTCACCCGGCGGCTGGCGCCGGCCATGCGCACCTGCGAGACGCTGGAAACCCGCCAGGCCAACCTGTCGCGCAAGCTGGCGCGCGCGGCGACGCTGTTGCGCACCCGTGTCGATGTCGAGCTTCAGGAACAAAATCGTGGCCAGCTGGCGGCGATGAACCGCCGCGCCCGGCTGCAGCTGCGCCTGCAACAGACCGTCGAGGGCCTGTCGGTCGCGGCTGTGAGCTATTATGTCGTCGGCCTGTTCGCCTATCTGGCCAAGGCGCTGGCCGGCAGCCGTCTCGGCGCGGTCCTGCCGTCGCAAGGGGTCATGACGGGGATCGCGGTTCCCGTTGTGCTCATCACCGTCTTCGTGGTCGTTCGCCGCATCCGCCGCCATCATGACGAGCGCGAGGGGGATGAGTAAGGCTTTGGCAGAGCATGGGCCCGGCCAGACGCCGGCCTCGCGGTGCGGCGGCGGTGCGCCGACTGCGGGATGGAGCCGGATACGAAAAGAGGCCGGAGCGATGCCCGGCCTCGAAATCGTCAGATGCGACCGCCTCGGGCGGTCTGCGTCACTTCATGCTGCCGTCGGCATTGAACTGCGCCAGATAGGCAATCACGTCGCGCCGATCTTCTTCCTTGCGCAGCTTGAAGGCCATCTTCGACCGGCCGCCGAGGAACTTGCTCGGGTCTTCGAGATAGGCGAACAGCTCGTCTGCGTCCCACTCGCCGGTGGTTTCGGCATGCTCTTCCGCGGCCTTGGAGTATTTGTAGTCCTCGACGCCGGCGGCCATGCGGCCGACCACGCCGTTCAACTGCGGGCCAACCTTGTTGCGGGCGTCTTCGCCAACGGCGTGACAGGCCTGGCACTTGCGGAACACTTTTTCACCGGCGGCGGCATCGCCTTCCTGGGCGTAGGCGTTCGCGGACATGGCCATGACGGCGGCGCCAGCAAGCAACATAAGACGTTTCATACGTTTCTCTCCCGAGATTCTCGTTTGCTACAGGTGGGACCGATCGTGCCCGAATTCCTGACTCCTGTACGGGCGAACACTAACACGATCTTTCGCGACGTCACCCCTGACGGGCATTTTGTCGCATTGGATTCCCGCCACAATGCGGCTGGCAAACGGTCATTCCGCGGCAGCCGCCTCAGCCTCCGGCAGGGTCAGCCAATCGTCCAGCCCCTGGTCCCAATAGGGAGCCGGCCCATAGAGTTTGGCGAGAAAGTCGATGAACACCCGCACCTTGGCGGGCAGAAAGCGCCGGCTCGGATAAACCGCGTGCAGGCCGACGTTCTTCGAGGCGCGGTAGTGCGGCAGGACGATGCGCAGCTTGCCTTCCCGAAGTTCCGGGCCGATGTCCCAGGTGGAGCGCAGCGCCACGCCGAGCCCGGCCAGAAGCGCCTCGCGCACGACCTCGCTCGAGTTCGTGCGGATCGGCCCGCCGGTGCGCAGCATCTCCGTGCCCTGCGGACCCGACAGGCGCCAGACGTCCTGCTGCGTCGTCGCGAGGCAGGCGTGGTTGGCCTGGAGGTCTTCCACCGAGACGGGAGCGCCGGCGCGCTTCAGATACTCCGGCGCGGCGCACAGGATGCGGTGAACCGGCGCCAGGCGGCGCGCCACCAGGCTGCTGTCTTCCAGCTCGGCGATGCGGATCGCCAGGTCGTAGCCCTCGCCGACGATGTCGATGAGTTCGTCGGACAGGTCGAGATTGACGGAAAGGTCGGGGTTGTCGGCGAGAAAGGCCGCCAGATGCGGCGCGATATGCATGCGCCCGAAGGAGGTCGGTGCGCTCACCTTCAGCGTGCCGCGCGCGATCGCCGACCGGCGGGTGACGAAGGCTTCCGCCTCTTCGACCGAGGCGAGGATCGCGACGACGCGCTTGTAATATCCCTGTCCGGCTTCCGTGAGGGCGAGCTGGCGGGTGGTGCGTTGGAGAAGCCGTGTGCCGAGACGGTCTTCCAGCCGCCGGAGGCGTTTCGAGACGACCGCGGGCGAAAGGCCCATTTCCCGGCCGGCCGCGGACATGCTCCCGGCTCCCACCACGCGCGCGAAGATTTCCATGTCGGGAAAACTGCTCATTTTCAACGCACCGGAATTTGTTTTTCTCTGGCTTCAACGATTTATGGACAACGCCCGGTCTGCCAAGGTCGCAGTCGCACACGCGCTCGACGAAGCCCGGAAATGGCCCATACTGTGCTCTATTGGGTGTGTACGCGCACAAAAAGCGGGCGGATTTGTTTTCGTCACAGCAAAAATGAATCAGGGAGGATCGCTCGATGAGCGGGATAGTCATGCCCCGGCCCGACGACGAGGTCTTGGCGCGCCGCGGGGAGATCGTTGCAGCGCTCAAGCGGCTGGTCCCCGGGGAGGGGGTCATCGACGCCGCCGTCGAGATGCGCGCGTATGAAAGCGACGCCCTGACGGCCTACCGGCAGCTTCCGCTGGTCGTCGTGCTGCCCGAGACGGTCGAGCAGGTCTCCGCGGTCTTGCGCTATTGCCACGAGAACAACGTCAAGGTCGTCCCGCGCGGGGCGGGTACGTCGCTGTCCGGCGGGGCGCTTCCGGTCGGCGACGGCGTGCTGCTGTCGATGATGAAGTTCAACCAGGTTCTGGACATCGACCCGGCGAACCGTGCGGCCGTTGTCCAGCCCGGCGTCACCAACCTCGGCATTACCCGCGCGGTGGAGCATCTCGGCTTCTATTACGCGCCGGATCCCTCCTCGCAGATCGCCTGTTCCATCGGCGGCAACATCGCGGAAAACTCCGGCGGCGTGCATTGCCTCAAATACGGCCTGACTACAAACAACGTGCTGGGGCTGGAAATGGTGCTGGTCACCGGCGAGGTGATCCGCCTCGGCGGCAAGCATCTCGACGCCGAGGGCTATGACATTCTCGCGCTGATGACCGGCTCGGAAGGGCTTCTGGGCGTGGTGACGGAAGTGACCGTGCGCATCCTGCAAAAGCCGGAGACGGCGCGCGCGGCGCTGATCGGCTTTCCCACCAGTGAGGACGGCGGCCAATGCGTCGCCGACATCATCGGCGCGGGCATCATCCCCGGCGGCATGGAGATGATGGACGAACTGGCGATCAACGCGGCGGAGGACTTCGTCAACGCCGGCTATCCACGCGACGCCGGCGCGCTGCTGATCGTCGAACTCGACGGCCCGGAAGCCGAGGTCGATTACCTGCTCGGCGAGATCGAGACGATCGCCCTGCGCAACAAGGCCAGTTCGCTGCGCGTCTCCACCAGCGAGGAGGAGCGCAACACCTTCTGGGCGGGACGCAAGGCGGCCTTTCCGGCTGTCGGGCGGATCTCGCCCGACTACCTGTGCATGGACGGCACCATCCCGCGCAAGGCCCTGCCGGAAGTGCTGACGCGCATGCGTGCGCTTGGCGAGACACACGGGCTGCGCTGCGCCAACGTCTTCCATGCCGGCGACGGCAACCTGCATCCGCTCATTCTCTATGATGCCAATCAGCCGGGGCAGCTTGAGGCGGCCGAGGCCTTCGGGGCCGATATCCTCAAGCTGTGCGTGGAGTTTGACGGTGTGCTCACCGGCGAGCATGGCGTCGGCATCGAAAAGCGCGACCTGATGCCGGAGATGTTCACCGAGGACGATCTGAAGCAGCAGCAGCGCGTCAAATGCGCTTTCGATCCCAAGCAGTTGCTCAATCCCGGGAAGGTGTTTCCCGTGCTGCACCGCTGCGCCGAGCTCGGCCGCATGCATGTGCACAAGGGGCAGTTGCCGTTTCCCGACATTCCCAGGTTCTGAAGGCTCAGTCGATGTCAGATACACTGTCACCGCGCAGCGCGGACGAGGTTCGCGAAGCCGTGCAATGGGCGGCAGCCGAGGAGCAGCCGCTGGAGGTTCTCGGAACCGGCTCGAAGCGTGCGCTCGGGCGACCGGTTCAGGCGGCCCATGCGCTGGATCTCTCCGCGCTCTCCGGCATCATGCTCTACGAGCCGGCCGAGCTGGTGATTTCCGCGCTTGCCGGAACGCCGCTTGCCGAAATTGAGGCCGCGCTTGACGCGCACAGTCAGGAGCTCGCCTTCGACCCGATCGATTACGGAGCGCTGCTCGGCCAGGCGCCGGGCGCGGGAACAGTGGGCGGAATGATCGGCGCCAATCTCGCCGGCTCCAAGCGCCTGAAATTCGGCGCCGCGCGCGACCATATCCTCGGCATGGAAGCGGTGTCGGGCCGGGGCGAGATCTTCAAATCCGGCGGCCGCGTCGTGAAGAATGTGACCGGCTACGACCTGCCGCGCACGCTGACCGGCTCCTGGGGGACGCTTGCGGTCGCGACCCGGATCACGCTGAAGGTGCAGCCAAGGGCGGAGACGGAGGCGACCTTCGTCATTTCGGGGTTGAACGCGCGCGAGGCGACGCAGGCGATGACCGCGGCAATGGGATCGTCCGCCGAGGTTTCGGCCGCGGCGCATCTTCCGCCGGAGATCGCCGCCGTGCTGTCAGCGCACGGCCACGCGCTGAGCGGGGCGGCGACGCTTCTGCGCCTGGAGGGCTTTGCCTCCTCCGTCGACTATCGCTTTGCCGCGCTCAAGGCCTTGCTTCAGGGCGGCGGGACGGTCTCGCGGCTCGAGGCGGAGGCCTCGCGCGCACTCTGGCGCGACGTGCGCGATTGCCGGGCGTTTGCGGGAACCGACGAGCTTGTGTGGCGGATTTCCGTGGCGCCGACAGCCGGAGCCGATTTCATCGCGCGGGTGCAGGCGGCGTTTGCCTGCCGGGCCTATTGCGACTGGTCGGGCGGTCTGGTCTGGCTGGCGGTGTCGGGACCGGATCCGCAGGCGGATGCCGTGCGCGCGGCCGTGGCCGGTGTCGGCGGCGGGCATGCCATGCTGGTGCGCGCGCCGGCGCCCCTCCGCACCGCCGTTGCGGTGTTCCAGCCGCAGCCTGAGGCGCTTGCCGCCTTGTCCGCGCGGATCAAGGCGCAGTTCGATCCGCACGGCGTGCTCAACCCCGGACGGATGGGGTCGTGAGAAGATGAGGGGATCGACGGCTTCCGGCGGGCGCGCAGCCCCGACGCTGCGCGATGCCTGGTTCGAGACGGTCCGCGCCGCGGCGGCGCGGACCCGTTCCGGCTCCGGTTCAGGTTCAGGAGGTCTTTCTCTTGAGCCCGGCGTTGCATTGGACCGGCACCTGATAGGTCATGCCGTCGCGCTGGTTGGTCGTGTTCTTGATCGACCATGTGTTGTTGGCGGCCTTGTTCTTGCGGGCGGCGACCGCGTCGAGCTCGAAATAGGCGCGGGCGCTGACGCTCCAGGTCTTGGCGAGCACGGCGGACTTGCTCAGGCCGCCGGCCATCCGTTGCGCCATATTGGCGGCGCAGGCCTGTTTCGGCGACGGCCCCTGCCAGGTGATCTTGGCGGTCGGCACGACAGGACTGACGTTGAGGGTAACGGTGCGCCGGGTGCCCGAACCGACATCGCGGTTGGCGAAGGACTGACTCCACAGGCCGCCGTCGCCCTCGAAGTAGAGGACGCCCTTGAAGGCGCCGAGCTTCATGGCGACGATGCGCTCGCCGCTGGTGGCGCGCGCATGCAGCTTCAGCAGGAACCGGTGGCCGGAACTCTTGATCTTGGTATAGCCGCCGGCATCGGCCGAGACTTCGATGGGGACGGCATCGATGCCGTCTTTCGTGAGGCTCACGGTTTCGATCCAGTCCTTGGCCGAAGCCGCGGAAACGAGCGAAACGACAAGCGGGGATGCGATCAGGATCGTCCGGGTCGTATGCATTGAAATCACTCCAAGGCGTTTGTGTGTGCCTCGCCTTGGAAACAAGCGTTAGGGCAAGCCGCCTGAACGCACTGTGACGCAGATCTCAATCCGGCGTTCATGTTCGACAAACGCCGCAATCGTCGATGGAAGAGGAACCGGGTCGGATGCAGACGAATTTCTCGATTCACCAGCTGGCCGATCCGCATGTCGCGGAATCCGAGAAAATCCTGCGCAAGTGCGTGCACTGCGGCTTTTGCACGGCCACCTGCCCCACCTTCGCGCTTCTGGGCGATGAACTCGACAGTCCGCGCGGCCGCATTTACCTGATCAAGGAGATGCTGGAAAACGACCGGCCGGCCGACGCGCGCACGGTGAAACATATCGACCGCTGCCTGTCGTGCCTGTCCTGCATGACGACCTGTCCGTCCGGCGTCCATTACATGCATCTTGTCGATCATGCGCGCGCGCATATCGACAAGACCTATCGCCGGCCGCTGGCGGACCGGGCGTTGCGCGAGCTTCTGGCCTTCGTGCTGCCCAAGCCCGGCCGCTTCCGCCTGTCGCTGGTCGCGGCCTTCTTTGCCCGTCCTTTCGCCGGGGCGCTGAAGGCCGCCGGCGGACCGCTGAAGCAGATGGGTGCGATGCTGGAGCTTGCGCCGGCCAGGGCACCGGCACGCTCGCGCATGGAAGGCCCGGCGACCTTTGCGGCCGAAACGCCCGCCCGCGCCGGACGCGTGGCGCTTTTGTCCGGCTGCGCCCAGCCGGTGCTTGCCCCGCATATCAACGATGCGACCATTCGGCTGCTGACGCGCAAGGGCGTTGACGTGGTGCTGCCGAAGGGGGAGGGCTGCTGTGGCGCGCTGGTGCATCACATGGGCAAGGAGGAGCGGGCGCTTGCCGATGCCAGGCGCAACGTCGACGCCTGGACGGCGGAGATCGAGGGCGAGGGCCTCGACGCGATCCTGATCACCGCGTCTGGCTGCGGCACCACGGTCAAGGACTACGGCTTCATGCTGCGCGGCGATCCTGCCTATGCCGAAAAGGCCGCGCGGGTATCGGCGCTGGCCAAGGACATCACCGAATATCTGGCGACGCTGTCGCTTGGCGACCCGGTTGCGGCGCCCGATCTCACGGTTGCCTATCACTCGGCCTGTTCGATGCAGCACGGGCAGAAGATCACCCGCCAACCCAAGGACCTGCTGAAAGCCGCGGGCTTTGCCGTGCGCGACGTGCCGGAAGGGCATCTGTGCTGCGGGTCTGCAGGAACCTACAACATCCTGCAGCCGGATCTCGCGCGCCGGCTGCGCGACCGCAAGGTCGCCAACATCGAGGCGACGCGGCCCGATCTGATCGCCACCGGCAACATCGGCTGCATGACGCAGATCGGTGGCGGCACGGAGCTTCCCGTGGTGCATACGGTCGAGCTGCTCGACTGGGTGTATGGCGGTCCCGTCCCGGCGAGCCTTGCCGAGACGCCGCTTGCCGGGCGCACGGTGCCGCGCGTGCTGGAAGCGGCCGGGTAGCCCTCAGTTTTTCTTGACGCGGTAGCTCTCGTGGCAGGACTTGCAGGTCTGGCCCATGGCCTTGAGCGCCTGACGAAGCGCGCTGCGGTCGAGGTCGTCCGGGTCGGTCTCGGCAAGGTTGACCGCCGCAGTCGCCAGGGCCTCCGACTTGGCCTCGAAGTCATCGAAATCCGCCCAGATCTCCGCGCGGGCCTCGCTCAGCTCCGAGAGGCTCCCTTCGGGAAACTGGGAGGGAAACAGGTTGGCATGCTCGGCAACCCGGGATCCGATCTCCCGTGCGGCATCCGCATCGACCTTGTCCGACTTCACCATGGCGGCGAGTGCCTTCATGTTCTTGGCAATCTCCGACATGGTGTCCATGCGCTCCTTGACGATGCCGGTTGCGCCCTGATGGGCGACGGCCGACACGGTGGCAAGGCCAAGGGTCAAGGCGAGGGCGCCAGCCGCGACGCGCGCCGGGCTGTTTTTGAACGTCGAAAGCGGGGCAAATCGCATCGGCTGCGGGACTCCATGTGCAAAGTGAGTGTTTTTACTTGGATGACGCAGCGGCAGGATGCAGGAGCCTGCTCAATTTCGCAAGGGTGCGACCGAGGCGACGGGGGACGGCGCGTCGGGCAACAGCATCGTCGTATGCACCAGATGCGTATAGGCGATGTTCAACAGGGACACCGCGATCAAGAGCGCGATCACCACTCCGAGCGACACGGGCGCGCAGAGCTTTTGCTTCAAACGGCCGAAGGTTGCCGTAGAGGCGACCAGCCGCGGGGTGGCGTCCTGCGGTCCAGGTTGCTCGGGCGAGGAAGCCGGAGCAACCGTTGGGGGAAAGGCCGTTTGCTCCGCGGGTGCCGTCGTCGGCGGGCTCTTGGTGCCATCGGCGGACGACAGGATATTGCGGCGGATCTCGAGCGTATAGCCGACGCTGGCGAGATGGATATGCACGGGTTCGGCGGCGCCATCTCCGGCAAAATGCTTGCGCAGAACATTGCGCAGCCTGGACGCGTTTACCCGCACGATCGGATTGGAGCGGGGATTGAACCCGTCGCTCTGGTCGAAGACCGCATCCGCGATCACCGGCTCGCTCAGGGCATCCGGTGTCGCGTCAAGATGGACGTCGACGAGATAGGCCAGCAAGCGGCTGATCTTCGGCGCGCGCGCCAGCGCCGGGGCGGACAGAAGGCGCTGAAGGGCGGCCCGAATCTCGTCGGCCGTCAGCGGTTCCATGTCCCCGATGTCTTTCGCGACCGCGATGCGATCGCGATCTGCCCCCTGCGTCGCCATAAGCCCCCCGATGATGGCGCAAAATTGCCAAACGCGTTTGGCACGCGCGAACTATAGGGGTTTTTCACAATGGCGCAAATCGCGAGACGCATGGCGCGTCTCGCGACTTCGGCGCAGGTTGCAGGCGGGCGTGCCGGAACGTCCGGTCCGTGCGGTGACGATCGGGTCCCGTCTAGATGACCTGGACCTTCGCGCCGACCGGGACACGGTTGTAGAGGTCCGTGACATCCTCGTTGCGCATGCGGATGCAGCCCGAAGACACCGCGCGGCCGATCGTCCAGGGCTCGTTCGATCCGTGGATGCGATAGAGCGTGGATCCCAGATAGAGCGCGCGCGCGCCAAGCGGATTGTTGGGACCGCCGGGCATGAAGGTCGGAAGATTCGGCTGGCGCTTGCGCATTTCCGCCGGCGGACGCCAGTCCGGCCACTCGGCCTTGCGCGACACGGTATGGGTGCCGGCCCATTCAAAGCCCGGTCGGCCGACGCCAACGCCGTAGCGGCGGGCGAAACCGCCTTTCTCGATGAGATAGAGATAGCGCGCGCCCGTATCGATGACGATCGTGCCGGGCTTCTGCCTGCCGTTCCAGGCAACCGTGGTCGGCAGGAACCGCGGATCGATGGCGCGCTGGGCGGTGCGGCGCGGGGTCGCGACCGCCGGAGCCGAGGCCCGCACGGTGCCCGGGCGGACCTGCTGCCGCTGGCGGGGCAGGGGGCGGTTGGTCACCGCGGGGCGCATCGCGCGCCGCTGCGGTTGGAGCTGCAACACCCAGGGCTCGGTGAGATCGGGGCTAAGCAGAAGCGGCGGCGCGCCGGCGCCGCTGCGGAAGTCCGCCTGAGCGGACGTGACGAACGGGGCGCAGGCAAGCGCCAGCGCCATCAGGACAATTCGGGATCGGTGCATCGACGTACTCGCAACCTCTTCGCCGGGACCATGGGCCGCGCGCCGTCCTCGGGCGCCCTTGACCCTTTCGGCTCAAGGCTCCCGCAACGGAACGCGTGGCCGAAAGGATAGGGCCGGCGAAAACAGCAAAAGTGAATCCGGGCGGGGTTCGAGGCGTCTTTCTGCCGGCGTGGTTAGCGCCGCGTTTCCAGACGTGGTCAATGAAACCTGAAGAGGGTCGATCGCCCGGCTGCCGGCGTTACCCTCCCGGTCCGCCGCTGCCGGGCTGGCCGGGCGCGCTCAGTTCACCAGCGGGCGGATCTCGCGAACGATGGAGGGCAGGAGCGGCTCCACCTGGGCCGGACGCATGCCCGGCCGGATGCGCCGGTGATAGAGCATGTTCAGGATGTATTTGTCGAAGGAGGTGAAACGGCTGTGGCGCGAGCGGTCGTTGAAGACCGAATGGGAGAGCGAGGGATCGTCGTTCATCGGCCCCAGGCCCTGCAGCACCTCTTCCACCAGGCAACGGCGAAACAGGAAGTCGCCCTCGTCCGACACGATAACGGCGGCCGACTGGGAAATGCCGCTGCTGTCCGACACCACCCGCACGAGGCAGCGGCCCGGCACATCGGCGCGCGGATCGTTGTAGATCCTCTCGCGCACAACATCTCCGTACTGGCTGCGGTCGACGATATAGATGTGAAAATTGGCGTCCTCGGGCCTGGCCACGATGGTCGTTGCCAGGCCGCGCACGCTGCGTCCGAGCGTGCCGATGAACCGATAGGCCACCGGCTTGCGATCCCGGCGCGCCAGGTTGTGGACGTAGAAGCGGACCGGGCCGACGTATTTCTTCACCAGATACGGCTGCCAGCTCCAGGAGCGGTACTCCAGCCCGAAGACCGTTTTCATGAACCCGCTGATCAGTTCTTCGGTCGAGAACGTGTAAGGGGCCGCCTTGGTCTGCGCGAGCGGCGCCGAAAGCCCCAGGAACAGGCTGGCGATAAGGACCGACAAAACGGTTCGGGCGATGCGCACTGGCGGCTTCCGGCTTCCGGGTTTTGCGATGATCGACGACCATCGTCGCCGGAGACCATACAAAATGGAACGACGGAGCGGAACGGCAAATTGCCGGTGGTCGATCGGCCTGTTCGGGCCGGCCGCAGAGCCCGTCAGGCGCGGTGCGCGCGCGATCGCGCGGGGCGGGAACATTTCCTTAAACCTCGTCGTCTATACAGGTTTTCCATGCACGGTGGCGCCCGGCCCGAGATGTGGAGACGGACAAAACAATGACGGCGACAAGAAGAGCTTTCAGAGCCGAGAGCCTATTGCAAAAGTCGGATTCTTCGCGCACCGGCGACGGAGCCAGCGGTCGGCAGCATCAGGAGATCATGGCCGAGATCGCCTCGATCAAGGCCCTGATTCGCCCCACCGAAGAGGTCGGGCACACGATGCTCGAGACCTTCAAGGCCGAGCTTGGCGAAGCGTTCAAGCTCAAGGCCGAACTCGATTCCATCTATGAGGCGATCGCCAAGACCAAGCGCGAGATCGCGACCCTGCACAACACCGCAGGGTCCGACAGCGACGACATGACCCGCGTCACCAACGAACTCGACGCGGTCGTCTCCGGCACGGAAGGCGCGACCGAGGGCATTCTCTCCGCGGCCGAGTTCATCGACGAGACCGCGAACACCTTGAGCGCGCGTCTGTCGGGCCAGGACGCGGAGCTTGCCAACGACATCCAGGAGAAGGTCGTCCAGATCTTCGAATCCTGCAACTTCCAGGACCTCACCGGCCAGCGCATCACCAAGGTCATCAACACCTTGCGCTTTATCGAGGACCGCATCGTCAAGATGATGGACATCTGGGGCGGCATCGAGACCTTCAAGTCGATCGAGCCGGAAATGCGGCCCGAGCGCGAGGGCGATGCGGCCCTGCTCAACGGTCCGTCGCTCGACATCGACGCCGGCGTCGCGAGCCAGGACGATATCGACGCCCTTTTCGCCTGACCGGCCGTTTTCGTATCCGACACGTCGCGCAAGGCACCGGCTTCCCCGCTCCAACCGTGCGACGCATCGCTCCAATGCCCCTGCTTGAACGCGCGGGCATTGGAGTCTAATGTGAACAAATCAGGAACTTTTGCTGTGGGAGACTGCGACGCCGCTCGCGGTGCGGTCTTCCGCGTCTCCCGCCAATGGAATGGAAACGAGATGGCCGACGCGGACGTGGAAAAGGGGTTGTTGCGTGGCGAGGACGGGCAATTGCGCTGCTGGTGGCATGGCAACAAGCCGGACTACCTCGTCTATCACGATGCGGAGTGGGGGCGGCCGATGGCCGACGACCGCCGGTTGTTCGAGAAGATCTGCCTGGAGGGCTTTCAGTCGGGCCTGTCGTGGTTGACCATCCTGCGCAAGCGCGAGAATTTCCGCGCCGCCTTCGCCGGTTTCGATTTCGACCGGGTCGCGGAATTCGGCGAGGCGGATATCGCCCGCCTGCTCGCTGATGCCGGCATTGTGCGCCATCGCGGCAAGATCGTGTCGACCATCAACAATGCGGCCCGCGCCCGAGAGCTGCGCGACGAATTCGGCTCGCTCGCGGCCTATTTCTGGCGGCACGAGCCGGGCGCGGCTGAGCGTCCGGCCCGGTGCGACCATGCCAGTCTCTCGGTGCTGGGGCAGACGCCGACGTCGAAGGCCCTGTCGAAGGACCTCAAGAAACGCGGCTGGAGTTTCGTCGGTCCGACAACGGTCTATGCCTTCATGCAGGCGATGGGGCTGGTCAACGACCACCTCGAAGGCTGCTGCATGCGCCAGACCGTGGAGGCGGAACGGCAGGCGTTCCGGCGGCCGGGCGGTGGGTGATCGGACTTTTGTAGTATGAATCGCCCCGAACGTTGCGTTCCCGAATTTTATTCGGCTATTTTGACGATGGGATTCGGTCCTTTGTTGCATGCTTCCGTAAGGATGCGCGGTTGGGGACGGGCTCGCGAACGAACAACAGGCGCCGTCAACAAGGCGCCCCTAGGGGAGGTTTTAGGATGAAACTTGCGCGCATCGCCGCCGGTTTGGCGGTTGGCGTGGGTCTTGGCGTGGCATCGGTGATGTCGCCGGCCCTCGCGGAAGAGACCACGCTCCGCATCACGCTGCAGCTGCCGATGAAGAGCCACCTCGGCCAGAACGTGGCGCTCTTCAAGGAGAAGGTCGAAGCGCTCTCGAATGGCGACGTGTCGGTCGAGATCTACGATTCCGCCCAGCTCTACAAGGACAGCGAAGTGCCCCAGGCGGTCGGCTCCGGCGCGATCGAGATGGGCGTGGCGTCGCTCACCCGCTATGTCGGCGACGTTCCGGCCGTCGACCTGTTCTACATGCCCTTCCTGCTGAACAACGAGGAACTGGTGCGCAAGGCCGTTGCGCCGGGCAGCCCGGTGCGCGCGCCTCTCGACGAGGCGATCCTCGGCACCGGCAGCCGCGTGCTGTGGTGGCAGGCCTATGGCGGCGTCGTGCTGCTGTCCAAGGAAACGCCGCTGAAGACCCCGGCCGATATCGAGGGCAAGAAGGTCCGCGTCTTCGGCAAGACGCTGGGCGAATGGATCAAGGCCGCCGGCGGCGCGCCGACGCTGATCTCCGGCTCCGAGCAGTATATCGCCTACCAGCGCGGCACCGTCGACATCGGCATGACCGGCGTCTCCGGCGTCAAGAGCCGGCGCCTGTGGGAAGTGATGGACACGATCACCGTCACCAACAACGCCGACATCGAGTTCATCGTGGTGGTCAACGAGGACTTCTGGCAGGGCCTGCCGGAGCAGCACCGCGAATGGATCACCCAGGCCGCACTTGAGGCCGAGCAGGACGTGCGCGACCGCATGGCCTCCATCGAGGCGGAAGCCTATGCGATGGCCAAGGAGAACGGCATGACCGTCTACGAGCTCAGCGACGAGGAAGTCGCGGCCTGGAAGGCGGCGGCCCAGCCGGTCTACGACCAGTTCGCGGCCGATGCCGGCGATCTCGGTCAGCAGGTGCTGGACGCGGCGCGCAAGCTCGCCGAATAACGCAGGCGCTGTCCCGGCCGGAGCGGCAGGCCCGTTCCGGCCAGTTCCTCGCCGGAGCGGTCCAATCGCTCCGGCCCTTTTCTGTGATGGACCCTCTCATGTTGCGGATCATCGACGGCGCTTCGCGCTTTGCCGGCCTGATTGCGGGCTGGGGTTACTTCCTGATTGCGCTGATGCTCGGATACGAGGTGTTGATGCGCTATCTCGGCGACCCGACCATCTGGGCCGAGGAGCTGTCGCGCATGGTCCTCATCTGGGCGACCTTCGGCGGCGCCGCGCTGCTGCTGCATCGCCGTCAGCACATCGTGATCACGCTGCTGACCGACAATCTGTCCGCGAGCGCACGCCGCGCGCAGGAGCTCTTCGTGCTCGCCTTCATCGTCGCCCTGTCGGCCGTCATCGTCTATTACGGCTCCGGCATCGCGATGGATTCCTTCACGCGCGGCCGCACCACCGGCTCGATGCTCGATGTTCCCGCCTGGTGGTCGCAGGCCTCCATTCCCGCCTGTTTCGCGCTGCTCGGCATCCAGGCGCTCGCAGAGGCCCTGCGGGTCGCCGTCAACGGCGTCGACAGCGCCGCGCCGCAGCGCGTCGATCACTGAGGCCGCCGACATGACATCCCTGCTCATTCTCGCGGCGCTCTTTGCGCTTCTTCTCGCCGGCATCCCGGTCGCCTTCGCGCTGACCGGCCTCGGCTTCGGCCTGCTCGCGGTCGGCGGCTTCTCGCCGCTGATGGTGCCGCAGGGCCTGTTGTCTTCCGCCGACAGTTTCGTGCTGGTCGCCGTGCCGCTGTTTCTGCTGATGTCGAACGTGCTGCTGAAGGGCGGCGTCGGCCGCGATCTCTTCGCCGCCGTCCAGGCCTGGGTCGGACACTGGCCCGGCGGGCTGGCGGTTGCGACCATCCTGTCCTGCGGCATCTTCGCGGCGATTTCCGGCTCCTCCGTCGCAACGGCTGCCACCATCGGCACCGTGGCGATCCCCGAGATGACCCAGCGCGGCTATCCGCGCCGTTTCGTGCTCGGGCTTCTGGCGGCCGGCGGAACGCTCGGCATTCTCATTCCGCCCTCCATCCCGATGATCGTCTATGGCGTGATCACCGAGGAATCGATCATCTCGCTGTTTCTGGCAGGCATCGGTCCCGGGCTGTTGCTGATGGCGCTCTTCATCTTGTGGTCGGTGCTTTATGCAAGCTTTGCCTCCGACTACCAGCCGAGCCCGCGGTCGAGCTGGGCGGAACGCCGGCGGACCGCATTGCGCGCCTTCCCGACCGTCGTTCTGGCGGCGCTGGTCATCGTCGGCATTTACACCGGCCTGTTCACGCCGACGGAGGCGGCGGCCGTCGGTTTCATCGGCGCGCTGGTCGTCGTCGGCCTCATCCTGCGCACCCTCGACTGGCCGAAGCTGCGCGACGCGGTCGCCGAGGCGATGACCACGACGGTGGCGATCCTGCTGATCGTTGCCGGTGCCAAGGTCTTTGGCAAGGCGATCACGCTCTACCGGATCCCGCAGGACATCTCGATGTTCCTGTCGGAGCATATTTCCTCCGCCGGCATGTTCGTGCTGCTGGTGGCGCTGGTGCTGCTGGTCATGGGCCTCTTCCTCGAGGCCCTGTCGATGATGCTGATCATGGTGCCGGTGCTGTCGGGCGCGCTCTTTGCCCTCGGCCTCGATCCGATCTGGTTCGGCGTCTTCTTCGTCGTCATGGTCGAATGCGCGCTGATCACCCCGCCGGTCGGGCTCAACCTCTATGTCATCCAGGCGGTCGGCAAGGCCACCATGGGCGAGGTGTCCTCCGGTGTCTGGCCGTTCCTGCTGATCATGCTGTTCAGCGTGCTGCTGATCTTCTGGTGGACCGACCTGGTGCTCTATATCCCCTTCAAGATGTAATCCTGCCGGGGGCGCGGGACCGCCTGCGCCTCCTCCGAGAAAGGCTAAGACCATGACAACGCCCGCCGCGCGCCTGCGCGCCCATCTGGCCGCGACCCCGCTGACCGTGATGCCCTGCTGCTTCGACGGCCTGTCCGCGAGACTGATCGGCGATGCCGGCTTTCCCGTCTCCTTCATGTCAGGCTTCGCCGTGTCGGCCGCGCGCATCGGTGCGCCGGACACCGGGTTGATCTCCTATGGCGAGATGGTCGACCAGGGCCGCAACGTTTGTGCCGCCACCTCCGCGCTGATCATCGGCGACGGCGACACCGGCTATGGCAACGCCCTCAACGTCAAGCGCACGGTCAAGGGCTACGCCCAGGCGGGTTTTGCCGCCGTGATGATCGAGGATCAAGTCGCGCCCAAGCGCTGCGGCCACACCAAGGGCAAGCTGGTGGTCTCGCGCGCGGAGGCGGTCGACCGGATCAAGGCGGCGGTGGATGCGCGCGAGGAAGGCTCCGACATTCTCATCCTGGCGCGCACCGATGCCCGTCATGGTCATGGTCTCGACGAGGCACTGGAACGCGCCCGCGCCTTCAAGGAGGCGGGTGCCGATCTACTTTTCGTGGAAGCGCCGCATGATGTGGGCGAGATGGAGACGATCTGCCGCGAGGTGCCGGGCTGGCACATGGCCAATCTGGTGGAAGGCGGGGCGACGCCGCTGTTGCCGCATGCCGAACTGGAGCGCATCGGCTATCGTCTGGCCGCCTATCCGCTGACGCTGCTTTCGGCCGCGATCAAGGCGATGCAGGGGGCATTGAGCGAAATGGCCTCCGGCCGGCACCCCGACGCAGCCCTTCTGCCTTTCGCCGATCTGCGCAAGGCGGTGGGCTTTGATGCCTATTACGAGGAAGAAAGCCGCTACGCCGACAGGCGCGACTGAGGGCAGGCGTTGCGGCACCGCGAAAAAACACGCGGCCGCGTTGATCCACCGCTCGTCACCTTGCGTAAGGTTTACTGAAAGCCGGAGGACGACGGCCGTTCCCGATCCGCCGTCACCCACCCGAATCCGGCTTTTCGGGCGGTCCACCCCGATCGGCCACCCGTTTTGGAGGTCGCTCTCCCCCGGAGCGGCCTCCTTTTTTTATGCGTGCTTCAGGTGCCGCCAACCGCCATCGCCGGGGCCTTCGCCGTCCAGCCCGTCGCCTCGTCATAGGCCTTTGCGACCTGCAAGACACCGAGATCGTCGCGCGGCCGGCCGATGATCTGGAAGCCGGTTGGCAGGCCTTCGGCGTTGAAGCCGGCCGGCACGGACACGGCCGGAAGGCCCAAGAGGCTGACGCCGATGACCGTCTCCATCCAGCGGTGATAGGTGTCCATCGTGCGCCCGGCGATCTCCTTCGGCCAGTCCAGCGTGACGTCGAAGGGATAGACCTGCGCGCTCGGGGCGACCAGATAGTCGTAGCGCTCGAAAAGCCGCAGCACGCCGCGATACCAGGCGCTGCGCATGGCACTCGCCTCTTCGATGGCCGCCATCGACAGCGCGCGTCCGCGTTCGATCTCCCAGATCGCGGCGGGCTTCAGCTTGTCGCGGGTGGCGGGGTCGTCGTAGATCGCGCCGAGTTTCGCCGCCACGCGCCAACTGCGCAGATCCGTCCAGGACTGCCAGATGCGCTCCGGCGCGTACCCGGGGCCGGTCTCTTCTACATGGGCGCCAAGCTCGACGAGCCGCGTCAGTCCGTCACCCACGAGGTCGAGAATGCCGTCCTCGAACGGCAGGTGGCCGTCGAGATCGCCGAGCGACCCGATGCGCAGGCCCTTGGCCTTCGGCGTGAGCGGGTCTGCAAAGAGGCTGCCGTCGCCGTCGAGCGATTGCGGCGCCCGCGGGTCGTGGCCGGCCTGCACGGACAGGAGCATCGCCAGATCGTCGACGTCGCGGGCCATCGGCCCGTCGGTCGCCATCGTGTCCATGAAGAGTTCGGGCGCGGGGCCGGACGGCACCCGTCCGTAGCTCGGGCGCATGCCGATAACGTTGTTGAAGGCGGCCGGATTGCGCAGCGAGCCCATCATGTCGCTGCCGTCGGCAACCGCGAAGATCCGCGCCGCGATGGCCGCCGCCGCCCCGCCGCTGGAGCCGCCGGCGCTGCGGGTGGTGTCATAGGGGTTCAGCGTCGGGCCGAACAGCGGATTGGTGGTATGCGAGCCGAGGCCGAATTCCGGGACGTTGGTCTTGCCGATCACGATGGCTCCGGCCGAGCGCATGCGCGCCACATGGATGCTGTCTTCCGCCGGCACCTGACGCGCGAAGACGGGCGATCCCATGGTGGTCGTCAGCCCCGCCGTCATGGCGAGATCCTTGATCGCCTGCGGCATGCCGTGCATCCAGCCGCGCGAATGCCCGGCGGCAAGTTCGGCGTCCAGCGTATCGGCTTCGGCGAGCAGAGCATCCGTGTCGCGCAGCGACACGACGGCATTGAGCGTCGGATTGAGCGTGGCGATGCGGGCAAGCGTTGCCTGCATCACCTCGCGCGCCGAGACGCGCCTTGCGTGGATCGCCTGCGACAGGGCGCGCGCGGACAGCGCGGTGATTTCGTCTGCGGTCATTGTCCGGGCCTCCCGTCCCGTGTGCCTTGAAGAAACAGGGACTTAAGAGCCGACCTTTTCCGCCAGCGGATCGTAGAGCGGATTGCTGGTGCCGAACACATAGTCGAGCGTGGTGACGCTGACATGCGGCGCGCCGTGGTCGCGCAGCAGCGTCGCGCAATCGGCGGCACTTGCAGCCGGGCAATGCAGCAGCAGCGGCTGGCCGACCTGGGTGCCGAAGGGCGCGATCGCGCCGAACTGCTCGCCGGCGGCGCGTGCCGTCAATTCGGGGGCTGCCACCAGCGCGCGGATTTCCCGGAACCCCCGGGCACGCTCCTCGGCCGCGATCCGGTCGAGGATGATGCGGGCAAAACCCAGCTGCTCGGTGCTCCAGTCCGCGCTCAGCGAGGCGACCAGATTGGCCTGGCTCTTCAGGATCACGCCGTCGTCGAGGATCTTCAGATTGTTGGCGACGAGCGTCGAGCCGGTGGTGGTGATGTCGACGATCAGTTCCGCCGTTCCGGCCGCCGGCGCGCCTTCGGTGGCGCCGGCGCTTTCCACGATCCGGTAGTCGGAAATGCCGTGCTCGGCGAAGAAGCGGCGCGTCAGCGTGACATATTTGGTCGCAACCCGAAGCCGCTCACCCTTGCGGGCGCGAAAATGCGCCGCGACATCGGCAAGGTCGGCCATGGTCGACACGTCGATCCAGGCGTCCGGCACGGCGACCACAACATCGGCGAAGCCGAAACCGAGCGGGGTGACGGTGTGCACGCTGGTCTCTGGGTCGGCAATGGTTTCATGCACCAGATCGAGCCCGGTGACGCCCAGATGCGCCTGACCGTTGGCGAGTTCCCGCGCGATCTCGGAGGCCGAGAGAAAGGCGATTTCCACTTGCGACGCCTCGAAGCGTCCGAGCCGGCCGCGATAGTTGCGCGCGCCGCCGGGCTGGCGCACGGGCAGACCGGCGCGGGCGAAGAAATCGTGCGTGTTGTCCTGCAGCCGCCCCTTGGAGGGAATGGCGATGGTCAATGCCGTCATGACACCCTCAAATGCGATCCAGCCAGATGGAAAACCCGGTGGCCGGAATGTGAGCCGTGGCGCCGAGCAGCGCCAGAAGCCTGTCGTAGCGTCCGCCGCCGACGATCTGGCCTGCCGTCTCGCGCGAGGCGGAATGAATCTCGAACACGAAGCCGGTGTAATAGTCGAGCCGGCGACCGAAATCGGCGGCAAACGTCAGGGACGCGTCGGAAATGCCATGCGCGGCGATGGCATCGAGGCGGCCGGAGAAGCTTGCCAGCGCCTGCGTCAGGTCGAGGCCGACGTCCTTCGCAAAGACCTCGATGGTCTTAACCGAGGCGCGCGGATCGCCGGCAATCGCCAGATAGCGGGTCAAGACGTCGGCAGCGCGGTCGGTCTCGGGGTCGTGGCGGGCAAGGGCCGCCTGTTCCAGCAACCGCTCGGCGATGTCGCTGGCGCTGCGTCCGGCGATCGGCTTGAGGCCGGTGAGGCGCAAAAGCTCGGCGACCGCCGACTGGGCCGTGTCGGGGGCAAGCCCCTCGAGCGCGCGGGCAAGGGTCGCCGCCGAGGACGTGTCGTCGCGCTCCGCCGCGCCGCCGCTTCGCATGGCGCGGATCGCCGCGTCCAGCCGGTCGCGTTCGCCGAAGAGATCGCCGAGACGGCGCTCCCACACCGCCGGCAGGTTCAGCCCGCCGAGCACGGCGCGAAACAGCGCCTCGTCGCCGATGTGGATGCGCGGGTCGGTGACGCCGAGCGTGTCCAACGCGGAGAGCGAAAGCGCCAGCGTGTCGGCGTCGGCGGCTTCCAGGTCGGCGCGTCCGAGACATTCCACGCCCGCCTGCATGAACTCGCCCGCGCCGTCCTGGCGCTGGCGGAACACCTTGCCGCAATAGGAATAGCGCGCCGGCGTCTCCGGCGCGCCGCCGTCGAGATGCGCCCGGCAGACCGGGATCGTATAGTCGGGGCGCAGGCAAAGCTCTTCCCCGGCGCGGTCGCTGGTGAGATACATGCGCCCGCGAATGTCCTCGCCGATCAGGTCGAGGAAGAGCCGCGAGGGTTGCAGGATCTCCGGTTCCATGGCCGGAAAGCCTTCGGCCTGAAACAAGTCGCGCAGGCTGGCGTAAGGATCGGGCAGGGTCATGCGCCGGCTCCTTCCGTGCCGCTCTTGGCGCGGTCGTCGGCCTGTTCGGCGAGCATGCGCTTCACCGTCTCGACCAGCTCGGCCTCGGGCACGCTGATCTGCGCCGGGCGGCTTTCGCGCCAGGTCACATTGTCGGCGATCTCGCCGGAAAGCCGCTTGCCCTCGATCAGGTCCTTGATCTGGACGACGCCCTCGGCGCGTTCGTCGCCGCCCTGGATGATGGCGAGCGGACAGTCGCGCCGGTCGGCGTATTTCAGCTGGTTGCCGAACTTCTTCCAGTTGCCCTGGTACATCTCGGCGCGGATGCCGGCGGATCGCAGGTCCTGGGTCATCTTCTGGTAGCGCGCAAGGCTCTCCGTATCGCCGTCCATCACGGTGACGAGGACGGGCGCGAGCACCGCGTCGTCCTTGAGCTTGCCGAGGTTCTTAAGCGCCGTCATCAGCCGCGAGACGCCGATGGAAAAGCCGGTCGCCGGCACGTCGCGCCCGGTGAAGCGCTTGACCAGCCCGTCATAGCGCCCGCCGCCACCGACGGAGCCGAACTGCACGACCTCGCCCTTCTCGTTGGTGACGTCGAACAGAAGCTCCGCCTCATAGACGGGTCCGGTGTAATACTCGAGGCCGCGGACGACGGAGGGGTCGACGGAAATCCGGTCGGCCTTGTAGCCGGCCGAGGTCACGAGGTCGGAAATCAGCTTGAGCTCGCTGAAGCCTGCCTCGAACTCCTCGTTGATCGCCAGCTTGGACAGCGCGGCCGTCTTGAAGGTGAGATCGTTGCGGTCGTCGATCAGGTCGTCGATGGCCGAGGCTTCGAGGATCTCGATGATCGCGTCGATCGCGGTCGCGGAGAGGTTCGCGCCCTTGGTGAAGTCGCCGCTCTCGTCCTTGCGGCCCTCGCCCAGCAGCAGGCGCACGCCTTCGCTGCCGAACTTGTCGTATTTGTCCATCGCCCGGAGCACGGTCAGCCGCCGCTCGGCGTCTTCCGGATCGCCGAGGCCGATCGCCGCCATCACGCCGTCGAGCACCTTGCGGTTGTTGACGCGAATGATGTACTGGCCGCGCGGAATGCCGAGGGCTTCCATCGTGTCGGCCATCATCATGCACATTTCCGCGTCCGCCTGGACGCCCGGCGCGCCGACCGTATCGGCGTCGAACTGCATGAACTGGCGGAAGCGCCCCGGTCCGGGCTTTTCATTGCGGAACACCCAGCCGGCGCGGTAGCTGCGGAAGGGCAGCTGGATCTCGTTGATGTTTTCCGACACATGGCGGGCGAGCGGCGCGGTCAGGTCGTAGCGCAGGCTCATCCACTGCTCGTCGTCGTCCTGCACGGAAAAGACGCCGGCATTCGGCCGGTCGGTGTCCGGCAGGAATTTTCCGAGGCAATCGGTGTATTCGAACGCCGGCGTTTCCACCGGATCGAAGCCATAGGCCTCGTAGACGCCGCGGATCTTCGCCAGCATCGCGTCGGTCGCGCGGATGTCTGCGGCGGAGCGGTCGACGAAGCCGCGCGGCAGGCGCGCCTTGAGCTTGTTCGGTTTGGTCTTGGCCATTGGCGTTTGAAGGTCCGTTCAATCGGGAAGGGGCAAAGGGGACAAACCCCGGAGCCGGATGCCGGTTTCCTAGACGAAACGGCGGTCGCGGGCAAGGATCGCAGCCGAAACGCGGGTTTGCGGCTTAACCGAGATCGAAGCCCGCCTGCCTGAACGCTTGCAATCGGGGACGGGCGGACTATGGTCCCGCGCGAAAACGCGACCGTGCGGCACTTGAGCTGCGCGCACGTCACGTCGCGTCCCCTTCTTAGAGGTTCAAGAGTGCCCATGCCGGTCGACGGCGTATCGCTTCCGCAATCCACGAGCGCCGACGCATCCGCCGGCGACGCCTCCGGCATGCCGGGCGCCGCAGCGCCTGCCGTGCGCGCACCGCGCCTGTCGGTCGTGCTGCCGACCTTCAACGAGCGCGACAACCTGCCCGTCCTGATCGAGCGGCTCGACGCCACGCTTGCCGGCATCGCCTGGGAAGCCATCGTCGTCGACGACAATTCCCCCGACGGCACGACCGAGGTCGCGCGCCGGCTGGCGAACAGCGATCCGCGCATCCGCGTCATCCGCCGGGTCGGCCGGCGCGGCCTGTCGGGCGCCTGCATCGAGGGCATGCTTGCCTCTTCCGCCGAATTCGTCGCCGTGATGGATGCCGACCTGCAGCACGACGAGACGCTCCTGCCGAAGATGCTGGCAAAGCTCGCCGGCGACGGCACTGCCGGCAATCCGGGTGCGGATCTCGCCGTCGCCAGCCGTCATGTCGAAGGCGGGGCTGTGGGCGACGGCCTGTCGGCGGTGCGCGCATCCGGGTCGGGCCTTGCCAACCGTCTGGCGCGCATCTTCCTGCATGTCGATCTGTCGGATCCGATGAGCGGCTTCTTCATGATCCGCCGCGCCGAGGTTGAACGTCTCGCGCCGCAGCTCTCCTCGCAGGGCTTCAAGATCCTGCTGGACATTGTCGCCAGCGCGAAGGGATCCTTGCGCATCGTCGAGCTGCCCTTCGTCTTCCGCGAAAGGCTGCACGGTCAAAGCAAGCTCGACACGCTGGTCGCGCTCGATTTTCTGGGGCTTATCTTGTCGAAACTGGTTGGCGATCTCGTGTCCGTGCGCTTCCTGATGTTCATGATGGTCGGGGCCTCCGGCGTCGTCGTGCACATGGTGGCGCTGTTTTCGCTGATCGAAGGTTTCGCGATGAACTTTCAGGTCGCGCAAACCGCGGCGACCTTCGTCGCCATGACGACGAATTTCTATCTCAACAACCGGCTGACCTACCGCGACCGCCGCCTGCACGGCTGGGCCGCCTTGCGCGGACTGCTGACCTTCTATGTGGTCTGCGGCTTCGGCGTGATCGCCAATGTCGGCGTCGCCTCGCTGATCTATCAGGAAGACGCCGGCCGCATCCTCATCGGCGTGGCCGGTGCCGCCGGCGCGGTGATGGGCGCGGTGTGGAACTATGCCGCAAGCTCGGTCCTCACCTGGCGCAAGGCCTGAGGCGGTGATGGCGCGCCCGTCCGCGCAGGACCTGCCGGTCTGGTTGCGCCCCGCTTCGCTCGCGCTCCTCGTCCTGGCGCTCACGGTGGTGAAGCTTGTCGTTGCCGCCAACTCGGGACTGGCCGAGGATGAAGCCTATTACCGGCTCTGGGGGCTGAACCCTTCCGCCGGCTACTACGATCATCCGCCGATGGTCGGCTGGTGGGTGGCCGCCGGCCTGTGGATCGCCGGCGACACGCCGCTCGGCATTCGTCTCCTGCCGGTTCTCTCCGCCCTTGTCGGTTCCGCCGCGCTCTGGCGCACCGGTTTTCTGCTCTTCGGCGCGCGCGCGGCCGGCTGGGCGGTGCTCTTCTTCAACGCCTCGCTCCTGATCGGCATCGGCAGCCTGCTCGCCACCCCGGACGCGCCCTCGGTGTTCTTCTGGGGGCTGACGATCTGGGCGCTTGCAGAGCTGCACGCCGGCAGAAATGCGAACTGGTGGCTGGCCGTCGGCGTCTTCGCCGGGCTTGGCCTTGCGTCGAAATATTCGGTTCTCTTTCTGGGGGCCGGCATTGTGCTGTGGCTTGTGCTGGTGCCCGACGCCCGGCGCTGGTGGGCGAGCTGGCAGCTCTGGGCAGGGGGACTGCTCGCTTGTCTCATCGTCGCGCCGGTGGTGCTTTGGAACGCCGACCACGAGTGGGCGTCCTTCATCAAGCAGTTTGGCCGCGCCGTGCCGGACGGCTGGAGCACCAAGTATATTTTCGAGTTTATCGGCGCGGTGATCGGCCTGCTCAATCCGCTGGTCGCGGTGCTTGCTGGTGTCGGCCTTGCCAGAGCCGTTCGCGGCGCCCGGCGGGGGGATGCCGCCTTCGGCCTCATGCTCTGGACCTGCGTGCCGTTCTTCGTCTACCTGCTGGCGCATTCGCTGCATTCACGCGTCCAGGGCAACTGGCCGGCGCCGCTCTTTCCCGCGCTTGCCCTTCTGGCCGGCGTCGTTGCCGCCGATCCGCCGGCGGCATTCCGGCGCGGTTTTGGCCTGCTGGCCAAGGTGGCGGTGGTGCTTGGCGTTGCCGTTTCGCTCGTCGTCTATGTGCATGCGGTGCAGCCGCTGACCGGGAGCCTGGCGCGCAAGGATCCGACCTTCCAGACCCGCGGCTGGCCGGACATCCGCGACGAGGTGATGAGGCTTGCCGAAGACGAGGGCGCGGCCTGGATCGCGACCTACGGCTACGGGCTCAACGCGCAGCTTGCGGTCAATCTCGCAGGCATCCTGCCGGTCGAACAGCTCACCGAGCGCATTCGCTATGTCATGCGGCCCTCCCTCGATGCCGCGACGCTGGCCCGGCCGGCGCTCTTTGTCGTGGAGGCGCGGCGCGATCCGGGCGAGGCGGTGCTGGGCGAGCGCTTCGGCGAGGTGGCCCGTGTTGCCGTGCTTACCCGCCGGGTGAAGGGCGTGGCGCTGGAGGATCTCGTCGTCTACCGGGTGGCGGCGCCGCGCGGCGCTCCGCTCGACCCGGTTTACCCGCTCCCCTGAGCCGCCTCACCCTCTTGGCAGGGACCGCGGATCGGCGCATAGGATAGAGCGATGAAACGCATTCTCATGACCTCGCCCGACTACGGGCTGGCCTTCGGCATCGACCGGACCCTGCGCGAGCTGATCGCGGAAGGCCGGTTGTCCGCCGTCGGGTGCCTGGTTGCCTCCGACCTGTGGTCGCGCGAATATCTGCCGCTGCGCGATGCCGTCGATGCGCAGCGCCACCGAACCCTGGTCGGGCTGACGGTCGCGCTGACACGTCCCCATGCGCCGGTGTCGGTGCGCGGGCGCACCCGCTTCGGCGATGCCTTTCCGCGCCCGCGCTGGTGGCGCTGGCGCGATGCGCTGCGGCTTGTCCCGGCAGAGGATTTGGCGGAAGAGGTCGACGCCCAGCTCGTGTGTTTCGAGGAATATTATCAGCGCCCGCCCGACTTTCTGCATGTGGCGGACGACCTCATGGCGCTGCCGCGCGTTGCGCGCATCGTGATGAAGACGGTCGCCCTGCGCAAACATGCGCCGGCGCTGCTGTCGCCGGCCTGGGAGGGCGAGGGGCGGCGGGCCCGCCACGCCGCGCGCGTCTTTGCCCGGCAGGCGGCGCGGGCGCGCCTGCGCGTGCTGCAGCGCGGCCCGTCGTTTCCCCAGGTGCCGGCACTTGCGGCGCAGGAGACCCACCTGCGCAGCGGGTTCAACGGGCTCGACGACCGCACGATGGTGCTGTGCCGGCTCGGCGAGGCGGACGACCGTCTCCGGCGCATGGAGGCGCGGACCGAGCTGAGCGTGCGCGAGACCCAGACCGGGTTTTTCAAGAGCCCGGTGTTTCCGCTGCTTCTCGTCGAGAAGGACATTTTTCTGTATTGAGCAGGCTGGAAGCTTCTCGAACGAAATCCGGCCCCCCGCGGGGAATGGGGAGCCGGATTTTCGTTGGGGAGGACCGCCGCGAGGTCAGGGAAGCGGCGGTTGATGACTGCAACCATGCGTCAACCGTGTTTGGCGAACAGTGACGGCGATCACACAATGCGTTTTGTCGCAAGGCAAGGCACGGTATGATGGCCGGCAGCGGCGCGTGCACCGGGGCAGGATGGTTTGCGCGCTGCGATGCAGATGAGATGCGGCCAAGCGGGGCAGGGCGGATGCTGGAACTCAAGTCGTTTCTGGAAAACAGCTTTTCGATGGAGGGGCTGGACTGCGAGCTCGCCTCCGGGCTGGCCGAGCTGGCGCGCCCCTTTTCGGTAAAGCCCGGAGCGATCCTGTTCGAGGCGGGCGATCCCGGCAATGGCTGCTACGCGATCCTGGAAGGCTCGCTCAAGGTCTCGATCGTCAGCGTCGACGGCGATGAACAACTTCTGGCGGTGATGGGACCGGGCAGCATTGTCGGCGAACTGGCGCTGCTCGACGGGCGCGCGCGCTCCGCCACCGTTACCGCGCTCAAGCCGACGCGCCTTGCCTTCATCGAAAAGCACCGCTTCGAGCGTTTCGCCGACGAAAACCCCGCGCTCTACCGCCACATGCTGTCGATTGTCGGGAGCAGGCTGCGGCAGGCGAACGACGTGCTTGCAGCGCGCTCCTTCCTGCCGTTGCCGGGACGCGTCGCGCAGACGTTGCTGCAACTGGCCGAAACCTTCGGCAAGCCCGTCGACAACGGCCGCGTGCTCATTCACTACAAGCTGTCCCAGGCCGATATCGCCAATATGGCGGGCGCGGCGCGTGAAAACGTCAGCCGCGTGCTCAACGACTGGAAGCGGGCGGGCACGGTCAGCCGCATTTCCGGCTACTACTGCCTGGAAAACCCCGAGTGGCTGCGCCAGGCGTCGGCCCTCTAGGTCGCGATAGCGGCTCGTCTTTTTGTGTATTTTACCTTGCGTGACCTTTCGGGTTGCCTCTTCGGATCGCTTTTTTCGAAACAAAATCAAGTTTAGACGGCTTTCATTAAGTCGTCGGTAACACGACTCCCACTATGCCCCAAAGACCATTGTATCGGGCCAGAGTGTGGAGTTTGGAAATGCGGTTCTCCGATCTGTCGATTAGAAACAAGCTGCTGATCAGCGCGGGGGCGCTGTTTTTTACGTCGCTGATCGGGGTTACCCTGACCGGATCCATCGTCATGTCCTCGGCCGCCGAGAAGGTGGCGAACGAGGAGGCTCTGGCTCTGCTCGATGCCTATGCGTCGGATGTGTCCGGTGAGATCGGGGCATCGCTGGCGGTTGCCAAATCCGCCGCAGCCGGCGTGGAAGGCCTGCTGCGAAACGGCATGCGCGATCGCGACGCTCTTGGCGACATGATGATCCGCACGGTCGAGAACACCCCGGATCTGGTCGGCATGACGCTGGCGTTCGAGCCAAATGCCCTCGATGGCCGCGACGCCGATTTCAAGACCCACAAATACTCCGACGCCAACGGCCGTTTCGTTCCCTATTTCTACTATTCGGACGGCAAGGTCGTTTTCGAGAAACTGGTGATGACCAAGGAAGCGGGCACGGAGGGCTGGTACGACAAGCCGATCCGGGAGAACCGTTCGCTGATCACGCCGCCCTACACCTATCCGATCGACGGCAAGGACGTGCTGATGACCACCATCAGCTGGGTCGTGCGCGAGAACGGCAAGGCGATCGGCATCACCACCTCCGACCTGTCGCTGGCCGATATCGTTGAAAAGATGTCGACGCTCAAGCCGTTCGGCGCCGGTGAGGTCAAACTCATCGGCGGCGACAATCTCTGGGTCGCCAATTCGGACGCCGCCAAGCTCGGCAAGCCCGTGCAGGAAGCGGCGCTGCTGGACCTGATGGGGGCGTCGAGCGCTGCCGACCGCATGCAGCGGATCGGCGACCGGTTCGTCGCCCTGGCGCCCGTCAGCTTCAAGGGCGTGGATGACGTCTGGTATGTCGCGATCGACGTTCCCTATTCCGCGATGGTGGCCGGCGCGATTGCCGCGCGCAACATGATGCTGGCGATTTCCGGCGTTCTGCTGCTCTTGGTGATGGGCCTGGTCTGGTACGGCGCGGGCGCGCTGGCCCGTCCGGTCGCGGGTCTGACGCAGGTGATGCGTCGTCTGGCCGACGGCGACACCTCGGTCGAGGTTGCGATGGACGACCGCAAGGATGAGATCGGTGAGATGGCGAGTGCGGTCGAGACCTTCCGCGAGAACGCCATCGAGCGCCAGCGTCTGGAAGAGATCCAGAGCGAGGACGAAAAGACGCGCATGGCCCGCCAGGCGCGTACGGAAGAGCTGATCGCCGGCTTCCGCGGCACGGTGCAGCATCTGATCGGCACGGTCAGCGAAACCGCCGTCGGCCTCGACCAGACG
>MDTD01081193.1_pt1 | contig 52208 bp, 43 predicted proteins | sample 811221 | NCBI WGS metagenome assembly MDTD01 (sample SAMN05326646, study PRJNA326480) | marine metagenome | isolation source: seawater | place: Pacific Ocean: South West | collected 2011 | reverse complement strand
TCCGCCTGGTGTCGGTGGAGCGCGGGCACGACCCGAAGCGCTTCGTCGCCATGCCGTTCGGCGGCGGCGGCGCGCTGCATGCCGGCGCATTGATCGAGGAGGTCGGCCTGGCGCGCGCCCTGGTGCCGCGCTTCCCCGGCGTGACCAGCGCGCTAGGCTGCGTGATCGCCGACATGCGCTTCGACAAGGTGGCGACGGTGAACCGGCTGCTGGATGGGCTGGACGCGGCGGCCCTGGCCGTGCCGGTGCGGGAACTGGAGGCGGAGGGGCGCGACCTGGTCGGCGGTGCCGGCGTGACCCTGGCCGGCATCGAGAGCCGGGTCGAACTGGACATGCACTATCTGGGGCAAACCCATACCGTCGCCGTCGAGGTGCCGCTGCAGCCCGATGCCGCAGACCTGGGCCTGGGCGAGGCGGCGGTGCGCCTGGCCTTCGAAGACGCCTATCGCCGCGCCTACGGCAAGGTGCTGCAGGGCCTCGGCATCCGCATCCTGAACGTGCGCGTCACGGTTGTCGGCCAGCGGCCGAAATTCGACCTGGCAGTGCTGGCGCCGGGCGCCGATGCAGGCATCGAGGCCGCCCGGCTGGGCGAGCGCCAGGTTCATGCCGGCGGCCGGGCGCGGACCGCATCGGTCTGGAGCCGGCTGGCCCTGCCGGTCGGTGCCCGCATCCAAGGACCGGCCCTGCTGGAGCAGCCGGACACCACGATCTTCGTCGATCCGGGCCTGGCGGCGGAAGTCGATCGCTACGGCAACCTGGTGATCGCCCGTGCCGGCGATCCCACTCTGCCCGAGGGGGAAGCATCGTCATGAGCGATCCCGCAACATGGGCGCCGGCGGAGACGGCGCTGCTGCTGGTCGACATGCAGAACGACTTCCTGCATGCCGATGGCGCCTATGCCCGCGGCGGCGCCAAGGCGGCACCGATCGCCGCGCTTCCCGACCGGCTGGCGCCGGTCGCCGCCGCGATGCGGGCGGCCGGCGGCTGGATCGTCTCCACCCATTTCACCCTGGTACCGGGCAAGGGCGGGACGCCGCTGATCTCGCCGCACCTGAAGGCATTGCGGCCGTTCCTGGGGCCTGGCGATTTCGCGCCGGGCAGCTGGGGTCAGGCGCTGATCGACGGTCTGGCACCGGCGGACCTGTCGGTGGAGAAGGTCGCCTATTCCGCCTTCTACATGTCGCGGCTGGAATGGGTGCTGGGCCGCGCCGGCATCAGCCGCCTGATCGTCGGCGGCATCGTCACCAATGGCGGCGTCGCCTCGACCGTGCGCGACGCCCATGTCCGCGACATCCCTGTGACCGTGCTGTCGGACGGCTGCGCGGCATTCGACCCGGCGGTGCACGACCTGCACGTCCAGGCACTGGCCGCGGTGGCGGAGATCGTCGACTGCGCGACCGCCGTGGCGCGGCTGGAGACGGCGGGGTGAGCATCCTGCCGGCGGCGGAGGCACGCTTCGCCGCGGAGGCAGAAGTCCTGGTGATCGGCGGCGGCGCCTGCGGGCTGGTCGCCGCGCTGGCGGCGCAGGATGCCGGCGCCGTGCCCCTGGTACTGGAACGCGATCCGGCGCCGAGCGGCTCCACCGCGCTATCGTCCGGCTTCGTGCCGGCCGCGCCGACCCGCTTCCAGGCGGCCCAGGGGATCGCGGATTCCGCTGCCGGCTTTGCCGCCGACATCCTGCGCAAGGCGCATGGCGAGGCCGATCCCGGCCTGGTGGAGGCGGTGACCCGGGAATCCGGCCCGGCGCTGGAATGGCTGGCCGACCGGCACGGCCTGGAATGGCAGGTGCTGGACGACTTCCTCTATCCGGGTCACAGCGCCCACCGCATGCATGCGGTGCCGGAGCGGACCGGTGCCGGGCTGATCGCCCGCCTGGCAACGGCAGCCGGTGCGGGCGGGATCGACCTGGTTTGCGATGCGCGGGTCACCGCCCTGTTCGCAGATGGCGAAAGCCGGGTCCTTGGCGTCCGGCTGGAACGCCCGGATGGCGGTGCGGAGGATCTCGCCTGCCATGCCCTGGTGCTGGCCTGCAACGGCTATGGCGGCGATCCCGCGCTGGTCCGCCGGCACGTTCCGCAACTGGCCGACGCGCTGTATTTCGGGCATCGCGGCAATACCGGCGACGCTCTGCGCTGGGGCGAGGCGCTGGGCGGGGAAGGGACGGACCTCTCCGCGGCACAGGGCCATGGCTCGGTCGCGATACCGCACGGCATTCTCATCACCTGGGCGCTGATGATGGCGGGCGGCATCCAGGTCAACAGCGCGGGAAACAGGTTCTCCAACGAACATCAGGGCTATTCGGAACAGGCGATCGACGTGCTGCGCCAGCCCGGCGGCCAGGCCTGGTGCGTCTACGACGCGCGACTGCATGAGCTGGGGATGGGTTTTCCCGACTATCGCGACGCGGTGGCACAGGGCGCGGTGCGCTCCGGTGCCAATGCGGCAGCCCTGGCTGCGGCGACCGGCCTGCCGGAGGGGGCCCTGTCCGCGGCGATCGCAGAGACGGCGGCGGATGAGCCCGACCGGTTCGGTCGCGACATCGGCGCCACGCCGCCGCTCACGGCCCCGTTCCACGCGATCCGGGTCACGGGCGCGCTGTTCCACACCCAGGGCGGGCTGCGCATCGACCGGCAGGCCCGGGTGCTGCGCCGCGGCAGCGATGCGCCTCTGCCGAACCTGCTGGCCGGCGGCGGGGCCGCGCGCGGCGTCTCGGGACGGCAGATCTCGGGCTACCTGTCCGGTAACGGGCTGTTGACCGCGGTGACCCTGGGCCGGATCGCCGGCCGTACCGCTGCCGCCTTGACCGCGGGCGAACGAGGACGACCTTAGGGACATCGACCCACCCACGGGAAGGATGCCGCCATGCTCGACCGCCGCCGTTTCATCCTGGCAGCAGGGGCCACAGCGCTCCTGGCGCCGCTGGCGATGTTCGCCCCCGCATCCGCCCATCACGGCTGGGCCTGGACCACCGGCGAGAATCTGGAGCTGACCGGCGTGATCACAGAGACCCGGCTGGGCATGCCGCATGGCCAACTGGTGATGGATGTGGACGGCACCGCCTGGACGGTGGAGGTCGGGCAGCCCTATCGCAACGACCGGTCCGGCCTGAAGGAGGGCGATCTCGCCAAGGGCGTGAAGATCACCGTCTCCGGCGAGCCCTCGGCCGATCCGGACGAGAAGCTGCTGAAGGTGGAGCGCCTCTGGATCGGCGAACGCAAGTACGAGCTCTACCCGAACCGCGACTAGGGCTTGGACGCCCTTCTCGCCGCCCTGTCGGAGAGCGGGCCGGCGCAGGCGATCCGCTTCTCCCGCTGGGGCTATGCAGCGGTAAACACCGCCCATGTCGCGTCGCTCGCGATCCTCGTCGGCGCAATCCTGCCGCTCGACCTGCGCCTGCTCGGCGCCTGGCGCTCGGTGCCGCTGGAACCGCTGGCGCGGGTGCCGGTGCCGGTGGCGGCGACCGGTCTGGGGCTGGCGCTTCTCACCGGCCTGCTGCTCTTCTCCACCCGTGCGCCCGGCTATGCCGGCATCGACCTGTTCTGGGTGAAGCTGGCGCTGATCGCCGCCGGCAGTCTGCACGCCATCGCGGTGCAGGCCGGGCCGGGGCTGACGGCGCTGTCCGACCGCAGCCGCCGCCTGTCCGGCGGCATCTCGCTCGCCTGCTGGGCCGGCGCCCTCGTCAGCGGGCGCTTCCTGGCCTTCGTCGGGGATTGAGGCTCCACCCGATATGGTCCGTATCAGCCATGTCGATGCGCCGCGCCGCCCGCGCAATCGTCATGCGCGGGACAAGCCCGCAGGTGGCGCCTTGAGGGAGACGCAGCGGCCTGTTTGTCCAATGTCGGCAGCAGCCCCGCGACCTCAGACAGCCCGTGACCGCCTCACGCCGCCTGCAGCGCGCGCCAGACCTTTTCCGGCGTGGTCGGCATGTCGATATGCGCGACCTCCGGCCGGGCCGAACGCAGGGCATCGACCACGGCGTTGACGAAGGCGGGCGGGGCGCCGATCGAGCCTGCCTCGCCGGCGCCCTTCACCCCCAGCGGGTTGGTGCGGCAGCGCACGTTGTGGGTGGAGAAGTCGTAGGCCGGCATCTCGTCGGCGCGGGGCAGGGCATAGTCCATGAAGCTGCCGGTCAGCAGCTGCCCGTTTTCCGGGTCGTAGACCGTATGTTCGGTCCAGGCCTGTCCCAGCCCTTGCGCGATGCCGCCCTGCACCTGGCCCTCCAGCAGCAGCGGGTTCAGGGTGACGCCGAAATCGTCGACGACCGTGTAGCGGCAGATCTCGATGCGGCCGGTCTCCGGATCGACCTCCAGCTCGCAGACATGGGCGCCGTTGGGGAAGGTCGGTGCCTCCGCCGTATGGTCGTGATCCGCGTCGAGCGCGCCCGGCTCCAGAACCTGGGCCAGCTCGAACAGGCCGATGCCGCGGTCGGTGCCGACGACGGTGAAGGCGCCGTCGTCATAGGCGATGTCCACCTCCGCCGCCTCCAGCCGTTCGGCCGCCAGGGCCTTGCCCTTGGCGATCACCTTGTCGGCCGCGCCCAGGATCGAGGCGCCGCCGACCGGGATCGACTTCGAGCCGCCGGTGAAGCCCGGCGGGGTCGAATCCGTATCGCCCTGCCGCAGCACGATACGGTCGGCATCGATGCCCAGCTTCTCCGACAGGATCTGCGCGAAGGCGACGGCATGGCCCTGGCCGGAATCCAGGGTGCCGGAACGGATCTCCAACCTGCCGTCGGCGGCGAAATGCAGCGCCGCCGGCGCCATCCCGCCGCCGCCGCAGCGTTCCACATAGGTCGCCAGGCCGATGCCGCGCAGGCGGCCGCGGGCACGTGCCTCCGTCCGGCGGCCGGCAAAGCCGCGCCAGTCCGCCTTGCCCATGGCCTCCTCCATGATCGCGGCGAATTCGCCGGAATCGATCACGTCGCCCAGGCCCATCTTGTGGGGCATTGCCTCGGGGGGTGGGAAGTTCCGCCGCCGCAGTTCGTCCGGCGCGATCCCGAGTTCGGCGGCCGCCTTGTCCACCAGGCGCTCGATCATGTAGGCGGCTTCCGGCCGGCCGGCACCGCGATAGGCGTCCGTCGGCACGGTGTTGGTCATGACCCCCTTCACCGCGACATGGAAGGCGGGGATCCGATAGAGGCCCGTGTACATGCCGACCGACGCATTCGTCGGGATCATCGGTCCGAAATTGGCGAGATAGGCGCCCAGCGCCGCGTAGGTGGTGGCGCGCAGGCCGAGGAAGCGGCCGTCGGCATCGAGCGCCAGCTCCACCTCGCTGACATGATCGCGCCCCTGCGCGTCGGACAGGAAGATCTCGCTGCGTTCGCCGGTCCAGCGCACGTCCCGCTGCAGCCGGCGGGAGGCCCAGAGGGTCAGGGCGGCTTCCGGATAGAGGAAGGCCTTGGTGCCGAAGCCGCCGCCGACATTCCGGGTGACGCAGCGCAGCTGCTCCGGCTTCAGCTTCAGCATGCCGCAGAGCTGGTTCCAGGGGACCACCGGGCCCTGGCTGGGCAGGGTCAGGGTGCTGCGCCCGCTGTCGGCGTCGAATTCGGCAATGGCGGCGCGGGGTTCCATCGCATTGGACACCAGGCGGTTGTTCACCAGCCGCAGCGATACCCGATGCGCCGCCGCGGCGAAGGCAGCCTCGACCGCGGCTTCGTCGCCAGCAGCGAAGTCGAAGGCGAGATTGCCGTCGATATGCTCCCAGACCTGCGGCGCACCCGCCTGTGCGGCGCCATAGGTGTCGGTGACGGCCGGAAGATCGTCGATCTCCAGATCGATCAGTTCCGCGGCGTCGCGGGCATGGGCCAGGGTGTCGGCCACGACGAAGGCGACCGGGTCGCCGACATGACGCACGATGCCGTTCGCCAGCAGCGGCCGCGGCGTATCGGCCCGGTCGGAGCCGTCGCCGTTCTTCACCTCCACCAGGCAGAGCAGGTTGCCGATGCCGTCGGCGGCGATCTCGTCATGGGTCAGGACGGCGGCCACGCCCGCGGCAGCACGGGCGGCCTCCGTGTCGAGCCTGCGAATCCGCCCATGGGCCACCGGCGATCGCAGGACGACCCCGCGCAGCGCGCCCGGCGCGGCCTCGTCGTCGGTATAGCGACCGCGCCCGGTGACCAGCACCGGATCCTCGGTCCGCCTGACGCCCTGTCCGATCCCGAACTTCATGAAATTCCCCCCCCGGTTCCAGACTCCGGGTGCATATGGGGGCAGGGGCGGGCGAGGCAATGGCAGGTTGAGCCGGCACCGGCATCCACCCGTCCCGCAACGGGACATTCCCGGTTCCGGCATATCCACTTCGCGATTCATCTGGTCATGGCGGCCGGTGAATCGCCTAGCATCCATGAACGCGAGCCTTCGGCACGCATGTTGCCAGCAATGTGGCCGATTCAACCGCCTGTATCACGCAGGCACAGGCGCCGGCGGGATACCCTCCCTCCAGAGCGGCGTCCGAACAGAGGCTCTGACATATGCCCGCTTCTGCCCTGCGTTCCAGCCTGCTGACGGGATCGGCCCTGGTCTGTCTGTCCCTGATGCCACTGCCTGCCGCCGCGCAGGACACCCTCCTGCGGACGCAGACAGGCACCAACGGCAGCAACGGCGCGTATCACCCCTTCGAATCCAACACCGCCTCCAGCGCCGGGGGCGACGGCGGCGATATTGCCGAAACGACCTCGGCCGCCCTCGGCTATGACGGCGATCTTCCGCAATCGGTGATCCTGCTGACCACCGCCGGCGGCACCGGCGGCAATGGCGATGACGAAGTCTCGGCTTCTGACGGCGGCAAGGGCGGCACGATCACCCTGACCGTGCAGCATGACGTTACCGCAACCGGCCTCCTGGTGAACGGGATCGTGGCCACCTCCACCGGCGGCGACAGCGGCGGCGGCGCCTATGCCAGTACCTTCGGAAGATCGGATGTCAGCGCGCCGACCGCCGGCGCCGGGCAGCAAGTCTCTGTGACCGTGAAATCCGGGGCGAAGGTCGCCCTCGCGCAGCCGGGTCCGATCCTGGACGGCCTGATCCAGACCACCCTCTATGGCCTGCAGATCGCGTCGACCGGCGGCAATGGCGGCAATGGCGGCGGCGTCGCCAGCGGCTTCTTCAACGGCTATCCGGGCCAGGGCGGCGGCGGCGGCAAGGCCGGCGAGGCCAAGCTGGTGCTGGACGGCGCGGTCACCGCCGCGTCGCAAGGCGGCGTCGGCCTGATCATCACCTCGATCGGCGGCAATGGCGGCGACGGCGGCAGCGACAACGGTCATGTCGTCAACGATCCGGGCGATGGCGGCGGCGGCGGCGCTGGCGGGCGTGCCGTGCTGACGATCGGCAGCGGCGGTTCGGTGGCCACCACCGCGGACCAGCAGCCGGCGCTGCTGCTCTCGGTCGAGGGCGGCAATGGCGGGCAGGGCGGCGGCGGGGGCGGCACCGATGGGTCGCTGGGCGGCGCCGGCGGCAGCATCGCTGACACCGCCGAACTGCCTTCGGTCCGCTTCGAGAACAGCGGCAAGGTCTCGACGACGGGCGAGGAAGCGCCGGCGGTGACCCTGCAGAGCGTCGGCGGCAACGGCGGCAACGGCAATGGCAGCGCCGATGGCGGTACCGGCGGCAGCGCCGGCCGGGTCTATGGCGCGAACAGCGGCCATATCTCGAGCCAGGGCAGCTTCGGCTTCGGCATCTTCGCGCAGAGCGTCGGCGGCACCGGCGGCGATGGCGGCGACGCGACCTTCGGCGGCGGCGATGGCGGCAATGCGGGTGCGGCCGGCGCAGTCACGATCGCCAACAGTGGCCATGTCGAGACGAAGGGCAAGGGCGCCATCGCGATCGTCGCGCAGAGCGTCGGCGGCGGCAACGCGACGGCGGCGCTCAACAATGCCGATTTCCAGTTGACCAGCACCGGTTCCGGCAGCGGCGGATCGGCGACCGGCTGGCTGAGCTTCGCCAACAAGGGCGGCTCCGGCGGCACCGGCGGCAATGGCGATGCGGTCAACGTCACCAATTCCGGCACCATCGTCACCCATGGCGCCGTCGCCGCCGGCATCTGGGCGCAGTCGATCGGCGGCGGCGGGGCGACCGGCGGCAGCGTCACCGAGGACAGCCTGCTGATCAGCATCTCCTCCGGCGGCAGCGGCGGCTCCGGCGGCAGCGGCGGCGACGTCAATGTCCTGCGCGGCACCACCCTGGGGTCGATCACCACGCATGGCGTCAACGCGCCGGGCATCGTCGCCTACAGCATCGGCGGCGGCGGCGGGTCCGGCGGCGGCGTGGATTCCGAATCCCTGTCGCTGGGCCTCGGCGTCTCGATCGGCATCGGCGGCGATGGCGGCACCGGCAATGTCGGCGGCAAGGTGGTGGTCGACAACGGCTCCGCGATCACCACATCGGGCATCGACTCCTACGGCATCCAGGCGACCAGCATCGGCAGCGGTGGCGGTGCCGGCGGCCAGGCGACGGCCGGCAGCACGACCCTGGGCAATGCCGACATTCCCAGCGTCTCGATTTCCTCCGCCATCGGCGGCAGCGGCGGGAGCGGCGGCCATGGCGGCTCTGTCCGGGTCGACAATTCGGGGGCCATCAAGACCGGTGACGACGGCGCCTATGCGATCTATGCCACCAGCATCGGCGGCGGCGGCGGCCTGGGTGCCAACGCGGCTTCTACGGCTACGGCCGTCGGGACTGGCACCGATATCGGCCTTTCCGCCGGGGTCGGCGGCAAGTCCAGCACCGCCGGCGACGGCCACGAGGTCCATGTCACCAATGGCGGCCACCTGACCACGGCCGGCCGCTATGCCGACGGCCTGCACCTGTCGAGCATCGGCGGCGGCGGCGGCAATGGCGGCACCGGCTCCGGTACCGACGGCAGCGCCACCTTCGCCGACCAGTCGATCGGCCTCGGCCTGTCGGTCGGCGGGGCCGGTTCCGCCTCCGGTAAGGGCGGCAGCGTCCTGGCCAGCAATAGCGGCCATATCGTCACCAGCGGCGGCGATGCCCGGGCGATCTTCGCCCAGTCGGTCGGCGGCGGCGGCGGCACCGCCTCGGGCGCGGAGGCGTCGGCGACCGTGTGCAAGAGCAGCTCCTGCGATCCCACGCCGGGCGGCGATGCCGGGTCTTCGGTCGCCGGCGGCTCCGGCTCGCAGATCAACCTGACGATCGGCAGCAAGGGCAGCGGCGGCGGCAATGGCGGCACCGTGACCGTGACCAACGAGAAGTCCGCCACCCTGACCACGTCGGGCGGCGGCGCCCATGGCGTCCACGCGCAGTCGATCGGCGGCGGCGGCGGCCATGGCGGCAGCGCCTCGGTGAACCAGACCGACGACGATGACGGGGATTCCTCCCTGGTCAGCCAGATCTACGGCCAGATCGTCGACAAGGCGAAGGACAAGGCCAAGGAAAGCATCCTCGACAAGGTGAAGGCGAAGTTCACCGGCAAGTCCGAAGAAGGCGGCGAAGAGGAGGAGGGCTCCGTCAGCTGGAGCGCCGACATCGCTATCGGCGGGCAGGGCGGGGCCAGCGGCCATGGCGGAACGGTAAAGGCCACCAACGACGGCAGCATCGCCACGTCGGGCCATGGCGCCTATGGCATCCTGGCGCAGTCGATCGGCGGCGGCGGCGGCAGCGGCGGCGGCGCGGCTTCCTCCGGGTCGGAGGATTTCAACGCGAATGTCGACATCGGCGGCAAGGGCGGCTCCTCCGGCCAGGGCGGCGAGGTCGATGTCACGAACACCGGCAGCATCGCCACCGGCGGCAAGCTGGCCTATGGCATCTATGCCCAGTCGATCGGCGGCGGCGGCGGCATCGGCGGCGCGACCACCAGCGCGGCCAGCCTGTCCTACGGCCTGGGTGTCACCCTGGGCGGCGATTCCAGTTCCAGCGGCGAGGGCGGCGCGGTCAAGGTCGACAATTCCGGCTCCGTGACGACCAAGGGCAAGGAGGCGCATGCCATCGTCGCCGTCAGCATCGGCGGCGGCGGCGGCAGCCATCTCCTGAACCTGGCGGCGCAGGACAGCGGCAGCGGCGGCGCCACCGAAAGCAGCGGCGGCTTCACCAACACCACGACCCTGGCGTTCGGCGGCAAGGGCGCGAGCGGCGGCAGCGGCGGCTCGGTCGCCCTGACCCACGGCGGCACCGCGCATACCGAAGGGGACATGGCCTTCGGCCTGTTCGCCCAGTCGATCGGCGGCGGCGGCGGCTTCGGCGGCGGCGGCACCGACGCCACGGTCGGCACCCTGAACGGCACGATGGGCGGCAAGGGCGGCAGCGGCAATCACGGCGGCAAGGTCACCGTGACCCTGGACCATGGCGCCCTGGTGCACACGCAGGGCAGCGGCGCGGTCGGCATCTTCCTGCAGTCGATCGGCGGCGGCGGCGGCTATTCCGGCGGCATGAAGGCGGAACATGTCCTGAGCTTCGACGACTTCACCAGTTCCGACGGCGGCGGCGGCGGTAATGGCGGCGCCATCGAGGTGCGCATGGGCGCCACCGCCGACCGGGTGACGATCACCACGACGGGCAGGAAGGCGCATGGCATCGTCGCGCAGAGCCTGGGCGGCGGCGGCGGTGCGCTGGGCGATACCGAAGGCCTGATCCTGTCCCGCGCCGCGGCCGGCAATGGCGTGGCGCGCAGCGGTGCGTCCGGCTCCGGCGGGGCGATCACCATGAACATCGCCGGCAGCATATCGGCCAGCGGTGCCGATGCCTGGGCGGTGATCGGACAGTCCGGCGTGCAGAAGACCGACGGCAGCATCGACCGCGACAAGGGCTCCGGAACGATCGCCGTCACCCTGGACGGCGACGTCACCGGCGGCAGCGGGACCGGCGGCGGCATCTGGATCGACGGCAATGACAGCGGCAATACGCTGACCTATTCCGGCGGCACATTGTCGGCGGCATCGGGCGTGGCGGTGGCTGGCACCGGCGGCCACCTGACGGTGAAGAACAGCGGCACGATCAAGGGCAATGTGGAGCTCGCCTCCGGCCGCTTCGAGAACCTGTCCGGCGGTCATTTCGAGCCCGGCACCAAGGTCGATCTGGGCAGCAGCGCGAACGCGCTGGTCAACCAGGGCAGCATGAATGTCGGCGGCGCGAAGACGATCGCGACGACCTCGCTGACCGGCCACCTGGATCAGCAGTCCGGCGCCACCTGGTATGTCGACGCGGATTTCGCGACCGGCAAGTCCGACCGGATCGAGGCCACCGGCACGTCCGTCCTCGCCGGCACGATCTCGCCGCAGGTCAGCGACCTGCCGTCCAGCTTCGACAAGGCGAGCCTGCCCTCCTTCACGGTGCTGACCAGCGACGGCGGGCTGACCAGCAGCGGCACGACAACCTCGACCGTCGGCGCACTGCGCTACCGGGTCGAGCATTCGGGCAGCATGGTCAAGGTCGCCCTGGACGATGTCTCCTTCAACGGTGCGCATGCCAAGGCCACCGGCAGCCTCAGCGACGGGGAGAAGAAGGCCGCCGACCATCTGCAGCACCATTGGGACCGCGGCCAGCTGGGGGCGCTGAAGGACCATTACGTGCACCTGGCGAACCTGACGTCGCCGCACGCATATCGCGAGGCGCTGAAGGACCTGGTGCCGGAATCCCATCACGTGCACAGCGCCACCGCGCCGCATGCGGCGGCGAAATTCCACAGGAACCTGCATTCCTGCCCGGTCTTCGTCGGCATGACGGCACAGCTGAGCGAGGAGAGCTGCACCTATTCCCGCGGCATCTGGAGCAGCCTGCGCCATTCCAGCGACGGCAATGTCACCGGCTACAACCAGCATGCGGCGACCTATCAGCTGGGCGGCCAGAAGCAGGTCGGCACCTCGGACTGGTTCATCGGCGCCGCCGGCGCCTATACCGAGGAGAGCGTGGTCGCCCATGACGGCCAGGCCTCCGGCACCGGCGACAACTACGCCGCGGGCCTGGTGGTGAAGCGCCGCATCGGGGAGAGCTGGCTGCTGGCCGGATCGCTGGGCTACAGCTATGGCGAGATGGACAACCAGCGCCTGGTCTCCAATGCCGGCGTGGCGATGACTGCCAGTTCGGGCCAGAAGACGCACAGCTATTCGGGCCGGCTGCGCGGCGCCTACAATGTCGATATGGGGCAGTGGTATGTCCGTCCGGCCCTGAACCTGGACGTCGTCCATGTCCGGGTGCCCGGCTACACGGAGACCGGCGCCGGTGCCCTGAACATGCAGTTCGACAGCGCCAGCGACACCAAGTTCGGCGCCACCCCTGAGGTCGAGGTCGGCGCGCGGGTCGATCTGGGCGATGCGATCCTGCGGCCCTATGCGGGGATCGGCGTGACGGTCTGGAACGATGCGGAATGGACGCAGAGCGCGCGCATTGCCGGGGCGCCGGCCGGCAGCGCCGCCATCACGACGTCGTTCGAGGGCGACCGGGTGGTCGGCCGCGGCGATCTGGGCCTCGACCTGGTGCATGGCAGCGGCATGGAGCTGCGGGCGCAGTACGGGGCGGATGTCGGGTCCGACTTCGTCTCCCACACCGGCAGCGTGCGGCTGGGCATCCGGTTCTGAGCGGGCGAGGGGTCAGTCCGCGATCCGCAGAACCACCTTGCCGACGACGGCCCGGTCCTGCAGCAGTGCCGCGGCCGCGGGCAGGTCGGCAAGCGGCAGTTCGCGGGCAATGCGCGGTGCCAGGCGGCCGGCACCGAACAGCGCCGCCAGTGCGCTGACAGCCTTCGAGGCCTGCGCCGGCAGGTCCTGCGCGAACTGGCGGAAGCTGACACCGACCGCGTCCGCCTGCTTCAGCAGCAGCAGGTTGGCGCGAAGCGCCGGGATATCGCCGGCGGCGAAGCCGACGACCAGCAGCCGGCCATAGCGGTCCAGGCTTCGCAGCGCCGGTTCGGTCGCCGCGCCGCCGACCGGGTCGTAGACGATGTCGATCCGGCCGTCGAAGCCGCCTTCTCGCAGCTGCGCCCGCAGGTCGCCGCGGCTGTCCAGCACATGGCTGGCGCCATGGGCAAGGCAGGCCTGGCGCTTTTCCTCCGATCCCGCGGCGGCGATCACGGTGCAGCCGCGGGCGGCGGCGATTTCCAGCGCCGGCAGGCCGACGCCGCCGGCCGCACCGAGGACCAGCACGCATTCGCCGTCGCGCAGCCGGCCGCGGTCGACCAGGGCATGCCAGGCCGTGCCATAGGCCAGCACGAAGCCGGCCGCCGCCGCGTCGCTCATGCCGTCCGGCACCGGGTGGACCAGCCCGGCCGGCACCACCGCCTCTTCCGCGAAGCAGCCCTGGCCGGCATAGCTCATGACCCGCTGTCCGACGGTGAAAGGGTCGACGTCGGGGGCCACTTCCGCCACTTCGCCCATGCCTTCGAGGCCTGGCACGAAGGGCAGGTCGGGACGGACCTGGTAGCGGCCGGCCGGCATCAGCAGGTCGGGAAAGTTGAGCGCCGCGGCGCGCAGCCGGATTCGCACCGTGCCTGGCCGCAGGTCGGGTGGGGCCACCTCCTCCAGGCGCATCGCATCGATCCCGTCCAGGCTGCGGCAGAGCCATGCCTTCATGCGCCGGCTTCCTCCTCGATCACGGCAGCCGCACGCGCTGCCTGCTTCGCTGCTGTCGCTTCCTGCCGCAACCGGTGCGCGGCCTGCAGCGCCTCGGCGGCAATCTCGCGCTGGATCTCGGCTGCGGCCTTGATCGGGCAGAACAGGGTGATGGTGAAGCTGATGCCGCCGATCGACGTGGTGCCGGGGGTGACCCGCGGCGCAATGCCCGGCAGGTCCAGGCCGGAGCGGCTGGCCACCAGGGCATGGTAGCGCTGCGCCACGTCGCCGAGCGCGGCGGTCTGGCGTTCCGCAGCCGCCTGGATCGACGCCGTCATGGCCGCGGGGTCCAGCCCGGCATCGAAATCCATCTCGAAGCGGTGGAAGACGTAGCGCCGGATCAGCCCGTAGTTCACCAGCTGCTTGGACAAGAGGATGCTGTTGGGCAGCACCAGGCGCCGGCCGGTCAGCTGGTAGGGCTCGCTGGCCCCTTGCGGATGCACCTCCATGATCGCGGTGGACATCAGGTTGTGCTCGACGACCTCGCCGCAGACACCATCGATCTCGATCATGTCGCCGACGCTGAACGCCGTGGTGGTTGCTCGCAGGACGGAACCGGACAGGCAGAGGATCAGCTCCTTCGTGGCGATGATGATCGCCAGCGCGAAGGCAGTCAGCGACAGGGCGAAGGTCTCCAGCTGCGGGAACCAGACCAGCGCCAGCGAAATCGCCAGGATCAGGAAGCTGAAGTTGCGGATATGGGAGGTCCAGCGCCGCTTGCTCTCGGCGGCCAGCTCCTCGTTCCGGTTCATCGCCCGGACGGCCAGCCAGCGCACCAGGAAGACGGCGGCGATGATGGCGATGGTGGAGAAGAACTGCGCCTCGCGCAGCAGCTCCACCACATGGGCCCAATGCTCGTAGCTCAAGGACTGGAACAGGGTCTGAAACGGGTCGGGTTCCATGCGTTCCGTTCGGCGGGTCCGTGTCGTGCAGGCTGTTCGGCGACCGCGAGGTCACTTGTTCCTGTCGCGGTCGCCCTGATACTTAGGCGATCGTCACCGCATCCGAAAGCGCGGCCATATCGACAGCCTGCAGGGAATGCGGCCATTATGGCCGCAGTTCCGAGGGCGGCGGCAGAACCGGCCGCGGACCCGAGGCGATGCAGTGGCATCAGTATCTGATGGGAAGGCTAGGGAGGCCTTGGTATGAAGAACTGGACATCCGTCGGACGGACCCTGGTGGGTGCGGCGGCAGCCGCGGCGCTGCTGGCGCTGCCGGCAGCGGCCGACGACATGCGGCCGGTGAAGATCGGCTTCGTGACCACCCTGACCACGCCGGCCGGCGTGATCGGCCAGGACATGAAGGACGCCGTGGAGCTGGCCGTCGAGGATATCGGCGGCAAGATGGCCGGCCATCCGGTCGACGTCATCTTCGAGGATGACGGCTTCAAGCCCGAGGTGGGCAAGCAGAAGACCGACAAGCTGGTGAAGCAGGACGATGTCGACTTCATCGCCGGCTTCATCTGGAGCCACGTGCTGCTCGCCTCGTCGAAGTCGGCGCTGGACAGCGGCAAGTTCCTGATCAGCTCCAATGCCGGCCCGTCGCAGCTGGCCGGCAAGTTCTGCCACAAGAACTTCTTCTCCACCTCCTGGCAGAACGACCAAACGCCGATGGCGCTGGGCGAGGTGCTGAACAAGATCGGCATCAAGTCGATCTACATCATGGCGCCGAACTACGCGGCCGGTAAGGACATGGTCGCCGGCGTGGAGCGCACCTTCAAGGGCGAGATCAAGGGCAAGGACTTCACCAAGTGGGGCGCCGACGCGCAGCTCGACTTCTCCGCCGAACTGGCGAAGGCGAAGTCCTCGGGCGCCGAGGCGATCTTCGTCTTCTACCCGGGCAAGGCCGGCTCCGCCTTCGTGCAGCAGTACCAGCAGGCGGGCCTGCAGTCGGAGATGCCGCTCTATTCCGTCTTTACGGTGGACGAGATCGCCCTGCCGCAGTTCCAGAAGGCGGGCATGGACGTGACCGGTGCGCGCGAGACGATGTTCTGGAGTGCCGACCTCGACACGCCGCAGAACAAGCAGTTCGTGGCGAACTTCCGCAAGAAGTACGGCCGCTATCCGTCCTATTACGCCGCGCAGTCCTACGACACGATCTACCTGATCAAGAGCGCGGTCGAGGCGGTGAAGGGCAATCTGGACGATATCGACGGCATGCGCGCCGCGATGGAGAAGGCGGAGTTCCCGTCGGTGCGGGGCAAGTTCAACTACGGCAACAACCACATGCCGATCCAGAACTTCTACCTGCGCGAGGTGGTGAAGGATGCCGACGGCAACTACACCACCAAGATCATCGACACCGCCTACCAGAACCATCAGGACGTCTACGCAAAAACCTGCCAGATGAACTGATCGCGTGCTAAACCTGCGGCGGCGCCCGGTTCCGGCCGGGCGCCGTCTGCGTTTCCGCTGACCTTTCCGCGGACTTTCCGAGGGGCGCTGCCCCGCGCTTCCACTCTTGCCAAGGGCGCCGGATGGACTGGACCCTCGTCCTCATTCAGTTCCTGAACGGGCTGCAGCTCGGCCTGCTGCTGTTCCTGCTGGCCTCCGGCCTGACCCTGGTCTTCGGCATCATGGACTTCGTCAACCTGGCCCATGGTGCGCTGTACATGGTCGGCGCCTATTTCTGCGCCACCCTGACCTTCTGGACCGACAGCTTCATCCTCGCCCTGGTGCTGGCGGTGCCGCTGACCGCAATCGTCGGCTTCCTGGTCGAGATGATCGTGGCGCGCCGGCTCTACCCGCGCAGCCATCTGGACCATGTCCTGGGCACTTTCGGCCTGATCCTGGTGTTCGATACCGCAGTGCAGATGATCTGGGGGCCGGAAGGGGTCGCCATCCCGCTGCCGGACTGGCTGAACGGCCAGGTCACGGTGGGCGAGGTGGTGCTGCCCAGCTACCGGCTGATGATCATCGGCGGCGGCCTCCTGGTCGCGGCCCTGCTCTATGTCCTGGTGAACCATACCCGGCTCGGCATGCTGATCCGCGCCGGCGCCTCCAACCGCACCATGGTCGGCGCGCTGGGGGTCAACATCCAGCTTCTGTTCGCCGCCGTGTTCGCGCTGGGGGCGGCGCTGGCGGGCCTGGCCGGCATGCTGATCACGCCGATCACCGGCGCCTCCATCGGCATGGGCAACGAGATCATCATCGTCGCCTTCGTGGTGATCATCGTCGGCGGCATCGGCTCGATGAAGGGCGCCTTCATCGCCGCGATCCTGGTCGGGCTGATCGACACCCTGGGCCGGTCCTACCTGGACGACCTGTTCAAGCTGGGCATGGAGACGGAGGCGGCGGAGACCTCCGCGCCGGCCGTCTCCGCCATGCTGATCTACATCCTGATGGCGGTGATCCTGGCCTTCCGGCCGCAGGGTCTGTTCCCGCCGAAGGTGCGCTGAGATGACGGACGGGGCAGGGGCAACCCGCTGGAACCCGCGGCGCTGGGGTCCGCGCACCTGGTCGACGGTCGTGGTCCTGCTGTTCCTGGCGATCGCCCCGCCGGCAGCCTATTTCCTCGACGAGCCGTTCTACCTGGACATGGGGATCCGGCTGGTCTGCCTGGCGATCGCCGCGGTCAGCCTGAACCTGATCCTGGGCTATGGCGGCATGATCTCCTTCGGTCATGCGGCCTATATCGGCATCGGCGCATACTGCGTCGGCATCCCGGCCTTCCACGACTATTATTCCGGCTGGCTGCACTTCCCGCTGGCTGTGGCGGTCGCCGCCCTGTTCGCGCTGGTTACAGGTGCGGTCTGCCTGCGCACCAGGGGCGTGCATTTCATCATGATCACCCTGGCCTTCGCCCAGATGGTCTATTTCCTGTTCGTCAGCCTGGAGGCCTATGGCGGCGATGACGGGCTGCTGATCTACTCCCGCTCCGAATTCTCCGGCCTGGTCGACATCGACGACAATTTCAACCTCTACATCGTCTGCTTCATCGCCCTGCTGGCCTCGATGTACCTGGTGCATCGCATCGTGAACTCGCGCTTCGGCATGGTGCTTCGCGGGTCGAAGGGCAACGATCCGCGGATGCGGGCGGTGGGCTACAACACCTATGCCTACCGGCTGACCGCCTATGTGATCTCTGCGGCGATCTGCGGCTTTGCCGGCGCGCTGCTGGGCAATTTCACGAATTTCATCAGCCCGGAGATGATGGCCTGGTCGCGCTCCGGCGAACTGATCTTCATGGTCATCCTGGGCGGCGCCGGGACGATCCTGGGCCCGGTGGCCGGCGCGATCGCCTTCCTGGCGCTGGAGGAGGTGCTGTCCGGCTTCACGATCTACTGGCAGCTGATCTTCGGCCTGATCCTGATCCTGATCGTCCTCTACCTGAAGGGCGGCATCGTCTCCGTCCTCGGCAAGCGGCTTCCCGAAGATGGCTGACGACCTGCTGCAGATCCGCGACCTGCGGAAGAGCTTCGGCGGCATCGCCGTCACCGTCGGGGTGAACCTCGAGGTGCGTCGCGGCGAGACCCATGCCCTGATCGGTCCCAACGGGGCCGGCAAGACCACCCTGATCGCGCAGCTGTCCGGCGACCTGCGCCCGGACAGCGGGCAGATCCTGTTCGCCGGCCGCGACATCACGGCGATGCCGGCCTATCGCCGCAGCCATCTGGGCATGGCGCGGTCGTTCCAGATCACCTCGATCTTCCTGGAGCTGTCGGTGCTGGACAATGTCGCGCTGGCCGTCCAGGCCCGCGCCGGCCATTCCTTCCGCTTCTGGGCACCGGCACGGCGCGACCGCCGCCTGACCGATCCTGCCATGGCGGCGCTGGAGCGGGTCGGCCTGGCCGGCCGCGCGGCGCAGCCCGCCAGCATCCTGTCGCATGGCGAGCGCCGCTCCCTGGAGATCGCGATGGCCCTGGTTACGGAGCCGGAGATGCTGCTGCTGGACGAGCCGATGGCCGGCATGGGGCCGGAGGAATCGGCGGAGATGATCGCCATCCTGCAGGAGCTGAAGGCGCAGAAGACGATCTTCCTGATCGAGCATGACATGGACGCCGTCTTTGCCCTGGCGGACCGCATCTCCGTCCTGGTCTACGGCAAGATCATCGCCTCCGGCACGCCGGACGAGATCCGCAACGACGAGCATGTCCGCCGCGCCTATCTGGGCGAGGAGGCGGCATGATCCCTCCGCTGCAGCGCCGCCCCGGGAGCAAGCCATGCTGAAGGTTCAGGGGCTGGAGGCGTTCTACGGCGCCAGCCAGGCGCTGTTCGGCATCGACCTCGCCGTGGACGACGGCGAGGTCGTGACCCTGCTGGGCCGCAACGGCATGGGCAAGACGACGACGATCCATTCCGTCATGGGGATCGTCCGCCCGGCGGCGGGCAAGGTCGAATTCGACGGCAAGGGGATCGGCGGCTGGCCGTCCTACCGGATCGCGAAAGCCGGGCTGGGGCTCGTCCCGGAGGGCCGGCAGATCTTCCCCAACCTGTCGGTGACCGAGAACCTGGTGGCCACCGCCGCCAACCGGCATGGCGCCGGCCGGCCCTGGACCCTGGAGCGGGTGTTCGAGATGTTCCCCGAACTGCATTCGCGGCGGAACTCCATGGGCACCCTGCTGTCGGGTGGCGAGCAGCAGATGCTGGCCATCGGCCGCGCCCTGATGACCAATCCGCGGCTGCTGATCCTGGACGAGGCGACGGAGGGCCTGGCTCCCCTGATCCGGCAGGAGATCTGGTCCTGCCTGGCCCGCATCAAGGCGGAGGGCCTGTCGATCCTGGTCGTCGACAAGAACGTCGCCGCCCTGCTGAAGCTCGCCGACCGCCATACCATCATCGAGAAGGGGCGGGTGGTCTGGGCCGGCTCCTCCGCCGAACTTGCCGCCGACGAAGGCCTGCAGGCCAGGTATCTGGGCGTCTGAGCGCCCGATGACTTTGCGCCGTGGGTAACCCCGCGCCCGACCGGGTGCCGCTCAGCGCGGTCCTGATGCTGCTGGCGGTCAGTGCCCTGTGGGGCGCGAACTGGCCGGCGATGAAGATCGGCCTCACCGAGCTGTCCCCCTTCGCCTTCCGCGGCCTGGTCAACGTGGTGGGCGCGGCCGGCTTGCTGGGCCTGACCTGGGTACGCGGCGGCGCGTTGCGGCCGCCGGCGGGCGACAGGCCGCATGGCCGGCGGCGGGCCTGGATGCTGCTGGCGATCTGCGGCGTGATCAATTTCTCCGGCTTCGGCGCCCTGATCATGTTCGGCGTCGAACTGGTCGGTTCCGGCCGGGCGGCGGCACTCGGCAACCTCTATCCGGTCTGGGCGGTGATCCTGGCGGTCGCCCTGTTCGGCGAGACGCTGCGCTGGCAATGGGCGCTGGCGGTGCTGCTCTGCGTCGCCGGGGTGCTGCTGTTCTTCATTGCCGATCCGCAGGCGCTCGACGGCCGGCTGCTGGGCTTCGGCTACCTGATCCTGGGCTCCATGCTGTTCGCCATCGGCACCGTGCTGGTGCGGATGGCACGCTTGCAGATGCCGATGAGCGCCATCGTCGGCTGGCAGGAGGCATTCGGCGCGGTGCCGCTGCTGGCGATCGCGCTGGTCGTCGATCCCGGCATCCGGCAGTTGCCGGGGACCGCGGCGCTGCTGGCGATCGGCTATGTCGGCATCTTCACCGGCATCCTGTCGTTCTGGATGTACTTCACCGTGGTGGCGCAGGTTCCGGTGGCGGTGTCGACCGTCGGCGTCCAGCTGACTCCCGTCTTCGGCTTCCTGGTCGGCGCCCTGCTGCTGGGCGAAACGGTGCGCCTGCCGGACATCGGCGCTCTGCTGCTGATCGGCACCGCCGTCTATCTTGTCGTGGCGCCGCCGCGCCGGCGATAGCGGTGCGGCAGTGGCGCCGTGGCGCCGCGCCGGCGGACTTGTTATGAGGTTCGGCGGACCGGCAGGACAAGGGTCGACGGAGGGGGAAACGCATGCACGTCACGGACAGCTTCTATCTCGGCGCACGGCACTATCCGGAGCGGCTGGCCTTTGCCGGCGAAGGCGGCGACTACAGCTACGACGCCGCGCGGCTGCTGGCCAACCGGATCGCCCATGCCGCGCGGGCCAAGGGGCTGGGGGTGGGCAGCCGTTTCGCGGTGCTGAGCCCCAATTGCGGCCCGGCGATGATCATCCAGATCGGCTGCCTGCGGGCCGGCATGGCCTGGTGCAACCTGAACCTGCGCAACACCCTGGAGGGCAATGTCGATATCCTGGCCCGCGGCCGGGTCGACGCGCTGTTCTATCATTCCTCGGTGTCGGAGCAGATCCCGCAGTTCAAGGCCGGCGTGCAGACCCTGGCCCATGCCGTCTGCCTGGATGCGGACGACGCCAACGGCCCGTCGCTGGCGCAGTGGTGCGAGGGCCAGCCCGACGGCAATCCGGAATGGCAGGTCCCCGCCGACGCCTTCGGTCTGCAGGGGGCGACCGGCGGCACGACCGGGCAGCCGAAGCTGACCCAGTCCGACAATCACTGGCTGTTCATGTCGAACCTGGGCTGGGCGGTCTGCCTGCACCCGAAGGCGCCGCCGGTGAACCTGGCCGTGGCGCCGATCACCCATGCCGGCGGCATGATCGCGATGGCGCAATGGGCGATGGGCGGCACCTCGGTGATGATGGCGCAGGTCGACCTGGAGGCGATCCTGAAGACGATCCAGGAGCGGCGGGTGACCACCATGTTCCTGCCGCCGACCGTGATCTACATGCTGCTGGCCCATCCGAAGCTGAAGGACTACGACACCTCCAGCCTGGAATACCTGATCTCCGCCGCCGCCCCCCTGGCGCCGGAGAAGATCGTGGAGGCGATCGGCAGCCTGGGCCCCGTGGTCTGCCAGGCCTTCGGCCAGACCGAGGCGGGCTTTCCGCTGACCTTCATGTCCACGGCGGAGACGGCGGAGGCGGTGGCCGACCCGGCGAAGCGGCACCGGCTGCTGTCCTGCGGCCGCCAGACACCGGTGGTCGAGGCGATGGAGGTGATGGACGAGGAGGGCCGGATCCTCGGCCCCGACGAGGTGGGGGAGATCGTCTTGCGCGCACCGTCGATCATGAAGGAATATCTGGACGATCCCGAGGCGACGGCCGAGATCAAGAAGTTCGGCTGGCTGCACACTGGCGATATCGGCTACCGCGACCGCGACGGCTACTGGTACATCACCGACCGCAAGCGCGACATGATCGTCTCCGGCGGCTTCAACATCTTTCCGTTCGAGATCGAGTCCGTGCTGATGGCGCATCCCGCCGTGCAGGACTGTGCCGTGGTCGGCGTGCCCGACGAGAAATGGGGCGAGGCGGTGAAGGCCGTGGTCCTGCTGACGCCGGGGCGCGAGGCATCGGCCCAGGAACTGGCGGAACTCTGCCGCGAGAAGCTGGGCGGCATGAAGACCCCGAAGAGCATCGACTTCTGGGAGGATCTGCCGCGCAGTCCCGTGGGCAAGGTGCTGAAGCGGGAAATCCGCAAGGCGTTCTGGGAAGGCCGCGGCCGCAGCGTCGGCTGAGCGGCCGGAACGCGGCGCGCATCCGCCGGGTCAGCCCGCAGCGAAGCGCGCCGCGATCCGGTCGATCGCCGCATGCCGGTCGGCCAGGTGCTGGTTGATCGCGGCGGTGACCCGGTCGCGGATCTCCGGTCGCGCGGTGTCGGGCGTGCCGCCGGAGAGCGGCTCCGGCGCATATTCGATGCCGAGCTGGATCGCTTCCGCGATGTCGCGGCCGCAGCGTTCCGCGATCACCCGGAAACCGAAGTCGATGCCCGCCGTGACGCCGCCGGCGGTGATCCGGTTGCGGTCGATCACCACCCGTTCGCGCACCGGGGTTGCACCGAACAGGGCAAGCTTGTCGGTCCAGGCCCAGTGGCAGGCGGCGCGATAGCCGCGCAGCAGCCCGGCGGCGGCCAGCACCAGGGAGCCGGTGCAGACGCTGGTGACATAGGCGGCCTCCGCGGACTGACGGCGCAGCCAGTCCAGTGCGGCCTCGTCTTCCATCGCCTCCGTGCAGCCCGGCCCGCCCGGCACGCAGATCATGTCGAAGCGCCGCTCGTCGGCGAAGGTGGCGGTGGGCAGCACGGAAAGGCCGCAATCGCTGGTGACCGGCGCGTCGCTCGCAGCCACGAAGGACAGTTCCGCACCCGGCATCCGCGCCAGGGTTTCCGCGGGACCGGTAAAGTCGAGCTGCGTGACGCCCGGATAGAGCAGGAAGGCGATGCGGAAGGGCTGGTCGGTCATGGCGGCTCTCCTCTGGTTGCGGGACATGGATAGTGGCGTTCTCGCTTGGCGCAAATGTCAAAGGCATCTAGATTTGCGCCAATGATCCGACAGATCGTCCTCCTTGCGGCGCGAGGGGCCCAGGTCCTCGACGCCACCGGCCCTGCCGCCGTGTTCAGTGCCGCCAGTGACGGGCTGGCCGAACGCGGCGGGACCGCGCCGGCCTATCGCGTGATCCTGGCCTCGCCTGATGGCGGCGCGGTCGAGACGATCTCCAGTGTGACCCTGCATACCACCGCACTGACAGACCTCGATCCGGCCTCGGTTCACACCCTCCTGGTGGCGGGGCATGACCGCGACGGCATGCGAACGCTCATCGGCCACGATGACGCCCGGGCCTGGGTGCGGCAGGTCGCGCGCACCGCGCCGCGCTGGGGATCGGTCTGCTCCGGTGCCTACGCGCTGGCGGCCTGGGGGCTGCTGGACGGCCGGCGGGCGGCGACCCACTGGGGCATCAGCGATGCCATGGCGCGCCATTTCCCGAAGGTCGCCGTCGACCCGGACTCGCTCTACGTCGTCGACGGCCCGGTCTGGACCTCTGCCGGGGTCACCGCAGGCATCGACATGTCCCTCGCCATGGTAGAGGCAGATCTCGGCGCCCGGTTGGCCGCCGCGATCGCCCGGCGCCTGGTGGTCTATATGCGGCGGCCGGGGAGCCAGGCGCAGTTCTCCGACACGCTGAAGCGCCAATGCGCGGCGGCAAGCTCCTATGCCGCCCTGGTCGACTGGGCGGAGGCCAACCTGGCCGCCGACCTGAACGTGGAGCGGCTGGCGGAGCGGGCAGGGCAGAGCCTGCGCACCTTCCAGCGTCGCTTCGCTGCCGCGACGGGCCGCAGCCCGGCCGCCTTCGTGGAGGATCTGCGGCTCGACCGCGCCAAGGTGCTGATCGCCTCAGGCGTACCGCTGAAGGTCGTGGCGGGCGATGTCGGCTATCCGGATGCCGGGCGCCTGTCGACGGCCTTCCGCCGCCGCATCGGCCTGTCGCCGTCGGTCTGGCAGGCGATGCACGGCAATGGCCATGATCATTCCGCGATCCGGCCGGCGGCGACCAGCTGATCGCGCATGGCGGGCAGGGCGCGCTCCGGTCCCAGGGCGCTGTAGCCGCCATCGGCGGCATAGTCCGCGCCGGTGACGCAGGCCGCATCGTCGCTGCACAGGAAGGCCACCACGGCGGCCACCTCATCCGAGGTGGAGGTGCGGCCCTGCAGGTGGTAGTCGGCCGCCAGGCCGTCGATCACCGCACGGTCGCCCCCCGACAGGTCTTCCATCAGGTGCGACCAGGTCCAGCCCGGCGAGACGCTGTTCACCCGGATCCGGTCGGCCGCGAGGTCGGCGGCAGCGCAGCGGGTCAGCTGCAGCAGGGCGGCCTTGGTGGACGGATAGAGCCAGCGTCCGGCCATCGCCACCTTGCCCGCGATGCTGGCAATGTTGACGATGCTGCCGCCGCCGCGCGCGGCCATCTGCGGGGCAGCGGCCCGGATCGTCAGCGCGGCACCGACCAGGTTGATGTTGCACGCCACCAGCCAGTCCGCCCGCTCCGCCGCGATACCGCCGTCGCGATAGGTGCAGGCGCCGTTGACCAGCAGGTCCAGGCCGCCGAACTGATCGACCGCCTCGCGCACGCATTGCTGGATGCTGCCGTCGATCTGCAGGTCGGTCTGCACGAAGAAGGCGGCATCGCCCAGTGCCGCGGCCAGGGCGGTGCCGCGCGCGGCGTCCGTGTCGGCAAGGCAGAGCCGGGCGCCGTCGGCTGCCAGGCGGTGCGCGATGCCGGCGCCGAGACGGCTGGCCGCGCCGGTTATGATTCCCGCCTTGCCGGCAAGCCTTCCGGAACGGCCGTCGCTGTCGCCTGGCTGCTGGGTCATGCTGTCCTCATGCGGTCGGAAGGGAAGGGGGCGGGGGCGCCGGACGGCGCTTGCCGCCGGCCCTATAGCATGGCGGTCCCGGATCGGGCATCGTAGGCGGATAACCGGGAAGAGCTGCGGGTCACCCGGAGGCGACACAGACCGATCCTTCCACGCCGGCGGAGCTGATGACAGAAACCCAGCCGACCGACCCGCCGGCCGGCACGACGCCGGCCGTCCCGTCCTACGAGATGCTGCCCACGGCCCTGGACAGCCTGTCCGAGGGCTTCGTGCTGTTCGATGCCGAAGGTCGCCTCGTGCTGTGCAACAGGCGCTACCGCGAGGCCTATCCCCAGATCGCCGACATGCTGGTGCCGGGCGCGCCGTTCCGCGAGATCCTGCGCCAGGCGGCGATCCGCGGCGGCCATGTGCGCGCGGAACTGGACATGGAGGCCTGGATCGACGAGCGGATGTCCCGGCACGAGAAGAATGCCGGCCCGGTCGATCTCTGGCTGTCGGATGGTCGCTACTACCGGCTGAGCGAGCATGCCGTTCCCGGCGGCGGGATCGTCAAGCTGCTGACCGAGATCACGGCCCTGCACGAAAGCGAGACGCGCTATCGCGACCTGGTCGAGCAATCGCCGTTCGGCATCGCCATCGCCCAGGACTCGGTGCTGTGCTACGCCAACCCCAAGGCGCTGGAGATCATGGGCGCCGACCGGGCGGACGAGGTCCTGGGGCGCGCCTTCCAGGATTATGTCCTGCCCGGCGGCGACCCGCTGCTCTACGACCTGCTGTCGGGCCGTGCCGACGACCGGCCCGACGGCGCAGTGGCGGCGGTCGACCTGCAGCCCCTGCGCGGGCGTCAGCGCCATGTCGAGATCGGCGTCAGCCACACCCGCTTCGAGGGCCGCGACGCCCTGCGCATCGCGATGAACGACGTCACCGCGCGGCAGGATGCCGAGCGCGCCCTGCAGCATGCCCAGAAGATGGATGCGATCGGCCAGCTGGCCGGCGGTGTCGCGCACGAATTCAACAACCTGCTGACCGCGATGGGCGGCTTCGCCCAGATGGGCCTACGGGCGCCGGGCGACCAGGACCGCCTGCGCTACTGCCTGCAGGAGATCGTCAGCGCGTCGGAGCGCGCGGCCGCGATGACCCGTCAGCTTCTCGATTTCGCGCGGCGGGAGACCGACCACCAGTCGGAGTATGTCGACATCGCGCGACTGCTCGCCGAACTGGATGCCTTCCTGCGGCCGGTCCTGGGCGAGGCGGTCGCCACCCGGATCGAGACCCCGGAGGAGGCGATGCCGGTGATGGTCGACCGGGGCGCCCTGCTGCAGGCGATCGTCAACCTGGCGATCAATGGCCGCGATGCCATGCCGGGCGGTGGCACCCTTCGGATCGGCGCCCGTATCCTGCCGCCCGGGGATCCGCTGCGCCTGCGGCATCCGGATCTGGAGCGGGACAGCTACGCGGCGATCTCCGTCACTGACGAAGGTGTCGGCATCGATCATACCATCGCCGACCGGATCTTCGAGCCGTTCTACACAACCAAGGCGCAGGGCCAGGGAACCGGACTGGGGTTGCCCATGGTCTATGCCACGGCGGTCCGCGCGGGCGGATCGGTGGACATGGAATCGGCACCCGGGGAGGGCGCGACCTTCACCCTGCTGCTGCCGATCACGGCGATCCCGGAGCCGGAGGCGCCTGCCGCCGATGTGCCGGACGAGGGCGGCAGCCTGTCGGGCACGGTCCTGCTGGTCGAGGACGACCCGGCGGTCCTGCGTTTCGTGCGGATGGCGCTGCAGGACATGGGCCTGACCGTGATCAGCGCCGGCGATGTCGCCACCGCCACGGCCGCCTTCGCCCGCAGTGGCGACACCGTCGACATGCTGCTTTGCGACATCGTCCTGCCGGATGGCGGCGGCGACGTGCTTGCCAGGCGGCTGGCGCGGCAGCGGCCGGACTTGCCGATCGTCCTGATGACGGGCTACAGCCCGGTCGCGGCGCGGCCGGATGTACAGGAACTGGCGCCGGGGCGCGTGCTGGCAAAGCCGGTCGACCGTGCCGCGCTGTCTGCCGTTGTGCGGGACGTGTTCGAGGGCTGAAGGTCTTGGGGTCCGGGAAAGTGGAACAGGGGAACGGCCCGGGGGAACCCGACCTCGTCCTTGGCGTATTGGAGCCGCACATCACCGCGGCACTGGGCGATGCCTGTCCCGCGTTCTTCGAAGCCAATTGCGTTTCCGCGATCGAGGTGCTGCTGCAGCCGGACCTGTTCGGCGCGCTGCTCGACAGTGCGGAGGCCGGCGCGGCGGCGGCTGTTCTGGCGCGGGCTGAGGGCGCCGCGGGCTATCCGGATTCCGTCGGACTGATGATCGCGCTGCGCCAGGGCCTGGAACGGCGACTCGCAGTGCTGGAGATACCGGAGGTGACGCCGAAGACTCTCTCGGGCGTCAGCCGGCAGAACGGCGGAAAACTGCAGGGCCCCGACGGGCGTCTGGCGCTGCTGGCGGCGCTGGTGCGGATGACGCCGCGTGAACGCGGCGCGGGCAAGCGGATTACAGGCTTGGCGGCCTGTCTCCGCCAGGCGCTTCCGGCCGAGGCCGTAGAGCCGGTCGACCGCCTGCTGGGCGACATGCTCTCCCGGCCGCCGATGGCGCTCGAGTTGTTCCCCCCGGGCATGTCCATGGCGCAGCAGATCGGCGCGCTGCTCGACACTGCCGAGGGGCGCGGCGACCCGCTGGGGAAAACCGTGCCGGTGCTGGCCGCCGTGGTGCGCTCGGACGCCTATCCGCGGCTCGGCCTGACGCGGCGGGGCGCCCGCAGCACCGCCATCGCGATGCTCGGCAGTCCCGGGCAACTCGCCGGTGCGAACCTCGAGGCCGCCGACCTGGCGGTGCTCTCCGACGAACTGGCCGGGATGCAGGACCTCGGGCGGCGGATCCGGCGCCTGGCGGGCGACGACGAAGAGCAGCGCCTGCGGCAGGCGCTGCGACGGCGGGCGACCTGGCTGCTGCAGGAGCCGATCCTCGCCTCCGTGCTGGCGGGCCTGGACCTCTACGGTTCGTTCTGCGCGCTGTTCGAACTGCAGACCGTCACGGCGGAATTCGACCTGCGCCCGGTCGACGACCGCCTGCGGCGGATGCTGAACGACCGGAACCTGTCGGCGGACCTGCGGCGCGCGTCGCCGACCATCGCCGGTCAGGTGCGGATCTACGGGCAGCTGCACCGGCGTGCGCAGGACAGCACATTCGCGCCGGCAGAACGCGAGCGTCTCGCCAAGATGTTCGACGGCTTCCAGCTCAGCCTGCTGAAGCGCAGCCAGATCCTGGATGGCATCTCCACCGAGAAGCGCATCGACATCGACCTTCTGCTGCAAGCCGCCGACCTGCTGGCGGAGGAGGCCTTCCCGGAAGGCGAGGCCCGGCGCGCCGTCCACCGCACCCTGCAGCGGACCATCCGCCGGCCGCTGTTCTTCCGCACGGTGCTGGGCAATGAGAGTGACAGGGACGCCCGGATCGCGCAGCTGAACGAGGTTCTCGGCCGGCTGCGTGCGGCGGGGATCACCTGCCGGTCGCCGCAGGACCTGCGCATCCTCTGTGTCGACGACGAGCCGGGCGCGCGGAAGTTCGTCCGCATGATCCTGGAGGACCTGGCCGTCGGCGAGATCATGGAGGCACGCGACGGCCAGGAGGCGCTGGAGATGGTGGAGCAGGAGGGCGAGGTGCTCGACCTGATCATCGCCGACTGGCGGATGCCGCGCCTGAACGGGCTGGAACTGCTCAAGCGCGTGCGCAAGAGCCATGCGCAGATGCCGTTCCTGATGATCACTGCCTTGGCGACCGTGCCGGCGGTGCGGGAGGCGATGCACTACGAGGTCGACGCCTACCTTGCCAAGCCGTTCCCGCCGGAGCAGCTGGAAGAAAAGATCCTGACCCTGATCAACCGTTGAAGGCTGCCATCATGCAGATCGTCTACGACCCGCGGCAGAAGGACCATGACCCGCAGCATTTCCTGGTGCGCGGGCAGCCCAAGGCGAACCCGGAAACCCCGGAGCGGGTCGACATCCTGCTGGCGGCGCTGGCGGAAGCCGGGCATCCGGTCGGGGCGCCCGAACAGCACGGGCCCGGGCCGCGTGCCGCCGTCCACAGCCCCGACTATCTCCGCTTCCTGGAGACGATCGCGGACCGCTGGCAGGCCCTGCCGGATGCCGGCGCGGAGGTGCTGCCCAATGTCCACCCGCCGATGCGGGACGGTGGCTATCCCCGCTCGCCGGTCGGCCAGGCCGGCTATCACATGGCCGATACCGCCTGCCCGATCGCCGCCGGCACCTGGGAGGCCGTCTGTGCCAGCGCCAACACCGCCGTCGACGCCGCGGCCCGGCTGCTGGGCGGTGCCGCCGGAGCGGTCTACGCCCTGTGCCGGCCGCCGGGGCATCATGCCTTCGCGGACATGGCGGGCGGCTTCTGCTACCTCAACAATTCGGCGATCGCCGCACAGTATCTTCGACGCAGGGCCGCGCGGGTCGCGATCCTCGACATCGACGTGCATCACGGCAACGGTACGCAGGGCATTTTCTATGCGCGCCGCGACGTGCTTACCCTGTCGATCCATGCCGACCCGGCCGACTACTACCCGTTCTTCTGGGGCTATGAGGCGGAGCGCGGCGCGGGCGAGGGGCTGGGCTACAACATGAACCTGCCACTGCCGGTGGGCAGCGGTGATGCGGAGGTGGCGGCGGCGCTGGACCGCGCGCTGGAGCGAATGGCTGCCTACGCACCGGAGATCCTCGTGGTCGCGCTGGGCCTGGACGCGTCCCGCGACGATCCCCTGAAGGGCATGACCGTCACGCCGGCCGGCTTCCAGGACCTGGGGCGGCGGATCGGGGCACTGAGCTGCCCTGTCCTGGCCGTTCAGGAAGGCGGATATGTCTCCGCCAGCCTGGGCGAGAACCTCGCCGCCTTTCTCTCCGGCTTCGAGGCGGCCGGCACCTGACCGGTCAGACGCCGGCCCCCCTGTGGCGCGCCGCGACCGCGAGCAGGGCATCGACGTCCCACTGGTCGTCGGCATGCCGGCCGTGGCGCAGTTCCAGCAGCCGGCCGTCGGGGGCCACCAGGGCATCCGCCGGCAGGCCGAGGCGGCCGCCATCGGCGCGCAGCGGCGGCAGTCTCCGGCCGCGCAGGGGCGCGATGCTGGCCCAGGCCACGGCCCGCATCAGGGCGGGCCAGACGCCGGGCCGCGCCAGGGAACGGGCACCGGCCGTCACGCCGAACGCGCCATAGAGCTGCCGATGCGGGTCCGGGATCACGGCAAAGGGCAGGGCCGCAGCATAGGGCAGCAAAGACTGTGCCGAGGAATGAAACAGCACCACCTCGCGCAGACCGGCCGCTTCGATCTCCGCATGGCGCCTGGTGAAGTCGCGGAGGTGGAGATCGCAGATCGGGCAGCCGGCGAAACGGCGGAACTGGAGGTGGACCAGGCGGCCCGGCACAGGGAGCCGGACCTCCCGCCCGTGCATGTCGACAAGGGCCAAGGGCGGCAGGACCGCGCCTTTGCGATGTCTTTGCGGGGGATCTGCAATGACGGGGCTGTCCAGATCCTGGCGGGCGGTGGCAGGGAAAGTGGCAGTCATCTGGTTCCCTCTTTTCTGATAACGTACAGTGTACGGTGTCAGGCAAATAAACGTACATCGTACGTTTTCAAGGGGGCCGGATGCCCGGACGCAAGAAGCTTGAACCACGACAGATCCAGCAGGTCGCTCTCGACCTGGTGGACCGCGATGGATTGCACGCCCTGACCATGCGCAGCCTGGCGCATGAACTGGGCACCGGCACGATGACGCTCTACGGGTATGTCGCGGACCGGGCCGCGCTCGATGCCCTTGTGGTGGCCGCCGTGCTGGACGAGGCCCGGCCCGAACCCGCCAACGTCGATGCGAAGGGCGGGGCAGGCGCCGACGGGGAGGAATGGCGGGCGCAGACGGCCGCGCTGGCCTTGGCGGCCTGGCGTGCGATCTGCGCCCATCCCAATGCGATCCCGCTGATCCTCACCGTGCGGCTCAGCGCCGGGCCGGCCCTGACGCATGGCGAGGCTCTTGTCGCGGCACTGGCGGGCAGCGGGCTGCAGGGTGCGGGCCTGCTGGCGGCTTTCCGCGCGGTCCACGGCTTCATCGTGGGCCAGGCGCAGGTGCAGGCGGCCGATCTTCGCCTCGCGGTGGAGAAGGGAGCGCCGGATGCGGCGGTCTCCAGTGCACTGGCCCTGGACAGGGCGCAGTTCCCGCATCTGCGGGAGATCGCCGCCGCTGCCGCGCAGACATCGCCTGAGGCACAGTTCCGCGCCGGCCTGCGGATCGTGCTGGACGGCGTCGCCGCCGCCGCATCGGTCGGCTGAACGGGCGTCAGCTGAACGGGTGCGGGCCGCGGGCGGGAACCTGCTGGGTGATGCAGTGGATGTTGCCGCCGCCAAGCAGGATCTCACGCGAGGGCAGGCCGACGATCCGGTGCCGCGGCAGCAGGTCCTGCAGGACCCGCCGCGCCACCGGATCCAGCCCCGGGTCGAGGAACGGCATCACCACCAGGCCGTTGCCGAAGTAGAAGTTCACGTAGGACGCTGCCAGACGGCTGCCGGCCGGGCGCACCATCGGCCGGTCGCCTGCGGGCCCCGGTGCAAGGTCCGTCGTCTCCGCTTCCTCACGGTATAGCGGCCCGGGCTGCGGGATTCGGTGGACGGCGATCGTCCGGCCGGCGGCATCGCGGGTCCGCCGCAGGATGTCCTCTGCCGCGCGGCAGACCGGATGCAGGGGGTCCGCCGGGTCGTCGGTCCAGGTCAGCAGGACCTCGGCCGGCCGGATGAAGCAGCAAAGATTGTCGACATGACCGTTGGTCTCGTCCTCCGGCACGCCTTCCGGCAGCCAGATCACCCGGGCTGCGCCCAGATGGTCGCAAAGGCTCCGCTCGGCCGCGGCCCGGTCGATGCCGGGGTTCCGGTTCGGGTCCAGCAGCACGCTCTCGGTGGTCAGCAGGGTGCCCTCGCCGTCGGTATGAACGGCGCCGCCTTCCATCACCAGCGGGCAGCGCCAGCCTTCGGCCCGTTCCACCTCCAGGACCTTGGCGGCAACGGCATCGTCGAATTCATGCTCGGCGTACATGCCGCCCCAGGCATTGAAGCGCCAGTCGATACCGGCCAGACGCCCGGCTTCGTCCCTCACGAAGGTGGGGCCGACATCGCGCATCCAGGAATCGTCGGCCGTCAGTTCCACCACGTCGACCTGCGGCGGCAGAGCGGCGCGGGCGCTGGCATAGGCCGTCGTCGAGGCGCCCACCCGCACGGGCTCCGCCTCGGCGATCGCTGCGGCAACGGCGGCGAAGGCCCGCCGCCCCGGGGCAGCCCCGCCGCGCCAATTGTCGGGGCGCTCCGGCCAGAGCATCCAGCAGCCGTCATGCGGCGTCCATTCGGCCGGCATGCGGAACCCCGCGGCCGCCGGTGTCGCGGCATCGGTATCGTGCATCAGGACCATGCCAGCACCTCAGCCGAACATGCGGTAGAGCAGGGCCAGCACCACCGCCAGGCCCAGCCAGATCGCGATGTAGGTCACGGCGGTCGAGCCGCGCAGGCGCGACCAGCCGATCCCGCCGGCCACCAGGACGATGGCGCCGACCAGGGCGGCCAGGGTAGCGATCTGGGTGGTGTCCATGCGGAGGCGGCCTCGGAAAGGTTTCAAAGAGGGTCGGGCAATTAGCGCTTGCCGCAGATATAGTGTACCAGCAGGCACGCGCCGCATCGTGCCGTGCCGCAATGCCGGAACCGGCGGCGCGGCGCCGGCGCCCCGCTTCGCGGGCTGCGGCAATCAGAGATTTCGAGTTGTGAGGGCGACTTGTCCGAGAGCGAGCTATTCCGCGAGATCGATGAGGAAGTCCGCAAGGAGAAGTTCCAGAAGCTGGCACGGCGACTGGCCCCGGCGGCGATCGGCATCGCGCTTGTCGTTGCGCTGGCCGTCGGCGGCTGGTTCGGCTGGCAGGCCTGGAGGAATGCCCAGGCCGACGACCATGCCCGTGCCTTCGTCTCCGCTGTCGGCAAGTTCCGCGGCGGCGATGCCACGGCGGCGGCCGACGACCTGGCGGTCCTGGCGGGCGAGGCATCCGGCGGCTATCGCGCCCTGGCCCTGCTGCAGCGGGCTGCGGCGCTGGAGGATGGCGGCTTCGATGCCGCGGCGATGGAAAGCTATCGCCAGCTGGTTGCCGAGCCGGAAGTCGCGCCGGACCTGCGGGCCATCGCACGGCTGCGGGCCGCGCTGCTCGCCGTCGTGACGGGGGCGGACCCGGACCGGGTGCGCCAGGACCTGGGCCCCCTGCTGACCGGCGGCGCGCCATACCAGCCACTTGCGGCCGAGGTCGAGGCGGCAGCCCTGCTGCAATCGGGCGACCGCGAGGCCGCGATCTCCGCCTACAAGGCCCTGGCGGCTGAGGCTTCGGCGCAGCCGGGCGTCCGCCAGCGCGCGGACGAGGCGCTGCGGGCGCTCGGTGTCGAGCCGGGCGGCACGGATGGCGACGGCGCCGCGGCAGACCCCGCCGGCGGGGAGGCTGCCGCAGGGGAGTCCGGCACCACCAGCGCCACCGACTGATTCCGCGGGCAAGGACGATGTCGACATCCATCCTGCGCAGGATTGCCGTCTTCGCCGCCGCTGCGGCCATGCTGGCCAGCACCGCGGCCTGCGACCTGACCGATCTCTACGGCGTCGAAGAGGACAAGCCGCTGCCGGGTGAGCGCATCCCTGTGATGCAGCTCGACAGCACCCTGCAGGCCGATCCGCGCCTGGAGGAACTGGACGTGCGCCTGCCGGCGCCCTGGGCCAATGCGGACTGGCCGCAGGTCGGCGGCTATCCCAGCCATGCGATGCACCATCTGGCGCTGGGCGAGCAGATCGCGGAGGCCTGGCGGATCGATATCGGCGCCGGCGCCTCCGACGGCCAGCGGATCTTTGCGCCGCCCGTGGTGGCGGACGGCCGGCTCTATGCCATCGACGCCGAATCCAACCTGTCCGCGTTCGATACGCAGACCGGCGACCGGCTGTGGCGGGTTGCCCTGGCGCCGGAAGAGGAGGATGAGGGCGCCATCGGCGGCGGCATCGCCTACTGGAACGGCTGGCTCTATGCTACCACCGCCTATGGCCTGGTCTACAAGCTGTCGCCCGCGGATGGCAGCCAGGTCTGGGTCAACGATCTGGGGCTGCCGATGCGCCCCGCGCCGACCGTGTTCGGCGGCCGCGTCTATGTGGTGACCGGCGACAACACCCTCCACGCCCTGTCGATCACCGACGGCACCGAGGAATGGAGCCATACCGGCATCGCCGAGGGCGCCGCCCTGGTCAACGCCGCCGCCCCGGCGGCGACGGAGTCGGTGGTGGTGGTGCCTTTCTCCTCCGGCGAGATCTTCGCCCTGCGGGCCGGCAACGGGGTCGTGGCCTGGGGCGACACCCTGATCCGCACCGGCCGCATCTCCCCGGTGGGGGAGATCAACGACATCACCGGAGAGCCGGTGATGGACCGCGGCGTGGTCTTCGCGGTGAGCCATGCCGGCCGCATGGTGGCGATCGACCAGCGCACCGGGGCGCGGCTGTGGGAGACCACCTTCGGCGGCCTGAACATGCCCTGGGTGGCCGGCGACTTCATCTTCCTGGTCACCCTGGATTCCGAAGTCGTGGCCCTGACCCGCAGCGACGGACGGGTGCGCTGGGTGCACCAGCTGGAGCGCTACATCAACCCGGACCGGAAGCAGAACCGCGGCGTCGTGGTGTGGTACGGGCCGGTCCTGGCGGGCGACCGGCTGATCCTGCTGTCCAGCGTCGGGCAGGCGGTCACCCTGTCACCCTATTCCGGCGAGCTTCTGGGCGAACTGGAGCTGCCGGACCGGGCCATGGTGCCGCCGATCGTCGCGGAGGAGACCCTCTACATCACCACCGCGGACGGCGAGATCTTCGCCTATCGGTAGGACCATGACCCCGCCCGAACGCCTGCTCGTCGCGGCCATCGTCGGTCGCCCCAATGTCGGCAAGTCGACCCTGTTCAACAGACTGGCCGGCCGCCGGATCGCCATCGTCGCCGACACCCCCGGCGTGACCCGCGACCGGCAGGAGGCGACCGCCAGCCTGGGCGACCTGAGCTTCCGCGTCTTCGATACGGCGGGGCTGGAGGAAGTGGCCGGCGATTCCACCGAGGCACGGATGCGCGCGCAGACGGATCGGGCGGTGGCGGATGCCGATGTCATCCTGTTCCTGATCGACGCGCGCGCCGGGGTGACACCGCTGGACCGGCACTTCGCCCAGGCCCTGCGCGCCACCCGGAAGCCGGTGATTTTGCTGGCCAACAAGGCGGAAGGCCGGGCCGGCGAAGCCGGCGTTCTGGAGGCCTATTCCCTCGGTCTCGGCGAACCGGTTGCCCTGTCGGCGGAGCATGGCGAGGGGATGGTCGATCTTCTCGATGCGCTGCTGGCCCATGCCCCGGAGACCGCGCCGGCGGATGCGGACGCGATCCTGCCGGGCGCTGACGCTCAGGCGCCCGGCTGGGCGGAGGAGGGGGACGAAGAGGGCGAGGATGAGGAGGTCCCCTCCGGTCCCCTGCAGCTGGCCGTGGTCGGCCGCCCGAATGCGGGCAAGTCGACCCTGGTGAACCGCCTGCTGGGGGACGAGCGGCTGCTGACCGGGCCGGAGCCGGGGCTGACCCGCGACGCGATCTCCATCGACTGGTCCTTCGAGGGCCAGTGGATCCGCCTGGTGGATACCGCCGGGATGCGCCGCAAGGCCCGGATCGAGGAGGATCTGGAGCGCCTGTCGGTCCGCGACAGCCTGGACGCGGTGAAGATGGCGCAGGTCGTCGTCCTGCTGATCGACGGCCAGCGCGGTCTGGACCGGCAGGACCTGACCATCGCCGCCCATGTCGCGGAAGAGGGGCGGGCGATGGTGCTGGCGATCAACAAGTGGGACCTGGTCGAGGACAGGGCGCGCCGGCTGAAGGAGATCGAGGAACGGCTGGAAATCTCCCTGACCCAGGTCCGCGGCATCCCGATCGTCACCCTGTCCGCCCTGACCGGACGGCATGTGGACCGCCTGCTGCCGGCGGTGATGCAGCAATACGCCCGCTGGACGCGCCGGCTGCCCACCGCCCAGCTGAACCGCTTCCTGGCGGAAGCGCAGGAACTGCATCCGCCGCCTGCGGTTTCCGGCCGTCGCCTGCGGATCCGCTATGCCACCCAGGTGAAGGCGCGCCCGCCAACCTTCGCGCTGTTCGTGAACAAGCCGGAAGAACTGCCCGACAGCTATCTCCGCTATCTCGCGAACGGCCTGCGCGAGGCGTTCGATCTGACCGGCGTTCCGCTGCGGCTGATGACCCGAAAGGGCCGGAACCCCTACGCGCCGGACTGAACCGGATGGGCCGGCCCGACACGACCCTGCACCGGCCGGAGGTCAGGTGGCAGGGCTGCGGACAGCATCCTGCGTGCGCCAGTCGCCGGCCGGCAGGCGCACCAGGACGGTCGAACCTTGCCCCGGGGTCGATTCCAGCCTGATCCTGCCGCCAAGGATGATGACCAGGGATTCCGCCAGCGGCATGCTCAGGTCGGTATCCTCCGCGCCGGCCCGGTGGGGGTCCGGACGCGCGAACAGCCGCGTGGCGGCCAGTGCCTCGGCCCGCGGCAATGCCCTGCCGGGCTCCGCGATGCGCAGAAACAGGCTGCCTCCCGACCCGGCCGTTGCGCTCGCCGTGATACGGCTGCCGGCCCGGCTCCGCCGGATCGCGGCGGACAGCAGCAATACGATCACCCTGCCGAGGAGTTGCGCGTCGGTCCAGACGGGGGGCAGGTCGTCCGGGATCTCCGTGCCGAGATCGATCCCGCCCAATCGCGCCTCATCTTCCAGGGTGCGGACCGACGCGGCGACGAGGTCGCAGAGCCGATGGCTGCCCCGCTGCATTTCCACATTTCCCGCTTCGGCATGCGCCATCTCGAGGATGTGGTTGATCAGGTCCAGAAGGGTCAGCCCGCTCTTGTGGATGCCTTCCGCATATTCCTTGTAGCGCAGGTTGCCCAGCGGCCCGAACAGCTCCTGCTGGATTGCCTCCGAGAAGCCATTGATGGCGTTGAGCGGGGTTCGCAGCTCGTGGCTGACATTTGCGAGGAAGACCGATTTGACCCGGTTGGCACGCTCCGCCCCTTGATGCGCCTCGCGCAGGTTGCGGTTGCTCATCCGCAGCGCGGCGTTCGCATGACGCAACCGCTCCTGGCTTGCATAGTCGCGCCGCCTCAAGGACTCGGCGTGGTGGCTGGCATAGAGACCGAGGATGTTTGCGCCGAGCACCCAGCTCACCAGGCCGACGGCAACCCCGGGCTCGATGTCGTAGAGCCAGAAGGTCTCCGCCAGGAAGGCGGCACTGGCCAGCAGACAGAGTGCCGCCTTGAACAGGAAGCGGGTCGGGCCGAGGACATAGATGAAGATCAGGACCAGCACGAACTGGACATCGATGATCAGGGAGACCGGTGCAGAGAGGGCGGCCAGCAGAAGGGCCTGGAGCAGGATGGCGAGTGCGAGCGCACAGACCATCCTGTCGAGCTCCGCGTAGCTCGGTCTGCGGAAGGCGGCGACAAGCAGGAGAAGGCCAAGGGCCGCGATGACGAGGCGGCAGGCCAGAAGGATCTCGAAGGCCGGGTCAGGCCCGAAGCGGAAATAGGTCGCGACCAGGTACGGTACCGCGGCGGCCACGACCAGCGCGGCGAAGATGCGTGCCCGGGACAGCGCGGTGCCGTGGCTGCGGCGACGGAACGCGCCTTCGACGGCAGGGTCGCGGAACTCCGCCGACACCGTGCCGACACCGCCAGGCACCTGGCTGTTCATCCTGGCTTCATGGCGAGGCGTGGCATCATCGTCGTCGGCGGCAGGCCCGCCGCCCGGAGGCCCGCGTCTTACGGCTGCGGGCGGTTAGCGCGGATTGCCCGGCTCACGTCGATCGGATCGTCCATCGGACACGAACAATGCGGCCTGGAAGCCCGGCAGGGGATGGTCTTCCGGGATTATGGGACTTTCGCGTGCAACAGCCAAGCACCCGGCAACGTTGCCGGGCATTTCCATTTGTGTCAGTGCCGTGCGGTGGCTGCCGGCGTCTCGACATCGCCCGCGACCCAGGCGCCGTGCAGGCTGCAGGCCTCGTCCAGCAGGGCCATCAGCCCCTCGGTCCGGTCCTCCGGCGGTGGCAGGCGCTGCGGGTCCTCGCCGGGGAAGGCCTGCGCGCGCATGCCGGTGCGCATCGGCCCCGGATTGTAGAGGTTGACCCGCAGGTTGGTCTTCTCGACTTCCTGGGCATAGGTCATGACCATCGCCTCCAGCGCGGCCTTGGTCGTGCTGTAGGTGGCCCAGTAGGCGGGCAGGTGACGGGTGATGCCGGACGTGACAAAGACCGCCCGGCCATGCGGCGCCGCCCGCAGCAGCGGGTCGAGCGCCCGGATCAGCCGCCAGTTGGCGACGAGGTTCACGTTCAGCACCCTCTGGAAGATGTCCGGCGGGATCTGCGGCGTGGGCGTCAGCCGGCCCAGCATGGCGGCATTGGCGACCAGAATGTCCAGGCGGCGCCAGCGCTCCGCCAGCGGGGCGGCGAGGCCGTCGATCGCCGCCGGCTCCTGGAAATCCAGCGGAACCAGGGTTGCGCTGCCGCCCGTCGCCTGGATCTCGTCATCCAGTTCCTCCAGCGCGCCGACGGTGCGCGCCACCGCGATCACATGGGCGCCTTCGCCGGCCAGCCGCAGCGCCGTCGCCCGGCCCAGGCCCCGGCTGGCGCCGGTCACGAGGGCGATCTTGCCCGCCAGGCGGGGCGTGTCGGGCGCGGCAGAAGGGCTATCGCTCATAGGGATCTCCGGGAGGGGGGAGCCAGTCACGGCGGAGACGGGGCCCCGACGCGGCCGCAGCGGCGCGGTCGCGCCCGAAACCGTCATCGTCTTCCCGCCGGTCCCGCCGCGAGGGCGCGCGCGGCCGCTGCCGGCGGCGGCCCGTCAGCGGCCGCCAGAACAGCACGGCAAGCAGCCAGGCGAGCAGGCCGCCGAGCAGGATGGCAAGGAGCATGCCGATCGCGCCATAGACCAGGGCCTCGGTGGTCAGCGGCACGGCCGGCTCGAAGGCCGCCAATGTACCGTCCAGGACGCGCTGGTCCAGGGTCTGCGCAAAGACAAATGGCCGCGTCAGCACCGACGCCTCGCGCAGCGCCGCCTCGTGCCCGGTCAAGGTGTTGATCTGGAAGATCAGCGCGGGCGGCACCTCCTCCAGGCTTTCGGCTGCCCGCTTCATGCCGTCGATGGTGCCGCCCAGCCGCTGCAGGTATTGCTGCAGGAAGGCGGGTCCCTGGCTGGCGCCGGCCGCGCCGCCGACTGCGAACAGCCCGTTCCAGAGGTCGCGGATGATGGCCATCGGGCGTGTCGCCCGGCCGGTCAGCCGCGATCGGCGGCCAGGCGCGAGATCGAGCGCACCGGACCGGTCCGGTCGGTGGCGTCAAAATCTGTCAGCCGCACCGGGTAGTCGCCCGTGAAGCAGGCGTCGCAATAGGCCGGCCGCTCGGGATTGCGCTCCGTCCGCCCCATGGCGCGATACAGGCCGTCGAGGCTGACGAAGGACAGGCTGTCGGCCCGGATCAGCCGGCGCATGTCCTCGACGCTGTGGCGGGCGGCCAGCAGCTTGGAGCGCTCCGGCGTGTCCACGCCGTAGAAGCAGGAATGGGTGGTGGGCGGGGAGGCGATGCGCATATGCACCTCCGCCGCGCCGGCCTCGCGCACCATCTCGACGATCTTCATCGAGGTGGTGCCGCGGACGATCGAATCGTCGACCAGGACCACCCGCTTGCCGGCCAGGATCGCGGCATTGGCGTTGTGCTTCAGCTTCACGCCCAGATGGCGGATCTGATCGGTCGGCTCGATGAAGGTCCGGCCGACATAGTGGTTCCGGATGATCCCCAGGCCGAACTGGATATCCGCCTGCTCCGCATAGCCCAGGGCGGCCGGCACGCCGGAATCGGGGACCGGCACGATGACGTCGGCATCGACGCCGCTCTCCCGCGCCAGTTCGGCGCCGATCGCCTTGCGCACCTCGTAGACGCTCTTCCGGTCGACCCAGGAATCCGGTCGTGCGAAGTAGATGTATTCGAAGATGCAGAACCGGTTCTGCACCGGCTGGAAGGGCTTGATGCTGGCGATGCCGGCCTCGGTGATGACCACCACCTCGCCCGGTTCGACATCGCGGACATATTCCGCACCGATGATGTCCAGGGCGCAGGTCTCCGAGGCCAGGATCGTCGCCTCGCCGGACGTGCCCCAGAGCCGGCCGATGCAGAGCGGTCGCACCCCGTGCGGGTCGCGCGCGCCGATCAGGGCATCGTCGGTCAGCGCCACGAAGGCATAGGCGCCCTCCACCTTGGTCAACCCGTCGATCAGTCGCTCCACCAGGGTCTTGCGCTGGCTGGTGGCGATCAGATGGACCACCACCTCGGTATCCATCGTCGACTGGAAGATCGCACCGCGGTCGACCAGTCCCTGCCGCAGGGCCAGCGCATTGGTCAGGTTGCCGTTATGGGCCAGCGCGATGCCGCCGAAGGCCAGGTCCGCGAACAGCGGCTGCACGTTGCGCAGCATGGTCTCGCCGCTGGTCGAATAGCGGTTATGGCCGATCGCGGCGGCGCCGCGCAGCCGCTGGATGACATCGGGCGTGGAGAAGTTGGCCCCGACATGACCCAGTGCACGGTGCATGTTGAAGCGTCCGCCGTCGCAGGCAACGATACCCGACGCCTCCTGACCGCGATGCTGCAGGGCGTGCAGCCCCAGCGCCGTGTGGGCGGCAGCGTCCGCGGCCCCGAAGATGCCGAAGACGCCGCATTCCTCGTGGAACTTGTCGTCGCCGTCATCGGGTGCCCATGGCAGCAGGCAGGGGTCGTCATCCGCGCCGTCGATGCCAGCCGTCATGTCGCCGCCAGCCGTCATGTCGTTGTCCACCGTCATGTCGTTGTCCACATGGCGCATGTCGATATCGCTCATCGCGTGGCTTTCTCCACCTCGACCGCCCCCGACCTCGACCGGTCTCTGTCGGCTCCTGCCGCCGGAAGGGCTAGTCTCTTGCCGGCGCGCCTTCGCCCTGCGTGCCGATCAGGTTCTCCAACTGCTGCCGGCTGCGGCGATCATAGCCGGCCGGGTCGTCCGCAGTGCCGCTGCCGGCGGCGCCAGAGCCGGAGCCGGGTGCCGTGCCGCCCGTATCGGGCTGCCGGGCCGAGTCCGGCGCGGGTGCGCCACGCTGCGGCAACAGGTCGTCCAGGCCGATCCGCAACTCCGGCTCGCGGAGATGCGGGGCCGCGTCCGCGGCGCCCGGCACCAGGTCCAGAAGGAAGGCGCCCCCCGCCTGCGCTACCGGCAGGCTGCGGGCCTCCCGCAGCCAGGGCGGAAACTCCGCCGGCGGCACCATCCAGGCATAGATCAGGTAGGCGACGCAGACGATCGCCGCGCCGCGCACCAGCCCGAAAACGAAGCCCAGGCTCCTGTCGACCGGCCCCAGCGCGCTGTCCTGCACCGCCGAGGCGACGCGATGCGCGATCAGGGAGAACAGCATCAGGGCGATGATGAAGATCACCGCCGCGCCGATCCCGTCCGCCAGCCAGATGTTCGAGATGTTCTCCCTCAGATAGGGCGACACATAGGGGAGGAGGAACAGAACGGCAAGCGCAGCGCCGACCCAACCCGCCACAGCCAGCGCCTCATGGACGAAGCCACGGGAGAAGGCCAGCAGGCCGGAGATCAGCAGCAGCACCAGAACGCCGATGTCGACGGGACTGATTGGCAGGCTGTCCATGACGCTGGTCCGGGGTCAGGCCGCTTCCGCGGCGATCATCGGCACGATGTCGTGCAGGTTGCGGGCCTCCCGCAGCCGCATGCCCACACCGGCGGTGCGGCTGTCCGCCGCGCCGGCAGGCACCAGGGCCTCGGTGAAGCCCAGCTTCGCGGCTTCCTTCAGGCGTGCCTCCATCTGTGTCACCGGGCGGATCTCTCCCGCCAGACTGACTTCCCCAAACGCCACCATCTTCTGCGGCAGGGGCTTGTCGGTCAGGGCCGAAAGCAGCGCCGCGGCGGCGGCCAGGTCGGCAGCGGGTTCCCGCACACGCAGGCCGCCGGCGACGTTGAGATAGATGTCGGAGGCACCGAACCGTACCCCGCAGCGGGTTTCCAGCACCGCCAGCACCATGGCGAGCCGCGCCCCGTCCCAGCCGACCACGGCACGACGCGGCGTGCCCAGCGGGCTCTCCGCGACCAGTGCCTGCAGTTCCATCAGCAGCGGCCGCGTGCCCTCGATCCCGGCGAAGACGCAGGCGCCGCTGACCGGCGCCTCCCGGTCGGCCAGGAACAGGGCGGAGGGGTTGGCCACCTCCGCCAGGCCGGCATCGCCCATCTCGAACACGGCGATCTCGTCTGTCGCGCCGAAGCGGTTCTTCACCGCCCGCACGATGCGGAACTGGTGGCCGCGATCGCCTTCGAAATACAGCACGGTATCGACCATATGCTCCACCACCCGCGGGCCCGCCAGCTGTCCCTCCTTGGTCACATGGCCAACCAGAAGGACCGCCGCCCCGCTGGCCTTGGCGTGGCGCACCAGTTCGTGCGCGCAGGCCCGCACCTGTGAGACCGTGCCGGCGGCGGAGTCGATCCCGTCCGCATAGACGGTCTGGATCGAATCCACCACAACGATTTCCGGGATGCCGCCGGCCACGGCCGCGCGTTCCCGGCTTTCCGCGTTCAGGGTGGTCAGGATGTCGCGCAGGCTGTTGGACGCGGCGAGCCGCAGCGGCGAACCGGTCAGGCCCAGGCGCTGCGCCCGCAGCCGGATCTGTGCGATCGCCTCCTCGCCCGAGATATAGGTGCAGGGATGCCCGGCCGCGGCCAGCCCCGCCATCACCTGCAGCAGCAGGGTCGACTTGCCGATGCCGGGATCGCCGCCGATCAGGATTGCCGAGCCGTGCACGATGCCGCCGCCCAGGACCCGGTCCAGTTCCGGCAGGCCGGTCGGCACCCGCGGCACCGGCGCCTCGCCGCCATCCAGGGAGGCGAAGGGCAGGGGGCGGCCGCCGGCGATCGCCGGACCGCCGGGGCGGCGTTCCGGCGGCGCCTCCTCGACGATGGTGTTCCAGGCCTCGCAGGCCTCGCAGCGGCCCTGCCACTTGCGATAGACGGCGCCGCATTCCTGGCAGACGAACTGCCGCTCCCTGCGTGCCATCCTGGTTTCCGCCTCTCTTGCACCGGGGCCGCCGGACAGGGCCGGACCGGCCCGGGGACTCAGGGTTTCCGCACGTCCATCTGGATCGGCCCATCGGCGCGACCGTGGATGAACTGGTCGACATAAGCATTGCCGGATTCGTCGATCTCCGACACCGGACCTTCCCAGATGATCCGTCCCTGGTGCAGCATCGCCACCCGGTCGGCGATGCTGCGCACACTCGCCATGTCGTGGGTGATGCTGAGGGTCGTCGCGCCCAGCCGTCGCGAGCAGTCGACGATCAGGCCGTTGATCACGTCGCCCATGATCGGGTCCAGCCCGGTGGTCGGTTCGTCGAAGAAGATGATCTCCGGCTCTGTTGCGATCGCGCGGGCGAGGCCGACCCGCTTGCGCATGCCGCCGGACAGTTCCGCCGGGTAGAGTTCCCCGACATCGGGGCGCAGCCCGACATCGGCCAGCTTCTCGATCGCCGTCTCGCGGGCGCGGGCGCGCGGCACGCGCAGGCCCTGGATCAGACCGAAGGCGACATTCTCCCACACCTTCAGGCTGTCGAAGAGGGCGGCATTCTGGAACAGCATGCCGAACTTGCGCATCTCCTCCTCGCGATCGCGATGGCCCAGGCCGATGGTTTCGCGGCCGTCGATGCGGATCGAGCCGCTCTCCGGATTCAGCAGGCCCAGGATGCATTTCAGCAGCACCGACTTGCCGGTTCCCGAACCGCCGATCACCACCACCGACTGGCCCTGCGGGATCCGCAGGTCGACGGAATCCAGGACCACTTTCGGCCCGAACTGCTTGCGCAGCGCGACCAGTTCGATCTTCGGCCGATCAGGGATGTCGGTAGAGCCGCTCACATCCTATTCCTGGAAGAACACTGCGGTGGTGATGTAGTTGGCGATCAGGATCAGGACCGCAGCGGAGACAACGGCGTTCGTCGTCGCCTTGCCGACGCCCTGCGCGCCGCCCTGCGACTGGAAGCCGTGATAGGCGCCCATCAGGGCGATCAGGAAGCCGAAGATCGCCGCCTTCACCAGGCCGGAGATCACGTCGCTCCATTCCAGGACGCTGAAGGTGTTGTCCAGATAGCTGGCGGGATTGAACCCCAGCGCCTGGGTGCCGACCAGATAGGCCCCGAAGATGCCGATGATGTCCGCCACGGCGACCAGCGGCGGCAGCATCAGGATGCCGGCGATCAGCCTGGGGGCGACGAGATACTTGAACGGGTTGGTGGCCAGGGTGACCAGCGCGTCGATCTGCTCGGTCACCCGCATGGTGCCGATCTCCGCCGCCATGGCGGAGGCGACCCGGCCGGCGACCATCAGCCCGCCCAGCACCGGACCCAGCTCCCGGGTGATGGCGACCACGACGATCTGGGCCACCACGCTCTCGGCGTTGAAGCGCGCTGAACCGATATAGGTCTGCAATGCCAGCACCATGCCCGTGAACAGGGCCGTCATGCCGACCACCGGCAGCGAGTAGTAGCCGATCACCAGCATCTGCCGCAGCAGCATCCGCAGGTAGAAAGGGGGCGCGGCGGCATGGATCAGGCCCTGGCCGGCGAACATGCCGACCCGGCCAGTGGCCCCCAGGAAGCCGAGGAAGAAGCGACCGATGGTGCGCAGCGGGTTCACGATGCAGGTTCCGAATCAGACCGGGGCATTTCCGCACGCATCTTCATTATCAATAAGTTGTCCGGCTTTCTTGTAGCGTCGGTTGATCCGTGGGCCAAGCCGGGTCAGGATTTCGTAGCCGATCGTATCGCCCCATCGTGCCAGTTCGCCGACCGACACCGTGCCGCCGGCCAGCTCCAGTTCATCGCCTTCCCGCACCCGGTCCGCCGGCAGGTCCGTGATGTCGAAGGTCAGCAGGTCCATGGAAACCCGACCGGCAAGCGGGACGCGCACCCCATGGATTGCGCCATATGCCTTGTTGGAGAGGCCGCGAAGATAGCCGTCCGCATAGCCGACGGAGACCGTGGCCAATCGGGTCCGCCGCTTCGCGCGGAAGGCCGCACCGTAGCCAACGGCCTCCGAAGCGTCAATTTCGCGAATCTGCAGGATCCGGCTGTGCCATTCCACCACCGGAAACAGCGGATTCTGCGCCGGCTGGCGGTCCACCGGATCCACCCCGTACAGCGCGATGCCGGGCCTCACCATGTCGAGGGGCGGATGCTCGGGATGGAAGATCCCGGCAGAGTTCGACAGGCTTGCCGGGACCTGCGGCAGAAGCCCCCGCAGCGCAAGGAAGCGTTCCCGCTGCACGGCGTTCATCGGGTCGGCCGGATCGTCGCCGCAGGCCAGATGGGTCAGCAGCAGCTGCAGCGACAGCCCTCCGAACCCGTCCGGGGCGGCTGCCAGCCGCCGGAACGTATCCTCCGCCAGCCCCAGCCGATTCATGCCGCTGTCCACATGCAGGGCTGCCGGCAGCGGCCGGCCGGCGGCGCGTGCCGCGGCCTGCCACAGCCGGATCTGGCGCTCCGTGGACAGAACCGGGCACAGGTCGTGGGCGCGGAACAGCCCGGCCTCGCCTTCCTGCAGGCCGTGCAGGATGAAGACCCGCGCCGCACCGCAGCCGGCCTCTGCCAGATGGCGGCGCATGGCGATGCCTTCCGCCGGGTGGGCGACGAAGAAGCTGCGGCAGCCGGCCTCCGCCAGGGCCGGCGCCAGATGCCGCACACCCAGCCCGTAGCCGTCCGCCTTCATCACTGCGGCGCATTCGGCCGGCGCCGAGCGGTCGGCCAGCAACCGCCAGTTCGCCACCACGGCATCGATGTCGACGATCAGGCGCGACAGGACCGCCATGCCGGAGGACCGGCCGTCCACGCCAGGTGCCGCGGTCACGGCGGTCAGATGCTCTGGGGCAGGTGATCGTCCGGCACGAAGTCGCTGAACCGCGTGGAATCGGGCTGGAAGAACAACTTCACATTGCCGATCGGTCCATGCCGCTGCTTGCCGATGATCACTTCCGCAATGTTGTGGATTTCCTCCATCCGGGCCTGCCATTCGGCATGCTCCGGGGTGCCGGCCCGCGGTTCGCGCCGCTGCTCGTAATATTCTTCCCGGAACACGAACATCACCACGTCGGCGTCCTGTTCGATGGCGCCGGATTCGCGCAGGTCGGACAGCTGCGGACGCTTGTCGTCCCGGTTCTCCACCTGCCGGCTCAACTGGCTGAGGGCCATGACCGGCACGTTGAGGTCCTTCGCCAGCGCCTTCAGGGCCTGGGTGATCTCGGAGATCTCCAGCACCCGGTTGTCGGCATGGCGGGCGGAGCCCCGGACCAGCTGCAGATAGTCGACCACGATCAGGCCGATATTGTTGATGCGCTTCATGCGCCGGGCGCGGGTGCGCAGGGCGCCGATGCCGATGGCGCCGGTATCGTCGATGAAGAACGGCACGTCGGCGATCAACTGCGCCTGCGGCGCCAGCCGGTCGCGGAATTCCTCCTCGGTGATCTCGCCCTTGCGCAGCCGGTCGGAGGCGATGCCGGTCTGCTCCGCCAGGATGCGGGTCGCCAGCTGTTCCGCCGACATCTCCAGGCTGAAGAACAGGACCGGCGCGCCCTCGCGGCCGCCGGAGCGGAAATGCGCCAGCGCGGCGTTGAAGGCGAGGGTGGTCGCCAGGGCGGTCTTTCCCATCGACGGCCGGCCGGCCAGGATCAGGAGGTCGGAGCGCTGCAGGCCGCCGAGCTTGGCGTCGAGGTCGTTCAACCCGGTGGGCACGCCGGAGATGCCGCCTGCCTGCATGGCCTGCTCGGCCATGGTGAGAGACATGTCCAGGCTCTCGCGGAAGGTCCTGTGGCCGCGCTCCGCCCGGCCGGTATCGGCCAGGGTGAAGAGCTGCGCCTCGGCCGCCTCGATCAGGCTGCCGGCCTCTTCCTCGACATCGGCGGCCTGGGCGTTGTTCACCATCTCCTCGCCGACCTTGATCAGGTGGCGGCGCAGGGCCAGGTCGCGCACCACGCGGGCATAGGCGGGCGCCGTAATGCGCGAGGACAGGGCCTGGGTCAGCCCCACCAGGTAGGGACCGGCGCCGCCCACCTGGGCCAGCGATTCGTCCTTCGCCAGATAGTCGCGCAGGGTGACCGGATCGGCCAGCTGCCCGCGCTCGATCATGGTGATCGCGGCGGCGAAGATGCGGCCATGGGCGGGGTGGAAGAAATCTTCGGCAGAGAGGAACTGGCGGAATTCGACGCCAAGGTCGTTGTCCACCAGCATCGCGCCGAGCACCTCCTGCTCGGCTTCGAGATTATGGGGAAGGGCGCGCGGCGCATTCGCCTCGCTGCCGGAATCCACGGAACTGAGAATCGCCATTGCGGTCACTGTCTGCACGGTGCTGGAGCGGAGCGGGCCAGCATAGCAGCGCATACCCGGTCATGCCCGGGCCACCTCCCGGGGGCAGGGAAAAATGCCGTGGATAAGATCTATCCCCAGCCTGTGGATGGCGGGGACAAGCAGCGACTCGGACGGCGGCGCCTGTCTACTCGGCCGCCTGGTGCTGTGGATCGCTGCCGCCGTCGAGTTCCGGCGGCGTGCTGTTCGGCGACATCACCGTATCCGCCAGCGGCGTCGCCCGCTCGTAGTCGGTGATGTAGTCGCGGGTCAGCGGAGCGGCATCCTGGCGCTTTGCCATCTGGATCTGGAAGACGACATGCCCGGCATGCCGGAAGGTCATCTCCGACCCCGCCAGGTAGAACTCCCACATCCGGCAGAACCGTTCGTCGTAGAGCCCCTTGATCCGCTCCCGGTTCAGCTGGAAACGGCGATACCAGGCCAGCAGGGTCTCCGCATAATGCAGGCGCAGGACCTCGATGTCGGTGACATAGAGCCCCGCACGCTCGATATGCGGCATGATCTCGGACAAAGCGGGGGTATAGCCGCCGGGGAAGATGTACTTCTGGATCCAGCTGTTGGTGGTGCCCGGACCGTCGGCACGGCCGATGGTGTGCAGCAGCGCCACGCCGTCCCTGTCCAGCAGCTCATGCAGCTTCTGGAAGAACTCGTGGTAGTGGTAGACGCCGACATGCTCGAACATGCCGACGGACACGATCCTGTCGTAGACCCCCGATTCGTGACGGTAGTCCTGCAGCTTGAAGCGCACCCGGTCGGCCATGCCGGCACGGGCGGCGCGGTCCTGCGACACGCCATGCTGCTCCGTCGAGAGGGTCACCCCGGTGACGTCGACCCGATGCGCCTGCGCCAGGTGCAGGCCCAGCCCGCCCCAGCCGGAGCCGATGTCCAGCACCTTCTGTCCGTCCTCCAGCAGCAGTTTGGCGGCCAGGTGCCGCTTCTTCTGACGCTGCGCATCCTCGATGCTCTGGTCGGCGGAAACGTAGTAGGCGCAGGAATACTGCCGGTCCGAATCCAGGAACAGGTCGTAGAGGGTGTTCGACAGGTCGTAGTGGTGGGCGACATTGGCCTGCGCCTTGCCCACCGGGTTGATCTGCCCCAGCCGGCGCATCGCGATGCGGATCCGGTAGCCGAGCCGCATGATCCAGTGCTCGCCGATGCCCCAGCCCATGTTGCGCAGGGCGAGGTCCAGGAGCTGGCGGATATCGCCGCCATCTTCGATCGTCAGGCCGCCATCCATATAGGCTTCGCCGACCGCCAGACCCGGGTTCATGGCGATCTTGCGGGGAAGGGCGGGATCATGAAGGCGGATGGTGACCTTCGGTTCGCTGCCGTCACCGTAGGTCGCCTTTGAACCGTCCGTGCCGATCACCGACAGGGTGCCGGTGCGGATGACAGTGTTGAAGAGCTTCTCGCGAAAAGACATGCCGAAAAGTTACCAGAGTTCGCAGGACCGGCAAGACGGTACTGCACCCCCGGGTACGCGACTTCCCGTTTACTGTGCCGGGCCGGTTCGCGGTCTGCCGGGCGGAGCGGACGGGCGGCCGGCCGATGCGGCTGGCCGCCCCGCGGCTACTGGCGGGCCTGCTCTTCCTGCTCGTCGACCGGCAGGTCGACGTCGGGCTGCGGGCCGAGGCCCTCGACCTCATCCTGCAGCTCGTCGGCCTCGTAGTCCTGCTCCTCGTCCTCGTCGTCCTCCGGCATCGCGGTCGGATCGCCGCCACGGGCCTGGACCTCGGCCTCCTCAGCGGAGCGCGCGACGTTCACCTGGATCTCCACCGCGACTTCCGGATGCAGGTCCACGCGCACGTCGTGCAGGCCCAGGGTCTTGATCGGGCGCTCCAGGCGCACCTGCTCGCGGCCGATGCTGGCGCCGGCCTCTGCGGCCGCGTCAGCGATGTCGCGGGCGGAAACCGACCCGTAGAGCTGGCCGCTCTCGCCAGCCTGGCGCAGCAGCACGACGGAGAAGTCCGTCATCCGTTCCGCGACCGTCTCGGCCTCCTGGCGGCGCTCCAGGTTGCGGGCCTCCAGCTGGGCACGCTCCTTCTCGAAGCGGGCCATATTGCCCTTGTTGGCACGCAGCGCCTTGCCCTGCGGCAGCAGGAAATTGCGGGCATAGCCGTCCTTCACGCGGACCACTTCGCCCATCTGACCGAGCTTGTCCACGCGCTCCAGCAGAATGACTTCCATCACTCGTCCTCCTTGCCGACCGGTCCGCCTTCGCGGTCGCGATATCGGACATGGTCTTCGACCAGACCCAGCACTACCACCGCGAAGGGCATCAGCGGGCCGACCACCAGAAACAGTATGTAGAACGGGACCAGCAGCCACCGGCCGCTGCCCGTCCGCCGCGCAAAGGCATGCACCAGCGCAAGCCCCTGCATCAGATAGGCCGTGGCGAGCACGATCCCGACGATCGTGCCCAGCTGGCCCAGGGGCTCCGGCGCAAGCCCCAGCAACAATCCGCCACCCATGCCGTACAGCACCCATCCGGGCACCTGCACCTGCCGGTAGGCGGGCGTCGGACGCAGGCTGCGTCCCAGGCTCGTGGCGATCGCCTGGGCCAGGACGCCGTTGACCGTCATCACCAGCACCCAGAGGATGCCGACACCCAGCGGCGCCGCCCGCAGCGATCCCTCGACCAGGGCCTGCAGCTGTTCCCTGTCCAGCTGCGGACCGCCACCGGGGCCCGCCTCCGTCAGGGGTGCCATCTGCGCCATCAGGAAGCGGGTCGCCTCCTCCAGCTGGCTGCCGATGGCGATCTGCGCGGCCAGGCCGATGGCGGCTCCGCCGGCAGCCAGGCTGCCCAGCAGGGGCCCAGGCTTCATCCACCTGGGCGCCGCCCCGCCCGCCTGTCCGGCGGCCTGGCCCTGCGGCGGGCTCTGCAAGGCCTGCCAGCACAGCAGCACCGCAGGAAGGGCGAGCGCCACGAACAGGATTGCGCCGCTCGCCGGGGCAAACGTCACGGCCGCCAGCAGGAACACCAGAGCCGCCACGAGTGCCGGACCGGTACCGGCCATCAGTCCGGCGAGGAACGGCCCCATCGGGATGGCGTAGACCAGCAGTGCCGTGGCCGGGGCCAGTTCCGCCAGTGCCAGCAGCAGGACCGCGCCGAGACCGCAGCAGAGCCCGAACAGCCAGGCCTGGCGCATTGCCGCACCCTCTTGGTTCCAACCTGATCCATCAGCGGCCGGCCGCAGTGGCGGCGACGGCCGGCCGCAGGCTCGCCGCCGCCGGATGGCGGCCGCGAGCCGCGGCTCACCTCAGCGCAGGATGTAGGGCAGGAGCGCCAGCTGGCGGGCCCGCTTGATGGCCTTTGCCAGTTCGCGCTGCTTCTTGGCGGACACCGCCGTGATCCGGCTCGGCACGATCTTGCCGCGCTCGGACACGAAGCGCTGCAGAAGCTTCACATCCTTGTAGTCGATCACCGGGGCGTTCGCGCCCGAGAACGGGCAGGACTTGCGCCGGCGGAAGAACGGCCGCCGCAGCGGCGCCGACGTACGTGCCTTTGCCTGGGGTGCGGCCATCAGGACATCCCTCCTTCAGCGGCCTCGCCATGGGACGGGCGCCCCTCGGAGCGGAAGGGGCGGTCGCCCCGGTCGCGTCCGCCGCGGTCACCACGGTCGCCGCGGTCACGGTCGCGCCCGCCACGATCGCCACGGTCGCGATCGCGCCCGCCACGTCCGCCACGGTCGCGGTCGTCGCGGCCCTTGTTGGTGAGGATGGCGGAGGGGGCTTCCTTCAGCTCGTCCACGCGCACCGACAGGTAGCGCAGGACATCCTCGTTGATGCGCATCGTCCGCTCCAGCTCCGCGATCGCGGCCGGCGGTGCATCGATGTTCATCAGGGTATAGTGGCCCTTGCGGTTCTTCTTGATCCGGTAGGCCAGGCTGCGCAGTCCCCAGGGTTCGACCTTGGTGACCGAGCCGCCCTGCGCCTCGACCAGTTCCTTGAACTCGTTGGCCAGGGACTCCACCTGGGCGCCGGACACGTCCTGGCGCACGATGAAGACCGTCTCATAGTAGGGCATCAGCTCTCCCTTCGGCTGTTCAGCGGCCCGGCGTCGCTGCCGCAGCAACCGGTTCCCGGAAAGCCGGGCAGCCTGGTGCCATGGAAGGGACGGTTCGGACCTAGCCGGACCGGCCCTCCGGCCCGGCAAGGAGACGAGCGCGGCAATATAGTCAGCCGCGCCGTCAACGCAAGCGATTGTTGCGCGCCCGCTTCGGAACCCGACGACCGCCCGCCGGCCCGCTCGCTTGATCGCCGCCGCCGCTGCTCCTAACACTAGCGCCCCGCATCGGCGGCACCGGTGGCAACATGAGGGGAAGGGCCAGACATGAGCCGTGCATTCGTCTTTCCGGGGCAGGGCAGCCAGGCGGTCGGCATGGGCCGCGGCCTGGCGGAAGCCTTTGCCGAAGCCCGGCTCGTCTTCGAGGAAGTCGACGACGCCCTGTCGCAAAAGCTCTCGGCCCTGATGTTCGACGGGCCCGAGGGCGACCTGACATTGACCGAGAACGCGCAGCCGGCCCTGATGGCGGTCGGCATGGCGGCCGTCCGCGTGCTGGAGGGGCAGGGCGGCGCCCCGCTGTCCGACAAGGCGGCGTTCTTCGCCGGCCACAGCCTGGGCGAGTACACGGCGCTGGCCGCGGCCGGCGCGCTGTCGCTTGCCGACACCGCCCGCCTGCTGAAGCGGCGCGGCCAGGCGATGCAGTCCGCGGTGCCGGTCGGCAAGGGCGCGATGATCGCCCTGCTTGGACCGGACGCGGAAGTGGCCGAGGCGGTCGCGCGGGACGCCGCCGGCAGCGATGTCTGCGAGATGGCGAACGACAATGCGCCCGGGCAGGCGGTGCTGGCCGGCAGCGCGGAGGCGATCGAGCGCGCGACGGCGCTGGCCAAGGAACGCGGCGCCAAGAAGGTGGTGCCGCTGTCGGTCAGCGCCCCTTTCCATTGCGCGCTGATGCGGCCT
>MDTD01062471.1_pt1 | contig 52209 bp, 55 predicted proteins | sample 811221 | NCBI WGS metagenome assembly MDTD01 (sample SAMN05326646, study PRJNA326480) | marine metagenome | isolation source: seawater | place: Pacific Ocean: South West | collected 2011 | reverse complement strand
CATGACCTCAAGATTTAGAATAGCATTCTTAACCGTATTTTCGGTGTTGCCACTCATTTTGTAACCAAGGGTCTTCTCCAAATGTTCTTTGAAGAACCCCATATACCTACTAACGGTCTCATCCCAAGTCTCTCTTCTTCCTTCTTCGTCTAACCATCTACTATATCTGGATAGGTGGATGAACTGCTGGTAGGGTGTTGGTAATTCGGTCATTTTATAATATCCTTATCTGTGATTGAAGACGCATCCATATTTATCATCTTCTAAAAGGTCACACAATCTATGATACCAAGTATTTCCAAGACACTGGAAATAAAGGCCTAATTAGTTTGCCAATGGCATCGGCATATTGTCGGATCTCCCACTGTGCGTGGTCATCTACCCTCTGCTTGTAAAATCTTCCATATGCTGCCAACGATCCAGTCCAGTACCACTCAGTATACATTGATTGGGGAAGTGCGAATCTTGCCTGCTCTGGTGCTACATTCGCTGAAATCAACTCTTCATATAGACTTTCTGCGTTCTTCATCAGGCTCTTATAATTACGATATAAGGGGTGGGTTGCAAATCCCCCAGAAGTGTCTCCCCCACCTGAACATTCTAGGAGACCGTCGCTGCCTTGCTTCATGCCCTTAGAAGGTCTCTTCCTCCACTTGGGGTGATAAAAATCAGGTGCTTCATCCACATACCTTCTCGATGTTTCATTCTCTACGAAACCCTGCTTATGCTTGAAGAATTGTGTTCTTATAGAGACAGGAGCCTTGATTCTCAATGTTATTTGTGGGTGTGCAAAAGGGGTCCAGTGATCATGATTCGCTAGATACTTGATTAGGTGCTCGTCCTTATCAGACAATTTCATGATATCAGATTCTCTATAATTAGAACCAGACTTCTTTAATCTGTTCTCAGCATCTTTGTCAATCTCCCACTCAGTCTCCTTAGCAAAAGACACTCTTGCAGAATTACATACCGTGAGGTCAGACCCCATGTGGTCTACTAGTTCAACATGACCATGATCTAATACTTTCATACCTCGACCTCTACCTTGGAGTCTACCTGCTTCATTGTCTCTACCAAGCATCTCACTGCCTTGTATGGATCCATATTGGATGCTGGTCTTCTGTCTTCCAGATATCCTTTATGCCCTTCAGCGGTAGAATGAGGGATCCTAATACTAGCACCTCTGTCTGATTCCCCATAGGTGAATTCATTTATGTGTTGAGTCTCGTGAGTACCAGTAAGCCTCTGCTCGTTACCGACACCGTAGTTGGCAATGTGGTCTTCATGTGACTCACCCAGGCTATTGCAAACATCATCGATGTAGTCCTTGCCCCCCACCTCTCTCATGAACTTAGTGGAGAAATTAATATGTGCTCCAGAACCGTTCCAATCCCCCTTGATCAATTTGGGGTCGAGACTAATTGATGCACCTACGCTCTCTGCTAGGATTTCTAAAATGTACCTTGATACCCACAGGTAGTCGCACACATTAGTTGGGGATGCTGGTCCTATCTGGTATTCCCACTGAGACAACATTACCTCAGCATTAGCACCACACAGCGGTATTTTTGAGTCCAGACAGCACATTGCATGCTGATGGGCAAGATCTCTCATCTTGACAACATCACCACCAACTCCGCAGTAGTACCTTCCTTGGGGCTGAGGATAACCCATGTCAGGCCATCCATACGGTCTTCCCTTTTCAGGATCCATCACTGTATATTCTTGTTCGATCCCCAACCACATTTCAAGATCATCTGTCCCTTCACATGCCTCTCTGAGAGAAGATCTGTGATTTGATGGGTGAGGTGTTCCGTCCTTATTGAATACCTCACACAAGACCAGATAGGAATTGGGGAAAGAGGTAGAATCAACTGGATTCAAGAATATTGACACGGGCTTGAGGATGCAGTCACTGTCATTGCCAGATGCCTGCTCAGTGCTAGAACCATCAAATCCCCATTCTGGGATGTCTTTAACTGTCATAGATCCGTCTTCTGACTCTATGGTCATATACCTAGTCTTGCTTCTGATATTGGGTGTTTCATACCCGTCTAACCATAGGTATTCCATCTTACAATTGGTTCTCATGCTTTTCTCCATTCTCTTAGTCTCGCGATCGCTTGCAACCCACTAAAGGAATTCTCGTTAATGATCTTCTCTATCTTTCTGGTAGACATCTTGTATGCCATATCATTTATGTCTTTTTCCAGTATCGTCTTAGGCCAAATGCAAACCTTCTTACCCTGATCTATCAGATTCTGATTGTACTGGACTATTTGCTTGTTTCTGGGTTCATTATCTAGCACAAATACCAGATCTTTGTCAACTAGCCTGTCTGGTATATTGTCGACGGCACCCGCACCAACCATGGCGACTGAATTGCTTAGAAACAGACTATCAAGTGGACCTTCGACGACGTGCACTTTCCTTTCGGTGTCACACCTCCAAAGCCCATACCACAATCTGTCTATGCTCTTGTCCGACTTGACAGTCAAATACTTTACGGTCTTGCGTGCGTTGGATTCATCCTTCATATTCAGGGATCTGCCCTGTACTGCAACCACATCTCCTCTCTTATTGAAGAATGGTATTACCAGTCTGGACTCCCTCCCTACACTAAGGCAATCAGGGTCCATATGCTTCATTAGAGCGCCGAAGTCTTCTGTATGGTATAAGATACCCCAGTGCTGTTTGGGTATTATCCTGATATTGGCAAATTGTACGGCCTCATGATCTTCTGGCAGGTCTTTTAGACAGACACAATCTTTCAACATGTCTCTATTGATTCTAATCTTCTTGGGCTTCTTGAAATTGAACTTCATCTCTTCTGGTTCTACCTTCACTCTCTCTTTTATAAATCCCTGAGATATCCTGTCCCTATACCCCTCCATCGCATATTCCTTGCAGAGAGCGGGAGAGATTTCCTTCAAAAAATTATATATGTTACACCAAAAGTCACAGTTATGACACTTATAGAAGAACCGTCCGTGCTTCTCATAGAAGTAACCTCTAGCCTTCCTACTGTTCTTTTTACTATCACCGCATATCGGGCAAGAGCAGTTGGCAAGCTTTTCTTTTTTCCATTTGAAATTTCGTAGCTCTGGTGATACCAGATTGATGAATTTCTTATCTATTATTATGCTCATTTTTCACTTCATTATCATCATTATCAATATTATTATTACCAACGGACTTAGAGAACTTCTCCGAAATATCTACCTTTTTATCAGTTCGATCTGCTTCATACTCTTCTGCCCATCTTTTCCATTCTTTCAATTCTTTATTATTCATCGCATTTCTCCAATCTAGATTTTCCAATCAGAAAAAACACCATCCTGTTTGATCTTACTGTTAAGATCGTCTCTACTATATGTAGACTGACCAGAATCTACAAGATCCTCTTGTTCCTTGCTACTGACATCATACAACTTCATCTTAGCCCTGTTGATGCCCAGTATGAACTTCTTGTTAACCGCTGTGTCATTATATCTATTCTTCAACTGCTTCACCAATACTTGGTTCATGCTATCCAGTTCATCAGTTGATATGACTGCGAACATGAAGTCAGCAGTAGCTGGAAGACCGAATGATTCTGAGGTGTCCTCCAGACCCACATCTGTATTAGCAAAACCGCTCCTGTTGGTCTGCGTAGCGGAGAAGATCGGGACATTTTGCTCCACGGCAAGTCCTCTAAGCTCCTCTGCTATCGCCTTGATATACATGTAGGAATTGACATTTGCAGCATTCTTGAATCTAGCGGCGGCACAAATATTGAGGTAGTCAATGAATATGATATCAGGAGTGAAATTCTTCTTCATCTTCAACTCTTCTAGAAGAGACCTGAAATGATTGACGTTGGCAGTTGCAGTCGGATATTCTTTAATGATCAATTTTCCAGAGATACCACTCGTTACAGACTCTATCTTCTTGTCATACACGTTCTTGGGTAAGTCTTTCAACTCATCCATCGTGATATTCATTAGATTGGCATCGATTCTCTCTGCGATCCTCTCTTCTGCCATTTCACAGGTGATATAGAGAACATTCTTGCCCTGAGTTAGGCAGTTAGCGGAGTGGTGACACATGAACAGAGACTTGCCAACACCAGTACCAGCTAGGCATATATTCAAGGTCTTCTGCGGAGTACCATTATTGGTGATTCTATTGAAGAATTCCAGATCAAACGGTATTTTATCTTCCTTCTTGTGATAGAAGTCATATCTCTGCTCTGAGTCTTCTATATAGTCGTGACCTACAGACACATCGAATGAAACAGAGAGAGCATCCTGTAACAGACTGGGCAGATGGTTCTTGCTCATATCGGACTTGCCATCTATTATCTGTATGGATTCTAGGATAGCGTTGTATATGGATTTGTCTTTACAGAAAGACTCCGTGGTATCCAGCAACCATTGGTCTTCTTGGGAATCATCTACCTTATCAGTGATATCCCTTACGATGCTTCTGGCATCCTTGAATTCCGATTCACTGAGACCACTAGCATTATCTAGACAGATATCTAGTGCATCTTTATTTGGAGGCTGGTTGTACTTAGCAACGAAGTCAGAGATAAGAGTGAATACTTTCCTTTCAACTCTATCTGAAAAATAATCTTCTTTGAGGAATGGCAACGCCTTCCTCATATATCTATCATTCTGGACCAGATTGGACAGAATCAGCATTTCCGTGGTCATCATTGTCATCATATTCTCCACCATAGTTCTTCTTCAATATCTCTACCAATATCTCACCCATGACAGACCGCATACTGGCATCTTCTGGCAAATAGTTAGGGTTTTTCAATATATCATATGTGAAATTCACCGAGCAGTGATTTTCGTCATCAGACAGACTGACGATTCCGAATTTGAAGATGACACCTTCATACTTCCCATCCAGAATCCTGAGAGCACCCCACTTGCTATCCTTAGGGTAGTCTGCGTACTTGTACTTAGGTGGAGACTTTCTATTCCTGAACATCGGTGTCTCTCTTGTATGGGAACATCTTATTTAATGCTTCCCTCCTCTTCTTACAAGGTTCGCATTCTTTTATTTTGCCTCTGGTTACATTCTTTATGAATTTAGAGATTGTATCCCCTAATCCTTCTGACGAGGTGAGATCCTTAATCTCACGCCTCTTCTTTTCCTCGCACTTCTTGCACTTCCCCATCTGATGATCCTCCGTATTTGAATTCTCTGGCAGCTGCATCGTTGATTTGGTCCAGTATCTCTTCTGTATAATACTTCTCTGGGTCAGCATTGAGTTGCTTCTCATAGACCTTTCTACCATCTGGCAGCTCGATTCTCGTACTTACTTTCTTAAATATGTCGTACTTAATGGCGAGATCAGAAAGACCGAAGTATGGATTGAGACCCGTATCATAACTCAGTTGCACTTCTACCTGCTTGTTCTCTTTGGTGAGTCTGCTCTTGAACAACTTACACTTGATTATATTACCAATGATGTCAGTTCCATCCTTGATCTTCTTCTTGGAAAGATATACGATAGTGGATGCTGCATATTTTAAACCAGAACCACCACCCATCTCCTTCATCGGGATGTAAGAACCAACAACATCATATGTGTGATTGGTCAAGATTAGAGGTATATGTGCTCTGCCTAGCTTTAGGGTAAGGACTCGGAATGTTGCCTTAACCAGTTGTGCACGAGTCATATCTTTAGTCTCTTTACCCTCAGCAGTATCTACCATCTCTTTGTTGGTGGAAAGCATGCCGAGAGAGTCAAGAACGATGATCATGGGCTTTCGTTCCTCCTTAGGCAATTCAAGAACCTTATCTACGATCTTGATGCACTGATGTCTGAAGTCTTCCACCGTTGCTACAGGAAAGATAGCGACCCTAGAGGAGTCAATGCCTCTATCTTTAATCATATCCGAGGTGATTGCTTGTTCGGTATCAAAATAAAGTACAATCCCATCTTCCTTGTCCTGCAAGAATCTTTTGCAAACATCCAATGCAAAATAGGTCTTACCTGTTGCACTTTCTCCTGCCAAGGCGATGATCTTATTGTCTGGCATACCCTTGTATATGTCACCCGAAAGCAGTGCGTTTAAGGCATGACTACCAGTGTTAATGAAACCAGTGACATCACTGCCTTCGACCCCGCTCTCCACGATGCTGGCATATTCGTTGCCAGAATCTTTAATAATAGACTCAAGAAATCCTGTCATATTGTTACCTCTCGTTTCAAACAAACAAACCTTCTAGTGAACTCTCTTTTTTAGACTTCCACCCAATAGCCTCTAATATTGCTTTCAATGGATCCAAAAAAGACTTTTCAAACTGCAACTCATAATTAATATAATCACCAAGCTCTAATTCTTTGGGCAACTCATTAGGGAAGGTAATCACTTTGTCTCTCACTGGGTTGGGTTCCTTGAGGTAGATGAACTTTGCCTTATCATTATCCCTAATCAATTCGTATCTCTTATCCAAACCCAGTTTATTTATGTAATAATTGTAGATGAGGGAACCCTTTACTGCTACTGGGGTATGCTTTACATATATGTTATTCTTGTCAGAGTATTTACCCAAACCCTTGACCCCTCTGGGGAAGGCGATCTGCTCAGGCTCGAGACCATAAAATGCTTCTCTCACCTTCTCAATCTCTCTGATCACCGTCCCCTCGTCGGTATCCAATATGAGCCTTATCATGCTCTTAAGCTGGTTCCTTACCGCCTCTGGGGTGGAAGATCTCGTGGTTTCTAGTCCCACTACCTTGATCTTAGGCTCTTCATATCTCACACCCTCGTTGTCTATCACGTTCAGGATATATCTCTTTTTAGCGGTCCATATCCCCTTGTCTGCTATCACCTCTCTACCCATTTTCATCTTCTGCTGGTAGGCATTCACCTTAGATGCCATTTCCATATACTTCTTATCGATGAAAGGCAGGAATATGTCATTAGCGGACTGGTCCAGAAGATCTACTATTTCTTGCTTGCTTTTACCTTTGCCTATCTTCTTTACCAGATCACCGACACTGATATAAACGGAGTCGGTATCGATGGCAACTACATAGTCTTCCCCATCGGTACCCAATATTTTGTTCATTAGGGCATTTAGTTCTCTCTCAATCCACCTGATGCTCAGTTGACCAGATATTGTAACCGCCTCTGCCATATCCACATCATAATATCGGCAATACTGGTTGCCGATAGCACCATATGCGGAGTTGAGTTGCACCTTCCTGACCAACTGCTCGTTCTTGTACTTTGATATGTCCTTGGCAATCTGAGGATCGTCAGATGATTGCTGTCTTTGCTGGGCTTGAATCATCTTCTTCTTAGCGATCTTCCTCTCCTCGTAGAGTATCTCCATAATCGAGGGCAGGAACCCTTGGAACTCTCTGGTAAATGTGATGCCATTGCTAGCGATGGACAAATCCCTCTGTCTCCATTCTTCTAGATACCTCTCAGTATGCTCGGACCCATCTAAGATTCCATTGGGTGTAATAATATCCCTAGCATGCATGTTATCTACATTATATACCTTGGTTTCTGGACTAATATTGTATTGCATAATCAGGTGGGGATATAGCGAATTGAGGTCAAATGACATGATCCAATCATGCATGCCCACGATAGGATCTTTCACATAAGCACCAGCGTATTGCTCTGACTTCTGGGTCACCGCTCTGGGAGGCACTGCTATCTTCTTGCTATGTAGATGGTGGTAGATGATGCTATCCCACATTTTCACCTGACTGAAGACATCCATGAAATTCACCTTCGCGGCGTATGCCAATGCCACTGCCAGTTCCATCAATCGCAACTTCTCCTCTAGCCTGTCTACCAATACCACATCTATTACGTTATATTCCATGAACTTCTGGAAGTCCTTCTTATAGAATTCTCGGATACTTCCGAACTCTGAATAGGACAATTTCCTTTCGCCCAATTCCACATACGCTATGTGGTCAAGCCTATAGCTTTCTTGATTGGTATATGTGAAGGTCTGGTAAAGATCGTAATAATCCATCGTAGCAATACCAACGATGTCCAGCACCTTCTGCTCCCGATTTCTCCTATGGATGGTCTTCTCTTTAACGATCTTCCAAGGACTCAACCTCTTAGCCTGCTTGGGACCTGCCACCTTTTTGATCCTATTATACAGGTAGGGCATGTCGAAGAATCTGATGTTCCAACCCGTGATAATATCTGGGGATAATTCCTCCCACTTGGACAGGAAGTCGTCTATTAGAATCAGCTCTTCATCCCTAGAGTAAGAATTAGCATGAATGCCATCAATGTCGAAATCACCCAGACCATAACTGTAAGTCTCACCATTAGACCTAATAGTGATAGCAATAATTTCCTCATTTGGATTCTCCACATCTGGAAAGCCGTACTCGCAAGTGGTTTCGATATCGATGCTGACCACACTTAGCAGGTCATAATCATAATCCACCTTTTCATCGGTGAATCTGCTACCAATGTACTGGCACTCCAGATTTATATCCCCATATACCGTCATACCAGCGACTCCATCATATTGCTTGATGAAGTCCCTGTACTCTTTGATGCATCCCATCTCCACTGCTTCGAGAGGAGATCCGTCCAAAGTCTTAAATTCTTTGCCTTTATCACTAGGAACATATAGGACTGGATTGAACTCAGCCCTATCTTCTACTCTGTTCCCCTCAGAGTCGTATCCTCTGTACATCAGGGTGTTGCCATAGGTAACTACATTGGAGTACATCTCTCTCATTATTAAGCACTTCTCCAGTATTCCTTACCAGCCCCGTCATACTCCTCAGCATCATTGTTGGATTCGGACATCTTCTCCGAATGATGGATTTCTGCCTTCACATTGCCGTCCTCAATAAAGGCAGAGAACAATACCATATAATTGATGATGTCAACGATAGAATCCTTAACGCCTTCGCCCTTAACCATCAGTTCTCCACTAGTGGTATAGGTAATAAGCCTAGAAATCTTGTCCAGAATCCTGACCATGAATGCCTGCTCCGTCTTGCATAGACCCATGATCTCTGATCTCTGGAAATTCATCCAAGGAGTCTCGGTATCCTTGCCCGCATAATCATGATTCTTCACCCTCATCAGTGCCCTAGCCTCTTCACACAAGGCGACATGGTGTTGTATAAGTTCGTCTCTATTCATATCTTCACCCCCGTGCTTCCTAATCCTCCTACCCTGTCTGTCTTCTGACTAGGCTCTACATCTGTCTCCACCAGATAGTGTTGCACGGTCTTAGCAATTTCTGCCTGCACAATCCTATCACCGTGTTCCACAACTATCTCCACATCGCTATTGTTTACCATCAAAGACTTGATCTCATGGAAGTAGTCTTCATCGATTACGCCTTCGCAATTGGCAACTATGAATGCCTTCTTGATAGATAGACCAGATCTGGGGTGAAGTCTTACCGAATGACCCTCTGGGATATCGAATATAATGCCCGTGGGGATGATTGCTCTGTGTCTGGGTGGGATGACCACTCTAAAGGGGGTAAACCTGCCTGGCTCACTCGGGTGAATCTTGCATGTAGCCGTCACAGTGCTTATCTCATTCTCGGGAGAAAAGATAGTCACGTCTCTATAATCTTTCACACGACCATTGGCATCCTCTACCACGAGGTGTGCAGACAAGTCATAGCAGGCTGATCCAGCGGTGCTCATTTTAGGTGATATCACATTATCGTGGGTTCTATAATAACCCAATGTGGGTACGTCCATAGCAAACCTCCATATCTAAAAGTAAAAATACATTATACCACTTAGGCTTTCGACTGTCAATATTCAGAAAGTAGATATGCTTTCCGAAGATATGAACTTACCCAGACCCATATCGCTAGCAGTAGATCCGAACCACTGGAATGGCGTGGCTACTCCTTCGTTGAACCCAGCGAAACGGGTATTTGTAGGCGTGAAATCAAAATTGGCAGCATCCGCGTACATAGGATTGGTGTTGTCAGCCGTTCCATGGATGTAGTTAATCATGTGAGCAAGCTCTGATATTGATTGAGAGCCGTTGCCAGTATCCTCTGTGTCGTTGTCGTTGCCATGGAATATTTCGTTAAATGCTACTGAATCTGTTGTGCTACGGGTATTGACCCCCGCACTGCCATTGTTAGTGTATATGTTGTTAAGTCTAAGTGACTGGATAGTCGATGATCTATCTGTAATACCATGTTGCCCATTGCTATCAAAAACACAGTTAGTTACAAAACCACCCGCACCTACCCAATCCATTCCATCTGTTGTGTTGTTGTAGAATACGCACTCTATCCACTTATGCCTAAAGCCGTTGAGGGTAGCAGTGTCGCAACCATGTCCACCATTACTGTCAAACAAACATCTGTATGCCACACCAAAGGAGGTGCTGTCCATCTGAAGACCATGAGAGGCACAATTATCAAACCTGCAGTATAGAAAATCCCAATAGTTAGCACCTGTCCATGTAATTCCTATGCCTGTTGCCTGAGAGAACCTGCAGTTTATGAATTTTATGTAGTTATTATCAGATGCACTTATTACGCAATTCTCTGAGTTATCATTTGCATCGAAATGAAGGTGTGCAAATACCAATCTTTCGCCTTCGGAAGCCTCGAATTCTAGCATGGGAGAAGACCCACCAACAGCTCCAATCAGGACTGCTTGGGTTCCATCCACATTGCCACTAGCATCAGCACCAGTGATGGTGACTTCTTTCGTATCAAATGCTGGGTTGAGGGTAGATGATATTGTATAATTGCCAGTCGCCATTATTCTGATTTCATCACCGTCGTTGACAGTTCCATCTGCTATTTTGTCAAGTGCATATTGTATGGTTGCCCATGCTGCACCTGTAGAAGTTCCTGCATTAGAGTTGTTCCCAGCAGCCCCATCAACATAGTAAACTGCACAATTAGCACCTCTCAGGTCTGTCATTACGGAATCCTCCTAGCCTTGAGGGTGATGGAAGATGCACTTACACCAGTAGCACCATCAACTCTGAACTGGATGATGTCTCCTTCTGAGAACACTCTCTTACTCCATTCAGACCCCGTTATGGACTTGGTGCTCCATGGTTTGTTCTCTAATACTGGGGATTCTCCAGCCTCGTATGTTATGGCAGTAACGACAGGCCAGGATCCTGATGCCGCGAATTCTAACCCCCATTCCACGGACCCAGTTACATTGCTGGTAACAGTCCACTGCACCAATTCGCAATTGTTGCGTAGGACCCTGTGTCCCTTAGGACCAGTAGTGATTTCTGACACACCGTTGTCCACAAATGCTCCAATATCGAATGTATCATCCACATATTCTAGAGTCGTACCAGATGCAATCACCTGCAGTATTGAACCAGATGCACCAGATGATGTTTTACTAGAACCAATTCCGATCGATGATCTGGTGGAGATGGTAGATGTGAGAGTAGGTGGTGTGAAGGCAATCTTGCCACTGACACCAGAATTGAATATCGCATTGCCCGAAGTGTTGCCAGTGAGACCAGCTGCTGATGCTCCGCTAGTCGTACCAGCGGTAACTCCAGCAACACTATCTAAGTTGAAACCGAATAGGGGGTTAGTAACATCTACACTAACCTTGACTGGGACCGCGTTGGTGTATTCTGGAACTTCCCCTATAAGATGCCTCATATAGGCATTAAAACTGGCATCACCATCATCATCCACGTGGGCGGGTAAGGTCTGGGGCACACTGACTGCTACTGGTACATTGTTTCCACCACCGTCTTGTGAGAAAAAGAATTTTTTCTCAGTAATGCAATTACCATTATCAAAAACCCCTTTATAGTCCACATATGCGGGGCCGAAGGTCCCAAGGCCCTCAAACGCAATCCTCATTATGACCAACGCCCCATCGGGTATATTATCCCAAGAGGCTTCACAATTGTTAACTTGATCTCTATTGTTGCAAGTAATGTGGGTAAGTAGAACATCATCATAGTTGATAGTATCCGACCGACCGTGACCCCAAACAAGTCCTCTGCCTCCTCCACCCTGATTATTTGGTTCAAAGCCTTGGAAATAGCAGCTGCCGCTACCGTTGACATCTTCTATCGCGTCCTGTGGTAGAGCATAAAAATAGTCACCTGCGTCATACCCGATAGTATTTGGTATCCTGTTGTGTCTTCCAGCCTCACTGAATGTGGCAATTACTTGACCCTCACCCTCTGCCAGGCTACTGGCATCAGCGACACTGGATGCTATGTGGGCAATGTCGAAGTCGAAGAATGCTGTGTTGCCAGAAGCAGAACCCGAATTGGGGAAACTAATGCCATTGGTAATAGAGTATACCGCCCACTTGTAATCTTCTGACTGCTTGAATAGTTTAAGATAAAATAAGTCCTGTGGAAATTCAGCACCAGCAGAGACACCAGACACTACGTACTCATACCATTGGGTTATGCCTGGGTTGCCAAACTCGTTAGTGAACTCACTGAAGTATGCATGGGTGGCAGCGGTTATGGATGCGCTACTTAGCCTAATTCCTCCCTGAGGGGTGGGTATCGTAGTGGTAGTATCTATCGAGTATTTCCATGACAAGTTACCATACCCACCAGTACCAGCATCGCCGTATCTGGTGAAACTTACTGATACACTCTGATTATCAAGTGCTAGATTAAAGTTACCACCAACGAATTCCACTGGTACTTCCTTGTGGGGGCCGTCCGCATCGCTGATAATATCACCCACCACATCCAATACCATGTACCTACTGCCACCCCTGACCTTGATGAATATGCTACCCCTCTTAACTGAAGTGGAGTCATCCCAAGAGTTAATCCAGTCACTCATGTCTTGTGAGTTTACATCACGATCGCCTATGACTAGATGCGTTATTAAGGAACTGTCGGTGGTGGGGACGAGATCTCCGACACCATCACGTCGTGCGACATAGATATGACCATCATTTGGGTCCTCATCTGTAGTCTCGAAGAGATAAGGTACTCCTGAATCAGCCCCAGTGGGTCCAGTTGCACCTGTAGCACCTGTTGCACCTGTTGCACCAGTTGGTCCAGCGGGTCCAGTTGCCCCAGTAGCTCCAGTAGACCCAGTGGGTCCTGCAACTGTAGAGTCAGCACCAGTTGCTCCAGTAGCACCTGTTGCACCTGTTACACCATCCGATCCCTCATGCACCCAACCCACAATGACTGCCTCTCCATCGAGGAAGTCTCCACCATAATGAAGAATCCTGCGGTTGGTTCCACCAGACCAATTTATGTTACCATTTGCACCCTCATCAACAGTACCACTTAGTCTGAACACAGCCCTCTTGGCAGCAGTTTCCGTGCTGGTTACAGTAACCACTACAGGTGAGTGCTCTATATCACCTATATCATCTAGACCTCCGCCTGGATTTAGGTTGATCTGGAACTGAGCGTCGAAGTCATTCCTAAAGTATACCCTGCCATCATTATCGGCATCAGATTCGTCATAGGTGTAGTCGATAAACCCAGCAGGTCCTGTTGCCCCAGTACCCCCAGTAGCCCCAGTATTACCAGTTGCCCCTACAGCACCAGTTGCTCCAGTTGCCCCTACAGCACCAGTTGCTCCAGTGGGTCCTGCAACCGTAGAATCAGCACCAGTTGCTCCAGTTGCACCAGTAGCACCAGTTGCTCCAGTAGCACCCGTTGCTCCAGTGGGTCCTGCAACCGTAGAATCAGCACCAGTTGCTCCAGTAGCCCCAGTAGCGCCTGTAACCCCAGTTGCACCTGTTGCGCCTATAACCCCAGTTGCGCCTGTTGCGCCTGTTGCACCAGTAGCACCTGTAGCACCCTTGGCACCCGTGGCACCCGTTGCTCCAGTGGGTCCTGCAACCGTAGAATCAGCACCAGCAGCCCCAGTAGCACCTGTTGCACCTGTTGCACCTGCAGCACCCGTGGCACCAGTTGCTCCAGTGGGTCCTGCAACTGTAGAATCAGCACCAGTTGCTCCAGTTGCACCTGTAGAACCAACGGGTCCAGTTGCACCAGTTGCACCAGTTGCACCTGTTGGACCTTGAGCACCAGTGAAGCCTGGACCAGCAGGACCCGTAGCACCCGTGGATCCAGCAGGACCCGTAGCACCTGTCGCTCCAGTTGCACCAGTGGGTCCAGTGGGTCCAGTAGTACCAGTTAATCCTTGGGGTCCAGATGGACCAGATGGACCTTGCGGTCCTTGTGGTCCCACACCAGAAGGTGTATTAATCAGCACCTTGTCTGTGTCTGGTTGTACGATAACTCTAGCCTGGTTCTTGCCAGTTACTATTATCTTGTGCTGGTTTGAATCTGACAGTGAAATTCTCATCTAGTAACTTCCGCCTCTACCTCAAACCTTCCTTTGACCAGTTTGGTGACAGAGTTTCCAGATGATATCTCTAAATCATAGAAATGTCTCCCAGTGGGAACATTAGCCATGGTGTTGGAATCTATTGTCACTAGAATTCCACCAGTAGAACCTGTAGCACCAGACGCAGATACGTCTAGATTGATATTTCCTGTCCCAGATACACCTTGAGTCGACCCGAACTCTCCAGTAACCCCGCCTCCAGTAAGAGATCCGTTATGGGGTGTACCTGCGGTGAGGCTGGCAGTAGAACCAGTTACCCAAAGCAAGAGATCAGGGTCTTCAGGGGACCTTCTAACCTGCATTGCGGCATTGTACTGATCCAATGTGAATCCATTAGAATCAGCATCTTGATAGGTCAAATGTAGGGTGAAACTAGCACCCTGCTCTGTAATTATGTCATATACACCAGCTCTTGCCATTTGAATAGTCTCCAGTAGTGATGGTTCTCAAACGTATTTATACTGGTCTAATTCCTAGCCTTCTTTTTATCTCTCTTCTTTCTTTTATTCTTCATACTGTCTAGCTTAGCCTGGTTTTTCTTTTTGTTTTCCAATGCCTGCTTGTTGATTTCTACTTGGAGTTTTGCCTTCTCACCTAGGGCGTTGGCATAATGCCCTAGATTATCTCTTAGTCGGCTATGATGCTCCTTGGGTATTTCGTTCTTGTTACACATATTGACTAACTTCTGTGCGGCCTGGTATCCCCCCTCCAAGTCATTCATATAAAATGCTGTGGATGCATATTCATCTAATATCTGCCATTTGTATATGTCATCGCTGATAAACAAGATATCATGCTGAGGATAAGGAATCTTCATTGCCTGCTGTGCAAACAGATAGGCCAGGTGGGGGTTTCCGTTGGTCCTATGGATCTTAGCCAGGTTGTATAGGGGTTCGGCACGGTGGGGTCTAACATTCCATGCCTGCATTAGAGTGTCCTGAGATTCAGGCCATTCATCTCCTCTAATAAGTTTTATCATGGCACATCTGAAGACTGAGTAGAACACCTCTTCTGCCCATCCACCCATGGCGGCTCTTTTGGAGTATGCCTCAAGTGATTTATCCCACTGCTGAGAGTCAAAATATGATTGTGCTAGATAGAACTGATACCTAGCATTGTCTGGATCGTCTTCCAGTGCCTTAGCGAGGATATCAGCATCTCTACTATATTTTTGGATCGGATCTATACCAGTCCCATCTTCATTCTTGTTTCTAGCACCCAAGGTCCTCGCATCCACGAAATATTGACCCTGTATTCTTTCCATTGTCATTTGGGGTTCTCCCTCCCCCCTCGGACACTCTGCATATTCATGCAGGACACCAGTGTATCTCCAGCCTACACCAGTCTTGAAGATCTGAGTCCTCCACCAAGTGAAGTCCCCCCTCTGAATTCTTAGAGCATATCCGTCCATTTTCATCTCTTTAGGAATCCGCATCTTGCCTTGTATGGTATCATCGGCATCAATCATTAGACAGTATTCAGCCTTGCCATCACATAGATTCAACGCCTCGGTTCTGTTGTGACCGAAATCCACCCACTCTACCTCATGCAGCTCGCCTGGGATGCCTTTTTCCTCGAAGAAATCCTTAATAAGTTGCTGAGTACCATCTGTGGACCCGTTATCTGCTATCACCCAATAATCAATATACGGGTAAACGGATTCCAGACATTCTTTAATAATGTGGGACTCATTCTTTACTATCATACATAAAGACAATTTCTTCATTTTTCAGTATCCTTTGGTATTAAAATCTTATTATTGCCATTCCCTTACCACTTTCTGTATTCACGGAATGGAAGTTTAGGTTATATTCTTTAACGAAGTCGTCTACCGCTTCGTCGACAGTCTTGAGAGGGCATTGCAGTGAGTGGTAATCGTCTACAATCATAACTGATCCTTCATTCATATGGGACATTGCAGACTCCATGTCCGATCTTGCCACATGATAGGTATGACCACCGTCTACATGGAAAAAATCCACTCCATCCCCGAATTCCTTTTCAAAAAACTCATCATTAAGAACTTGAGTGCTATCTCCAGATACCAACTTGAAGTTGTATTTCTCTTCTAGAGCACCAGCGACCCCTTTATCGTTCCCCAGGCCGTATACACTATCTGCGTCCAATCCGATGGTGATCATCTTATCTGGCTTGCATGAAGACAATATGGTTGCGGAGCTACTGCCAGTGCAGAAACCAGTCTCTAGGCAGTATTTGGGTTTCAACTCAAGAAGTAGATCTATGAAGAAGTCCCTTTGATCTTCATCAAAGTGTTGCTCCTTCCAGTTTTCACTAATTTCTTTTATTATATCTTCACGAAGGGTTGTAGTCATTGTAGTCATCCATTATTCTATTTTTCCAATAGGAGAAGAACATCTTAGAAAGATCCCAATCTTTTTCTTGGAATTCTTCATACTTCTTATTTAGGTAATCTTCCGTGATCTCGCTATAATCTTCTGTGTAGAGGATAGGAAGATCCTCAAAATGCTTCATCGCTGCATAATCAGTTACAATAGGTATCGTCTTAGAGTATAGTGCTTCCCAAGTCCTCATGGTGTCATAACCCATGCCAGAAGGTGCTAATGTGAATTTATGGGAACTCATCTCTCGAATATACCGTTGGGAAGATTCTCCTACTTCTCTGCTTCCCTCTTCGAATATCCTCCTACCTCTCTCCTTCACACCCTCTGCTAGATGCATGTTTGATGCTGCCTTATCTCTAGCCATCTCTTCCATGCTATTGTATCCATAAAGATTGCATTCACCGAATTGGTCGACTAAGGTGAACCAATCTCCACCTTCAGATCTGAATCTATCATAGATCGCCCTCCTTATATTACCTCTTGGCGAGGTGCGGTCGGTGTTGGGGTTGTGATTAATGTATAGAAGCTTGTCCTTGGTATCGGACCTGTTTTTAATCAGGCTGGATATTTGCCCGTTCTCCCATATTGGTTTAGCGATTCCCAAAGGTATTCCCACTACTTTGTCATTCTCGTATTCAGCATTGACCGCATACCACTTGACAACACATTCTGGTATGTTATCAAAGACACTCCTGTCTGGTGTTAGATAAGAACCATATGTGATTAGTATTACGTCTATGCTGCCATAACTATTCAGGAAATTGATAGTGCTGGATAGGTTAGAACCCCCAGTCTCCCAATCCACTCTAGTACAGACAATAGCCTTTCTTTTGCCATTAGCCATCAAGGGTAGATCTTCTGGATCTACTAACTTGGTATGAAACCCCATCGGTATCCTATTGTCAATATCAATATGGGCAAGATCTCTGAAGCTGTTTCCATGTATGAAATCAGATCTTATCTTTTCATTATCGAAATCAAATATTCCCATCTAAAGAATCCTTTATTACTTCTGATATCTTTCTGATATCGCTTTTAGTGAGATCTGGGTAACTGGGGAGCATGATGCACCTCTCAGATAGATCTGTTGCTACTTCCTCATCATCGGCAATTGCTATCCCAGACAGGTGTTCGTGTCTGGACATGGGATAAAACATAGGCCTAGTCTCTATCCCCCTGCTCTTGAGTCCAGACACTACATTGTCCCTAGCCTCAATGGAGGACAACTTAATACCATACATCCACAGGGAGTGTGAGGTATCTTCTTCTTGTGTCTGCACCTCTATGGGCAATCCAGATAGCATCTCGTCATAATTGCTGAATACTTCTTTCTTCATTTCTACAATGTGGTCATAATCTAGTAGCTGCCCATAAAGTATCGCTGCATGAATGTTGCTCATCCTATAGTTGTATGCCAACATGTCATGAACGAATCTTTTGTTGGTCTGCCCCTGTTCGCAAATATGCCTGACAAATTCTGCTACATCTTCATCATTAGTGACAAGAGCCCCTCCTTCTCCAGAAGATACATTTTTGTTACCAAAAAAGGAGAAGGCAGAGCACAAAGACTCAGACCCCACTGGTTTCCCGTTATAACTACCGAACAGTGCCTCACAAGCATCCTCTATTATGAGGACCTCTGGTCTTCTCTTCTTTATCTTCGGTACGTTTATTGTATTACCTAGATTATGGACCACCATAATAGTGTCACAAGTGGAAGGTATATCTTCTACATCCATATTCCAAGTGTTTGGATCGGCATCTATCGGTGTTATATTGATATAGTCACCATCAAATAATAGGGAGTTCCAGGCAGCTACATAGCAATTATTGGGCACTGCCATGCTCATATTGGAAGGGTGGAACTCCCTGACCACCCTGAACATTGCGTGACATGCTGCAGTGCCATTACATGTTAGATAGGCATAATTGCTGCCAGTCCTCTCGCAAAGAAGATCAGAAGCTAGAGTCTTGAATCTTCCACTAGACGAAATCCATCCTTCGTCCAGTGCTTCCTTTGCCAAATTGATAGTCCTATCGGAGAGATAGGGTTTATACACTGGTATCATGGCGTTCGCAGGTCCTATGACTTTTTTGCTCTTGGATGCTGGATTCGGTGTCCAGATCTATTCGGTTTTTGAGTCTAAATCTCAAATCGTTCTTGAGATAGATCTTCCTAGACAAGTCGATGAATTCTTCGTCGAACTCACCTAGGTCTTCTTTTTGCCTAATTCTATCTTCAATGTCCCATAGCTCGTCATTTACCTTATACAAATCCATATATGCCTCACTGTCGAGAACTGGCATATAAATGTACTGGCTGTGTATCTGGTTTCTCATCTTGTTTAGGTCCTTCTCAATGAATTCCAGCTTGCCTTCATCTGTAATTCTCTTCTTCTTAATATTCAAGATAGAAAATCTATCGAAGAAGTCACCGTTAGATACTTCTATATTCATTATACACCTGCTTTCTCTGAGAACAATTCGTTCATCGCTGTTTCAATCAGACCCTCAACTTGAGAGTCTGACTCATACTTAGACCACAGTGTCTTCATCTTACACTCAGGATATATTTTCGCATCATAGTCAGATTCTTTATAGTCTTCACATATTGCTATATTGGTCTTATTTTCGTTAATGTAGTTCTCTCTTACGAAAGAGAAAGTGTGGGGTCCCGATATCCTGCCTACCATTAGCCCACAGAAGGTGCTGAGGTAGGAGATCTCGTTAAGATCGCTATGGCCTACATCACCTATTATGTCTTCACTATAAAATACGTTTTCTCTCTCTACCCTGTTGTCAGAATGGTTGGTAAGCACAAAGTCTATGCTTCTATGATTCTCTGCCAGCCTGTCTATTATGGGATTGAAATCAAAGTTGGGGCACTGACCAGATAAGGTATCACCATTACATATTAATACGTGTCTTCTGTCTGTGCCCACAAAATGGGTATCTATGTTATGGGTGTTTATCTTATTGTAATCAATACTGGGGAATATGTCAACCACATTGCTATCCAATTTTCCAACACCTAGGTCTTCTAATATCATATTATAATTATCTGTTATGGATGGAAAAGTACATCTTTTTTCTGAAGGGTCTTTCCTACAATGGTCTTGACCAGCCCATGTATTTATGTAAAGGTTCCTATTATTGTCAAGGTAATGAGGAACATTATATGGAACCTGGCTGTTGCTAAACATCTGGAATGGGAGATGATTGATGCCCTCTATGTCTGCTAGCAAACAGGGGTCATTCCTGTGGGTCTCATAGAATTCCCCATCCAGCATATATTTCATTTTGTCCATCACTAACTTGATATAGTTCCTAGATATATGGATGTCTCCATTGTGAAAATAGTTGAAGAATACAATGTTGGAATATCTTTTGTTCATAATCTTAACCCTATTCTATAATCATCCTAATACTTTATCTTCATAATCTTTAAGATCCTTGGGGGTTCCCCAACAATGATATTCATCCACATCGAATATCTTCACTTTTAGATGGTCTGGTATATAATTGCATGCACTATCAATATAGTATTCTCCGTTGACTTTTGGATTGCCACTGGCGCATAGTCCAGACATAGAACTGATAAAAGTATACCAGTCTCTATAATAGAAAGTTCCCACTATAGCATGGTTGTTGAAGGGGTCCTCGAAGTGATTAGTCTTGACATATGCCTCTACAAAATTGTCTTCCACCGCTTCCAACCAACTGTATGATTCTGGAGACTCAGAGAAGTTCTTATTATTGATGGTGGAGAAGATCACCACATCAGATCGGTTCTTCAATTCTTCAAATTTGTCATGGTCGAATTCTATACCATAGTCGCAGCTGCTGACTAGTATATCTGTATGGTTAAGAATACCAGCACGTGATATCACAAGCTCAAGGGAGCATGCCTGACCACATGTGGTCTCATCTGTCAATATTATCTTGGAATTCGGGTATCTTTTAGTTAGTTTGTCTGCTATCCCGAACTTATCTTGGTGCTCTCTCTTACACAGAAAGACATATGAGGTCGGTTCAGGTAGGCAGTCAATAGCCTTGAACATCATATGGTCCCCATCAACTTCTATTAAAGGTTTGGGAAGTTCATATCCCTCTTCAGAAAACCTCTTGCCATCACCACCCATTAGTATAATATTAATCATTTATATACCTCACAAAATCAGAACATATTCCATATATTTATCTCACCTTTTAGCAGTTTACTATCTCCATGATTTTATCACAGACCAAATCATCTGCCATCTCTACTTCCATACACCTTTCGTAGTTTTCCTTTATCGCATCCATCTTATCATAGTAAAGTTCTGGACTAAGATCTTTTATTTTGTCCTGATAATCTTCTTCAAGAACTATAATTCCATCTAGATTGAAATGATCTCCTATGTCTGGACTTCCCCAGTAGATAGGTATAGTACCAGTAGCAAAACAATCCATTATCTTCTCTGTATAATAGGTTTCATACCTAGTGTTCTCCATTGCCACAGAAAACATATAATCTTTTAAACCGTCTTCTTTCTTGTCTATTGGGTTGATCCCTCTCCCAAACAGATCTATTTTGCCATTAAGAGAAGAAGCGACCTGATTTCTTACTTGATGACCATCGCAAGTTACCTTACCAGAGCATATCATAGACACCATTTTATTCTTGCTATGGATTCCTCTGTCTCTGACCCACGGCAAGTTAGATCCGTTAGGTGTTCTTATGAACCTATCGTCTAGACCCAGCAGTTGTTCATCGCACGTGAAAATTCCATCATACTCAGATAAGAATAAGTCTTTTCTATTATACACATCTCTATGCTGTTCGGGTGTTATACCCCTAGATTCACACAACCATAAGAACTTATGGACTCCATCTATTTTTGGAACTGATAGTCCGCCATCATGGTTGTAATCGAAGAATACCAGATTGTCTCCAACCCCAAATTCGGAGTCATATACCCATTCTACCCTATCTGGAATGAAGTCATTGCAAGATCCATTCACATGTGAGAAGGGAGAACCATATGCCATGATCTTGTTCCTATCTCCCATCTATCCACCCTCTCAGATCTTGTTTGGGTCTCCAGTTAAGTAGCATTCTAGCTTTCAATATATCGGCAACGGATTCATCTACCTCACCAGAAGGTCTGACAACTTCTTTTTTAGAGTGAAGATCTATCATGTTTGCTAACTCCAAGATGGAAGTACCCTTACCGCTGCCGATATTGATTACCTCGCCTGGGCAGTGGTATTGTGCAACCGATAGTGCTTTAATATTGGCATCTACTACATCTCCGACATAAACGAAGTCTCTGATCTGGTCACCACTACCAGTTAGTGTTAGAGGTCTTTCCTCTCCTTTCTGATTTTTGAAGACACTCACTGCTGATGCATATCTAGGATCGGATGGCATTCTTTCACCATAAACGTTGAAATACCTCAATATGATGGTGTCTAAATCATGAAACCGATAGTACATCTTACATAATTCTTCAGATGCAGACTTGGATGCAGAGTACGGATTAATACAATCCCTATGCATGTCCTCCTTCAGAGGAGTATTATTTTTATTGCCATAGACAGAGCAGCATGATGATAGGATGAATTTGTTGATTCTATGCTTATGGGAGAGATTGAGGAGGTTTGCAGTACCTATGATATTGGTCTGATAAGTTTCATCGGGACATGAGATGGACCACTGCTGCTTAGACTCGGCTGCTAGATGAAAGACTACACTTACACCTTTCATTGCTAGATCCAATTCCTTGACATCCTTAGATATATCTAGTTTGATATTGGTGGCATTTTCATTATAAAAATATTCTTCATTGCAGCAAGAACTCTCGTTGTCAACCACTATCACCTCAAATCCCTCTTCCAAGAGGGCATCTACGAGGTGGGACCCTATAAACCCAGCACCACCAGTTACCATCACCTTTCTCATCACCAAACCCCTTTCATTTTTCTCTGGTATAGAAGGCATCGCCCCAAGTATTGCCAGCCCAGTCTGTTATTTTCCTGACAAAACCTATACCTCCCAAAAATTCATCTAGATCTTCACTCTTAGCACATCCTTCATACACCTCAGCCCTATTAATCTCTGTTATAATATAATCAATATGTTCTAGGGTGGACTCTGCCCCTCTAAAGACCTCTAACTCATACCCCTGAACATCTATGTTTATAGTATTATAAAAAGAAGGATCCATATCATTGTCTTCAAAATACTTGTCTAGAGTAGTCATGTCTATATCGATTTTGCCATTGAAAACGATGCTGGGGTACTGCTGGGTATGGATTGCTGGTTTGAGAACAGAACTGGATTGACCCCCGTTGGCAGTCTCAGTATACATACTGTTCTTACAAACTGAGGAGCCTAATGCTAGATTCTCTACAAGGACCGAATCTTCCTCTGCAAATCTATCAACCAGAATATCGAAGCATTCAGGCTGAGGTTCGAATAGGAGTATATTCTCTACACCCCTTTCGATATAAGATGGCACTTCTTGTCCATGATGAGCACCTATATGGATGACACCTTCCATCTTTAAACCAAAATCATGTTCCAATTTATCAAAGCTTAAGAGCATTTTATCCATCCTTCGCAATAGATATCTTCTGTATTCTTGTCAGATAGTCTATCACCAAACCATCGTTCTGGTGCTACTACCATTACAGGGTGTTTGTTCAACCAAGCACCCCACCAGCTAAAAGAGCTATTCGCTATTATGTGGGAGTCACATTTGCTCATCATACACATGTCCACAAACTGGCTGTTGCCTTCAGAGTAATAGGCGTCTTCCAATCCCAAGTTGTCTTTGCACCATTGAATATCGTCAGAGAAGACCACGGGATAACATTCATTCCCGACCTCAGAAAGGGCATTTTTATAATATTCCAAAGTACATAAAGGGTGAAAATCCTGTAGTTGGGTGTAGTCCCCCCTTCTAACGTGTATGCTGACTTTGGGGACACCTCTCGGTATTTCCCTGAGATTTGTCATGGCTTCTGACTGAATATGATCGTTGAACCTGAATTCCCGTCTTACTTGATCTTCACAATGCTTGAAATACTTCTCTGTTTGAAAGTACCCAGTCAGGTCACACCCATCAGGTATCTTGTCAAACAATACTTCATCAAAGTGGTGTACCCTCTCTGTAGCACAATATAGTTGTTCAACCTCTGAAGAGTCCTTGGCAGAAAGATCATCGAACGCATCAAGCAGATCCAGTCTGAGAGGACCTGACGATTGGTTAGACATCATGTGGTTATCTTTATTTTGATACCTTATCCCCATATCTACCCCTCTGTTCCTAGCAATGCCCATCGTAGAAGCATATTGAAACATTTGGTTACCCAACCTGCCATAATACCCCAATCTATTGAAGGTAATCATGTTTGGGAATTCAAGATATTGTGTAGGGTTTGCATATTGGTATGATCAATATCGTCACCGACAGGACCATTGGGTCTGATATTAAGGGGGTGTCTAGTAAGAGCCTCCCAATTATTCAGAGATTCTGGGGATGCTTTCTGGTAGAAATATGGTCTGTGAGGGGTCACCACCATGAAGTCTTTTTGTATACCATATGTTCCAATATCGAAGGGTCTATATATCTCATGAATACAGTGGTTAGCCACACTTACTACTGCATCTAAATACCTCTCTGTGAGATAAACCACAGCATGTGCTGCTAATACCTCGGAAATCTTAGCAAGTCCGTTGCCTATATCCATCGCCTTATAAGCACCATCTCCGTGAGATATACCCAAGTAGATGGCATCTGTATTGTCTGGGACCTCTATTAGGGGACTATAGTCTTCTGACACCTCAACGTCGTCTTCCAACACTAATGCTGGTAGTTGGTCCCTCACCGATGTTAGACAATCAATATGTGATTGACCAACACCTCTATAATGTATTTCCGTGGGTGGTGTCCCTTCTGGACTGGGAAGGGTTCTGGCAGAGAATCTTTCATGGCTGCCTATACTCAAGGAGTCACATAGGTCATTCATGCTTTTTGCATTTTCTGTAGCAGTGTCTAGATTAATCCATCTGCATGTAAGATCACGAATATCAATTATCATTATAAAAACCTTTCACTAGCTCATCTTTTATTGCCGATATGATATTTGGGTATTAGTTCCCACTCATCCTTGTCTCTATGAGGTATTATCTTGATCTGACCCAAGGATGCCATGGGTTCTTCACATTTATTTATATCCACAATCTTGATTAGTTCCCACTCTTCTAGCAGACTGATTATCATATTCCTTCTTGCAATATCACCATCAGATATGTTGTTGGGGAGTCCATCTAGACCGAACAACTCCTTAAAATGAACTATATAATATTTGCCCTTTTTATGGAGTATGTGACAAGACTGGTACAATTTCTTCTCTTTTCGAGAGGATACACCCATTCTTGTTAAAGTCTCTTTGACCTTAAGGAAGTCTTCTTCGTGTCCTAGACTGACTTCAACTAGGTCTTCTGCCGTTAATCTATTACTCATATTAATATCCTTAAATCTCTCACCCATGTTGAAAGGCTTCTGTGGATATTTATAATAGAACAGCCTCTAAGATTGCCCCCCAGTGTCCATCTCTGACTTAATGTCCTCAATATCATCCCTGCTAAGTATCTTCAAGGCTTCACAGGCTTTCTCATTAGAGTATCCGAAGTATTCTTTTATTAGATCCAGATCATCTGGTACGGTCTTCCTATGCCATTTACTGAATCTGTTCCTGCTTCTCGTGGCATACATTAGATAATCATAATGCATTTCCTTGTCTAAATGAGAATTCAAGTTCATATTGTTGGACTGGATAATAGTATCTGGGAAGTAAGACATACATTTATTAACTATAAAGGGGACATATTTCTTCTTTATAGTATGGAAGTCGTCATCCAATTTCTTCATTGGGGTCTTCTTCCAATTAATTGCCTTCAAATAATCACCCAGCTTCATCTTCTAACCGCTCCCATATTGCCAGAATAGAACTCTCTTCTACCACTTGAAATCCATTCCATTCCCCCAGAGATACTCTCTCCCAAAGAACTATGTCACCTACTCTAATATCTTCCTTCACCTCGTCACCGACCGCGATTACCATTACCTTCATCGGTTCATGACCATTGTTCTCGGTGTAGACAATTCCACTATCTGTGGTCTTCTCTTTATTAATTACACAATGTACCAACACCTTATTTCCCACGGGAGAGAACGTTTCACCTCTGTCTTCTGGTGTGTCGAATCTTGATATCAACTCGGTTTGATTTGCTGGTTCATTTGACATCTGGTGTCTCCTTCACTTGAATTTACATTCCATCATCATTTCTACTAGACAGGCAGTCATATTGATCTCCTGATCTGCAGCAAATGCTGATTTATATTGGTATTCTGCCAAAATCAATATGGCAGACGGAATACTCTGAGCTTCCATAGAATCCGACATACAATTGTATATCTTCCTGAAGATCTGATTCTGATCGTTGTCTAGGTTATCTACCACCCATTTTCTGACCTCACCAAAATTCTTGGTCTTCATACTCTTCAGCAGATCTTCTATCTTGACATTTTCAATATCGGTCAAGATGCCCACATCAATTGTGCCAGATACCGAGTACCGCTGTAGTTCATTGATCACCCTTCTAAAATCTGGGCTATATCTGAAGATCAACTTTGCAATGATGGTTGGATCTTCAACTGGTATCCCCTCAGACTCCAATATATTTTCTACTCTCTTCATGAACTTAGCACACATCTGAGAGTGATCTTTCTTGGTGAACTGGAAGTTAATGCAGGTACACCTAGAGTGGATGGGTTCAATAATTCTATTCTTGAAGTTACAAGTAAGGATGAATCTGCAATTATTGGCAAATTCTTCAATAAACCCTCTTAGGGCTGGTTGCATGCTCTGAGCATTGGCATAATCAAACTCGTCTAGGATGACCACCTTCTTGCCTCCATTCAGGGACACCGTACTGGCAAAGTTCCTGATGGTGGTTCTAAGGGTATCAATATTACCATCTTCTGAGCAGTTGATCATCAACCAGTCAGTATCTAACTCGGTGCACAATGCTTTCGCTACCGTGGTCTTACCACAACCAGCAGACCCAGATAACAACAAGTTCTGAGATTCCCCAGATTCTACCATATCCAAGAAAGTCTTTTTGATCTTATCGGGAAGGATACAGTCTTCTATGCAGTTTGGTCTGTACTTCTCTACCCACAAATACTGCTTTTGGTGGGTTTCATTATCAATCATCATCATAGTCATAAATTTCTCACTGATACATGTTCTGTTTAATGCTTTCAATTTCCACTTCTACCATCTCGTCCATCATAGATCTAAAGTCATATTCTGGTTCCCAGTTGAGTGTCTCTCTCAACTTGGTTGAGTCTCCCTTCAGATGTTCTAATTCTTCGGGTCTGAAGTATTTCGGATCTATTTTCACATAATCTTTATAATCCATGCCCAATCTATCAAACACACACTCGCAGCAATCTCTAACGCTGTTAGATATGCCAGTAGAACAAACGAAGTCATCTGGCTGGTCATGCTGGAGCATCAACCACATTGCTTTAACGTAGTCCTTAGCATGTCCCCAATCCCTAGTGGCATCAAGATTTCCCAACCTGAGTTCATCGGCAACACCATTCTTAATCGCTACCGCACCCTTAACTATCTTGCTGGTCACGAAATTGGATCCTCTCCTAGGAGATTCATGATTGAATAATATCCCATTGGAGATGAACATATTGTATGAATTACGATAGTTCCTGCTAATATTGTATGCAAATACTTTAGCACACCCATAAGGACTGACAGGGTTCATCGGTGTAGTTTCCCTCTGGAAACCGTCTGAGTCTATCATATTCCCAAACATCTCAGAAGATGATGCTTGATAGATTCTAGCCTCTGGACACGTGAGCCTACATGCCTCCAAAAGATTGAGGATTCCCATGCCCGTGGTAGCGGTAGTATAGATGGGCATGTCAAAACTTATTCTGACATGCGATTGTGCTGCCAGACTATAAACCTCGTCTGGTTTGGACTTTTGTAGTACAGAAATCAAGGATGAAAGGTCGTTAAGGTCCCCATAATGCAAGATCAACCTATCAAATATGCTATCTAGTCTAGCAGTCTGATTTTCTGCTACCGAGTTCCTTTTCAGAATCCCGTGAACCTCATATCCTTTGCTCAAGAGAAGTTCGGCGAGATAAGAACCATCTTGACCATTGATACCTGTAATCAGGGCAGTCTTCTTCAATCCTCTTTCCCTCTTCCATAACTCTCCACCATACTTGCCATCGGAGATGTTAGTCATTTTCTAGCCTCCTGATAATTATCTTCAAACCATTCTATAGTCTTGGTAAGACCTATTTCAATCGGAACGAATTTATAATCACCCATCAATGATAGTAGCCTGCTATTATCCGATGGTTTACGCATTTGACCATCCATTTTCTGGTTGAATACTATATTGCCATCGAATCCCATTCTATAACAGATCTCTTGTGCTAAAGTCGCTATCGATATCTCTTCGTTAGGGGAGATGATCAGTGGTTCTGGATCATCATAGTTATCTAGTACCCATACTGCCACCTCTGCAACATCCTTTGAATAGACGAACTCCCTATAAGGCCTTCCAGTACCCCATACTTCTAGGTCTGTACCATTCTCTCTCGCCATGTAGCACTTATGAATGAGAGACGGGATCACATGCCCTGAGTCTAGGCTGAAATTGTCGTTCGGTCCATATATATTGCATGGAATCACCGTAACGAAATTGCATCCGTATTGATCTCTGTAGGCTCTGCTTTGCACCTCTAGCATTCTCTTGGCATAAGCATATGCGTAGTTGGATTGGTGAGGTTCCCCATTATGCATCTCACCCGATTTAAGTGGGTACTCGGCATCGGCGGGGAATACACATGTAGACATGAAGGATACCACCTTGTCAAGTCTACAAATCCTTGCAGCCTCTAATAGGTTAGTGTTCATCAGAATATTATCATAGAAGAAGTCTGCCAACTTTTCCGAATTAGCCTTGATGCCACCTACCTTGGCAGCACAATGAATGATCCTATCTATCTTATTGTCTTGAAGATATTCTATGATATCATTCAGATTGAATAGGTTGAGTTCCTTGCTGGAAGGCTTATAGTCAGATTCGATGGCAGATCCTACCAGACCCCCACCACCTGTTACCATGGTACGCATATCAAAATCTCCCTATTCATCAGAAGCACAGTCTATCTGAACCTATGTCGTTTTTGCATCCTTCATAATAGATGTCTAGACCTAAAGAGCATGCTAGATAGAACTCAGCACAAGCGCCTTGAGACATTTGCCATCCCTTTAACATGTAGATAGCACAACATTCATCACATATAATATCCAGATCCCTCTTCATGATCTTCCTATTCACATTTTTGTGCTTATCATTTCCGTCTGGATCAAACTCTTCCGCTTCACATCCTAGGTCTGCTGTATCTTCATAATTGGTATCTAGTGTAGCTGGATTTACCACCTCCCAGCCGTTTCCAATCAAGATCTTCTCGGTCTTGTTAAATTCATCGTAGTTCCAATTAGGTCTCCCCCTCATGGGACCAGCGATATATATTTTCCTGTGCTCATCCATCATTCTACCCCAGAATAAGAAGAATCTGGTTCCATCGCAACCCAATATCTGAGACCCATATTCTTATTGCTGAATCTGGCAACTGCGGTCTCACAGATGTCAACATCATAGTCGCCTGGAAGCATCTTCATATTTTCTACCTTGAAGTAGAAATTGAATTCAGCACCATCTGGATTGTCACCAACCTCGAAGGTGTAACTATTAGATGAAGAATCCTTCCGATCATGAATGGTCAAAATGGAGGAATCACCCATAGATGAGATCTTGAGGTCTGGTAGTTGCAGAACAGAGGATGCTCTATGGATCTCCTTGAAGTCTTCCTCTTTAATGGTGCATCTCACGGCTACACTTGGCATGTTGATTTCCTTGGTGACTGTCGTGAGGAGCTTAGGTTCGGAATAATAATACCGAACTGTAGCACCATTATCACCTTCAATCGTCATATACTTATCATCAAACTCGAACTTGGGCGATTCGAATAGGGAGATAGTACCCAGTAGTTTGTTTAGATCCCAGATCCCGAATTCGGTGTCGAAATCTTCCCCCAGATCTGCTTCTGCCAACACATTCTTATAATTAGATATAGTCCTGATTTTGTTACCAGGCTTAACTAGTATATTAGAATTAATTGAGGCGAAGTTCTTTAGGATCTCCAGAGTATTTCTAGAGATTTGCATTTTGGTAGCAGTTGTCATCACGTTTCTCCATAGTATAGGTTCTGCTATTCAGCGTCATAATATTCTAGATATTTTCCATGTTCCTTGAAAAATTGCTTGTCGCTATGTCTCTTCTTCCTTCGGTCGTGCTTCTTAGTGCCCCTATCCTCTTGATACATATCATCTTCATGAATCTTACTGGTGCACTGCCTGACCTTATTGTCTCTCTTACTCTTACTAGGCATCGATCTTGTTATGGAACTGATCCATCTCCTTCAAAATGCTCATTAGTCTATTACTGGTTAGATAATCCATAATCTTACCATCATCCTTCCATTCTTTTCGAGAGGACACCTCCGTCCTAAACTTATTTATAATAGCCTCTTTATTCTCGCTACTTATAGAAGACAAATCGATCAAGTCCCTGTTCCTCTGGAAGTTAGTGCCGAATTCGCTGTCTAGGATGGTGTCATCTTTTACCCTAGATAGTATGGTATTAAATCTCTTGGAGTTCATGATTTTCTGCTTTTTACCGTCCACAACGAAAGTGTCGGAATCCGACAAGACATTAGGGATTCCATCGGAAGAATCCCCCTTGATAATGTGTTCTACTAGGTAGGAATCTGGGTCATCACATACCAGCATATCTTTATGTGCTGGACTATACTGATGCACACCTCCATATGATTGTAGTTGCTGGAAGTCCTTATCGGAGGATACAATCATTATCTCTTCATCATCATGGTGCTCAGATACAATGGCATAGATTAGATCATCTGCCTCCATAGAAGGAACCTCCATAGAGATATATGGAAAATTCTCGTCTACCTCCCTCTTAACAATATCGAAGAACTTGTATATCTTCCCCCACTGAATGTTACTAGAACCCTGCTTGGTCTTTCTAGCAGCCTTGTAATGAGGGAACAGGGAAGTTCTCCAATAGTTGTGAGAATCATAGCACAATACCATATCTCCATACTCTCTGAATTTATTATTGAAGTACATGATACCCTTTAGGAGAGAGTGTCTTACATCGTTGATGGTAAGATCATCAGTCTTTTTGCCGTAGATGGCAAATACATTAGAAATCATTGTTTGATTAGCGTCTAACAAAATCATATTAAAATGCCCTCAAAATGATGCAATTTTTATTAATTCTAGGTCTGACGGGCTTCTTGACCGTCTTAATACCATCCACATGTTCTATAGCATGCTTTTTATTAAGCCTGCCTATTAATCGGATGGTATGCTTGGGGTTCCTGCATTTCTTTACGAAAGATCTAGCAGGGTCGAAATGGGTGATCGAAGCACCCTTAACTGAGAGACCACCATTGTTCTCGAATGACCTGTAGACACATATTAGTCTACTGGTTTCATTATATACGAACAAGGTAGTACATCCTAGTATATCTGTCGGTTCTATTGAGTCAACACCTAACTCGTCGCTGCTTTTCTTGAAGGGGAGCCTCTTTACGACTGACTCTGGGTTAGTCTTCCGTGATGGTCTCTTGGGCTTCACCTTCTTCAAATGCTGATTGATCTCTTTCACCATTACATCTAGGAATTCTACGAATTTGTGTAGGTGAGACTTACGCATAAAATCATATGCTTCTGCCAACTGCTCGTCTTCATTGTTGTAAGCAGCAGACACTTCATTGTATATTGGTTTGATTTCCTTAAGGATCGCCATAGTCTGGGTTGATTTGACCTTATTATCGGACAACCACTTCCCTATACTGAACCATTCCTTCTTTCTAATCTTAGGATTGCTAGTGAAGATATCTATTGCACGATTTATGGCATCCATATATTCAGATAATTGATCATGCATTCTATCTTTAATGGGCACCACTTTGGTGCTCTTCTTAGCATTTTCTTTAGATGTAGAAGAGTATCTGCTGCTCTCCTCCTTTATCTGGTTGAGGAGCATTCTAAGAAGATTCATGAGCTTGTGGTCTTCTGGACACCCAGTCTCTAAGACTCTACATAGAGCACCAGCACCTTCATACATCCTCTTTTTGCCATGACCATACTCTTTTGGGTCAAGACCTTCATTCTTAAGATAATTGTCTACCCAAGACTTTTGTTGCTTAGTATTGGAGTAAAGCCTGTACCAATACATATTCTTCAACCATGCCCATTCCCTGTCGCTTTCATCGGTAAGCTTGCTCCAGTCCGTGAGTGGTTCTTCAACGCCGTGTAGTTTGAGTCTCTTGAATTTCATAAAATCATTATACCATATAGGCTGAGTGGAGTCAATCCCTCTTCCTGAAAACGAATACTGGCTCGTATTTGTAGTATTTGTCACCTATTAGACAAAAGTTCTTAACATGAGGCTTTCCATCCTCTGTAAGTCTATTGGAGCCTGGCATTCCCACCTGAGCCATCTTAAATGTCATAACATATTCCATCCCCATAGACTCTAGTATGTCAACCGAGTCTTGTTCTAGGGGTAGGTATTCTTTGTTAGCCATCCTGAGGTCCGCTATATTCCACAATAGATATCTGTCTCCCCTAAGGAAATCATAACAGGTCTCAAGTGTAGGTCTTAAGAATCCTTCTTTCCACGATTCATAAGACGACCCATATTTCTTGTACGATTGCTTAGGATCTTCGCTATATGCCTCTCTGTTGAAATAAGGCGGTGAAGTGAATATGAGGTCGATCTCTCCGTGGTATTTTCTGAAGTCTGGGTTATCCCCAATTTCTTCTGAACATTCATGGAAAATCTGGTAAGTATTGGTATGGGAAAAGAAAGGATTTCCCCTATAAGTCCTGGAATTGTAGAAATCAGCAAGATCAGCATACTTACTGTCAGCAAAGTCATTATAGAAATTATCAGGATTAGGGTCAGTACCAATATAATGGATCCTGCGATCATCCCTAACAGACATAGCACCGAGTATCCTACCACCCCAACCAGAAGAAGGATCGTATATATTAATGATATCTTGATCTTTGATATGATCTGTAAATCTTTCATACAGGTATTTAGCAGTCATGGGAGGGAAATTCACCGCTGGTTGGACGTAGCCTATCCTAAAGGGTATGAATCCTTTAGGAAATATTCTCCTCCCCTTTTCATATAGTCTTATTCTATAGAGTCGTCTGGCATCAAGGCTAGACAGATCAATATTAGAAGTATGGCGATGCTGTAAAATTCCTCTATCATTGTAATACTCTACCTCTTCTTTTGTCAAGTGTAACAAATCCGTTTCATCCAGCTGAAAATAACCAGCATTCATTCCAGTAGGGGGTTTTACCTCTTCCAGAATGAAATCGTGGTCTTTAAATATCTTTTCATTATTTATAAAGGCTTCCATCCATTCTTTGGCACTGGATACAGACACCAAACCAGACTTCTTATCATTCTTCTTAATGGATTGGGCATGAAGGTAGAAACCGTCTCTCCTAAAGTGCCTGTGTGATCTTTTGACCACGCTATCTAGGTATTGGTCATCATTGAACAAGTCATAAACGGAATGACCATCATCCTTGTCTGATCTGTTAATCCTAGTCTTGTACATATTGTCGAACCATTGGTCGGCCTCTACTCCTAGACCAGAAGTATTCAATATTGTGTCATCTACTTGGTCTTCCAGAGCATCAGTATAGATGAACTTGTTGATAGGGTACTCGCTCATCTTATTGAACTGGGCTATAATCTCTTGCTCTGATTTACCACCAGATCTAGGAGGTATACTATAATCATCCCAAATCCTTAGGACTTCCCTCCTCATCTCCTTCACCCAGTCAACAAATCCTTCGTCACTAAGACCTACTAGTTCCTCATATGTAATATTTACATGAGATTCCAGTATATGTGTATTCTTCTCGTAGAATTTATTAGGCATCTTTATGCATCCTAAAAGTCATGCTGCTGAAGTTGCCCTTCTTGGTGAAATGAAGATTGTTGTCGAACTTATCAATCAATTGGTCAGTCTTATGTGTTATCACGAATACGTTAGCCTTCTTGCCCAGACCTCCCAAGATCTTAAGGAATTCTTCAGTACCAACTGCATCCAGGCTAGAATCAAAGACCTCATCAAGCAGTAGCAAATTGCAGTTAACACTATTCTTTAATCTAGCAATCTCCCTCCATGCCAGTAGGAGAGAGAGGTCTATTCTCAACCTCTCTCCTTCGCTGAAGTTATGGTAACTGAAGTCGTCTCTGAATCTGCTCTTGATTGTCTCATCGAAATTCTCGTCAAGGGTAAATTGGCAAAAGAAATCCATGGATGATAGGTATTGATTTATCAATCTGTTCATCACTGGTAGATAGTACCCGATTATCTTAGATTTGATACCAGAGTCTCTCATCAAACCACCTACTATCTCTAAATCAGTCCTATCTTCTACTAGGCTTCTCATCTTGTCATCGAATTTCTTGTACTCATCACCAGTAGTTTTCAACATCTCCTCTTCTCTTTCCAATTCTCCTACATCAGACTCCAATGCTTTTATGCTATCCTGCATTTTATCTACGTAGATGTTGCAAGCCTTGAGTGTACTCTTCTTGTCTGATATTTCAGACTCTAGGTCGGACACCAGATTATTCACTCTATTGATCCTGCTGACTTCTTCTTCTATCGAGGCTATATTATCAGATATAGAATCTATAGCCTTCTCTATCTCATCCATTTTTTCTTCTTTAGCGGAGATCTGCTTGCTTTTATGATCGCTGGTAATATCCTGATGACAAGAAGGACAACTGTCGTTCTCTTTATAAAAGTCTATTTCCTTCTTTATCTTCTTAACGTTTTTCTTCAATTGGTTGTCTATTGACTCCATCTTGTTCAATCTGCTGAAGGACTTATCAGATTCTCTGATGGAAGAAAGATGACCTGATATCTCAGATTTGATCTTAACAATTTCTTCCTCAATAGATGCTATTTGGGACTTGGTAGTGTCTATTTCTTCTTGATATCCTTCAGAAGACTCTTTAGACTTCCTCTTGATCCTATCTATTAGTTTCTGATGATTCTCAATTTTGTTCTTCAGGATCCCAGTCTTATTAGATAAGATCGATATCTGATCCTTATTAGAGGAATATCTAGCCTTTATCAGGTTGTTCATGATCGAAAATATGTTGATATCCAACAAATCTTCCACGATCACTTTCCTATCTTTGTTGGGCAACTTCATGAAGGGTATATAGCTAGAAGAACCAAGCAATACAACCTGACAGAAGGCCTTATATGACATTTTAAGTATTTGCTCTTCTAGGACATTCTGATAGTCTTTTACAGTGGCATTCTGAGGCATCATGGATCCATCTTTAAAGATTTCAAATACCTTGGGTTTAATACCCCTCCTTACCTTGTAGTCGTGCCTGTTGATGGTGAACTCTATTTCCACTAGACATTCATTATCATTTACACTGTTGACTAGATTCTTAATGTTGATGCCCCTGAAGGACTTTCCATATAGGGCAAAAGTGATAGCATCTAGCATAGTGGATTTACCAGATCCATTATCACCAGATATCAGGGTGGTATCATACCTGTCCAGATATACCTCATTGAAATTATTACCAGTGGATAGAAAATTCTTCCACCTTATCTCTCTGAAAATCAGCATTTATGCCCCTTTGATCATATAGTGATCTCTTATCTGGGAGATCACCCCATCAATATACTCTTCAGTCTGCTTTTTAGCCATACCTGTATAGTCTTTATCCATTCTATCCGAGTAGAATTCATCAAGGTCTATGCCCTTGAAGATCTGCTTGCCCCTGTCGACACTATCTCTATTCCCAATAGAATCTATGTTACCAGAGAGAAGACCCTTAAGAAGCTCCATATCTAGAACTCCATTAGGCATAGACATATTATAGCACTCGCTAATAAACGTATATGCTGTATCTCTATCACACCCATTCTTGTTAACAGATTCCAATACAAGATCTTCTGATATAAAGAATGGTTTGCTATCGGTGTAATTGGTGTGGCATACCTCCAGATTGGGCATCAGACTGTGAAAGATCTTAGTGCATGTATCCAGCACCTCATCTAGTGATAGAAATACCTCTGGAAGGTATATCCTCTTGCCCGCAGAATCATCTAGACTCCTTTCCAACCACTGATTGGCAGCAGTATGATATGGTTCTTCTATGAGAGATATGATGTGTCTGGAAAGAGAACATACCTTTTCAGCATCAATGGGGTTGTTCTTGTAAGGCATGGCAGAGGATCCTATCTGGTTTTTGCCCTTAGGAGCAACCAATTCTCCTCTGCTGCATAATAGTCGTATGTCGCTACACATCTTATATGCTGCAGATGCTGCTAGCCCAAGAGAAGAGATGAGAGAGGCATCAAGTATTCTCGGGGAAGTCTGCCCGCATATAGTGATAAGATTACTCCTCTTACATTCTAATCTATCACATACAATGCCCTCAAGTTCAGACACCTTAGACTCGTCACCTTCAAACAATTCCAAGAATGAATATAAAGTTCCAGTGGTTCCCTTAATCCCTCTCATCTTGAGATTGTCAGTCTTGTGACCCATATCCTCTATTGCTATCACGAAATCCTGCGCCCACATGCAAGCCCTCTTTCCCACGGTGGTCGGTTGGGCTAACTGTAGATGAGTCATACCTACCGTGGGAATGTTATTCCAACTTGATGCAAAGCTTCCTATACTAGATATCAACTTAGCGGTCTTACCTAGTATCCTAACCATGGATTCCCTAAGGGCGCAGTATTCATGATTGTCTACCAAAAACTGACTTGTGGCACCGATATGGATGTAGGGTTTGGAGCCTTCCACCATATCGCTGAAAGCAAACATATTAGCAACAACGTCATGCTTAGTTACCTTTTCATGTTCTGCTATAGCACTTTGATCGATGTTGTCTATGTTCTTTACTAGACCGTCTATTATCTTCTGTGGTATATCAACCCCTACATCTCTCTGGGCCTGTGCAAGGCAACACCACAACTTCCTCCAAGTGGATATCTTATAATGGTCAGACCATATGTAAGACATCTCATCAGAGGCATATCTAGTCATGAAGGGGGAAGTATAGAAGGTGGGGACACTACTACTCATTATAAATCTCCAAATTTCATTCAATAGGACGGGTGAGACTCGAACTCACGAAAACATCGTTATAAGCGATGCTGCTGATGCCATCCGCTTCCGTCCCATAAATCATATGTCTATCACTGTCTTCTTGTTAGACACGTGACCATTATCATTTATGTTCAGGTAGTTGGATTTTTGTCTATCATCATCATGACCTAGCCTGATACCGATTTTATCAATGCCCATGCTCCTGAAGAAATCGGTTTCTTCAGATATGCAATGACCCATCACACTATTGATTTTAGACAATGCTTCTTCTTGATCAGCACCCAGTGGTATATCGATGTGTATTCTATATCTGCTCATATCAAACCTTCATAGATTCCATATATAATTCATGAATCAAGTCTTTGATCTTGGTGGGATCTTCCAGATCTTTTATCCCATCCACTTCCTCATATATCAACTCCAAGGTAGTCTTGGTAATGTCAGCCTTACCAGTGCTGTCTTCACTCACCTCTATACTGTCTTCTACCACGGTTAGATCGTATACACCACTATTATACAGGCAATCAATCACTCTGTCAAGTATGTAAGGCTGAGTCTTATTATTGACATATATTTTGACATATGTGTCTTTATATTGTGGGTGCTTCTTGGAAATGAATTTAGTATAATCCCTCTTGGAATCATCATACATGATATTATGGAACATCTTCCTATCATTCTCAATGAATTCAAGCTCTCTGGTATCAGTGTCTAGAATCCAGAAGCCTTTCACCTCATTTACACTGGCAAAGGTCATTTGATAAGGTGCACCCAGATATATGATATTTTTGTCCTCTTGCTTGCAATGGAAATGCCCCGTCAGGACTTGCTCGAATCTTTCGAAGATTCTGGGGTCTGTACCACCGTCATATTTAATACCCCTGAGGACCTCATACCCATCCAATTCCAGATGACCTATTAACCACTCGGCCTTGGTGTTATTAATGAACTCCATGCTGTCGTCGTGATTCTCCTTGTTGATCCAAGGTAGCATTGCCACCTCAAATCCCTCTAGGTCTATGACAGTGGGCTTCTCATAAAGGTTGAAGTTATCGTACCTATCACCAAATAATTCTTTGATGGAGTTAAGATCGTTTGTGTTCTTGTAGTAAGTGTCGTGATTACCCAGAATGCAATGTACCGTTACACCCATCTCTTTCAGAGGCTCCATGAAGTTCTCCCTAACACACGACAGCGTATTAAAGTTCACGAACTTCCTTCTATCCAATAGATCACCAGCATGAATTACCGTATCAATATCATACCTTCGTAAAGCAGGGAAGAAGTCTTCCTTAAAGAACTCTACGAAGTGATCCAAGAACAACTGGGAGTCGTTCCTTATACCAAAGTGGGTATCTGTTACAATTGCTACCTTCATTAACTGTCTTCCATGATGAAATCTAAAGTACCACCATTGCTACTAGGCTTTTTGGTCTTCTTCTTAGAGGTCTTCTTACTGGTCTTCTTCTTAGATTTGCCAGATGGTTCAAATTTGCTTACATCATTGTCAGTAAGCCTGAACTGCTTTTGGATGCTCAACTGTTCATGGGGGTCTCTATCATCCCACTTCATGTAGTTTCTCAGGTCTGGATCTTGTTCTACCAGCTTGTACTTTATGTACATTTGCTTCTTTTCTTTCTGTATCCGTCTCAGAAAGGCATAATACATCATCTGGGTGAAGTAGGCAAAGGGGTTCTTTCCCTCCTTCTTGAAATTGTGTGCATATAGAATGCAATTCTCTATCGCGTCCCCAACCATTTCCTCACGGAAGTCGTAGTTGATAAAACAAGCCCTCCTAGACAGACCCTCTGCCATCTTTAGGAAACATTCCCCAATATAGTCTGGGATTGGTGGTCTAGGCTCTCCACAATCATCAGCCTCCACAACGCTGTCTTTCCATACACACAAGGCGTCATAGAACTCCTTGTTATCTACGTAATGTGCTGGATTCTTTTTATTCTTTTTCTTTTTGCTCATGGTCAAATCTCCATCATTTAATACATTGTACCATACCTAGACCACGTTGTCAATATATATCTTGACAAATTCTCGTAGGCTCCGATAAATACAGTGTCTTGGTTGCCAAAAGAAAAAGAAACGTCACGACTCGTCGAAGTAGTCTGACGTGTAAGGCGACCAGTCTTCCAAATCATTGCCATAATCTTCTCTACTTTTGTCGATGTCTTCTTCAGACCACTCCTCGGCGGGATCATTGAGCTTATTGATTATATTTTCAAGAACTCCGTCCATGATAGTGCGTATGTGTTCTTCATCCACACCATCTAATCCGTGCTCTTCAATCATAGCATCAATGTCGGCGTCTAAATCGTCAGATGAGAAGGCAACATCTTTACTATCGGTGTATTCATCATAAGAATCTTCAAGCTTCTTAGCCTTATCATACATGTCGAATAGTGCATCATCAGGCTTGTAGATTATCATAACGAATTTCTTATATAGGCTGATTCTTTCATCGGACGAATATTCTGCCCACTTGTTGAGCATAACAAACTCTTTCTGCACTCCACCTAGCATGTCTCCCATGACCATGCCTTTGATGATCATGGGTCTATCTATCATCAATTTGTTTTCATTGGATCCTATGATTTTGGCAATGATCTTGTCGCCAGTGGTGAGCTTGATTACTCTATAACCCTTGTCTTTTCTGGAGTTCGTTTTCATAGAAACCTCCTTCATTAAATATTTATAATCACTTTTCTGTAGGAGAATCTTTCAGAATCATATATCTTGATCCTCTCTTCATAATGTCTGTAGGTATGGTTTTTATATTTCTTCCAGCATATTTCGTCAGATATGTCATATAACTTAGCCTTGTCTTTTTGATCTGACTTTCTTAACTGCCTGCCTATGCTTTGCAGGACCCTGATTCTGCTTTTAGAGGGAGAAGCGAAGACGATGTTGTGAAGCTTCCTGATAGATATACCAGTAGAGAATGTACCATAAGATGCAACGATGACAGCATTGTCTTCATCTTCCACGATCTTCCTTATCTCTTCTCTGATATCGGTATCAGTTCCTCCATAGACAAAGAACACCTTCTTCCCTTGGCATCTCTCTTCTATCATCTTGTGAAGAGGCTTGCCATGTTTCTCTACATACTGGAACAACACTAGGGTATTGCCTTTGAGGCTGTCTACTAGATCCGAAATGAATTCGTTCCGTTTGTCATATGACACTATCTCGTCTATCTCTTCTTGGTAGGTGATCCTCTTCACCCTTTTCCTCATTTCATCTGGATACTTTAATAGGATACAATCTATCTCGAATTCAGACAGTATGTTCTTCCTAATAAGGTCTTCGGTAGAGGTAACCTTGTACACTGGACCGAAGGCACCTTCTATAACCAGTTTATGAACTTTAGTACCGTCTAAGGTCCCAGTAGTTCCTATCCTATATTTGCAGTCTGTCATCTTAGACATAATGGTGGTTAGGGATTTGGACTTGAATAGATGGCATTCGTCCCCGAAGACGGCCCCATAGGAGGAGAAGTATTTGTTGTCCATCTTATAAATGCTTTGCCATGTAGATATAATCACCCTTTTATCTGCATGACTTTTATCTTTGCCTGCCATTACTTTGTGGCAGTTGTCGACCACCGACCAACCGTTGTTCTCTGAATACTCTTCGAAGTCAGAATACATCTGAGTTACCAAAGAGGTAGTGGGAACTATTATCAATACTTTCTTATCTTCAGATATTATATCCAGATAATATCTCATCAGGGCATATATTATTAGGCTCTTACCAGAACCAGTAGGCGATAGGAGAAGTCCCCTGTCGTTGTTGATCATATGCCTCACTGCTTCAATCTGGTGATCGTGTGCTTTAATATTGGATCCACCAGCGGATGGTTTAAGATGTGTATCCATGAAGGATCTTATATGGTCGGATCCTATATCTGGTTTTTTATTGGTGGGGTCATACCCATCGATTTCATAACCCCTATCTGAGCAGAACCTTGCTAGGTAGTTGTAGAGACCCACTGGCAGTTCTTGTGTGTTGAGATTGAATAGTCTGATAGAACCATCCCACCCTCTTCTCTTGTAGGAGGGCATATATTGAGCGCCTGGTATCGCAAAGGTGAAGAACTGAGACAGTTCTTTCAATATGCCTCTTTCCTCACATTTAATCTTCAGGCTAACATCGTTTTTATGCCCTACAGTAATCAAGAGTTAGAATCCACCATTTGTAAATTTTCTCCACTCAATAGCATTCCTTATCTTCCAGTGCCTGCCATTAATTTCCTTCAATATCTCTTCCAAATAACTCAGGATCACCTCATGATACGATATTCTATCCTGTATGAGTCTTAAATCTTTGTCAGAGTTGATGTATATATCTATATCTTTTTTGAGAATATTGAGTTGGAAAGGTTCCCACCCGTATTTATCTAACTCATCCTTATCCATCTTCCCGCTATAATATTCCCATTTGAGTCTAAACATCTCGCTTTTATCTGCTATTAACTTTCTGAGAACAAGCTTTTCATCTTGTAGAAGATTCAGATACTTGTTATGAAGTTGGGGTAGTTTGATAGATTCTATATCAAGCTCTGTCCCATCTATCTTAGAATCTCTATCATACATATTTTTGATTTGGTCTAATTGCATAGATACGGATCTCCCATTAACGGTTAAAAACCTATTGTACCATCTAGGCTGAACCTTGTCAATATTGGTTTAGAGCTTGTTGATATGGAAAGAGTCGAAGGATAGGGTAACTTCAGAGGTGATAGAGTCTAAAGCCTCCACACTGCTATCCAACTCTATCCCACCCAGAGATTTAGGCCAGCAGTTTTTGAAGGTGATTTCAGTATTTGCGTTCATACCACTTGTTAGCAGAGTCAGCGTGGCATCTGAGAAATGATCTCCTACATTCTCTATATGACCGTCAAAAGACTCGAAGTTGGATATTTCTTTCATCCAATCATGAATCTGCTTCCAGTTCACTAAATCTTCGTCTACTATGAACCTTACAGTCAGATCACCATATTCTGGTTTAGAATTGGGGTGTTTAGCAGAGGCGAAGTATGTGTCCTGCTCAAATTCTCCGATGTCTACACTGGGTAGATTCACACCTTGACAGAAATAAGTTACTGCTGGGACCCTACCTATCTGGAACCTGAAGAAAGTGGGGTTGAGATAGTTAGTATTGGAAGGCTGTCTGTCTAGAGGACTAGGGCTGAGGTGGTGTGGTACACCCAGAAGATCAGACCCAGTTATCCCGTCATTGATAGCCATTATCCGTTAGTAAACCCAATCAATATTGTAGCGGTAGTTCCAGTGGATCTAACCTTGTTACAGGTCATGGGTAAAACTGTTCCGCTTAATACATTCTTAAATTCCGCCGTATTCCCATAAAGGTCGTTCACTGTAACATTGCATGTGGTTCCAGTAGCACCAGCTACATACAGTGCTTGAAACCGAGGATGTATAGCCTCTGAGTCGCTTTTGGTGATCGTGTAAAGTCTTTTGAAGGATTCTGATCCAGACATTGTTGTTCCCCTAGGAGTAAAGTATCTTTTATTGGACTTCAGTAGTATTTATACAAAAAAGGGGTCCCCCCGAAAGGGGACCCCAATTTCATAACTCTCATTTACCAGTTATTATCAACCAGTGATACCGTGTAGGTTATCAACTCGGAAGATTCTATAATACTGGTTAGCTCTACTCGCTGCATCTGCTGAGGGATCAGCGGTCGCGACGAATGGGTTGTTGACTAGACCGTAGCGGGTCTTGAACCCAATCTTGGGCTGGAATGAGTTCTCACCAACCGCACGAACCATCTGTAGTGGGACGTATGGGCAGTAGAACATACCTGCGTCGTAAGCATTGGCTCCCTTATAACCAACAACAACGTAGTCGATGGATGCGTAGGGATCGACGTAGACCTTGATGCGTCCACCACCGAGAGTACCAACAAAGGTATTGCCAGTGTCGTCGACATTAAGGTTTCCAGCATCTCCACCACTAAGGTTCATCCATCCACCCATTGCTAGTGCGGATGCAACGTCTGAGGAGCAGATAACGATGTTACCCTTACCACGACGGGTGTCCTTAGCGACCTGATTGCACTCACGTTCAATCTGGAAGAGGAGACCACGGAACTTCTCAGCACTCCAACGACCATCAGAGTCTGCTCTAACGTCGTAGATACCACCGATACCACCAGTGGTTCCTGCCCATGCAGTTCCACCAGATACCTTGGACTGAAGGTCCACCTGCTGAGCACCTAGCTTAGCAACCTTGGTGATGGTACGGATAACTTCGCGGTTGATCTCGAAGAGAATTTCGTTGCTAAGGATGTTAGCAAGTTCAGTCTCTGCATCAAGACCGTGAACAGCCTTGAGATCCTGAGCGAGTTCAGTCGTGTACTCTGCCTTGAGGGCACGAGTCTTAGCGGTGACTGACGTACGATCAATGGTGAATGCCATTTCCCCGAATGGGTTAGTAGTAGCATCTCCCAATGCTTCAGCGGTGGCTGTTGACATTCCGTGGAAGATATCGAGGTTATCGAAGGTAGCACCTGCTCGCTGTGCTGCTGCCTGATCCTCAGCACTGTTGAGAGGGTCGAAGCTCTCAGCTGAATCTTCATGACCAGTTGAACCAGCGAACTTAGTGACTGCTTCGTTGAAGAGTGCTTCATTACCAGACTGTGACTTGTACTTAGCCTTCATTGCGAAGATAAGTCCAGTAGGACCAGTCATGGGCTGAACACCACAGATGTCATATGCCATTAGGTTTGGCATAGCACGACGAACCATTGAGATCAAAATGGGATCCCAAGTTCTTACGCCTGGTGACGAACTTCCGTCAGCAATGTTGTTAGCGGGTGCTGCTTCTGCAAGCATTGCCTGCTCTTGGTTTTCAAGAAGAATTGCGGTTACGTTCTTCTTATAATAATCTTCGATTGGGGCAGCATCGTCATGATTGAGAACTGGTGCCCACTTCTCTTTAAGCATCTCAGCGATAGCCGCAGTATCGTGAGGATTGTGTCTTTCATTTAGCATTAGGTTTGACTCCTTACCTAGTTTATGAAATTAGCCCCGAAATGGGGAATTGGTTAAATTAAAGTTTGAAATTCTTTGCTGATCTTTTCATGTAGGAAGCGTAGTTTTGCATCTCTCTGGTTCTAAACACCTGGTCTTCCCTCTCAACGTCGGTGTCCTCAACCAGCATCTCTGTATCTCCAGCGGTGTTGGTCGATGTTACCTTGTTATTGAAGTAAGACTCCTTCAGGATTGACAACTTTTCTGAGAACTGCTGAGGTGTATCAGCCTCTAGACCTTCTGCCAACTTACCAAGCTTCTCTACCTGAGTGTCAGTTAGTCCCTTGGACACCTCGTTGAAAATGTCGTTGCACTGTGATCCTGTAAGGGATGAATTCAACTCTACATTCTTCTGGATCTGCTCATTTAATTGACCTTCGAGATCTGTCAACTTAGCCTGCATTTCAGCAACCATGTCGTACTTCTCGTCTGGCATATCAATATAGTGTGCTTCGAATAGGCTCTTTAGTCCCATCATGAAGCTCTCTGAAATGTCAGATTTAATTCCCCGATCGATGGCAATCTGGTTCTCTCTCATCCACTCTTCGGTAACATATGAGAGGTAATCATTCATTGACTCAATCATCTCTTCTCTGATGGATTCTGTGATCTCAGACACCTGCCTATTAGCGTCTTCTTGGATCTGTCCTGCCACTGCCTTAGCCCTAGCCTTGACTGCGATTTCGAAGATGGTCTTAGCCTTATCCTTGAAACTTTCCGTCAATTCTTCCCCAGAGAATAGTGCTGCCATATCTTCATCAGATTCCTCTGCAACAAAGTTGTCTACAATGCCATCGACATCGACTTCGACACTCTCGTTGCTGCCTTTTAGGGTATCAATCTTAGGTGAAGCATCAGAAGGCTTGTTTTTATCATGCTTCATCTTGCCCTTAGGATTCTTCTCAGCTGCATCGACCGAAGGTGCAGGAACCGCATCTCCGCCGAGCTTGCCAGTGATATCCTCAACTGCGGCCTCTTCGACTGGTTCTGCACTGTCTTCTTCGACTTTATATTTCTTACCTTCGTAAGAAAACTCAGCCTTTCCGTCCTTAAGTGCTGATTCAAGAGCGTCCTTTAGACCCTCTTCCATTTCTTTCTTTTTGCTGCTGCTCTCGAGGATGCTCTTAGCAGCGGCAATTGGATCTTTATCATTAGTAGGCATTTTGTGATATCTCCTTGGAATCCCTCTTTAGATAAGGCAATGAAATCATACAGATTTATTCATTGTATATATAAGCCTCAGATTTTCGATAGGAAGTCTACAAAGGCAAAGAGGGCTTTATTCTCTCTGTCTTCGCTGCTCGATGCTCTTTCGATGAGATCTTTATGACTTTCTATCGTTCTAGCCTCTAGAATACCGTTGTTCCATACCCATTCTTTCCCTTCCATGATGCCGTTTACATAAGCATCAGGTGCTGAAGGATCGGAAACGATATCAACCGTGGAAAGAACGAAGTCGTCCTGTACCTCGTTCACACCACCCTTATTTTTCTTAAGTGAACCCATACCTCTCGATGATACACCGATATTAGCGCCTTCATCAATTAGATTCTTTACTATCTTACCCATGGGGGTATCCATGACCTTAGCACGACCATAGACATCATCACCATCTTCCCACATCTCTGTGATTAGATGGGAAACCCTATCTAGGTTGACAGTAGGTCCTTCTGGGTGACCTAACTCTCCCAAGGCACGTCTTTTATCCACATATTCTTTATTGTACCTTTTGACTTCCTTCATTAGAATATCTTTAGGATAGGATCTGCCATTCTTATTCTTTTTATTAGACTGCATAAAGATCCCCTCAATAAAATAATTGCGGGATCCATCTTCTTGCTCTTCGGCTAGCAATTTGATGCCGTCTAGATTTGATTCTGTTATTAATAGCATTTATTATTCCTATTATAGTCTAGTTCTTAGGTACTAATGGACTACTTGGTTGGTTTTGATATCCAGGAGTGGTGTAATCAGGTCTGGTACCGTGCCTGTATTCGTCTCTATGTGGTGCTGGCTCTGGTGTTCCATCTGGGATATTGGGGTCTGTTGGTCTAAGAAAAGGCTTCATGAATTCCCAGAACTTACGGTAAAAATACTCGTCTTGCCTTCGTCGAAAATCGAAGGGGTTAAACGAGCCATCTGATTCGTTGACTGTTGATTCATTCTTCTCTGGCTTATTGGCAGGGTCTTTCTTCCATTCTCTTTCGACCTCATTGAAGAAATCATCTTTCTTGCTGTCTTCTAGATCATTGGGGCTATCTGCACCGTGCTTCTTGAGGATCTTATCAAAAAGATCTCTGAAGGCTTTTTGCTCTGGACTCTGCTCTTCCACTACTATATCCCTGAAAGATCTTTCGACAGACATTGGAGTGGATTCTCCTAGAATACTTCCAGCATTGATGTATAGTGCCTCTTTGATGCTTTCATTGGCATTAATAGCATCTTCTTCTATGATATGATCTACTATTTTTCTTGCAATATCGTTACTCATTTTGAGATCCTCTTAAGGTATTATACATTTGATAGAGAAAATTCTAGCACGGACATGAATTCCGATTTACTTTTATTTATTAGGCTCATAAATTTTAGCCTATTTTCGGAGTCTAGAGACTCGTATAGACTATACATTTTTACAGCATCTCTAGGCTTTATAGTGGTGGTGTCACCATCTTCGAATGTTATATCTTCTATTAAGTTAGAGTCTTTAGAAGACACTATTGAATCCATCACATCTTCTTTACCAGTATCTTTTTCGTCGTCCTTTGAGGATTCTTCCTCACTCTTCTTGGCAGTGTGAGATTCTTGCCATTTTTCGAATTGATTGCTATTAATGAATTTAATAGCCTCTTCTTCCGCTCTAACTGGGCCTGGGAACATTTCCCACCTAGCACCATCTATATAGACCGATACTGGTTTGTTCTTACCCACACCCAGAGTCTTAATGGTGACCATAGAGTCTTTTTCCTCAATAGACTTGAGGAAGAATTCTCTATCTAGTTCGGGATCTAAGGCTGGATCCTCATTTTGCTCAACCATTATACTTCTTCCAGCCTTGAACCCAGCAATCTTTATAGCCTCGGATGCTTTGTTCATCAGGATTTCGTTTATTGATTCTTTGAAAGGATCCTTCATTCTTCTAATACCCCTCGTTTCCGTCATCTGTGATTATTCCATCTTCTCTTTCTCTGGAGATCTGAGAGTCCATTTCTTCTATTTCCCTCTCAGACTGACGTAGTATATTCTTTCTCACCCATTCCACGGAGTAGTATTTGCCGATGTAATCGTTCACATCCCTGAGAATACTCATTCTCTCATTCAATATCTCATAATCTTTCAACTCCGCAAAGTGGTTATCTCTAGCATAATCAAACTTTATGCTCTCAGAAATATTATTCCATTCTTCTTCTGTCATGACCCCTTTGAGGATGCATTGGGTCTTAAGAAGAGTCTTAAACACTTCGTTGAATTTGCTTCGAAGCCTGTCAATAAACTTCATGAATTTAACTTCATCTCTATTTATCTCGGAGGCTCTTCCCATGCCGTATGCCACGTCTTGCTCTAATCTAGACTTGGGCACCCCTAGAGACTGGAATAATCTCTTCTGGAAATAGAATACATCTTCCATCTCCCCCAGATTCTGTCCCCCATCTAGAGTAGATATTTCTGTCCCCTTACCACCTTCTCTTCTGGGCAACCAGAAGTCTTCCAGCATGCTCAAATGCCGCTTATCGTCTCTAATCGCACCAGTCTTGGCATCATATACAAGCTTATTTCGATACTTGTTCATGATGCTTCTTACATATTGTTCGGCCTTGGTTTTAGGTAGTGATCCCACATCGATATAAAATATGCGTCTCTCTGGAGCACGAGAGATCCTGTAGATTACCACTGCGTCTTCTATCATCCTTAGTTGGTTGAGAGGCTTTATAGCCTTATGGAGGTAACTTATTACTCTCTTAGAACCAGCATCAAATAGACCAGAAGTGGCATAACATACGGCCTCGGGTGCTATCCGAATACCACCAGAAGATCTTTCTTCGGGCTTTTCTTTATAGAGGAAGTATTCATCCGAACCTACAATGGTGTCCACACCGTTCTTATGCTCTTTCTTGACCTCCACCACCTTCCTTATCTTGGTGGGATCTATATACTTGATGTCCAAAACACCGCTCTTGGTTTTTTTCGGATCAACAACCATGTGATAATACAACTTGCCATCTACATACCACCTTCTGAATATTTCGAACCCTTTGTTCTCGAAATTCAGAAGAGAATATACGTTGTCATATTCCTCTGTTATACGCTTCTTAATATTGCTAGATAGATCCACCATCTCTAGGTTTATATCTACGTTTCTTCTGTCTTCTACATGGACTATGGATTCATTGCATATATCTTCTACTGCGGACTCCACCTCTGGGTGGGTAGCCATCTCTCGATACTTCTTAATGAAGTCGATATCGGTCTTCTCACTACCATCCATATCCATATAAGTGCCGAAATAACCAGCACCACTATCGATAATAGTAGACCCTTCATAATCCAGATCAGGTTTGACAAAAGTACCCACCTGATCTGCCTTTGCGGACAGATCGGTGGTACTCGTAGATTTTCTTTTTCTACCTAGACTAAATCCAAATAATTCTATCGGCATAAAATATAGTCCTTATGATATCAGATATCAACTGCCAGGTGCAGCAGCAATACCAGTACCAACATTCACATCAGTGTCTTGGGTAATAAAGTAGGTATATTGCAGAGTAACTGTGAACTCCATTAGATCAGTAGCATCTGTGGATACATCAACTGATGAAACCTCTGAGGGCCAGCAGTGGAAGAACTGGTAGGACTTGATTGCCTCGCCAGTTCTATCAAGTTGGTCAATTCTCCAGTCAGGGAACAGAGGTCCACTAAGGTTATGCTCGGATGTAGAAACGTTGGATACTGTCTGGTTTAGGTCGTCCATCCATTTCTCGAAAGCGTTCCTTAGTTCGAAGTCTCCGTCAGACAAGAAAGTGAGTGTCCATTCTGCGAATTCTCGTTCGCCTGGAAGCTTGATCTTCCTTCCTCTGAAAGGGACCTCAATAGAACCAATTGTGGTAGCAGGAAGCTGAGCAGCCTTGCACAAGAATCCTACCTTGGTGGGCAGACTGGTATTGCCTATATTACCCTGTACTCTGAATAGATGAGGTCTGACCCCGCCTTTTGATAGTGCTGTTTTGAAGCTATCTATGTTCATTTAATTCTAACTCCCTATGGTATTATTAGTTACACCATTATTTATAAGATCAGGCTCCGATTTCTGTGAAATCGACTCCAGTCTTAGTGGCGATGAAGTTAAGCGTGATGAAGTTAATTGACCTCGTGGGCTTGATGAATATGTCTGCAACGAATTCGTTGCGGTCAACAACCGCTGGTGGGTTGTTGGATTCATCACAGATCACTTTAAAGTCAAAGATACCTCTTCTTGCCTGAACATCTCTCAAGAAAGGCTCGACCAGACTCTTGAAGTTGACTCTAGTGAAGGCATCGTTCTGCTCGAATAGCTGGAACTTGGAAGCGGTTGCGATTGCCTTCTCCAAAACGATGAACAGTCTTCTAACATTAATTCTATCAAACGCACTTGGTTTAGACTGTAGTGTCTTATCACCGAACAGGACCGTTCCTTCGCCTGGGAAGGCTACTACTGGGTTGATCTGCTGCTGATAAAGATTGTCCCTATGTGTTTGACGAGGATTAAATGCCAGTTTGACTGCTCCTCTGACTTGTCCTCTGTTAAGACCAGCAGGTGAGAACCAAGTCTCTGTCTGCTCATCAGATCTTACGCAGATTCCAGCGGTATCCGCGTTTAGAGGAATCCATCTGAACTTGTCATTGTACCGATCGTACATCTTCTTCCAACCAGAGTCAAGAACTGCATAAGAACTGTTCTTATTAAGTTGAGTTTCTCTGAAGTCTAGAACATTGGCTTCGCATTCTGACTCTGTTCTAGGTGTGTCATTGGAAACGCAGTCGTCCTTCTCGGGTGACAAGAATACCACACAGTCTTTCCTCTTATCGCAGAGGTCAACCAACGCTCCTGCTAGGGTAGCATCGGCATTCCCTCCAATTAGGAGGCTGACATCTACTGTTTCTGTGTCTTCGAAGAGACCGTAACCAGCAGTTGCTGATGCCGCTACTGTCCCACCGAACTGACCAGTTCCTCCCACGAGAGATGTGGCAAATCCAGCAGTAGATCCTGCGCTGGTTAGAACATCAAATGTTCCTCCACTAGTCTCTAATTCGGTGCCCCATCTCTGTGACCCACCAGTAACTGACGAGTCGGAAGTATGTCCAACTGCTGGGTGATTTCCCCACCAGATGTACTTAGACGCATCATTGATGACATCTTTATAGAAGTTGCTGTCCCCATCAAACTTCTTAGCATTTGATGCTTTGGAGAGACCGCTATATGTTTCAAGGATGGTTCCCTTAGTTCCAGTGAATTCTCCATCCTCATCAATCACCAAGATGTTGACTGCATCGTGTACAGTCTTAGATCCTGTCCTGTCTTCTGCAAACTGAGTGGTTGCTGGCAATTCCTGTGCAAACTTATTGGCATGCTCCCACAACTTATAATTCGTGGAGCTAACTGCTAGACTGGAAGTAATACCACTAATTCCTGTTAGGTTCTTTCCACCACCAGTACCAACTAGATGGGCTGCGGTAAGGGAAGCAGTTTGAACTGCTGCTATAGTACCAGTGCTCAAAACACCAGAGATAGTGTTGATAGTCAACTGTTTACCATCACCAGTTGCAACTACATTCCCAAGGAAGGTTGCAGAGCTTACAGTCACACCTGAGATGGTTCCCTGAGCAAGTGTAGCCCCAATTAGGTTCATTGCTGTCGATCCAGTCATAGACCCAGTTAACCCTGCCAAGAAGCTGAAGGTAGTTCCTTGACCGCCATCGTGCCATGCTACCTTAATGGAATTACCTCTGACGCCTGGATATCTAGCAACCCATTCATCACCACTGGTGGATGCAATCGAATCTTCGTAATGGTCGTCATTCTTGATTAGAGTACCAGTAGCAGAACCAGCATTCAAAGCGGTTTCATCATCCACCACTCTGACTACCTTTAGATTTCTACCATAACCAAGGAAGTTAGCGGCACTAAACCACTCTTCTGCATTGCTGTCGCTAGGTCTACCGAATAGCTGGAATAGATTGTTCTCGCTATCTACGGTGACAAGCTGCGCCACTGGTCCCCACTCAAAGTGACCTGCGAAACCAGCAACGGTCGATGATACTGCTGGCACAATAGATGTGAGGTCTTTTTCCTTGACCACCACGCCAGGACTAACTTGAAATGCCATACGAAATCTCCTTGGGCTGAATTCTTAATCGTGAAGATATTTTTCTAAAGCGGAAGGCTTTTAATATTGATTTACTGTGGTATTTATAACCCGAGTATCTTCTACCATGGTGTTATCCATTTATAATCATCATCTTCATCATCCTTGAACCATACATTACCTTCGTCATCTACCTCGTATTTGTCATCCATACCGTCGTTTATAATTCCAAATGGAGTAAGATTCTCTTCTATTTCATCTATCACTTCTCCATATATACCTTTTCTGACATCTATATCGGTCAATTCTTTAAAATGACTTTGGGATGTAAGCCATCCGAACAGCACCAGAGTCATTATCAAATCATCATTATGACCAGTATCTGCAGAATAGGAACCCCTCTTGGATATGAAGGTAGATATCTCTTCTATTACATTATAATCTTTTATGATGATCTTATCTTCTTCGATAAGGGATTTGAGGGTTGAGCAACCCACCCTCTTGACACTGGTAGAGGTCTTAACACCTCTTTTACTATTTCCTGATCCGAATCCAGAACTAAGCTCTTGACCCCTATGACCTCTTGTTGAGGTGGATAACATGTTATCGCACTCCAGATCAGAATACAATATGTCGGCTACTTGACCACCAATGTCGTTTATCTCGACCAAAAGGAATGCATCATTGTATTGTTTTGCCACCTTTTGTATTATAGTGGGGTATACCATGGGGGGCATCT
>MDTD01094763.1_pt1 | contig 52275 bp, 43 predicted proteins | sample 811221 | NCBI WGS metagenome assembly MDTD01 (sample SAMN05326646, study PRJNA326480) | marine metagenome | isolation source: seawater | place: Pacific Ocean: South West | collected 2011 | reverse complement strand
CGTATTCCAAACCTCAAATGGACAAAAATTGTAAAACCTAAAGGTTTCGCCTGAAGGCGAGGGTTTTAAACCCATCGCCGTGACAATAAATAATCACCAGAAACCCAAGCATACCCCTGATCTCCCCACTGATCCCCCCAGCTATTGCGAATTTGCACATATTCTTTGTCGTTCGCATGACCTATCCCAACGGCCAAAACAGCATGCAACCGGGGATCTTCATACGGTTCATTTGTATCTATTACATTATCAACAGGTGAATAAAACCCGTCTGAAATCATCATTGCAATAATTGGCAAAATCCCAGAAACAATTTGATTCTTGATTGAATCGCTATTTATTTTGACATTGGCAGTCTGGCATTTAAATACGTTTTCAATACCAGAAGGTGGTTTCCATGAATCGTTATTTAATGGGCCTGGGTTCATATAAGGCCACTCAGTCTCATATGGCTGACCTCTAACTTTCAAAGCATGACTAATAGCTGGAATTGTTGCCCCATCCATTGGCTCTCCACCAATATACTGTATTGCATGATAATACAAGTATTCACACGACATTGGAGTCCACTCATCAAATCTTGCGGCATGTGCATCACTTGAAGCGCATGCAAGGCATGTTGGCCGAAGTCCTTGGTCTCGAACTAGGCCAATACTGTTTTGCACACTGTGATCTATTGTAATTTGCATTAAGCAGCTGCCAAAGAATTAGCTCGCATCATATCTGAAAGACCCCGCCTTTCAGGATCAGATATCATGCATCCAAGTTCCACTGATTCAATCGGATCAGCATCTGTAAGCCACGGTCTATACTCATTAAATTCAATCGAAATATAGCCACATTTTTTAGGTTTAATAGCCAATTTTCTATTTATTACTCCTCCAATTGAATTGGAGGAAAATGTCTCCCTCCAGTCTTCAACTATATCCACGTTTTGATCTGCATTTTCTAAAAACCATTGATATCCTGATGAGGCACTTTCTGAAAGACTAACAATTAATGTGTCTTCAATGCTCGCATGCACACTTAACCCCGTATCTTGCTCTGTTAAATACCAAAAATCACCACGCCAGTTTTCTGGAACATATTTTCCAGAAAGCTTTTCCTTGATAGATTTTGGCTTTGTATTTATTAGCGCATGATGTTTATCGGCGGAAATCGCTTTGTATTTCAATAGTGTATGGCATGTTGCAGAATAACTAACTCCCATACGTAGAGACAATTGATACACCACACTTGGGTTGTTGAAGTCAGAGGATTGCCAGCTTTGTTTTTTCATATGTGCCACAATCAACCATTTTGGCATCAGTAACTCAACAGCAAACACATTAGCTGCAATTTCCTGTTCATCGCCAGATAAATTACAATCAAATGGAGACCTAGCTATTACTGCTTCATTATCCAAGCTACTTTGATGTTCCAACACAGCGTGCCCCAACTCGTGAGCCGCAGTAAATCGTTGAATTGAAAGTTTTGGACGTTTTGTTGAAATTAACACACCTGGATAGGGAGAATTTATATATGCTCCAAGCAACCCATCCAGTGGCTGAAAAAGACAAGGTATATTGTTCCTATCAAGTAAATCGAACACATCAACACGTCCTGGATTCGAACAGAGTTCATCCTTAATACCAAATTCGGTATGCAGCGAGACCGCCGCTTTAACCGCATCCATGATTATTCTGCGTCTATTAGCCATAATAGTTACTTACGTGCTTTTAGGTATGCAACAAAACGCGACAATTCTTCCCTATCTTTTGTTGACAATTCTGCTGCCTGCCTTGCAATATGTTGTATGTCTTGGTCTACATCAATTTCTTCTTCACCTGTAAGTTCACTTATAGACCTTTTATAAAGCTTTGCTAGTTTACTTAACTCTGTTGCATCCACACCACGTTGCGCATTTTCAATATTAGAAAGAGCTGTCCTTGGAATACCCAAATATTTTGAAACTTCTTCTTGTGAAAAACCCAAATACTCCCTAGCGTCACGCAGTCTTTCTGCAAGTATTTTTCGGCTAGCTATTTGCTCATCTTTGTCACTATTGGCAGGCATGGATTGACTCCTTTTCACTTAGATTTTTGAAGCTTGTACCACTTAGCTTCAATTTTACTTGCCATATCTTCAACACCTTCTGCCACAGACGCATAACCACCCCGGCGAATAATATTCTCTGGTGGCAATTTGCATTCCAATAACTCTTCAATTTTCAAAACTACTGAAACCAAATCAAGCGAATCAATACTTGGCTCCCAAACACCACGATCATCCTGTAAAATTACATTCTCATCTTCCAAATCAAGCATTTCAGTTCTAATCAGAACAATCACGTCTTCCCTTGGAAATGATAAACGCTGGCCAGGTAATACAATTTTTGTAGAGTTATTTTGAATCATATTATGTCCGAATATCAGACATTATACGCTTGATCTGTCCTGAATCAAGACAAAAATTGGCTCGAATCTAGTAATCCCACACTGCATTTCACCAAAAAACATGCTTACCAACTGAAAATAATACAGTTACAAGAATTGCATAATATCTGGCACGCCGAAAATTAGCACATTCCAACTTGTGAATCACTTGATTTGCATAATAGATCACGCTAGGTTCTTCAAAACTAATTCATTTCATACAACCCAACTTCTTTGCCCAGCCATTCAATGGCAGAATCTAGACGCTCTTGCGAAGGTGCAATGTAGTGGCGTTGTGCAACAGTTTGGGGAGCATGACACATCCACAGGTCAGCTAAGCCCTCATCAAATTGGTTGCCGATTAAAGTAGCTCCAGTTGCCCGAAACATGGTGAATGCCGGCGCAACACCGGCTTTGTCAGCAGCACGCTGGAATGCGCATTTAACTGTGTCAGATCGTTTCAGAATGCCATTATCCCCCATATGCTGTTCAACCAACGGTCCATTGTTTTGTGTCAATAAAACAGTTTCAGAATTCGTAGACCTGAATTCTTTCAGCAATTTGAATGTTGAAGGCCAGAGCGAATAGCAAATTTCCTGTATGCGTGCTGTTGAATTACGCCTTAATTTACTCCTTCGTCGAGTGATTGTTCCTTTCTGCCAATCAACCTCCTCCTGCTTTAGATCAGACAGATCACGTGCTGTGAATCCGCAATTCAACCCAAGCAAGATGTATAACCTTGTCTTGCGGGTCGCAACATCCCAAACACGTTGAATTTCTTCGACTGTAAAAGTCTCAATGGGTGTTGACTGATCATAGAACCTAAAACCACTATCGTTTAGGTTCCGGGGCAAATCAATGATCTCATCTTGCCACAATCGTTTTACAAAGTAACGAAATGCACTGAAAATTGATTTTGCAGTTGAAGTTGCCAACCTTTTCTCACTCACAAGCTCACAGAGATAGTGGTAAAAATCCCTGATAAACACTGACGAAATATCTGTTGGATACAGGTTGCCTGCCAACTCACCATCTGGCATTACCCAGTCTGAAAGGTATCCCAAGTAACGTCGAAGATTATCCACACGATTCAGGCTTAAATTGCCAAGTTTCGCTTTTAATAAGACAGACTTGATAAAACCGTCGATGTGGTCGGATATCGTCACACTGATACGGGGTTTCTCAGACCGTTGCGGCACTTGCGAGTTAGTCTGATACACGTCGACATCTACTATGCCACTTCTATTGCCTGATTCTGGAACAACCTGAATATAGCCATATTCGGACTCACCGAGTGCGGGATAACGCTTTCTTGATGACGATAGACTGGAGAAAAAATCAATTTGAGCATCAATTTCTTCATCGCTCAATGCTTCAAGCTCTGCACGCTTGGTATCCGGATAGTCCCACATAAACATAATGCGATTAACTTTTTCATCTCGCAGTTTCTGCGGGGCTTGAAACTGCTCCAAAACCTGCTTCCATTCAGCAAGCGCTTCATCATGGGCTAAACGGTCATACCTGCGGACACCTGACTGTCCAAGGTAATAAGTCTTACCACCTTTGTATTTTTTCCACTGCTTACGTGCATCATGCCAACTTAATTTCTGCCATGATGGTTTTGTGCGAGTTCTTGTTGCCATCTTCAATCCTTCCCAATTGGGTACACAGGAGTGTGGTCGCCTGCGTACCCAATCATTGTACCTAATATTGATCAATTTAAAATATAATTAGGTACAAAATATGCGTTTTTAGATCAAAAACACATATTTCAACCCTTGGTAAGGGTGAGGTCGTGGGTTCAAGTCCCATGGATGGCTTTTTTTAAGGCTCGTAAGGATCAAAAACTTACGAGCTTTTTTCATTGCCTAATATGGGAACAATCCGCTGCGCTGCTACATCAGGTACAGTCAGATTTGCGGAGATGAATCAAAACACAATCTGCCAAAACATTCTGGCTTATGAAAACCCAACACTTCGCCCACGGGTTGCCAACTTAGCCAATGTGGGTGACTGGAATGATCTGCACACTTGTAGAAATTCCCTTGCCATTGTGTTTTCGAACTGACCTGTATTGGGCCAACATACTGCTCAAAAATGGACAATGGAATACAACAAGTGATGCCCCAGTGCAATGGCTCAGTGATTTCTGGATCAATACGCCCATGGCCATCGGCCTGAATCTGGATCAGGTCCAATTCAACATCCCTAAGCATCGTGCGGTCCTTGAATCCCGTAGGGACTTTTGTGTGATCCGCAATGTAAGATGTATGAATCACGCCAGCGATATTGATCTCAAAATTAAAATAGCCTTTATCAGGTAGCGGTTTGAGAAACGCTTCGACACAACTGTCCTGACAGACAGGACCTTGCCTTTGCAAATGTCGGCAACAGACATAGCGATCCTCGACTTCAAACCGCATATGCAATGCATACTGGTCCGCGGCAAGCTTCACGATTGTCTTGGGGTGGTGCTCAGAACTACGTGGATGCACATTGTTGATGGTCATGGCCGGAATATGTTGCCACACTGGCATCGGCAAACACTGATCATTGTTTTGATTGTCGATCAAAGGGATCAAATGGGAAGTGTTTGAATTCTGAAGCTGCTCTTGCATGAGATCTCTGATAACTGTTAATGAGCAATGTCACTGGGACATGGATCATAGGGTGGATGCTTAACCGCAGGCACGCGCATGCCAGCTGTGGTATTGAGTTCGGGTTGTCCATCACATTCAAACGTCAGCACCGGATACAGTGTATCAGGATTGTCTTTGGGCAAGCCAGTCACACGAACCACATCGCCCTTCTGAGTAAATGATACAACTTCAGAATGCATACCATCAAGCGTGACAGACTTGATTTTGTTGACAATTCCACCGTAAGTTAATTGTCCTTCGGTTTGCCAACGTGTGATGATTTGATGGAGTTGATTGCCTTTGGCAGTAAACGGCCCATGGTAGGACCAGTCGCCACGATGTCCGGTGCGATCCATAAGATTAAATGTAAATGGCTCGGTCTGATAGATGCAGTCGCCATGGCGCGTCAACCAATCGCCGACTTCTTTGAGCATTTCCATGGAAGGTTGCGGGATTGAACCATCGGGTTTGGGGCCGATATTTAACAGCAGGTTCCCACATCCTTGCGCAGCGGTTGCCAGCATCTGAATCACCTGTTTGGGCGACTTCCAATTCTGGTCAGCAACAGAGTAACCCCAACTGTCATTGTGCGTGATGCAGGCTTCCCAAGGTCGCCACGGCGAAGGCGCGGACATGTGGCCTTCGGGCGTACCGAAGTCGCCGGCCAAACCATTGCGACCGTTAAACAGAATATGGGGTTGATGCTTTCGCACCATCTCGTTCATACGTTGGGCCTGCCAACCATCAGCATTAAACGGCCACCAGCCGTCATACCACAATACATCAATGGGGTTGAATTTCGTCACCAACTCTTCGATGCGGTCAAAGGTATACTGAATGTAAAGGTCGTAATCTGCCTTGTTTTCCAGGGTATCGGCACCATCAGGCTTGCACGACCAGTTATTTAAACTGTGATACAAACCAATTTTCAAATCATATTTTCTTGCAGCTTCCACGAACTCGCTAACCAGGCATCTTTTGGCTGCTGACTTCATACTGTTGAACGGCACGACATCCGAGTCATACAACGCAAAGCCTTCATGATGCATGGTGGTCAACACGACATAACGCATCCCTGACTGCTTGGCTATTTTGCAAATCGCATCAGCATCAAAAGCTTCGGCGGTAAATCGATCCATGAGCTTCATGTAATCGGCAGTGGCAATGCGTTCACGATTCATCACCCATTCACCACGCTCAAGCAATGAGAACAGACCATAGTGAATGAACATGCCAAAGCGGGCATCAAGGAACCATTTCATATCAGTTTGTGATGGGTTGATCATAGTTAATTTCTATATTGCTATTATCCCACCATCAGGTGGGCCAGGCGGGTCCATGTGCCTTTGGATTGATCGTCTTTGGACTCGGCGATACGCAGGTAGATCGTGTGTTTGCCGTCAGTGAGTTCATCATCCAGTACACGGTATTGCGGGCGCGTGCAGGTGGGAGCGTATTTGTCAAAGGGTTCGAGTAATTGTTCGGGGCCGTCGTCGATGCGGTAGTACAGATTGCCGGTATCAGGGCCGAGTTGAAAATACAAGCCGACAAGTTTGCCGGTGAAGTTCAAAGTAATTTGCGTACCTGGTTTTTCCGCCATAAGCAGACCGTTGAAACATTCCCAACCGCCCTTGTTCTCCAGATCAATCCATGTCCAGCCTTCGACATCGTGCGGCAAATCCTGCATGGTGGAAGTGACATAACGATCACTGACCATGGGGCATGGCAACGCATGACCAACCACCGGTTGCTGATTGAACATTGGCTTAAGCGATGCCGAAAGTATCTGCGTATAAGTCGCATGTCCTGCATCCAAGGGGTGAACATTATCACTCATCTGTTCTTCCCAAGTCGACTTGCCGGAACAAACTTTTTGAGCAATACCGCGAGCCATACGCACGGATGACAAGTTGTAGTACTCGGCTAAGCGTTCCTGTGTTGCAGCGCGCGGCGAGAGTTGGCCAGCATGCCAGAGTTCCAGATGATCTTTGGCAATTGTGTAAACGATGCAGATGTCGGGGAGCTTCGTTGCACTGAGTAACTGCCGCAGAATCCCCTCAAATGTCTCCATGGATTTATCGTCGGCCATGCCTGCATCGTTGACTGCAAATTCAACGAACACCAAGTCGGGTTGATGCACCAACACATCTGAAGCACAACGGAAGACCCCCAGATTACTGCCAGTCCCACCGATGCCTGCATTGACACTGGTGATCTTGGACTTTGGATATTGCTCATTGAGCCACTGCGTTGTGAGCGCTCGGTAACTACACTGATCAATATCTGAGGCTTGCCCACCCCATGTGATCGAGCCGCCGAAGAACACCATCGTTACGTCCTCGCCGGAAGAAAGTTTCTGGCCGACTGCACCAAGACCACGACGAACATTGCAATAGGTTTGATCAAAACTCATCATCATTCCATAAACCTTATTTTTCCACGGGCACAACAATACCACGCATGATAATGTTTTGTGCAAAAACAAACACAAAAAACGTGGGGATGGCTGCAATCATCAGCGAGGCAAACACGACGCCCTGCGTACTCTGTGATTGGAGTTGGTACAACCAAACCATCAGTGTCCACATCTTACTGTCTTGACAGGTCAAAAGCGCAAACATGAAATTGGCATAGGCATGATTAAATGCAGAAAGTGCAATCACCGCCAAAATAGGCTTGGAGAGATTCATGGTAATTTTCCAGAACATCACCCATTCACCCGCACCATCCAATGCGGCAGACTCATACAACTCCTTGGGCAATGAATCAAAAAAACCTTTAAGCAGGAAAATACTGTATCCATTGGCAAGTGTTGGCAGAATCAATGCTGCAAACGTGTTGAGCAGACCAAGTTCTCGCAACATCAGGAAATTGGGAATCTGCGTCACCATCGGCGGGAAAGCCATCGTCAACATCAAAAACAAAAGTATCTTGTACGTTGAAGGCATCTTATACCGACTCATCGCATAAGCTGCCATTGGATTGACGATTAGTGCAGATAATATGGCCAACACACAATAGATTACCGTGTTAAGCACACCCCGACCATGCAGCACAATGTAGTTAAACACCGTGATGTAATTGCGTGCCAGGAATTCTCTGCGGAGCTTACCGGTGATCTGACTGAACATACGGTCATGCCATTGCTTCTGCGGTGGTTGGATCTCAGCAATCGTTGCATAGCTGGTTCCCAGTGTTTGATTGATCCTATCCAACGAGCCATACTGCTTTAGCAGGTAGTCTGCAAAACGAAAGTCTGTGCAGTCGTACATCAGCGCTTCATCGGGAATGATGTACTTCTGACCGGTTTTCGGATCAATCCAACCTTCCACCATGCCCTGCCAATCAACCAACTTTTGTGGTGTTGTGTATGGTTGCCCACTCATGGGAACCTGGGCATAATCGGCATAGGATGTAGCATAGGCTTTATTCAAGTCATCAATGGTGGCATACTTGGCTTTGAGAAAACGAATGTATATCGGTCGGGCGGATTCATCAGCGGTGAGCCATATCAGGTTAACAGTCCGGCGTGTGAAATTCAGCCAATCCTGTTTTTCCAAAGCTGATCCATCGACCGGATACATACGCGGCAGGTGAACCTGATCATAGCTTTCATACGTTGTCCCATGAGCCTTGTTATACTCAGTAATATTCCGTGTGTATTGCGTCTTGAGAAACAACGCACGATACATCCCAGGGACACTGGGATAAAAACGATAAACATCGGGAGCTGTCTTAAAGAACTCCGCAACACGAGTCTGAAACGCTGAAAGACTGGGGATCTCACGACGCTGAATATATGGAACCTGACGAATGACAAACGTGTTCCAGTCTGTAAACTGAGTATCCAAACCCTCATTGAGTTGCTCAATATCACCGTCATATTTTTGACTCAACTGCCCCATGAATTCACGCAACAGAAGGGGTTGAACCGTTCTGGAAACCGACATTTCAACCATACCTACCACACTGGCATACTCAGACAAGTTGGCTTGATCGAGAAATGCTTCCCAGTGATCTACGAGTTTTTCATTGATCGCTTCAGGACGCTGGGCCGCTTCAAAGCTGGTGTCATCGAGGTTGTAGGTCAGTTTGTACAAGTCCATCTTCTCATTGAAAAGACTTTCCATATACTTGCGATACAGTATTTCATCACTCGTTAAAAAGCCGGGTATCAATCGCAATTCATTGATATCAACGGAGCTTTTGGTACTACCAGCGATCATGAGCATAAACGGGTAAATCATCGTGATCGACCCTATGATCAAGAGCAGATAAATACCGCCAACAAGCAGGCGAACACTCAGACTCTTGCGGCCAATGGAGGAAATCAAGGGCATCGTGTATGGTTCCGTTTAAGTAATTAAAGTGTCGAGGATTGATGGCATCATTTTTTGCCGGTGGTCTTGAATTCCAGGCGGCTTAGAATACGCAACTGATAAATCGTAAAACCGATCATCATGAAACCCAGCAGCCATGCCATTGCGGTGGCCGGTCCCATACTCAAATAGGTAAACGCTTCATAGAAAATTCGCAGCCCAGCCACTTCGGTATCCGCACCACCAGCTGTCATGGCCAAGATATTGGCGGACGACATCCATGCTCCGATGAACACACCGATAAAGTTAATAAGGATCAGTGGCTTTAAGATCGGGAAGACCACGAACAGAATCTTGTCGATGAAGCCTGCGCCATCCAGATCTGCTGCTTCATAAAAGTCATCGGGAATACCTTTGAGTGCGGCAAGGTAAATCAGGCAACCCGGCCCCATCCCCGCCCAGACCATGGGAATCACGCAGGCGACCATGGCCGTATTACTGTTGCTCAGCCATTGGTAAGGTTCGGGCAACGTATTAAACAGCCGTGGCACAAACATGATGATCCAACGCCCCACAGGTTCACCCGATGGGAACAGAATTGGCGACGCTAATGAAACACTTGCATAACACAGCACAAATCCTGCGACGATAAATACCACACCCGGCTTAGTGGCTTCATGAAACAACAAACGACGACCGAATTGAACACAGCTAACAAGCAACACCAATCCAAACGCAACATACGCCACAGCGGGAATCATCATCAGCACACGATTAAGTGCCCCAGCTTCTGAAGGTGCGTAAAACATCTTCCAGAGAAGCATGGTTACCAAGCCTGTAATTACTGCTGGTAAGTAAAAAATCGTGCGAAAAAGAATCTTGCCTCTGGGAACTTCCTGAAGCAGAATAGCAAGGATCACCGGTGGCAAGAATGTCATGGAAATCACAAGAAAGCAGTAACGCATGGAGTTATAGACTGCCTGCCACCACTCAATATCAAAGAGCACATTGCCAAAATTCTCCAGCCCGGTGAACTTGGAATTACCCATGATGTTGTAGTTCATGAATGCCATCATCGAACCACGCATCAACGGAATATAATGCCAGACGAAAATCGTCAGCACCGCGGGGATCAATAACAGATAGGCATTCCAATATTTCCTAAACCCCCAGCTAACCTGGCTGCCGTCAGCCGAGGAGCTGGGAGGGGTGAAGGCTCGAATGACTTTTCGGAAAACAAATCCAAAGGCGATCACAATCAACACCAGCACAACAGCAGCTGTCGTACGTCGTGTTTTGATCTGCTGTGGCGTGAGGATACCAATCATTTTTTCATTGGCTTTGGCGACCGCAGTATCAAGTATCTGCTGTAACTGGGACATGCGAACATCATGATCTTCTGAAAGCTCGCCGTTCATATACATCTGCTCGGCCTGCTGAATCGGCACGGTCATCATGTCATAGGCCACATTACTGTTGCGGCCGTAGGGTTCGGGCTTACCGGTGTTGACGGCGATTTCAAATGCCTTTGCCCAACCTGGAGGCGTCAATTGCATCACGTCTTCATAGCCATATTTTTCAAGGTATTTGGGATTCACAAAACGTCCCAGACCCCCTTCGACCATGACCTGTGTTTTGATTTGCATGGCTTCATCGGAGTCGTAGTACCAGATATATTCAAAAGCCGCATCGCGGATAACGGGATTATCAACACCTGCAAAGATGCCGAACATGCGGCTGTTGAGTTCGCCACCGCGTATGCGATTGCCGTTGACATCCGGCGGGCCAAGCGGAACAGGAACCATGCCGGTGACATCGGGATTGATTGTGGAAAATAATTTCTCATCGATGTATGCAAACTGCATTCCGATCTTGCCCTGATCCCACTTGGCGTAAGAACCTGCCACATCCTTGGAACTGTAGCCACGGCGGATCATGCCGTTTTCATCCGTCCATTTTTCAGCACCAAGCTTGGTGTAAAAGTCCAGCGCTTTGACCGCAGCTTCACTGTTAAACGCACAACGCCACTGATCCGTAGCGTCGTCGTAAACCATCACCTCGCCACCAGCAGACCACAGGAACGTGATCCAAAACCAGGACTCGGTTTTGCCTCGGCCTAATTGCATCCCATAAAGATCTTTTGCCGGATCAGTGAGTTTTTTAGCAGCATCAAAAAGTTGTTCCCATGTCCAGTTCAAATCAGGATAGGGAATATCATTTTCATCAAAACGATCCTTGCGAAACAACAGAACCTTACCCAATGCACCACCATAGGGCAGCGACCAGACATGTTTTTCACCCGCAATTCCTTTACGTTTGATCACCGGCCAGATGCGCTCATGGACGCGTTGATTCAATTCATCCTGTGGCACATGCTCAAGCCATTGATCCAACGGGTAAAGAAAACCATTACGGATATAGGTGTCGCTCTTGCGAAAGTTCACATAGAGAATGTCCGGCGCCATATCACCCGCAATTGCCAGCAAATCCGTCTCCACATTTTGTACCTGAAGACCGGCAAAGCGTTCGAGTTCAACCCGCACATTGTCCCAGTTGTAATCACCGTAAATTTCTGGATGCGCTTTGTAATGAGCTGCATATTTACGGGCAAATATCTCACTAAACCGCCGTTTGAATTGCTGAACCGCAGCAACATCCGCTCGACCGGCAGTATCCATTCTGGATGGATCAGGCAGGTTGGCCACCTTGATATGAATCACCGTCACGCCGTCCTTGGATTCGACCCAACCTGCGTGAAGATGCGTGCAAAACATACCAAGCAGGATCAAACTGATCGCACCAAGTCGATATGACAAAACACAAGCCAATAGATGTCGCAGCAATGGGTTCATCAAAAGTCATCCTCTGCGGTGAGTAAAAAGTCTCAGTAGCCAATCAATAAAATCGCTTAGTGCATCTGTACGCAGACATCACCAATGCCATGCCGGTAATAGCTGAATATCACATCGGGATGATCGGCTAACAATGACATCGGCACCGACGTATCCATCAAACGCTTACTGATCATGAAGGCAGAGAGACGAATACCAAAGGGATTGTCGTGATGCCCCGGATGCCAGATTGAAACGCGATCTGCTTTCCATGTTTCCATCGGGCCAACGGTGCATGCACGTGTGGGGACCTGTGGCACATATCCCCCGCCGGATGTTCGAGCGTTTTGAATCACTGTCATCGGATGCAAGCCCGTGACGCGCGTGCCCAACTGGCGATATTCATCAGGTGTTGGCGGTTGCTCAATGTACTTGCCTTCACGCCTGGGGGGATCGTTAAAAGCCCAATGCTTGACTTCCCCCTGCCCGCCCTGCATCACTTTGCAACGCACTGCATCATAACTGTCGCTATACGCTTTCAAATCTCCAACCGGAAAGTGGAGATTCGAATCGGGCATCATCAACTCGGGTTTGATCCGATCAAAACATAATTCATGATCCGCTTTGGCAAATGACAATGGGAAATCCACAGGAACCGGTTTGTCATTTTCATCCACCCATTCATCCATGCCCCAGAAATGTGCATCACATTTGCCAAGATCCAATCCCATGGCGTTGACCATTTGAGCGACCAACGGCAACTGCTCCGTCGGGCCAATCGGACCACAAATACCACAGGGGTTATCCGGCGTGGACTGCTGCCATGCAGTGATATACTCCAAGGCCTGTGCACAATAAAATGCTTCAAGCGTGTCATAGATCCGAACGGTAAAACCCGGACGTGACAACTGCTCAAGATCCCGGACAGTCAACGATGCAGCATCGGCAAGCAATTGCTCGTCCAGTGTCGTGTAGTCCCACCAATTCGGCGCTACTTTACTGATTGCTCTAGCCATTGATTTGCTCCACTGTTGATAGACTTTGGGGTTCAAGTAAACGACTTAATAAATCGTCCTGCGGGTAGGCATGCCCCGAATGCTGCACAAAAGCTTCGGCAAAGGCACAACCGGCAGACTCGCCACGCATCGCTCCATGACGCTGCATCGCCAGAATGTATTCATCCATCCCGTGATGTTTTTGCAACCACTGTCGCTGTGAAACATGGCAGACAAGCATGTCACTCTTGGCCTGCATCACGTCAGAAATATCAATCAAAACTGTCGGCGTCACCAATTGCCCGGTGTAAGGATCACGCCCTTCCAACGGGTCGGCATAATAGAGATACGGCACCGAAGCATGCTGCGGAACAGGTAACGACGAAGCATTGGGAGCCGCAAAAGCAAAGCTGGCGCCACGAGCCAACAGATGTGTCTGTTCATGATCCAACATGTAGTCATGTCGTGGGTGTGTAATCACCAACGATGGATTGACCTGACGAAACAGATCGATGGCCTTGCGTATATTCTGTACGCTGTAGGTCACTTCAACATCATTTATGCCCAGACAGTGATAAGTCGCACCAATTCTTGCGGCCGCGACTTTGGCTTCTTCATGTCGAATGGCTGCAATCTGCTTGCGATCCAACGTCATCGAACCGCAGTTGCCATTGGCTGCCGTCGCAATATGAATAGACCAACCAAGCTCTAGAAGGCGAAGAAGTGTCCCGGCACAGAGAATCTCCGCATCATCGGGATGCGCCATCATGGCCAGTGCAATATTTTGACTCATCATTTTTATCCCATACCGCTTAACAATTCTTTATATTGTATCGCTTCCGTTACAATAAAGTCAATGGCTCATTGTTTACAAAAGCGAGATAATGTTTCTATGGCAGAATTCGTAAACCCAACCCAACCCATCCCCCCTCGCCTTGCAGAGGAAATGAACCTGATCCGCAAAATGGAACGATGCAGTAGATCAGACCTGCATCGCTTGATGAACTGCCGCAAGAACACCATTGGCCAGGACGTGAACACGTTGATCCAAATGGGACTCATGCGTGAGACGGAATTACAATCCCTCCCACGTGGTAGACCCAGCGTCCATCTTGAAATTGACACAGACACACGCCACGTGCTTGGGGTCGCCATCATGCCGGGAATGGTCAGCTGCGGACGCTATAACCTGCTTGGTCAACCCCTGGAGATGCCAACCAACCTAACCGTGGATGACCCATCTCAGATACTCAAAGCCACCCGCAGGCTCATCAAACAGATGCACGACAACCAAACTATCTTGACTGGTCTTTCCATCCCAGGCATGCTTGATCGCGACCACTGTAAAGTTTTGTCCAGTTCCACTTGGCCAGACGGCAAGTCAGTATCACTCAAGTCACTGAATCAACTTACTGATAGCCGCCTTATTTTCGACAACACCACCAACGCCTTGGGAACCCGATGGCTACTTGAACATGCCAACACACCCCTCCACGACCACCTGCTGATTTTTCTATCCGACGGCATTCTCGGCGCAACGCTCCTGATCAATGGTCATCCGATTGATGGCTGCATCATCTGCTCCAATGAACTGGGGCATACGCGTCTACCTTTGGACACACCACGTTGCTACTGCGGACAGACTGGCTGTCTTGAACGTATATTCAGTACTGCTTACCTCAAACAACTCGGCGAGAACAATAAGCTTTCCAAGGCCATCGCAGACGCCCCTACCAGCCCGAAAATACGACAAATAACTGACTATCTCACAATGGGATTAGCCAATGCAGTAAATTTCTGTCGTCCAAGTCATGTCACGATCATGACCGACCTACCGGATATGGATGACTACATAGATGTTCTGGTCGAACAAATCAGAGATCAATTGTTACGGGAATTTGCAAATCGCATTCAAATGCACAAGTGGACCGAACCCAATGCACAACCGGCCGCAAGCGGTGCAGCATTAGCCTTGGCACAAATTTATTGGTGCCGTCCTGGGTGACAAAGCGAAGTAATAAAGCGAGGCAATAAGAATAATGATGAGTAAAAACCGCTAAATATGGCGAAACGAGATCGGTTGCTTGAGCATTTCACATAACAAGCTATACGATAAGTCAATTACACAAGAACCTAAACAAAAAAAATCAAGCACAGAACGAATAACTACATACACCAAATACTATAAAATACGCCTCGTACTCTTGCAGAACAACTATTCCTTGATCAAACAATACAACTTACCCCAAATCAAAACGGTTAATTCCATAACGAGTATAATCGCACAGGCCTATCAATTGGTACGTTGTCAACTGGCCTCTGACAATTCGCTCTCATGCGTATAATGATACAGCACGGCAAATTTTTCACTCAAATCCAATGGCACAGCTCTAACAAAGTATCTTTTCTCAGCAACAAGTTGATTGCCATACCAACAAGCCCCCTAAGGATCCAACTAAGTAAAGGCCCGCAATTATCCAGTTAACGCAATCGACATGCATCAAAATTCTCACCTGCCATTGAGCAAAACACTACACAACATCTTGCTGCTTAAAAAGCCAATGGAAATTCGCATTTCTAACAGGAAAACATAGACAAGCTATCACATACGCATAATGCTTATTACAAACAAAATTAAAAAAATAAGACTCTTCTAACAAAGACAGACAAGTGCAATAATCTGCACCAGGTACAGGTCACCAATTAATTTCTAAAACATCGACCAGTAATGAACGATGCGTTGGGTCTATATCAATAACAATTGCACCTTGTTCATCACGGGCCCAAGAGATGGATTGCTTGGTATCTAACCGAGTCACCTTAATTGGCTCACGAGGATCATCAATGATCAAAATATCATCCTGATCGTAAGGCATGTAGACATACCATTTATTTTCCTCAACGATTGCGACAGGCATACTTGATTTTTCAGGCCAGGGTCCTCTGACGCTATTATTAAAGGTATATGCATATTGTTTAAACCACCCACCAACTTCCTTAAGTCGGCTGTAACATACTTCGGGCAATCGGCCATGAGAATCTGGCCCGACATTTAATAAAAAATTACCTTCCCAACAAAAAGCTTTGGTCATTTCCGTTAAGGCCCACCCAGCAGGTTTGTATATTTCATGATTCAAATACCCCCATCCGCCATCATTGAAAATATGACAATACTCCCACCAGCCCTGCGGCTTTGTGTTGGGGAACGCGCATTCACAGGTCGCAAAATCCCCGACACCATGACCACGTGGGTTAATTAATATATGTGGTTGCAATTCACGCAACCGTTCGATAGCAATTGCATTTTGAACCGATCCATCAAACCACAGCAAATCAATCTTCCCATAACGGGTGAGTAACTCTTCGACTTGTGCAGCCATATAGGCCCGAAATCCTGCATCACGTTTAGGATTTTCACCAACGGGTTTTTCAGCCAACTCAACGGGTTGATGATCAAGCCCCAAATGGGGTTTTACATCACCATAACGAAAGGACATCCGATCACGATTAAAATACCAATCCGGTGGCGAATAATAAAAGCCAACTTTTAATCCAACCTTGCGGCAAGCATCAACATACTCTCCCACAAAATCCCGACCATGAAGATAATTCTTAGTTGAAAATTCTCCTTGATCGCTAGGCCACATGGCAAAACCATCGTGATGTCTAGTTGTGAAAACCGCATAAGTACAACCCGCATCTTTGGCAGCCGTGAGCCACTTAAGCGGATCACAAGCATCGGGATTAAAATGCTTGGCTTGCTCCCAATATTGATTAGGGGTCATCTTACGAGCCACCGCGGGGAAACCATATTGATTAAACGTCTTGGCACGCGTCCCATGCCCCGTTGCCATCATGCTCCAGGACAAATCGCCGGTTCCTTGAACACAAGAAATTCCCCAATGGATGAACATCCCCAAATTGGGTTTGGCAAACCATTGCGCATCAGGATGCGTTGTCCGCTCAAAAGATTCAACCGGTGTATTGGAGGCAACGCCAATGATACTATGTTGCTCACTGACTTCTTTTTTTTGAAAGTTTTTTATAGTCATCTTTACATCAATTTGCTGTTGTTCAAAATTTATTGAAATATCAAAGTACGATAGTTGTAAGGCTTGTTATAAGGCTCATCACCCTTGGGGGCTAAGGTTAAGCCGGTCTTTCGTCCTTTGCTATCATTATCGTTAATGAGAATTGAAAAGCCCAGAGCTGTTCCAGCTTCAAAGGACACCATGGGCAGACATTTGGCAGGAAATCGCATTTGATAAATCGTCTGATTCCCTTGACGCATGATAGATGTTTGGACATCAGGGTCGATGCCAACGCTTTGGTTACTGGCACCGAGGTATCGGCCTTCAATGCCTTTCTCTACAATGGCCAAGGCTTTATCACCATTTTTACAAACAAGGTATGTCACATCATCACTGTCACACAATGCTTCTAATGTTGGTGCATTTTTCTTTTGGTCAAAATATATTTGCAATGAGTCGTTGTTGTAATCACTTCTGCCTTGGGAAAACTTGGCGACATCGTCATTGACCACAACCACCATACTCAAGCCTTCCTTATCCCATCCCAACGCCAATCGTGCTGACAAATCCTTCGCCCCCGTATGTGGATCAGACGGGGCAAAATCCGGTGAGAGACGATCTTCCCCCAAATCAATCCAACTTGTCCATTGCGAGATACTCCCACCAATCGTGGGATTCTGGGTATGAGATGCGAAGATGGGTGAAATACGTAATTCTTTTCGGGTGAATTTTTCCTGTCCCAATACGGTCACAGTGATTGGATATTCACCCATGGCAACGTATGGCAATTGCCCAGCAAATGATACCACGGTTGATGCATTGGCTGCCATGGTATTAAAGGTCTGATTCTGATGATCAAATATCCAATCACTTGGATAATCACGAAGCATAACTTTACCATCGACCGATTGATTCATTCGGTTGGTCACGACTACCCCCAATTGACCGCCAGGCATCATGGTCAAACGCACACCAAATGGATCCCCCATCCCAGTAATCGTCGCCTCGCCGAGCATTTTTTCAACTTGTAAGACAGTCGTGCCTTGAGGTAAACGAACATAGACTGGAGAGATCTGCATGGGTAAACCATCACGTTTTATTACATCAGGTGAAATCAAATTCCCCATCATGTCATAGGCATCAAACTGCTGTGTCCCAATTTTCATATGACCATTAAACTCAGAAAGCAATGTATACATCGCCAAGAGCGGCCCACCTTGCGCATCGGGAAATATGAATGCACGACAATCGCCCCCCATGTCTATAGGACGCCCCTTACCAACATTGTTGAGCATACGCGTTGCAGCATTGTATGCACCGTATGCCAAATACATATAGGTTCGATCCTGCCCTCCATATTTTAAAAGGTTGGCACCGGGTGTAAAAATCGCCCAAGGAACCTGCGCTGCAGCATGATGAATATAGTTTTGCATGATCCTGCCTGTTGCCAACATTTCTTCGTCAGCACCCACTGTATACCGGCGTCCCACTTCAGCATTGTGATTATGGAACATATACAAGTTGGCTGAAAAGTATTGTTCACCATTAATCGTTTGACCTGTAAATCCAAACGATTTGAGCATGGCTTTCATCTTCAACAAGTCAGTATAAACATCAGGCATATCGGCTGCCTCTCGGTAAGCATGCCAGGTAAAGACATCCATATACCTAGCTGCCCCCAACTTCAAGCATGCGCGAACATAGTCATAGTCTGCTGTTGCAAGAGAAAATCCAACAACTTGCAATTGCGGGTCGATTGACTTAATCGTTTCATAGGCAGTCCGCAGAACCTGAACATACTTTTGGGGCTTCATTGAACGCTCGCCTTTTTGCGGGCCATCACTAAACCGCCAAATGTTCGCCTCATTGAGTATTTCCCAATAGCGAATTTGTTTTTTCAATGGAGGCACAACCTTTTGAAGATACAAAGACCATTCTTCAAGCGCCTCTGAAGTAACCTGATCGTTGGTTTCAAATTTTTTACGCAATGCATGTGGAAATTCAACATTGGCAATAATGGTTTTAAAACCATTGTCGTATTGGAAGTCCAATTGGGACTTGAGTACCTCCCGATAATTGGCATCTAACAGCAAATCATTGCTCAGAAAAAAGCGATTCATCCCGGGGCCCATTCTTGCGAACATCGGCACAGTATGCTTGTCCATCCACATCGGCATCATCGCTTCGTGACATATCCCAAACAATGGGAATCCCGTAGGAAGCATCGCAGGCGATGGTGCATCCAAAATGGCATAGCGCGACTCGGACTCTGCCAAGAGTTTTCCACTTGCATCTTGCGCCCGAAGGATCACACGAAACACGCCCAAGCGATCCGAAGGCAATTGAATCAACTGAATTGGCTTATCATGATTGGCTTTCAAATCAAGGGATTGCGTTTGGATCAACTTGCCCCAAGCATCTTTCACCTGCAATTGCACCTGACTCGGCATCGCAGCATTGTTGTTTACAAGTAACCGAGCATACATACCATCAACAGAACTATTCTTGTCGTAGACTTGTTTTTCACCCTGAAGATCCAACATGATTGAAGGGGATTGATAAGCAGTCAAAGCACCTTCTTCAACCTGCACGCAGTCTATTAAAATTTCAGTAGAACCTGGATCAATTCGCACATAAGCTTTTTTCTGTACCGTAGGCTTATCCCAAGTAATGGTCATCGAAAATCTTTGCCAACGATCCGTAGGGATATTATTAATACCTTTCTGATATATCTGCCAACCCGGATCAATGAAAAACAAGACAGCTGAGGCCCCCGGTTTTTTTGCTTTAAAATAACCTGAAACAGTATATGTCTTACCTTGTGAAACGGGCACGCATTCGCTGACCAAACAATTTCTCGGCGTTAATAACAAGGCGCGACTGCCGTCCACCCCAACCTTGGGAAGAATTTTACATTCGTCAGTTTTAATTTGCGAAACAGCCAACTGGGGAGATTGTCCAGGCATGAAATAATCAAAAGTCCAACCTTTAAATCCCATCTCCATCCCTGGATTGGACAACAAATTTCTCCCCCCCTCGCGCGACTGTGCTTTAGGCATTTGGATAACGGCTTGTTTACTGACCCATTTCAGTGATGTGCCTGCAATATGTGCGGCTCCATTGCCTTTAATATCAATACGTGGTGAAAAATATATTGCAGAGGGATTCTCTGGAACGGGTACTTCAAAGGTATGTTTCACCCAGTTGGAAGTCAGTGGAAATGTTTTGGCCTTCAGCCATTTGTAATCACTGCTAATCAAGTAAAAAATCATTGACATTTGTGCATCATCACTACGTCCCCAAACGCTAAAAGTCAGATGCCCAGGTTCTGGCATGGGCAATTTACTACTTTGTATAGTGCGTCCTTGCTCCTTGTTTTCACTGATAATTCTCAGAGTCTGTGTACCTGCTTGAAAACTTTTGTCAGCAACCAAAGCATAATCATCAGATCGACCGTGATAGGCCCATGTCCATTGCGATGCCAACTCGCCAACTTGTCCCCATGCTAAATCTGCATTTCCTAGTAGCTCTTGATCATTGGGCATTTCATAGGTTTGTACTTTCACATTTCTGAGCTGAACTTTGCCTGACTGTTCCATTCGAAGTTGCCCAGCTTCACCTCCTAATCGCAGTGTACAACTTTCAGCAGCCTGACTCGTTTGAAAGTACAAACGTAGTGGTGACCATTTCGTTGCCGCTGCGAAAGGCTGCCATGGAAGTATTTTCACACCGGCAATATCCAAGATGAATACCCCCATCGGATTCATCCCTGTGGTTTTATATTCTGCAGTAAGTACATACCAACCTGCTTCATCACAAACAGGCAGTGTTGCAGCAGCACCGAGTTTCTGGCCGGGGTTGATATTCGCTGCCAAGCTTTTACCATCATCAGTACAAGTAAAGTTCTGACATTGGCTGGGCTGAAAAGTCACTACCGACGATTCATTTGCTGCTGCTAAGCGGCCATTCATTAAACTACAGACAATCAATAACTGAACTACATTTAGAATCGTGCTGCGTTGTATCACTGAACTTCCTTTGTCGCTTTATGCGGATCAAAATAATTTTGAATGTGACAACCTGCTCATGATTCCAATTGGATTCGTGGCATTGCCATTTTATTTTGGTGTAAATGATTTAAATTAATGAAGTATGATGGAGCTAATTAATCATTAGCATTCACAGTCCAGATACCACCGGGATTGAGATAGGCTCCCCATAAAGATGGACTGGATATGGAATTTTCAGGCTCCATCAAATCCAAGTGATTGTCAACAAACAAATATGGCACAACATCACCGTGAAGCCTAATATCTTGGGATGCTGGATTGCGAATCGTCACTGACCACGGCGAACCCGCAAAGTTTGACGCATTGGGAGCTTCCGTCATAACCAATGTTGAAGAAGGCTTAAGGATTGTCGCACTGGTCCAACGAGTATTGGGTGGAATTGTACCAGACGTTGTTACAGGATGTGAGATACCAAACCCCAAAGATCCACCTTTGGCACTATCGGTCGGGTTAATCATGGCATATGATCGACCTGGCGAAACTTTATCTTCTGCACACTGAAATATTTTCGCATGTTTCGACAGATCAGGCACTTTATAATAGTCAATATCAGGCTGAGATAACCTTCCCCCTAAGTACCCACTAAGTAAATCATCCCAAGCAATATACGGTGTTGTAGGTGGTGACATGCTAGGGCCGTTGTACACACCATAAGGATAAACATCCTTACTATCTACACTGTATCCATTAACCGCAATACCAATCTGCCGAACCCCCGCAGCACATCGCATTCGCGCAGCTGATTCTTTGGCTTTGCCAAGGGCTGGTAACAAGATTGCGATCAGCAAAGAAATGATTGAGATCACGACCAATAACTCAATCAACGTAAAACCGACAACACCAGATATGGGCCGACGATAAGATGATTGCTTTAACATAACTGACTCCTCTATGATCCTAAATCGGAATTTTTTTTAATACTGTTAATCAATCCTGTTGTTTTGCGATCAATTCATAACACTATGAACGCGAACGATAACTATCAGGGTCAATTTTGACGCCTATGGCCTAAAATAAAGAACGTGTGATGTTTATTTGTTCGGCATACCTTCAGCCGAGCCAATCGTTGTACCTTGATGCCAGTGTGGTGTAATCAATCTTGACACACATTGAAATTCTGGATGTTTCAAAATACGAATCATCATTTCCGCCGCCTGAATACCCATATCAAATCGGTCAAATAATGTGCGTGAAAGCCCTGGCCAATCCAAACAGGTGCTGTAACTTGAATCGCAACAGGACAAACCAAAATCATGTCCCGCGCGGATCCCTAGTTCCATCGCTGCGTTGGTCCATTGCGAAGCACAACTGATGTTATAAGCAAGAACCCCAACTTTGGGTTGCGATAAAGTTTGCTTGACCTTGCTCAACATATCAGGCCATGTCTGCGGCTCATCCACCCCATGCCTCGCATCACAATGAGCCAGTTCAACGCCAGCTTCGCGGGTAACGGACTCGACCCCTTCATAACGCTTAGCCAAGCTGTAATGAACGTTACCCAGATGATTAACTTGATTGGGCACCCCCGTCCAAACCAACTTCTGATATCCGGCTTGAATCAAAGCCTTGGCAGCCATTTGACCTGCAGTATATTCGTCACGCTGGATGCAGTATTGAGATTCCCAGATATTGCTGTCGACAAAAAGACAGGTTGGCACGAGTTCTCGAATCCGAGTCAATATTTCATCCGACATTGCACCGCAAACCACCATGCCATCAAGTGTATTTTCGTGAAAAACACGTGAATCCTGATGTAATGTACTGACAACATCTCCGATTCGTACCAACACCACCATATATCCATCAGCCGCCAAACGATTATTCATCCCCACGAGCATTTCCATCACAGAGGGGTTATCAAACGGACGGCTCGATGAATTACACAGAAGCAAACCGATTTGATGGGTCTGACTATTACGCATCGACCGAGCTGCGGCATTGGCGCGATAGCCGTACTTTTCAGCAGCTTCCAAAATGCGCGCCCGCGTCTTTTGATTTAAACCCTTTGACTGAGGTTTAAATGCCAATGAAACAGAAACTTGGCTAACGCCTACCTTTTCGGCGAGTTGTGCTTGCGTAATCGACATCATCGCTCCTGTACTATTTATTACTTTTACGTAAAAGCTTATTCGCGAGATTAAAAAAGTCAATCGGCCTGAACAATAATTCTATGAAAAACCATATTTATGTTCTAATACTGACCAGGAAGGTTTCATTACATCAATTCTATTCAATCAGACACCCCCGCTAGTAATTGTCTTATCCCGACCATCAACCCGTATTAACTTTTACGTATTATTTAATCTGGAAACCTCGACCTTACTCAGGTAAACATGCATAACAATCAATTTTACAATTACTTACATCTTTCTATCAAGTTTCTGTAAAGCGTTAGTTAATGGCTGGGCAGTACTAAATCAACTGACGGTAGACCTGCAATGAGAAATGTCGCCCCTGAATACCCCATACTCCTCAAAATTCACAGTAAATTGTGGTAGCGATTGCTAGTTGATTTTGCAATCTTCAATAGCAGATTGGCATCAAAAGCTTACAAAATAGAGGTACCAATAAAGCACCATGAGCAAGCCCAATACAAATCACTGCTCTTTGAAACCCACTTTGATCAGTTGCTCAATTCGTAGAATCCATCAATCAAACTGGCCATACAGTTTGCTTGGCATCACTTTGAAAAGCGTTTCGGCAAGTTGGACTACCGGAACTATGGCCTGCTGTCACTGCCCACACGATTGCTGCTCTGGCCACACTCTACAGAGCAGGCATAAAAGGAACCGGACGAGTCGGTTGTCGTACGCTGGATGGAGATCCCTACTGGCATTATTTTTGTGGTTACACGTACAAGCAACACCACCTGCCGATCCACTTATCGAGTCTGACACATTGGCGGCAACATATCGGTGAACACAAACTCGCAGACCAATTGCAATACACTTTCGACTTTGCAATTAAAAACAAGCATTTCGAACAAAACGCATTGATAAAAATGAATGTCGACAGGTATGTCTGTCAGCAAATGATTGGATGATGGTTAAATTGAGACTTATCAGAGACAACTAGCTAGCTGAGGCATTCCCTGCAAACCACAAACTGGAATCAAGCTCCTGCCTTCCATGCAATATACTGCTAGACTAATCACAACCATGACCGGCATCAGGTTAATCAACAGCATCAAGTGAGTTATGGAGAGCTTTTTAGTGAATAAACTACCCAAACTTCTCAGAACATTCCGGGATTCTGTTGAACTTCAAGTTATATTCCATAATTTTAGCTGGCTACTTCTTGGCCGATTCGCAATGCAAGCCATCGCCGGATTGATGAGCATTTGGATTGCACGCCACCTTGGCCCAAATGATTTTGGCTTGCTGATGTATGTTTTTGCTGTGGTGATGTTTGCCGAACCCTTTATTAGCATTGGGACAGGTAACCTGATAGTGCGTGATCTTGTTGCGCAGCCGGATGAGCAAAAGCGAGCTGGTATTCTCGCCAGTGGTTTAGTAATCAATACTGCTGGAGCTGGTCTGCTATTTACAGCTCTCCAAATCATGGCGTGGTTCCGTCAGTGGGAAGATACCCGTACTGGGCCTTTACTCGCTGCGATGTCATTTATGCTTTTACCCAAATGTCTTCAAATTTTTGATTTTTGGTTTGAATCTCGCATCGAATCACGCTACACCATCATTTCACAATTATCAGCAACAGTTCTGGGCTCGGCGTTGCGTTGTATTTTGATTCTGACTTCTATGCCTTTGATATATTATGCTTACACATTTAATATTCAAGCAATATTGGTTGCAATCTTGTTACTCGCTTATTTCATACATCCAAGACATTCATTGGGTCGTTGGCATATCCAATGGTCTTATACCTACAAAATTCTTTGGGAAGGTTTCCCTCTGATCATATCCACGGCTGGTGTCATGATCATGCTACGCATTGACCAGTTGATGCTTAAGGAATTTACCAACGCATACATAGTCGGCCAATACAGTGTAGCCATGCTTTTGGTTAGTTGTGTTCAAATGATTGCCTTATCGATCTGTTCTTCAATCTTTCCAAAAATGATCCAACAGCACCAGACCAACCCACAAGCCTTTAACATATGGATCAATTCACTATATCGATACGCCACTTGGGGGATGGTAGCAGTCAGTATATTCACTAGTCTTTTTGCACCCTGGGGAATACGTTTGCTTTTTGGCGATGAATACCAAGAGGCGGGGCGTATTCTTCAAGTACTAATCTGGAGCAGTGCGCCTTGGACTTTATCTGCATTGCAGACACGCTGGTTGTATGTTAAAAATGCCAGTTTTCCGATTGGTATGATCGCAATTTCATCAGCCGGTATTGACGTTCTGTTAAACGCATTACTTATTCATCAATATCAAGGTATCGGTGCTGCTTGGGCAACACTACTGGCACATGGATGCATGGCTCTGATGATGCCGTTTTTCTGGACTATTGCACGTCCCTGCGGCCGGGATGGTTGGAAGACAGTGTTCTGGCCGATGCTATTACTTGCAAAATTGCTGGGGAATTCAGATTGTCGTTCCCACGACTGATTTTAGATTCACGCGTGGAAATACATCCAAAAGTCCACCTTCGGTCATATTATAAATTTCACAGCCCATTGATAAGGCAAGCCTACGGATAGCTTGATACTGTTTCCAGAGTCTTGCGTTACAAGCAAATTCCAACTGCAATTTTGTACATTCAGCAGCTTCATGCCATTCGGTATATCCCTCTCGATTCAAGGCATGTTTGGATTCATCGTAAAAGTGCCGACTTTCACCAGCGTGTAATATCCAATCATGATCGCAACCAATCAAATAAATTTTCTTCAATCCCACCCATAATGCCAAGTACAAGGCCATAATTGTGACTGACTGCGGTCCTGCTAGTCTTCGGGTTAAATTTAAATGAGTTGGAGTCAACGGTGCAATAGGGCCTCCCATGGCCAGAAAGTACTTTTCATCCTTGTCAAACCGTTTGTGTTTCAGATTTCTCTGATAATCTGAAAGACTGAAAACCAAGCGGCTATTAGTATTGTGGCTGGCCAGGTCATCCATCCAAACCTGCCAAGCTTTCTCTGTAATAGGAACGTGGTATGGCGCGACACAATGATATGCAGGCTTGATAATTTCAAATAACGGATGAACAAAAAAATTGGATACACTGATGCAGAATTTACCGGTCAAAGGTGACAAATCCTGTTTTGCAATAGATGGACCGGTGGCAATAATATAGCCGCTTTCACCTGCATGGCTTTGACAAATATCTCGATTAGCACGCAGGATTCCTCGCGCCTGTGGCCCTAGCCAATGCGAGCCAATCATTCGCCTGGCCATCTCTTCAACAGAAGATGGCAATAGCCAAGATTTCAGACTATAGATCTTACTGATCACGATTGTCCCTTCCGCATTAACAATGCCGTCGCAATTTATTGATTATTTTTTTTTCTTCATCATAAACAGTCTTGACTCCATCCCCCAAAGCTCTTTCCACGGTGCGGATATCACGAACAAGTCGGGCAAACCCGTGTGGTTCTACACTTGCTGACTGATCACTCCCCCACATGCTACGGTCAAGCGTAATGTGCCTTTCAATCAAGCAGGCCCCTAAGACCACGGCCGCCAATGTAGTCTGCAATCCCGTTTCATGTCCCGAATAACCGACCGGGCATGGATACTTTCGAGCCAGTTCAAGAATCATTTTCAAATTTAACTGTTCCGTCGGACAAGGATACGTACTAGTCGAATGCGTGAGTATCAGATTGTCCATTGGAAGGATACGAACTGCATGATCAATCTGCTCCAGCGTAGACATGCCAGTAGAAAGAATCAGTGGTTTACCCGTATCTGCTGTGTGCTTCAAGAGCTGATCATCTGTCAAACTGGCCGAAGCGATTTTGTAACAGACAGGTTCAAACTGGTTGATGAAATCCACTGAAGGTTGGTCCCAACAGGATGCAAACCAATGAATGTTTCTTTGTTTGCAATGGGCATCTATCTCCCGATATTGCGTCAGGTCGAATTCCACTCTGTGTCGATATTCCAGATATGTAATCAAGCCCCATGGCGTTTCTCTGAGAATATTTTTCTGTTCTTCAGGAACGCATAACTCGGGGGTCCTTTTCTGAAATTTTACGGCATCACAACCTGCATTGGCAGCATGATCAATAAGCTTTTTTGCAATATCCATACTGCCGTTGTGGTTGATACCGATTTCAGCAATCACGTAAGCTGGATGATTGATACCAATAATGCGGTCAGATATTGTGCGGGTATACTGGGACATTGCAATAACCTTTAATTGAGATGTTATTGAGATTTTTCGGGTGTGTTCTGATTGACTTGTATGATCATATCAGTGATTTCACGCACTGCTCCGTGGCCACCATTTCGTGACAAAACTAACTTTGCTGCATTCCGGGCCTGTGGCCATGCATCTGCAACGGCAACACCACATCCAACCATTTCCATACATTGCACATCATTCACATCATTGCCAACATAGACCACAGACTTGGGATCAATCTGTTTATCAGCCAAGTAGCGCTCAAGCAGAGATGGTTTATCATCTATCCCAGTGTAACATTCAATATCCAGCTTCTGACACCGTGCTGCTGCGATAGGATATTTTTCCTTGGATATAACGACAATGGGCAGTGATGTACGTTTTAACATCTCAATACCCATGCCATCACTGCGATCACAAATCGCCATCTCCTGACCATTGGCATCCAGAATCACCCGGTTGTCAGTCATCACACCGTCAAAATCAAGTATCAGCGCTCGAGTCGGATGTGGCAATAAAGCCAATTGTACTTTTTGCTGACGTGCCCTGAGACGTGTCTCCATAACCATAAAATCTACCAGGTCATCAATTTCTCCATGATTTTGTGGTGAAACAGGATGCATAACCGTCTTGCCAAAAAAACGGTGCTTGTGCTGACAAAAGCCATCGGTTTTCATGACATACACTGATCCAGCCTCTAGATACTCGATCTGGCGCTGCTGGCGCATCAGACGAACAGTCTTGTCATGATTGATACCAATCGCTTGCCCTTGACTGTCTTTCTTCCAGAGAAAATAGTGAAATGGCACAACAACCATAGCGCTATCGGCATCTTCATCATTCATCAGACTGATGGTTTGATCAATATCATCGGATGTCGTTAAAGGGGCGGTGCATTGCAGAAATACAAGTACATCAGGCAATGGACGCTGTTGTTGCTTAAGATGATCCAACACGTGAAGCAGAGCACTTTCAGAACTTGACGTATCACCTGACAGTTCTACTGGGCGTTGTACCACTTCGGCGCCGTATCGTTTGGAAACGGCTGATATTTCCGGATCATCAGTTGAAACGATGATGTCATCAACCAAACTCGCATGGCTTGCAATTTGAATCATGTGAGCGACCAGCGGTTGCCCTGCGATCAGCATCACATTTTTTCGCGGCACCCCTTTGGAACCACCTCGGGCCGGGATGATAGCCAGCACTCTCTGTGGTCTTAAAGGGCCTGAATGTTGGCTCATTAATGAATATCCATTTCAAAATTACAACCTGAATCTATCATTATACCGATAATTTCACCCGTATATCAACAGCTCAATAATGTTAATGATGAAACAGACGCTCTTCATAAGTTGGCACCACGAATAATGGATGATCCGATGCATGGGAATTGACGGCTACCCGTTGTGACTGGAGGGTGGCCCTGCGCTGTGACGCTGCTGAAAAACGAGTTGGGATTGGCATCGTTCTGGTATCGGGTACTGATCCATGCAGCTGATCGTGCGGTATGATCAATGCGGTAATCGTCGATCAGACCGTTGAAGTAATACGAACTATTGGGTCGAGCAGCGAATCCAATATCATTACTGTTATCCGGGACTGCCACGCCAAACGCACGAGACTCGAATTGCGAACCATTCAAATAGCCATACGCGGTCGAGCCATCGAGTACCAGCACAAAGTGGTAATCAATCTGCGTACTGAGTGTTGGCAGACTCACAGCCAGAGTGTTATTGACATAGAATTTTGGCGTTAGTGAATTGGTACTCTCCAGCGAAAACTCGGAAGTATTGCCCTTTTCCACAAGAAAACCAAACACTGAAACACCAGCATGGATACGAAATTTAGCAGAAAACGAGAGGACATTTCGGTTGCGCAGAATTCCATTGTCAACCAATTGTATGTAATCGTTCCCAGCCATATTCAGCCCATTGCCGATGATACCTGCCACGAGCTTATCTGCGGTCATCCCCCCGACAACTGTGCCGTGGTTAAGATTGGAGGTGTGGTCAAGTATCTGAGGCGCAATGCCTGACGGCAATTCTTCCATCGGCCAATATCCTGCCGTGTCACTGTCATAAACATTGTGCTGGCCGTAAGTGCTGTTGGCAGACGGCTCGACATCACTTCCGTTATACCAACAACGAATCACATCATCGGTACTGTCAGAAAGACTGGGCATGTTGATCCGTAATCCAATTACTTCGCCAAGACTGTTTTGGATTACTTCACGTGGCAATTGCGTGGTGCCGTCATCCAAGGTCACACGCAGATCACCGCCATCACTGCGCATCACCGATTGAGCAGTGGATGACATGAGCGTAACAGGCAACCAAATATCGAAGTGATTCACTCCTCCACTGCCAATGATAGTGTGGTTAATGGTGATTTGGTCATACTGTGAATAATCATCTGGATAGGCCATGAGGGTCTCCTTGTCGTCAAGCAATGTGAAATAAATGACATGAAACCGGCGTATCTATACGCTATCGCTTGACAATGAAGTTGGTCAAATCCTCTAACAATTCAATGTGCATTGGTGTCATACACCCGCAAAGCTGATTGTCCCGCTTTGGCTATTGCGGTAGAATTGCCCATGTAAATTCAATAACAAACCTCTATTGCACAGACATAATCAAAACAAGCATGCTCTCCGAACAATCGCCCACTTCCGATCTGCCACGGGTCACGGTCATTACACCATCGTTCAATCAGGGCAAAACGATTCGAAAAACCATTGAAAGTGTCTTATCTCAGGACTATCCCAACATCCAATACATCGTGATGGATGGTGGTTCGACCGATACTACCTGCCAGATTCTTGAGCAGTATGGCGATCGTTTTGAATGGATCAGTCAAAAGGACAACGGGCAATCCGATGCCATAAATACAGGCATGGGTAAAGCAACCGGAGACATCATCGCCTGGCTGAATTCCGATGATATGTACACACCAGGCGCGGTTCGTGCAGCCGCCATAGCCTTTGCGAACAATCCGCAGGCGGACCTGGTCTATGGTGATGCGCAATGGCTCACGCTTGATGGTCAGTTGATCTCCAAAGTCGTGACTGTCGAGCCGTTTGACCGCAAGCGTCTATTGACCATCAGTGACTTTATCTGCCAACCTGCCACGTTTTTTCGACGCGCTGCCTATGAAGCAGTCGGTGGATTAAATCCAGATCTGCACTACTGCATGGACTATGACCTTTGGTTGAAGCTCACCAGTGACAAGCCAGCCATCTACATCCGACAGACATTAGCACAAATCCATTGCAATGATGAAACCAAAACTTCAAGTGGTGGTCAGCAGCGTCTCCATGAAATCCGAAACATGATTCAAAAGCACGGCGGAGATGGATTGCCTGCCTATTACAGGATTGAGTATGCCGGTCTTTTGCTGGGGGAATTGTCCAAGTGTCTCAAACGCCTTTTATTGTTCTCCTGTTTGAAGCACACCCTTGTCATTGCCAGCCAATTACTCAACAGCCGCGTCATCGGCACACTCTTTTCCAGAAAACTGTATCAAGTGATCCGTTCTCGCAACCATCGAATCAAGGCTCAGCAAACACGATAAACGACATGATCGCGATACATACCAAGGCTGGAGTCGTCATATGAACAAACAACAAAATTGGCTTAAGCGTTTAGCACGTGGTATTGCGCCTTGTATCCCACCGGTCATCTTTAACCAATGTGTAAAGCATTATTCGCAGATTCGCATCAAGGGTGACTATTCAATTTGGTCATTTTGACAATTTTTAAAATATATAAACAAATCTGCAATAGCATTTGTCAAACTGCCTTCCTGCTTGGAGATTAACTGCATGCTAATAACTGATAGTATACGCCAAGTTTTGCGAAATATTGCATGGCTCATGTCAAGCAAATTTCTTTCATATCTTAGTACTGGTATCGCCAGCATTGTGGTCGCTCGTGTACTTGGCCCTGAATCAATCGGTTTGATAGCATGGGCAATGAGCGTAGTTGTTTTCGTAGACACAATAGCTTTCATGGGGATGGATCCGATTCTCTTTAAGCACTTCACACGTCGTCCACGTGGCAAACTAGACCTTCTTACAACAGCATTAAAATTACGCTTTATTTTGGCTGCCATCGCATATGCAATAATGGGGTTATATGTTTTTTACAGTTATAGACAAGGGAAATATGACCACTTGTTATTATTAATCAGTGCATTGCAGCTTTTTACACATTATGGATACTTAGTCACATATTGGTTTCATTCAAGAGTAGAGGCGAACAAGGTTGTACGCTGGGAAATTCCTGCCTCTTTTTTCTCAGCTGCATTGCGTATTTACGTAGTTATTTCGGGATTTGATATCTACGCAGTTGTTATCATCCTAGTTCTCAGTCAACTGATGGAGTCACTAGGGATCACGTGGTCATTATTACACGATTATCAATTCCGGCAACAAACAAAATCTGCAATGAAAATTAAAAGCTTACGGAATCCTGGAAAGTGGGTCCATATTCGCTTTATGCGCAACACAAGAATATTAATTTACAACGGGTGGCCATTTCTTTTTGTTAGCCTATCCCACTTCATATACATGAGAATTGATCAAGTAATGCTACCGGTTTTATACAGCCGTAAAGAAACAGGCTTTTATACTTCAGCATCAATGCTTGCAGAAATGCCTTACCAGATTTCTATTCTGATCACACATTCTGTTTTACCGGGCCTGATTAAATTGCAACAAATTAATAGCGAACTCTATCGTACACGTATTACTCAATTTTTTAGTTTAATGATCTGGAGTTCATTAATCATCTCAACCACTCTATGGTTTGCAAGTTCATGGCTAATAACTATTATCTACGGGCAAAAGTTCGCACCCTCATCCGGGATGTTTCAAATCTTAATTATGGGGCTGCCTTTTATGTTTTGTAGTTGCATGATTGGGCCTTGGGTCTTGGCCAACAATCGGCAATATCAGTTTAGTTTAATGATGGCATTTGCTGCCTTACTTAACATTATACTAAACTGGTGCTTAATTCCGCAATGGGGTGGAATCGGAGCCGGCATAGCGTCTATCTTTTCATATTTAATAACCGGTTTGGGATGTCCAATAATTTACAAATCTTTCAAACCTGTACAAACATATATTATTGACGGATTCCTTCTACCTTTCAATATTGTTGGAAAATTATTAAATCGAAACTATTAAAATTTAATTTTTTATCTATTCGGAAATACATTATGTCAACTAGTCATTCAGACCAAATAATTACAACACCCGGAACCTATGACCCTATTTGGGGAGAATTCGGTGAGGTATTATATTCAAAAACTAATGATCGCCTATTTGGTGTTCCAGGCAAATGGGATATAAGATATAACGCCGATCTTGAATTAGCATGGATTGACCCACGACCGACAACACAATCACTTAATTTCTTATATAAAAATTACCTGTACACGCACCAAGACAACGAAATCAAAGCTTCATCAAACGTCTACGGAAGACTCATTCGTAATATTTATAAACTAACCATTGGGAGACATCCTCTCTACAAATCTAGGATTGAATTAGACCATATGTTTCTAGAAAATGGGAATGGTCGATCGTTATTAGATGTTGGGTGCGGAAACGGTTCTCGCATGAAATTACTACAAGATAGGGGATGGATTACAACAGGGGTTGAATTTGACCCAGAGGCTATAAAATTCGCACGCTCTAAATATGATGGTATTAATATACATCAAGGTAGCCTTGAGAGTGCATGTTTTGGCAGCCAAAAATTTGATGCAATTATACTCAATCATGTAATTGAGCATCTCCCATTTCCCTGCCAGACCATTAAACTTTGCAGAGAAATTTTATCAAACAAAGGCAAATTAGTTATTGTCACACCAAATATAAAATCCTTTGGGCACCAATTATTCAAAAAATATTACTACCACCTAGACCCCCCACGTCACTTACAATTGTTTAGTGTAAAATCCTTGCAACGACTAATACAGGAAGTTGGATTTAAAAATTACGAAATATCGACAACTGCTCTAAGGGCAGAAATGGTTGGGCACTGTTCAGCAATGTTTAAATACGGTATATTGAATGACAAAATTTCACCTTCCAGAATAATTAGAGATTTCAATTCTTTACGTTATCAATACTGTGCTTTAAAACATATTAAATCTAACCCCCAAAGTGGTGACGAAATAATTTTAAATGCATTTATCAATTAGATTTGAAGAACAAACCGGACGCAATCCCTTTTAACGTACCACAAAACTTTTTACTTTTATTTGATTCAAGAAGCAAATAACCTAACACCTCTCTAGCCTGCCTCCACCACTGATTAAAAATAAATCCAGGATGGCTCTTCCAATAAGTTCGTGTTAACAATACTCTGTTTCTTGCAATGTAATACCTGCGTGTAGGATTATGATTTGATGGCCGAAACACAAGCCAAATACAACTAATTGCTTTTTCTAACCCTAAACGATGTCGTATTAATGGCCTTATTGACATTAATACGAGGTAACCAAAATTTGCCAATCTTAAAGCATATTCATGGTCAACCAAATCGATAAAATAATGTTCGGGAAATGGGCCAACATCTTGCCAGACGCTTAATTGCAGTAAAGACCCCGAAGTGATTACAGTCTTTACTTTGCAAGCAACAACATCTTTGTCATTAAATGAAAAGGCAACTCTACCATCAGGATATTCAAAATTTACACCTATTACACCAATTGACTGGCATGACATGTGCTTATTGAATATTTTCTGCATTGTAACAAGCCAATCTGTTTTCAGAAGGGAATCCTGATCTAAACACAACAACCAATGATATCCTTCCTGGATTGCAAGCTGACAACCTTGATTTAATGCTACAGCAATCCCCATATTAATATTATTACTCAATACCAAAACCCTGGAATCTCTTGATGCAAAATCATTCAGTTTCGATAAAGTAATTTGATCTGACCCATTGTCTACAATATAAAGCCTATCAAGCTGTTCAAGAACAGCCTTGGCATTTAAGCACCAATCATCATCTGGATGGTAACTAACCATGACAGCGGCGGTATTTTCAAGACAAGGCATGTTATTGTTCATCTCTCACTCAGTATAATAACGTATATACTTATAATAATACATCTCTAATGATACTGGAAATACCGTTATCATATTTAAAGTACCTTCCAGATAGCAATTCGAGTGGAATTAAATACGATTTGCGCACAGCTTTTTCATGCATACTAAAAACATTATATTCATGACACTGGAATCCTGACAAAAGTTTCAAATACTTTAATTTATCCGGAACGTTCTCACTTACAAGATTGCATACCGCATCTGCTCTAGCAGGCTTGTCCTTGAAATAATGCGAACGCATTAACCTTTTCGCCTGCTTTAATCGCTCTGAATATCCAGAAGCTGATCCCACTTCTTGTTTACCATGCTGTCTATAATGCACTAAAGGTTGTGGACATGCATAAATATCACCCAGCAAAGATGCTACCAACCCTAACCACTCATCATGCATAAAACAGTCAGGTATGGGCAACGCCTTCAAGATTAAACTTGATCTGAATCCCATAGCCGCTCCATTCATCAAATTTCGTTTCAACAAATAACTGAAAGCATTTTTCGAATTAATTACATTTTGCATTCTGCGTGAAAAATACAAATCTCCCCAAATCGTCCTGTTTGTAATACACCCACTATCAGTCATAATACACATATCTGAAAACATTAATAATACATCTTCATTTTCTGAAAAATACCTATTGAATACTGAGATTTTTGTCTTGTCCCAAATATCATCTTGGTCACTAGGCAAAATCAAATCACCTTTACACAACGAAATTGCCTTATTAAAGTTCTTGGCCACTCCAAGATTATTTTCATTAGAAACAATTTTTACAATAAATGGAGCATGCTTAGAAAAATTGTGAAGTATGTCCAAAGTTTTGTCTGTCGACCCGTCATCACATACAACAATTTCATAAGGCTGTAAGGTCTGATTTATAAAACTGTGCAACTGCTCAAGAAGATACCTTTCTCCATTATATGTACATAGTGCAACTGATATTTTCATTTCTTTCCTCTTGTTTCCAATAATGATATTTTATCATTAATACGATACCCACTGTAAAGCCTGACGTTTTTGGAGGTGACAAATTGCAGACCATGGAAATGATAAAAAACGGGATCAAATTCATTGCGCGTTTCAGCAACGTGACTCACATTCCAAGGCGCCAAGGTTAAATGCGTTTGCTTGAGAATGTGTACGACTGACTCATATTTCTGTGGCCAGTCGTTGAGATACATCTGATCTCCAAAGCGATTATTATCAAGCCTCGCATAACACCAATCCAATACCTGACTCTGCCAATGCTTCATAATGGCGATGGCCTGAGGCTCCCGGTTAAACGTCATAAACTGAACACAAAACCGCCCGTACCTGATGCCATGAGCATATTCTGGAGCAAAGGCATGCTCGGTGATCAATACGCCTTTCTGAGCTTGCTGCATCTGATTGATCAGCAATGTCGGAGAATCAAAAAACGCCAGATCAGCATCCAGATAAGTCGCACGAAGCGCCTGGGGACAAAGCTCAAATACCATGTCACAAGCAAACGGGGTCAACGTCCATGCGTATTCAGCACGTGAACGATTCTGCTTAACTGCAAGCAATTCATTGGTTTCAACATGTGAAAGTTCAACTGGGCGAATGCCATCAATATTCAAAGTTTGAAGATATTGATGACATTCCTGATCCAGACACATCACCCATAGCACAGCATTGGGACACTGCTCAAGCAAGGTTCTTGCCATGGTCAAACCAATGGGCAGGAATTTACTGTCAAATATCGTGCAAAAATGTTCGTTACTATTGACGTTCATGCATTCACTAATTCGGATAATGGTTTCACAATCAAAACCTTTTATACCTTGCGTAAATCATGTTAATGAACATCTCATTTCTATGCCAACAGGCAAGATCACAACACTAGGTTGCATGGTAATGTGGATGACTGCCAGCAAGCACCGTCGGACTCAGTGAATCGAAAATAATGCTCGCCCAGAATTTTGAACCCGTCTTGCCCAGAAAATCCTTCGCATCGAAAATGGTACATCAAAAGGCTTTCGATGAATCAGTGACATCCAACAGTGCAGATCAGTGGGATGTTTCGCGACGCGGACGTGTTGCTTGGCCAGGGCAAAGAGTTTCCTGAAGCGGACAAGCAACTGGTCATTTCAAAGTAGTGTCAGCTTTGGTTTTCAAATTTTTCACGGTAGTCCGTCGGACTCATGCCCACCTGTTTGCGGAACTTGCGCGAAAAGTACAGCGGGTCGGCATACCCCAACCCCTCGGCAACTTTTGTGATTGGCAAGGATGTATTGGCCAATAACTCCTGGGCGGTCTGCATTTGATGCATCGCATGATACTGCCCCGGTGAAATGCCCATGATTCGATGCCAATGGCGGCGTAGACTCGGCACTGACACTTTATGCTGCTCAGCGACGAGTTTGATATGTTCGCCGGGGTCATCGACATGCAACAGGGCTTGGCGAAGGTCTTCAACCATGGCTTCCATTTCATTGGTAGGATTGCCGGATGGGACGTGAAGGGATTCGATAAGCAGTTGCTGAGCAAGCAAGTCAATACGGTCGACACATCGTGAGGCACTGTCACGCCGCAGGTGTTCGCTGATTTCTCGGAACACTTTCTGGACTTCGTGAATCTGGTGGTCATGGATCGGCCAATGGAGTCGCCCGGGTTTATAAAAGCCTTTGCGCAACAGCGTGGGGACGTGTTCGCGGTCAAACGTGATGAACAATTCATCCCACGTGGTCCGAGGATCGGGCGCGTATTGAGCTACCTCGCCGGGCAGCTGCATAAACACACATGGCGCTTTGATCTCAAAAACCTCACCCATGAGTCGACATTGTCCATGTCCACGGAGAATAAAGGAGAAAGCAATCCAGGGGAAGGCGTTACTGATCCGATAATTTTTCCCCATGATATAGCCGGTGGAATAGATTGACAGCTCACTGGCGAATGGCCGGGGGTAGAGAAAGAAGTACTTGATCAATTTGTCCATGTCTTTAATTATATAATCCATCCGCATTGTGAGATAGCCCCCTAGAATTGACCATGAACCAATCCCCACGGAGCCCGCACATGCACAGCAGACCCCAAGCTTTTACGTTAATCGAGTTACTCGTGGTCATCAGCATCATTTCGCTGTTGATTGCGATCCTGCTGCCGGCACTTGCCAAGGCTCGCAAGGCCTCGCAGCGCGTGCAGTGTCTGACCAATCTCAAATCAATGGGGTTGACCAATGCAATGTATGCCGATGACTTTAATCTCTGGCAGTTCCCCGATCATGTGGGCCCCGATAATTCCACACGGCGGCGGTGGATGCAAAACCCGGCAATCCAATCGTACATGAACGTAACGCGGACGAGCCCGGATTTATATTACTGGCCCAAGCATTATGCCTGCCCCAATGCCACGATCGCTCATGGAGATACATATGACGGGGACCTGGTCTTCATGCGACGGACGTATGGTGTGAACATCACCCGCCCCAGTTATCTCAACGGTGTCTCGGGAGTCAGCGAGTGGTATCCAGCCTATGGATCAGAACTCCGCGCGTTTCGTGAACAGGAAGTCATCTCGCCAAGTAAGAAGCTGCTGATCATTGATGCGACCGACCAGAATGTCGTGCGATCCCGGTCGTTCTACTTCTCATGGTACGGCACCTATGGCGAACAACACCTGGGTTCAACCAACAGCGCGCAAACGGCCTACCGACATGAAGACGGTGCCAACATCGTGTACTTTGACGGTCATGCCAATGGACTGCCATATCAGGATATCGCTGGCAACGGTGATCTGTACTACGTTGACGTGCATTGATCTGCACCGTGTGTATGCTCGTATTTCACAACTTCTTTGTCCCCGCTTCATTTGAAATCATATTCATGAAATATCTATCCCTGTTGCTACTGTTATCGCTGTCACTGTCCACAGCTCATGCCAAGACCATCACGTCGCAAAATTTTGATGGCAAGGACCTGGGTGATTGGACCCTCACACGTGATCAAAACATGGTGACCCATGCCCACCAAAATGCCAACGGCTATATCCATATCAACGACACCGATGGCAAACTTGGATCAAGCATCAACTCCCCGTTGATCCCCGCAAGCAAAGGCATCTACACCGGCAAGCTGCGTATCCGCCAACGCTCTGGCATGGGCTTTGGGCTGCAAGTTCACGCATACGATCAAAACGGTCGTTACATGCGAAACATCGGCGGGGTGAATCTCTCATCACGAGCACTCAACGCCGATTGGACTCAAATCAGTTGCAAGGCCTATGTCGATTCGGATGAGATTGGTTTTGTGCAACTGCGTTTTGGGTCATGGTCCAAGTCAATACTCGAAATGGACTGTGATGATGCGTCGCTGACGTTTGAGCCGCCAACAATCATCCCACCTGCATGGCAGCCGCAGTACAAAATCAAACCGGACCAGACCGACCGACTCACCGCTGCGGATGTCGTCGGCCCCGATGGGATTGTCTATCCCGATTGGAAACGTGCAGGCAAATCCGGCGGGATATCCACTTCATTTAAAAACACCGTCAAACTCAGCGATTTCGGCGGACTGCCCAATGATGGTCAAGACGACGCGCCTGCGATTGAATCCGCAGTCAAAGCCCTTGCCAAACGCGGCGGCGGACTGCTGCAATTTGACGCTGGCCAATATGACATGCTCCGCCCGGTGATTATCCGTGATGACAATATCACTTTAGCTGGCAAAGGTGTCGACCAAACCCGTATTGATTTCCGCTATGCGATTGATGATGGCAAGGTCGTGTTCTGGGGCATCAAAGACGGGCAGATCATCGGCCCGAAAACCAATATCGCAATCTTCGCGCCCCCTGCTGGTTTCAAAGCGTTCCAACTGGATGTCGATGGCGAAAAATTCTCAAGCTATCACCCCAGCCATCACAGTGGCAATCGCTCTTTCCTGAGCACTCAACCTGGTAATCGCACAGGTTTCTTTACCGCAGGCAAGCATCAACTCACAGCCACCGCAACCTATGCCAAAGGCAACACACGGACCCACCAAATCACCGTCACCTATGATCCGGATCATGTGGATGCGACACCTATCGGCCGCCCCGATGGTGCGATTGCTTTTCATGGTAACGGCTTTGATTCAGACCAATACCCCTTGGCAATCGATGCAAAGCGTGGCAGCACATCAGTCACACTAGCACAGAATCATGACCTGCAAGTCGGACAATGGATCTTCGTCCGTGCCAACGAAACACCAGCCCGTCGCAAGCTTGTCCGCAATGCCTGCAATTGGGGGGTGTATCGCAATTACATGGTGCAGGTCACCCAAGTCGATGACAAGACCGTTCACTTTGACAAGCCCCTGCGCATCGACTTCCCCGTTGCGGATGAAGCCTATGTCATGCGATTGGATGTGATCAAAAACGGTGGTGTCAAAGACATGACCATCGAGCAGACCCAGGACATGTGGCTCACCGGCGTGATGTTCACCAATGCGATCAACTGCTGGGCACAGCGCGTCAACGTCATCAAATGTGGTCGGCATCCGATCTATGCCAACTTCGCTGCACACTGCGAAATCCGTGACTGTATTTTCACCGAAGCATGGTTCAAAGGTGGTGGCGGTACCGCTTACGTCGGATGGGAAAAAACCTATGACTGCCTGATGGAAAACGTCACCACAACCAACATGCGCCATGCCCCCCTTTTCCAGTGGTCCGCAGCAGGCAACGTCATTCGCAACTCACTGTTTAACAACTCCGATGCACAGTGGCACTCAGGTTGGACCAACGAAAACCTCATGGAAAACTGTGTGATCACTTCCATCAAAGGACACGGCGGGTACGGCTTTGGCATGTGGGCTTCACCGCCCGAAGACGGAGCACATGGTCCTAACGGCCCACGCAATGTCGTGTACAACTGCGATGTCACCAGCCAGCGCGATGGCATCTGGGTCGGCGGGATGAATGAAAACTGGCTCATCCTCCACAACCGACTCATCGTCGACGAAGGCGTCGGATTCTTCACCAAGGACAACAGCTTCGATCACATCATCCAAGGCAATGTCTTCGTGCTCAAAGATGACAAAAGCCCCATGGTCCGACTGCTCAGCAGTGACTGCACCGGCGTCGAACTCCTGGATAACCAACTCTACGGCGGCAACGGCAAACTCGTCGGCGGACTGGGACAAACCGACCTGATCCAAAGCAATCTCATCAAGCCCCTGACAGAGACTTTGCCATCACGACCCCAACCCACCATCCCCTCCATCTTCCAATGGCAACGCCAACAGTGATCGCCCAACCACGGCACTGACCATCTGCGTTGATCCATCTGTCTGACATCTCATATACAAATGAACAGTGACACATTTTTGAATGTGTCACTGCTTTTGCATTGGATAACGACTGCCCAATAGGCCTGACAACACAAATGCCTGTTAAAATAGGCAATTTATAACGATTGTAACGACTATAGAGCCTGTAATTTTTGTAGCATCTATGCATATTGCATCGCTTTGCATCTAGAGTCCGGTTATAACGGTTGCAACGATCCTGCCTGATAAATTGATCGTAGAACCTGTAGCAATTGTGACTGGAGATGCTGCCATGCGAAACTACGTTTTATCTTTTGGTGTGAGTGTGTTGATGCTGCTGCTTGGGGTTTCCCCGACCTACGCAACGCCCCTTGACCTGCATCGAGCAGTCAGCGGTGCGGACCGCCCGTTCACGACACTCAAAGACAACCTGCCTACCGAATGGAACCTTTGGCTAGAACCACGGATCACCGGCCCCGCTGGTGGGCAAAAGAACTGGGACTTTCACTTCCCGGAAAGAAGCTTTGGCAATATCTTCAATGCCACACAAAGTCACATCCTGGGAATCGGCACACGTCGCCGCATGGTCGAAGGTGATCTGACAGGAATATGGCTCATCTGGGATATGCTCGCATGGGTCCCTGTCCCCCATCTGCTTTATCTGGAAACAGTCGAACCGATGGGAACTTTTGAAGACCCGTGGTTTAACATCGAACACACACAAACGATCCTCGGCAGCTTCTTCATTCCCATTGGCAACAACGACCCGATCAATGTGGATGTGGTCCCCGAACCAACCAGTGGTGCATTGATTCTCATTGGATCACTGATGTTGATGAGTCGGGCGACCCGTCGTCGATATGCCCGGGTGTGATTCGCCCCTCAAAGTTGAATACGAAATACCCAAGGCACGGCATGTGACGACATGTCGTGCCTTTTTCATTTGATGTCGATTGAACGAAAGATAAATTGAACGTGTTGTCTTCAATTGCGTTTTGTTTTTAACACGAAAGGCGTGAAGAAATACATTGAGCCACAGAGTCATACTGGACAAAAACAATCTGTCATACCAATCACGTTAAAACATCGTGCTTAATTGAGCACCGCATGTCAATGCAGTGCAGGTCAGACTGCTGATCAAGGCACTTGCACCGGATTGACATCCGGTGCTCAAAGAACTTAAACACATAAGTTGTAAGTGGGATTAGTATCATTCTCAGGCTCTGCGATCTCTGTGTCCTGCGTGGTAAAAAAGTCTTGCTTCGCATGCATTAAAAAACCCTCGCATTCACTTGGAATCCGAGGGTTTGAAATTTGATGTGTATCATCTCACGTGAATCACTTGCCTGCTTGATAGTCCTGCAAGGCACGCACTGTCCAGTTGTCATCTCGCAAAGCTTCAATGGCTAACACCGCAGCCGTCGCGCCCGTGGCAGTAGTAATCATCGGAACCTTAAACCGCACAGCAGTGGCACGCAGGCGACCTTCATCGGTGGCAATACCCTTGCGGGTGGGCGTGTTAATGATCAGTGCCAACTCACCGTTCTTAATCAGGTCAATGGCATTGGGACGACCGACGCGAATCTTGAGAATCATCTCATTCTCAACGCCGTTGGCTTTTAGGAAGTCATGCGTCCCCTTGGTGGCAATGAGCTTAAAGCCCAACTCCACGAGCTTGCGGGCAGGCTCGATCATCGACTGCTTGTCACATTCCTTAAGCGAGATGAATACCTTGCCTTGAGTAGGCAATTCTGCATAGGCACCCATCTGACTCTTGGCATAAGCTATCGGGTAAGACGGGTCAGCCCCCATCACCTCACCGGTGGATCGCATTTCCGGGCCAAGCACCACGTCAACTCCGGGGAATTTGGAGAACGGGAAAACCGACTCTTTGACGGACGTATGTGATGGGGTGACTTCTTCGGTGACACCTAACTCGATGAGCTGTTTACCTGCCATGACCTTCGCAGCAATGCGTGCCCATGAACGATCAGTCGCTTTACTGACAAACGGCACGGTGCGCGAGGCACGAGGATTGACTTCAAGCACGAAGATTTCGTACTCGCTGTTCTCGCTGTTGGGTCGCTTGATGGCCCACTGCACATTCATCAGTCCGCGGACGTTGAGTGCTTCGGCCATGTCACGGGACTGCTGCTTGAGCTTTTCAACCACGTCCGCAGGCAGAGAATAAGGCGGGATCGTACACGCCGAGTCACCGGAGTGGACGCCTGCTTCTTCGATGTGTTCCATCACGCCACAGACCAGCGCGGTGGTTTGCTTGCCTTGACTCATCGGACCGAAGTCAGCAACCACGTCGATGTCACATTCGATGGCATCGTTAAGGAATTTGTCAATGAGAATCGGCTGGCCTGCCACATCCGAAGCGCTGATGGCGATCTTCATGTAATGGCGAAGTTGTTCGTCATCAAAGACCGTTTCCATCGCACGGCCGCCGAGCACAAAGCTGGGGCGAACCAGAACCGGATAGCTGATGCGGTTGGCGATCTGCACAGCCTGTTCGACATCGTAGGCGATGCCGTTGTTGGGCTGCTTAACGCCCACGCGTCGACAGAGGTCTGCAAAGAGTTCGCGGTCTTCTGCCACGTCGATGGATTCGACGGAGGTGCCGATGATGGGGACGCCTGCCTTTTGCAAACCATGTGCAAGGTTCAGTGGTGTTTGCCCGCCGAACTGCACGATCACACCATGAACCAAGCCTTTGCCTGCATCGAGACGTTCGAAAATGTTAAGCACATCTTCAAGTGTCAGCGGTTCAAAGAACAGCAGGTCCGACGTGTCATAGTCCGTGGAAACCGTTTCGGGATTGGAGTTGATCATCACCGCTTCGTAACCCAGTTCTTTAGCAGCGAAGACGGCCTGCACGCAGCAGTAGTCAAACTCAATGCCCTGGCCGATACGGTTGGGACCGCCGCCGAGGATGATGATTTTCTTTTTGTCGCTCACGCGGATTTCGTCGTCATAGACTTCCGCGGATGAGCCGTCATCGGACACCTGCGTGTAGGGGGACTCATACGTGGAGTAGTAGTAAGGCGTCGACGCTTCAAACTCCGCAGCACAGGTGTCCACCAACTTATAGACCGGGTTGATGCCGAGCTTTTTGCGATGGTTTCGCACAGCAACGATGTTGTCGGTTTTGATATTGCCATAGAACACGTTGGCAAGTTGCGCGTCGGAGTATCCAAGTTGCTTGGCTTGGAAAAATACATCCTTGGGAAGGTCTTCAAGACGCTTGTAACCGAGCAGTGTTTCTTCGAAGTCGACCAACTGTTTGAGTTGATCCAGGAACCAGGGGTCATAGTGCGACAGCTCGTAAACTTCGTCAATACTCATGCCCATCTTCAACGCATAGCGGACGTAGTACAGACGGCCTTGCGAAGGGACGGAAAGTTTGCGACGGAGTTTGTCATCATCAATAGGCCACTCGATAGGCGAGCCATCCGCAGCACGGTCGCCCCGATTGGACATGAGACATTTATCATTACCATCAAGCCCAAAGCCAAAGCGTTTGACTTCCATGGAGCGGATGCCCTTTTGCAGTGACTCCTTGAAGGTTCTGCCGATGGACATGGCTTCGCCGACGGACTTCATTTGGGTTGTCAGCGTTTCGTCTGCTTCGGGGAATTTTTCGAATGTCCAACGTGGGATTTTGGTGACCACATAGTCGATGGAGGGTTCGAAGCTCGCAGCGGTTTCGCCGGTGATGTCGTTGGGCAGTTCCCACAGTGAGTACCCGACGGCAAGCTTGGCTGCGATCTTGGCAATGGGGAAGCCGGTTGCCTTGGAGGCCAAAGCCGATGAACGACTCACGCGCGGGTTCATTTCGATGACCTGGATTTCGCCGGTCGTCGGGCTGATCCCGAATTGGATATTCGAACCACCGGTATCCACACCCACGGCGCGGATGATGGCGATTGAGGCGTCACGCAGGCGTTGGTATTCGCGGTCAGTGAGTGTCTGCGAAGGCGCGACGGTGATTGAGTCACCGGTATGCACACCCATGGCATCGAAGTTTTCGATGGTGCAGATGATAATCACGTTGTCATCATGATCGCGGACGACTTCCAGTTCATACTCTTTCCAACCAATGAGGGATTGGTCGATGAGGATCTGGTTGGTCATCGACGCGTCAAGCCCGCGACGGCAGATGTCTTCGAACTCTTCACGGTTGTAGGCAATGCCGCCCCCGGTTCCGCCGAGTGTAAAGGCAGGACGAATGATCGCAGGCAGGCCGACGGTTTCCAGACATTCCCAACACTCTTCAAGGTTGTTGGCGATACCTGATTTGGGGCAGGAGAGTCCGACGGTCTTAACGATTTCGCCAAAGATGCGACGGTCTTCAGCGCGATGGATGACATCGCGGGTGGCGCCGATCATTTCGACGTTGTACTTGTCGAGTGTGCCGTTGTCGTAGAGTGCGCATGCCGTATTCAGAGCCGTCTGACCACCGATAGTCGGCAGCAGGGCGTCGATGTGATACGGGCCGTTTTGTTCTTTTTCGATGATCTTGGCGACGGCTTCGGGTGTGATGGGCTCGATGTAGGTTCGGTCGGAGAACTCCGGGTCGGTCATAATGGTGGCCGGGTTGGAGTTGACCAGAACGATGTTGTAGCCCTCTTCGCGGAGTGCTTTACAGGCCTGTGTGCCGGAGTAGTCGAACTCGCAAGCCTGACCGATGACGATGGGGCCTGAGCCGATAATGAGGATCGTCTTGATATCCGTGCGTTTGGGCATACTGTTGTAACCGCTTGTTTTAGCGGTCCTTATTCAGGTTGTGACAACTAAGGCAAAACCGTGTTGGCGGTCGATCACTTGCATCCGAGTTGGATTCGGATGTGTCGTGATAGAGGCTCAAACCACGCATTTGAGCCGATTTTGGATAACCCTGTCGCCATGAGCGAACATTCCGGGTTAAATCCGGCAAATGGTACCGTGAATTGGACGTTTTGTCGAAATGAGCAGTAACAAAGCCGGGATAAATCAAAGCCGTGATTGCCTGTAACTCATCGACCAGCGAAACCGGCCTCGCTAAAGGGGTCCGGCCGATGAACAGGCGGTTGATCCAATACACCATGTCAACCACCGGCGACAACGTCACCACCAGCCACGCCAACGGACGACAGACCATCGGCCAAAGCGTCCGACGATGCTTGACGCCAATGGTCATGGGCAAAATCCCGGCGAATTGAAGGGCAAGAAATGCAAATAAGATCGAAAACGGCAAGATCAAATGATTGTGATCAAACAAATAGTCCAACGGCCAGATATTCCTGCTTCAAATCATGTTCCATAGCCTATTTGTCCGATCATCATGAATAGTGACTCATGTTCCCGTATTCGGAAGTGAAAACCCATGATTGTCGATGTCCTTAATCGTGCTGATTACCTCAAAAACCTTGGCCCCAATTTTCAAACCGCGTTGGCTTTCCTCAATAAGCCCAGGCTCGATGAATTGGAAGACGACCGTTATGACCTGCATGGCGATGACGTCTTTGCCATCGTGCAGACCTACATGACCAAACCGGTCGACCAGCGCAAGTGGGAAGCCCATAAAAAGTATCTGGATATCCAGTACATCATCAGCGGCCATGAACACATCGGCTATACCCAGCTCTCAATGGTCAAGCCTTTGGTGCCTTATGACGCCAAAAAGGAAATCGCGTTCTTCAAAGGTGAACCGGGACTTGGGAGCTTCATCCCCATGAAGGCGGGCATGTTCATGGTGCTTGGCCCCCAGGATGCACACATGCCTTCGGTCACCTTGACCGTTCCTGAAGAAGTCCGCAAGATCGTCGTCAAGGTCGCTGTGGAACCGACGGTGTATCCCAAGTAAAGATTACAGTAGAGATCATCTATCTGGCAGCCTCAGCATTGCGTCGCAATGTTGCTATTGATGCGTGAGCACTTATGCCGGGTCGTAACCGCTACCGCCAAAGGGGTGACAGCGACAGATGCGCTTAAGACCTTTGAAACCCCCACGCCACGGGCCGTACTTGGAAACCGCGTCGAGCATGTATTGGCTGCACGAGGGTTGGAAGCGACAGTGTCCGCCCATGAAGTGCCCAAGCGTCGCGCGGTAGGCAGCGACCATGAGATTGATCAACCAGATGGCAATGGCATTGATGATCCGCATCAACACCATGATACGCGATTGAGCGATACAACCGTGATTCAATAGACAAAAACATCCAAACCGCCAGATGAGCGCAGCGATTCTGCCGGGTGGTTTGCCTAAATGATGATAGAGGTACCCGTCAGATTCACGTTGTTCATCTGGCGGCTTGCGGGATCAAGATCAGGACATTCAATACAACACCTGTTCACCTAACCGGTCACGTGTGTATGTCACATGCGTGTCATTACTTTGAGCCAAAGAATCACCGGTACGGGCAGCCGCGTGACCGTCAAAGAACATGACGTTGGCTGCATCGTTATGGATCATGTGCATCTGCCCGCCGTTGTCCACGCCGTTGCCATCAAGTCGGAAGTTCACCGAGGGCTTGGCCCAGTAGAACATGGATGACGAAACGCGAGCGGTAAAGCTATCAGCGAGCATGATGATACTGCTGGGTTTGGGGACTTGATCGAGTTGATGCCAATAGAGCTTTAAGGTGCTTCCGCCCAAAGGCGTTTCGCCATACTTTTGAAAACTCCAACCACGGTTTTTCATTTCATTGCCACCGGGCATGTACATCGCATAGCCAAACCATGTGTTGAGCGAATTGGGATCGGTATTCTGAATAATCTCAGTCGTAAACTCATTCTGCGGGCAAAGTGTCACCGGACGGGTCGTGTATTTCGGTGTCGATGATGCACCGTCAGCACCCTTTTGATACGCCAACCAGTAGACCCAGTATTTGACGTTCCCCGCAAGACTGCGCTTGATCATCATCGCATCCTTGTAATCAAACGCATAGGTGTTGGCAGCGAGCATGCACTGACGCTGATTACTCAGACACATACTCGTCCTTGCTGCATCACGCGCTTTTTTCAACGCAGGAAGCAGGATCGACATCAGCAAACTCACGATGGCAATGACCACCAATAACTCAATGAGCGTAAAGCCCCTTTGCCTAGACGATTCAGAAGCGTTGTATCCAGATCGTTCCATGGTGCGTACCTTGCAGTAAATGGTTTTGAGTTACGACTTGATCAAATCAATCACACTCTCCCGCTGCACCAATTGCGGGTCGGTTACGAGAATTCGCTGGGACTTGTTATCAAAGTCCAAGACCTGTTCAAAGGCCAACCGCAACTCCTCTTGCGCGTTGGGATCCACCGTTGTCGTCGGCGGGGCGAAATAAGCTTCATCGCCATTACCCCGACCAATGGACACAAAACTCATCGCCGTTGGCAAGGTCACTTCCATGACATGGGCTGCCCGGATCGCGCCCTGGATACCGCGCATGGACTCATAAATTCCAGCAGTGTATTGCCCCTGTTTTAAAACCGAACAGGTCAATTCAAAAGCGCTTTGACGACTGTCTTCCCAAGGCTTCATTGAACCGCCAAGAACGCGCAGTTTCACATCCGCTTCCAATGATGCCTGCTTGATACCTTGTAACATCATTCGTCGTGAATAGGTGTTGGGTTCGTGACGGAAGTAGGCAAGTGACTGATGCCCCGCTTGGATCAATTCGCCAGCAAGCATCCGCCCTGCCTTTTGCCAGTCGAGGGTGATACTCGTTAGATGCTGTGTCTGCTCCACGTCAGGTGTCGGTTCAAGTAGCACCACGGGAATGCCCATTTGATCCAGTGATTTGATCAATGCTTTGGAGAGTAGACCTGGTACGGGGATGATGATCACGCCGCAAACATCGCCGCGTTGCGCGACCATTTGGCAGAGTGATGAGTAATCCGTATCCGGGTTGAGCTTGAACTCCGCTAACGCCAGGCCGCGTTTGACCGCCTGCTCTTCAGCAAAGTGCAGCCGACTCCACGTGGCGTAGCTAAAGAAGTTGGGATACGCGAAGACCAATGTGCTGGGTTGTGAAAGCATGCCCGTCTGCATGTCGGTACTCACCGTGCGTTCACGGGATGCCAGGTACGCGCCTTTACGCGGGATGCGTCGGATGTAACCTTCAAGCTCCAGTTGATTGAGCACGCCATTCATGGTCAGATACGCTACATTGAACTCCGCAGCCAACACTCGTACCGAAGGCAATCGCGTATCAAGCTCATAATCCTTGAAGCGTTCAATGAGCTGACTCTTAATCGATTGGCAAAGTTTGTCTGAAGGTACGGACATGGATCATTTCCCCAAGTGCAATTTCTGATATATATCAGTTTAGACCCCAAGTCCTGACAGTCAAGTATTTCATTGGGTATTTATTTGCCCAACTATTTTATTTTCAGACTATTCTCTATCTTGATGGAACCAATCAGACTTGTGTTGCGTATGTATCTATAGAACCTGTCGTGTCTTGGATATGGGGGATCAATGCTGATTAATCACCGGTGGTTTGCTGGCAACCTGGCAATGATGTCAACGCTATGCATCGTCTTCACAGGCTTGGCGGACTTTCTTTTCTACGATCAACCCATCGGCTGGACACTGGGACTCTTTGCATTCCTCTGGGCGTCCGCGGTGACATTCAAGCGACCAGGCAAAGCAACATGGGCCTGCTGGCTGGCGACACTTGGCTTATCACTGTCACTGGCTATCGAACCCTCAGCCTGGAACATCTGGATGACCTTGCTGACACTTATCACGTTGGCCATCACTGCCAAGCATGGCATGACCACGCGGATCAATCTCTGGATGCTTCGCTGGTTCCAGAGTCTGTTCTGCCCACTGATCGTTCCCATTCAGGATTTGAATGTGATCCGGAGATGGGCTAAACGTCATCCCGGAGGCGCAGCTGGCCAAATCAAAAAACTTGCCATCTGGATCATCCCCGTCATCCTTGGCAGTGTCTTTCTCTTGCTCTTTGGCATCGCCAATCCCGTCATTGCAAGTTGGTTTGAACAAGCTCATGCATGGCTGAGTATCCAACTGGAAATGATCAACGAAGTCCGACTGTTTCTCTGGGGGATGGTGTTGGTGGGAACATGGTGTTTGCTGCGAATGCGCCTGATCAATGTCACCATGAACACCCCCATCTCCCAAATTGCAACAGGCAATATCCAACCCCCGGGAGTTGTTGAAACCTCAATGGCAACACCCCCGATGTCTCCTCCGACAACGCCCCCTGCTGACGCTTTTCAAAAGCCGTTTGACTGGGCGCAGCTTGATCGGATTCTTTCACCTGCGGTGGTATTGCGATGCCTGATTGTCTTTAACCTCATTTTTGCATTGCAGTCTGTTTTGGACATCCGATACCTGCTCTACGGCGCAGCACTTCCCGATGGCATGTCGCATTCGATGTATGCCCGTCGCGGCGCGTATCCGTTGGTCGCTACCGCATTGCTTGCTGGCCTGTTTGTGCTGGTGACATTTCGTGATGGGGGCATAAGCGAAAAGCTCAAGACCGCGCGATTGCTGGTGTATTTCTGGATCGCTCAGAACATGCTCCTGCTCGCATCGGCTGCATGGCGGCTGTCGATTTACATTGAAGCCTACACACTGACTCGTTGGCGTTTTGCAGCAGGGATTTGGATGGGCATGGTCACCATCGGCTTTACGCTCATCATCCTCCGCATCGTCACAGGCCGCACCAATACGTGGTTACGCCAAGCCAACATTTTGTTGTTAATCGTCGTGTTATATGGTTGCTGTTTCATCAATTTCGATGGGATGATCGCCCGGTACAACGTCAGCCAATGCCGAGAAATCAAGGGCAAAGGCGTAGCCATCGACCTAGACTATCTCACGGAACTGGGCATCGAATCCATCCCTGCCTTGCGTCAACTCCAAGCAAAAAGCAATGACAAAGACAAGGCCAACCAAGCCCGCCAACTTGCAGATCATTTAAGCGAACACGTCGACGCCCAGCTAAGCAACTGGCGCGGTTGGACATGGCAAAGAGCAGGATTGATTGATACACAACTTTCCACATCAGATACATATCGCAAGTAATCTTGCAAAATGCATTACTAACACCAATCTTATCTTTACTTACAATCAGGAGAAATGCTTTAATGGAATCAAACAAGATCGAAGACAAACAAATAAATCGACTCAAAGCATTATCTGATTATCTATTTCAGATCGACGACGAGTTTCCTGCGAGAGATCTGAAGTACCTACTTTGGCTTTATCAACATGACATCGGAGACGGCGTACCCATGTCAGAATTCAGAACCTTTTCAGGCCTGCCAGGAACTACAATCAGAAGGTTCACTTTATTTTACTCCGGAACCATGCGAAGATGCCGAAAGATAAAAACCAACTGGTTAACCTGCAAACGAGACCCAGGAAATGATGTTAAAAAAACAATCAGATTAACCAAAGAGGGACGCCGAGCAGTTGAACAGATTCTAGAGACTCTTGAATGATCCAACAGGGGCCGGGGGCGGATAACAAATTGCACCAAAATTACAATCAAAAGCAAGAAATAGAAAAAGACCAGAAGCTAACCGAAAAAGTAACTGTGGGGGCACTCTGGTTATTCGCAGCACTCTGCGTACTGTCTTTTTTGGGCAAACTCATCTTTGGCTACAGCGGTTTAACGGCTTTTAGGGCCCCATTAATGATTATGAGTGGCCTCTATGGCATCTTCTGTCTTCTTATGGCTGTCTTTTTCCTAATATCATTAATCTTTTACCGTGGTAAATAGCAACATTTCATACTAGATCCAATACAACCATGCCAATGAAACAATATCAACAGCCACGTCACAATCAGACGTGTCGCGTGATATCCATCTGGGAGTGTCAAAGACAAACTCTTCACAATCTGATAAAGTATCCGCCTGTCAGATGTCCAGCATCATGACTTGGCCCGATGGCGGAATTGGCAGACGCGACGGACTTAAAATCCGTTGATCCTCATAAGATCGTGCGGGTTCGACCCCCGCTCGGGCCATTGCAAAAAACGCAGTGATTGACAACCGTCAGTCACTGTGTTTTTTTGTTGTCATAATTACGAATCACTTCAATCCATAGATTGGATAAGACTTGAATGTGTCGGAATGTACATCATGATCCTGTTGATGTGTTTATCGCATCATGTTTGGATTTTTGCATGCCAGGGAGCTTCGCCCCCCGGACCCCTGTCGAGGTCGGAGCGAGTCTGTAATGTTGTCACTTGTGTTGCATGTAAATGATTGTCGGAAATTTGAGTTGGGATGCTATCCCAAACCCTGCCAGCGT
>MDTD01176532.1_pt1 | contig 52284 bp, 43 predicted proteins | sample 811221 | NCBI WGS metagenome assembly MDTD01 (sample SAMN05326646, study PRJNA326480) | marine metagenome | isolation source: seawater | place: Pacific Ocean: South West | collected 2011 | reverse complement strand
CTTTTTCCACGCCGAAGGCGTAAAACAGACGATGCGTCAGCATCGTGGGGTTTGGGGTGCAAACCCCAAGCGGGTGTGGGTGGCAAACCCACGATGCCAAGCAAAGCGCGGCAGACAAAACAAGCAACCCCCCTGCCCCCCGACAAAATCACGTCATCAGGATGAAAAAGAGTCCCTGTAAAACATCAGGGCACACTACCATAATCCAACTTAGTCAAGGATTTCAATCTCTGAGTAATTGGGGCTCGCTCTCTCGATGTGGCGACCTTGAAGTGGATCAAATACTCAGCACAAGCGTTGATCTCGACATCGCCTCCCCGACCTCGATAACGTCGAATGAAACGACGACCAAGTGCTTGAATATAAGGTGTTACGAACTTCCGAGAGATGTTGTTCGCCAATGAGCTAACCGCTCTCTTTCGTCCAGCGCTCTCTGAAGGATATGTCGCGCTCCTACCATACAAACCAACACGCGAAACTGAATCCCACCCTTCATTTTGTAGTGTGATTCGACCCGCGCCAGACCAACGTTTTACGGTCCGTGAACCACGACGGAGTGTTCCTTGTGCCTGAATACTTGTCTTCAATGTATAGATTCTCGTCGAGTATGTGTACGTCGCATAGCGCTTGACAAGCTTGGAGTAGTAATCGCCATTGCGATAGCGATAACGTATACGCTTGGTCCCTGCAACGTAACGTTTACTCCTTGAACCTCGACCCATCCGACGCGAGGAGTACGGGTTGCGATGTGAGATCGACAACCTCACGCCTCCACCACCCAAGATCGTGTCAAAACGTTTTTTGAAAATGCCCTTCAACTTGGAAGAAACCATCGCCCGCATCGAACCTCTCACAGAGACATTCAATCGCAAAGCCATCCGACGATGGATAGCATCAGCGAGCTCATTGGCTTTCTTTCTAAAGTGGGATGTATCACCAGAATCCTTCATTAAGGACGCTGCAGTATAATAGTAATATGCAGCGAGCCCTGGATACTTTGATTTCTTCTGGTCAGCTTCTCGTCCAAGCGCCAATCCCAAGGCCTCGTCTGCATGATTCGCTTTGGGCGCTCCCTTCCACAAACCGAGCGCGGCTTTTCTCGCCAATCGATATTGTCTCCTCGATATCATCAAATCAATACGATGCCCAAGCTCTCCATAGTAACCACTTAACATTCGTGTCTGCAAAAACTTATGGATTTCCTTATTTCGACCTGCAATCGAATTGATCCGAGCCACTTTGTTGCGCAATGGTCTCCATCCTTGCATGACAACATTTGGCGTAAACTTCGATGTGTTTGACCATATCTGCTTTTGACGGAGCACTTTTAGCTCCTTTTTGACGTTGTCTATCCGAATCAAACTCTTCATTTGGCTCTGTGAAAAACCATAATAAGGCCACACACAACCACTTAGACATCCTCCCATCAACACCAAGAGTACAATCCATCCACTGCGCATCATTTTTCCTCCCTGTATCATCAAATCGACTGCCGTTGTCATGTTGGGTGTTTGACTGGATTGTTTCATCGGAAAAAACCTCTGAGCATTCGTCGTTCAGGAAATTGCATGGCGATGGAGAACAACACACCCACAAAAACCTCCGTCCACACTCCAGGAAGTTCGACCTTCTTGCGCTCACTCAACGAACCTTGCACAAAATCATCAACAACAGTCGAAGGACTCGTCGAGTAGCGAGCAAAAAGACCAATGCTAAAGAGCCCTCTGTAAAACTCGTACCCAACGCCGGCCAGTGCTCCCCATCCCCAACCCATCTCAAATCTCGTTGCGGCGCTCTGTGCACCACGAAAGATCTCGATCTGACTTGTCGTGATAAAGCCGTCCGCCATGATGTAAAGACCTTGCAAAAACGATTCGAAGCCATTTGGCGCAGGGTCGCCTGTAATCCCCAAGTACTTTTTCATCGGATCGGCAGCAAAGGGACGGTAGAATGGACGAATGAAGATACCTGCTCCAAAGGAGTGGCCTGTGATCAATGACTCATCTTCACGCGAACCTCCCTCGACGCGCAGTGTCGTCTTGTCATTACGTGCGAGAGTGTACGAGTAAAGTCCGTGAATACCGATATTTGGCCCAAAGAACACACCGAGTTGAAAATGAGCTGAGAAGCCTGGATTCCCCGAAATTTCAATCCTATTGTCACCTGCAAATGTGTACTGATGCAAGCCAATGGGCAACATCATTCGAACATAAAAACCGATAGGCCATGTCCCCATGATATCGGCGATTTGATCTGCTTTCTTGAAGTACGATTTTTTATCTCTAGGGACCCGCCGCCTTGCTTCCACCGAATGAAACGTCCCACACAGCAAAACCACTCCCAACAACGTCGCACATAACCATGCACAAATGGACCCATGACGCCTACCTGTCATTGACTTCTCCTTTTCACAACAACTTCATACAATCGGAACATGCGCAGTACACACAGGTTACCTACCCAAACATATCGCTCACCACATTTGTGCTATCGTCCATGACAAAGCACCCATGTACCAAGGAGAATCGAAACAAAAGGCAAAACCGCACAATCTCTCTGGAAAAATAAATGAGGAGTCCAAGCCAAAACCCCCACCACATTCATCAACGACGTTGGTGGATCCCTCCCAAGCAGCCAACAAACAACCTCCAAGTCAAAACATTGACACAGGGTCAATCAAAACTCAGTCTATATACACCCACTGCCCTTCAAGAAGAGAATTAACATATGGAATAGATTGACAAATCAAAAACGATGGGTAGCAAAAGAGCAGGAATGGTAATTGCAATGAGGCATAGCCACTGAAACAAGAAGTAGATAACTCAGTCGACTGAGTTGACAAGGAAGAAACAGATAAATACAATCTGAAGAGCGACCTTTTACGGTCCAAACCTTTGCAAATGCAAAAACTTCAATCGATGTAAAAGACAACAAAAGGAACGCACTGATGCTAGATGTTTTTCTACATGAGCGGCTCAGGTCAGAAGATTTTGAGTTGGCGAGAAAAGCAAGACTTCTTGCGAGCTTTTCGGCAAGTATTGCTTTGTTCTCGGCGACAGGACTGAGCGCACTTGCGATTCCTTGGACCCACCCAATGAGCATTGGCTTGATCGTCAACTTTGTCCTCCACACAGCAAATCTGATAGCTCTTCGCAAGATTGGACGTTACTATACATCCGCATTTCTCTTTCTCTTTTTGATGTTTACGATGACCAGCCTCTTCAGTTTTTACATGGGGGGACTCTACTCGTCTTCTTTGTATTGGAGCGCGGTCTGCCCTCTCCTCGCAATGCAACTCGTAGGCACTCGAAAAGGTTTGTTTTTTGTCTCGTTCCCTCTCATTGAGGTCGCTGTTTTTTACTGGATTGACGTTACAGGATATGCCCTCCCAAAGCTCGACATGAGCTATCCCTTGCGACATGTGCTCCAACAGGTACAATTCATCACTCTTTTGGTTGTATTGGGATATCTCTCTGAGTCAGCACGCAAAAAAACCAACAACACACTTGTCGAATCCGTCAAAAAGAATCACGAGTTAGTACGCCAAAGAGACGCCGCGAAGCTCGCAAGTATCGCAAAATCAGAGTTTCTAGCGACGATGAGCCACGAGCTACGCACACCCCTGAACGCAGTCATTGGATATGCTGAGATCTTGGAAGAAGATCTTGAAGAGCTCGAAGAACACGAACTTATCACACACGCTAACAAGATCTACCGTGCGGGAAACCACTTGCTCATCTTGATCAACGACATCCTCGACATCTCCAAAATAGAGGCTGGAAAAGCTGATGTCATCGCCAACAACTTCTTTTTGCACTCGCTCCTCAAAGATATCGGCACGGTGATGCCCCCGCTACTCAAACCAAACGAAAACACACTCGATATCCAAGCTGCAGATCCATCCATATGTATCTTCGGAGATCAACACAAAATACGGCAGTGCTTGCTAAACTTGCTGAGCAATGCGTGCAAGTTCACACATCACGGCACAATCACACTCAGCATCACACTCTACGAGAACCCAGCAGAGAGACCCCCTTTTATCGAGTTTCAAGTGCAGGATACAGGTGTTGGTATGTCTCAAGAACAAATTGATCGCATTTTTCAAAAATTCGAACAGGGAGATAACTCTTCCACCCGAAAATATGGTGGGATAGGACTTGGGCTGGCGATCACAAAGAACTACGCTCTCCTGATGGGTGGAGATATTCAATGCCAAAGCACTGAAGGCAAAGGTTCAACCTTCACCCTTCAAGTCCCACTGCACTACCAAGCAGCAAACGAAACAGCCGAAACTCCCCTCTCTCTTGAAACCAGCACAACCCAAGAAACACATCTCCAACACCAAAACAACGCTCTGATGTAAACAATAAACAGCACTTCTCGAAAATTGCTTTTTCCTTCCAACACCCTTCCTCTCTCAAAACGCACTCACCACATCCCTTGGGTTGTAAACGCTCCTATGGTATATCCAAACAACCCCCTCCCAAGCTCTCCCACGCCGAAGGCGCAAAACAGACGATGCATGAGCATCGTGGGGTTTGGGGTTGCACAACCCCAAGCGGGTGTGGGTGGCAAACCCACCATGCCAAGCGGAGCGCGGCAGCCAGGGCAAGCGGAGCGCGGCAGCCAGGGCAAGCGGAGCGCGGCAGCCAGGGCAAGCGAAGCGCGGCAGTAAGTAAGGGCAAGTGGCAACTTGCCCCAATACAGGCAACTTGCCCTCATCCCTGGCAACTTGCCCCAACACAGGCAACTTGCCCCAATACAGGTAACTTGCCCCTACACAGGCAACTTGTCCGATAAAAAGTGGAAACTCCCCCAACCAAAAGGAGTCTTTGATGGTCAAAAAGAAGTCCAAGAAGAAGTCCCGGAAGAAGCCAAATGATGTGGATAAACACACAGCAGCTCCGACAGAAGAGTCCCAAGGTCCGTCTCCTGCCCCAGAGACACCAGTGTCCAAGCACCCGGATCTGAGTCCCCTACAGGAGAAGCTCCACGAGATCATCTTTGAAGCGGAGACCCCTGCAGGGAAAGCCTTTGATGTGATCCTCTTGATCCTCATCTCCGCGAGCATTCTCGTCGTCATGTTGGAGAGTGTTGTCTCACTGCGCACACAGTATGGACGTGTCTTCGATATCCTTGAGTGGTCCTTTACGATCTTCTTTACCATCGAATATCTTTTGCGCATCTATTGTGTCTCTCGCTCTTGGAAGTACATCTTCAGCTTCTACGGAATCATCGACCTCCTCGCGATCCTTCCTGCGTACGCGGGGTTGTTTATCGCCAACACACAATCGCTCTTGATCGTCCGCGCACTTCGTATCATGAGGATCTTCAGGGTGTTCAAGCTTGGGCACTTCATGAATGAAGGCAAAGTCATCACCAACGCATTGAAAGCCAGTCGCGCCAAGCTCACGGTCTTCCTGACCTTTGTCTTACTCATCGTCATGATCATTGGCTCACTCATGTATTTGATCGAGACGGGTCCAAAGAGCGACTTCACCAACATCCCACGCAGCGTGTATTGGGCGATCGTGACATTGACCACTGTTGGATACGGTGACATCGCTCCCAAAACAGCCCCCGGACAATTTTTGGCTTCGATCGTCATGATCATCGGCTATGCGGTCATCGCGGTCCCCACAGGGATCGTCTCCGCAGAGATCATCAAGGACGCCAATCAGGTCGCCAATACAGTCGCGTGTATGGAGTGTTCAGCCGAAGGACACGACAGTGACGCGGTCTACTGTAAATATTGCGGCACCCATCTCGGAGACTAGACCACATCATGAACACACATACTTGGCGAGCAGGCATGGCCCGCAAAGAGATCACCGCCTGGGAACAAGATCAACAAATGTGGGGCTGGTTTGCCCCAGAGAACCGTAGCAAAGGCGTCAAAACCCCATTGTATGTCCGCGCACTTGTGGTCCGTTCACAGACTGAGTGTGTAGCCTATCTCTGCGCAGATATCGGCTTTATCAGTGTCGGTTTGCGTAGAGCTTTGCTCGCCCTGCTCCAGCTCGAACACCCCACGCGGGGTTTTGGCCCCCACAACGTCATGCTGACCGCAACACACACACATAGCGGTCCCAATGGTTACTCCGATCGCTCAGGACAAAACAGCGCATCCTTTGGCTTCTCACCGCTGATCTTCTCAACCATCCTCGAAGGCATGGTGGCTGCGCTCATCGAAGCAGACGACAAATGTGAGCCAGCACAGCTACGTCTCGGTCACGTCCACATCCCTCATCAAGAACCTGTCGCGTTTAACCGCTCTTTGACGGCCTTTCGACATAATCCGGAGGTCAGCAGCGCACAGAGCAAAGACAAAACACTCGCCACCAGACGCAAAACCGTCACCCTGCGCATCGATGACGCACAAGGTCGCTGCATCGGGAGCGTGAATTGGTTCGCCGTCCACGCCACAAGTGTCCACGCGGAGAACGACTTGATCCACAGCGACAACAAAGGTTTGGCGGCCTGTATGTGGGAAGATGAACTACGTGAGAGTCCACAAGGACGACAGGACGCCGTCGCGATCTTTGCCCAAGAAGCTCCAGGAGATGTCTCTCCAAACTTCCGCTACCATCGCAAGCGCAACAAAAATCTCGGCATACACGACGACGACGAACAGAGCGCACGGGACAACGCAAGGCTTCAGCTCAAGTACGCCAAACAAGCGCACACACAAGCAGCCCAACAAGCTCCCCTTCAAGGGCCCCTTGGTGGACGTGTTGAACATGTGGATATGGGTGCATTGGAGGTGCTCCCTCAATTTGCAGAGGGACAACGTGGGATCAAGACACAGCCGGGTATGTGGGGACTCGTTATGCCCGCAGGGACAGCGGAAGGACCTGGTCCCCTCAGACCGCTCCTTCCGCTCCTGCGACAATGGATGAAGGTGCGAAGACTCCGCGATCGAGTCCTTCCCCAAAAAGACCTCAAGATTCACTTTCTGGAGTTGGGAAAAGGTCCACATGGTCGATTCCTTGGCTGGATGCCCTCGCGATTTGGACTCTCCCTCGTCGGGCGCGTCGATCCGGTCATCGGTTACCTGTACAAGATCAACAAGGACGGAGAAATGGGCGAAGAAGGATGGCTCCCCAACCGCGTCCCTGTCCAACTTCTGCGTCTCGGCCCTCTGATCATCGCGGGCATCCCCGGTGAACCCACAACCATGTCCGGCATACGAATGCGCCGTGCCATTCAGTACGCATATCCCTGTCGTCACCCAGACTCCGTACAAGAGATCGTGATTAACGGCTATGCCAATGGATACGCCGGATATATTGCGACCTCACAGGAGTACATTCAGCAAGAATACGAAGGTGCCTACACGTTGTTTGGACAACACACACTCGGTGGGTATCAGACGATCCTCTACAGACTCGCCCAAAAGGGTCTGGCAGACAATCCAACACGTCCCGCAGATGGCATTCAGATGCCTCTCATCACCTACGAGTTATTGCTCTCACGAAGAGAGAAAGGACGACAATGGTGTTGGGGACCAGGGAGTGAAGACACCCTCCCACTTCCTCCAAATGAACAGCAAGAGCGACTCAAGAGAGCCTTGCGTTACCAACACAGGCACAAAACACCATGAGCACAACACTCCCCCAAACAGTCCAAGAAGCCGTCTTCATCCTCGTCAAAGATCTGGACGAAGACATCAAGGCAAATTTACTCGCCGCAGACAAAGAGGATTTGAAGCGCTTTCATATCGGGTGGGCAGCGTCGATCCGCAGTCGATTTGGTCTGTGGGGACAAAACCCTGCGCTTTTGGAAGACACAGGCGAACCTCATCCAGACAGCGCATCGATGGTTATCGTCCACGCTGTCTGGTCATATCTGCAAGAAGAGGTATAGACCCAAAACCTCGACCTAATCCATCTGCCAACCAGAGGCATTGCTAAAACTCTCACGAGAAATATCCGAGCAAGGTATCTCACCAAACTTTTCTTCATATACGTGGCTGGAGATGTACGTCAGCGCTTCACAATCCCAATCGAACATCGCATGGGAAGGTGTGTTGTCAACAGCGTTGTAAAAAGTCTCCCCCATCGCAACAATGAATCCACGGCAATACAAAAACCCGTCATCTGAACCATCAGTGTATCGGTGTACATCTTTTCGATCGATGTCGTAGAGCTTGCGCTCAAGGATACGATCGAATGCCAAAAGATCTTCGGCTGACAATGTATCAAGTTGATCGTTGATAGCCTGGATAAAGACCTGCTCATCAGGGATATATGGTTCAACCTCTGCGTATTTTTCTTCAAAGGCTGTCTTTTTGGCTTGTGACGCCATTGTTCCAAGCACCTCTTGCTGGAATGCCTGCAAAGCAGGCGTCGTCGCCCAAGCGTTCTCAATAACAGTCCAAAATTGTGATTCGTTCATCATAACCTCTCGTACAAATCGATGTTTTGGGGACATGGGTTGCGTGTAGGTACATGCCACACAACAGAGTAGCCTCGATATACCTGACCAACATGTCACAACACAACACACTCAAAATCATTCTGTAGCCGATGCCTAAAAAAACAGGTTCGATACACGTGATGATGGAATGTCAGAGCTAGATAGTGACTTTACAATTGGAGAGAAAGACGAAGTTTTCATGGGGTGGGATTGGTGACTTTCACAAAAAAGGCGGCAATCGCTTCTTCAAGCGATAGAGCAATTAGCTTTCAGTGGCAGGCTTTTCTTTCCCTTTGGGTTTGGCGTTCCAGACGCGCAACGCGAGCAGGAAGCCGATCACCGCGAGGGGAATCATCGCAACAGGCCAACCGATCCAGTTCTCAGGCTGTGTCGCAGCCCCCACGATCTTACCACCCACGAGTTTACCTTCTTTGGGCAGGATGATCGCATACGTCAGGCTCATCACAGCCGTCCCAAGATAGACGAATCCATCGATAATCCCGACCGCGATACCGACGTTCTTCTTCCCACCAAAGTCCATACTCGCCGTCCCAGAGAGCATCCCGTGGACACCGATGACCGCCATCGACATGACGATCACGAGGATCCCAACAACCGCAGGGTTGGTATAGGTGAAGCTCAAAATGATCGCACAGACCGCCATCACTCCGTACAACAATCCAGCCACAGGGCCACGACGGGATTGGAACATCCTGTCGGAGATGATCCCCGCGAGCACACCACCAGAGATCCCTGCGATACAGAGCAACATTCCCCAGTTGTCGTACACAAAGCTATCTTTGAGGTGCAAGATCGCGTCTGTTTGCTTGGCAAATGTCCGATACCACTGCATGATCGCCTGACGAAGGAAGCCCGAACAGAACTCGATCAGCGCGATCGTGATGACGATGGGGTTCTTCATCATCAACTTGAAGACCTCTACAGCACCGAGCTGAGGACCATCATCACCAGAGGACGCATCAGCAGTATCGAAGTCTTCGAGACCTGCTTCGCCGGGGGTGTCCTCGACAAACATAAAGTCCAAAACCCAGAAAATGGCGAGCAAGATCGCTGGAATCAAGAAGACCCAGATCAATCCCGGCCCCTTGAGGATCATGTACCCAAGGTCGAAGGCAAAGTAGATCCCCAACGAGATCAAAATACCAAAGATCGCACCGAACACACCGCGCTCACGGACGTGAAACCAGTGCGCGTTGACCTTCACGATCGCGACCGCGCCAAAGCTCTGGAAGTACATGTTCACTGCGTACAGTACGGAGAAGACGAGGACAAAGTTGGCTGCGAGGAAAGTAGACATCGCCCCTTTCGTCAACAAACTCCAGGACGCGAGCCCCATCAACAGGTTCATCACACAGGAACCGGCGGCACCGATCAGGATCGCAAATTTACCACCGAGTTTGTCCGTCAGAGGACCATTGATCAAAAAGGAGAAGCCATAGACGACGGTCCCAGCGGCAAAGATAAAGCCAAAGTCCTGGTTACTCATCATCGACGCGCCATCTGCGCCTGCGATGTTCTCGAAGGCAAACTTACTCACCTTGAGGTTGTAACGCCCCATATAAAGGAAGGCATATGTCAATCCGAGTGGAAGCCAGTTGAGGATACGACGACGCAAAAAGGAAGATGTACGCCAACCGACATCCACACCACCAAAGTCAGGAGGCGGTAAACGACCGAGGATGAAGACGACGACGACGAGAAAGAGCAAGATCGGGGTGAGCTTCTCGAAGAAGCCAGCCTTGGCTTTCTTCCCCTTCTTGGACTTGCCTTTTGTCGCACTCGCAGAGGCCTTGGTCTTGGCTTCACGTTTCGCAGGTGCGTTGCGGCGTGCGGCAGGCGCTTTACGTGCCGCGACATTCTTCGCGTCTGGTGTCGCAGCCTTTGCTTTCTTATCATTGGCAACGGCGTTACGAACGGTAGGGGCATCACGACGCGCTGCGGGTGCAGTCCGCGCTGCCACCTTTGCATCTTTTTTGGCGGCTGGTGTCTCTGCACCAATCTGGACACTGAAAAAGAGAGTTCCCAACACGAGCAGTATAGAGACCGCTATCTCTATACGAATCCACTGTTTCATATCCCATCCTTATTCGAGTCATGTGAAAAAGACGAACACTTCTTTTTTGCACTCTTCGTATATTGGTTGAGGCTTTTCGTTTCAAGAGCCTGACCCAAATCCCCTCAAGAGAAAAAGAAAGATATTCCCATAACATCGGGGACATAACCCCACCCAAGAAGAAAAGGCTGTACCGGAGATGTCAGTTGGGTGTTTTCGTATTCTTTTTCCACACAACGGCCTTACTCATCTTCGCCCTTGAGAGAGGTGAGCAGCACCGACCTATCTTCTTCACTCACAGGTAAAAAGGGATCGGCGAGCGCGCTCTTCATGTCAGGGTAGATCGTCGACGCAGCCCACCGCCTTGGCCACGTCCCCACAAGCTCTCCCTCCTCTGACTCGTGCCCCACGACAAAGTGCAGGAGTCCATCAAGTCGGTCATGTAATGCCTCGGGACATACGATCGTCCCATCAGGGAACGCCGTCACCCACTGTCCATCGACAGGAATACATGGATGCACAGGGTAACGTTCCGCGATCGATGGCTCAGTTTGTGAGAGCGGATCTTTTTGCCCTCCACCAAGAACAGAGCGCGGCCCCTTCACCTCGTGACGATGACGCAATTGTCCTGTCAACGCATCCCACCATTCGATATCACGACGCCCAACACAAAGTATCTGTTCTCCAGCCGCCCAATACACGGCCTCACATCCGTCGTGAGGAACACGCCATATACGCGCTGGCGTTGTAGAAACAGACCAGACCTCCAGCCCCTCTTGTGTCCAAAACGCGGCTTTATCGCCTTCAGGAGACCAAGCCCATCGCGCCTCATCTGGCACAAAGTATGGAGACGGCGGGAGCGTCGCCAACAGTTGTTCATTTTCAAGGAGTAAGACACTCGCATCCCTCGACTCCTTCAAGAAGACCGCCAAACGACGACGCTTTTCGAAGAGCGTCCAAGACAACCCGACACACTCCCCCCACAAAGGCATCTTCAAAAGACTCTCACCTGTTTGCGTCTCCAAGAGACACAATTGACTCTTACGTCCTGTCAAAAATCCCTGCGAAGGCATCGCTTGTTCGATGGCAACATAGGCTTCATCAGGACTCAGGGAGACAGCCTGTCCGACTTCATCACGCCACTCACAGCGACCACTCTTTGGATGGATCGCGTAGACAGCACCTTTCTCCGTCAGCGTCTCTCGACGCGCTGCGAGCAATGCGCTCCCGTCGGACAACCACCACAGTCGTCCAGGTAATGGGTACTGCTTGGGCGGAAAGTGTTGTTTGCGAGCAGCAGAGACAGATGAGACGTCCTCGCGAAAGTGCCACCCTTCGTCCATTGGGACAACACATAAAGGTAGCTTCTGCTCGTCAGGATCGTGCAGCGTGAGACAGAGCTCTTTGCCATCAGGTGACCACGTCCAGACGAGAGGTGAACCCGGCTTATCCACGATCTGAATAAGTGTCAAAAGGGCTGGCTCAGTGAGTGATGGGGAGTGAGAAAAAGGATCGAGTTGACTGACCAGATGATGTCCATACATCACAGCGAGGGCGCGGCCATCAGGTCGCCACTGAAGTGCCCCCTTCGCTGCGACAACCCCCTGTGGGATGTGTGTGACTGTGTTCAAACATCTCGCCGCGTAGATATCCCAAAGCTGTAGGACACCGCCATGTGTCGCGTCATCGCGATGGCGACTTCCGGTCACGAGAAAGTGGCCATCAGGTGACAAAGCTGAGGTGACAATATCCGATTCATGTCCAAAAGAATGGGTGAGGTAGAGACCATACGCACGAAGCTGCTCAGTGCACAGATGATGGACAGGACGAATACCCACGCGAGCTTCGAGATGCAGACAGACACGTCGCAGCGCTGCTAGATCGTGTTTTGGTGAGAAGGTCGACCAGTCAGCCTGGGAGAACGCGTCCATAAGAGCCTCTTCGGAGGCGTAAGGACCAATCTCCAGCGACTCCAAAAAGGTCTGTCCGTCATCCTGAAGAATGCCAAGCGCTTCGAGGAGTGTATCGGGTGGTGTCGAGGTCAAGAGCCACCTTTGAAGTGTGGACTCATCACAGATCGGGAGCTTTTGGGCCTCAGCTTTTTTCAACACCTGACCGGGCCGGATGCCTGCAAACAACACGTCAGGTGATTGCTGAAGCGAGGAGACCACTTCGATGTCAAGAGCTTCGAGTTGTTCGGTCGCTTCTTCCAGGGTAATGGCCGAGAAGCGGCCTGCGAGGAGGACACGCAAAGAGAGACTCATGTCTTTGTCAACGCTGTCGTCTCCACACCTTCGCGACGAAGGTCTTGAAGACGTTGAAGAGCTTCATCCAGGAGCGCCTGACATCCCAATTCGAGGTTGTGTTGGCGGGCGCTGTCTTTGGAGAGCAGCTCCTGAAGTGTGGGTTCTTTTTCTTTGATCGTCTCGATCCAGGAGGGGACACCTGCGACATTCACCAGCAGATCATCCCAGATCTTCTTGCCCTGGCTGTCGTGTTCAGCAGCGAGCAGTGGCCACAAAAAAGGCCAATGCTTTTCCATCGCCAACTCGACGGCTTTCAAGAACAACGCCTGTCGCTCAAGTTGCCTTTGTGTGAGAGTATCTGCGGGCTCTGCTTGCGAAGACTCGACCTTTGTAGACTCCAAAAAAGCATCATCCGTGAAGTCACCACGAGCGCGACCAAACGAAGTCGCGGCGACGTAGAGGAGTGTAAGACGCAAGGTCACACCCTTGAGAAAATCTTCTTCCCAGATGAGTTTACGTGCGCCGCGTTTACCGATCCGCCTGTAACCTTCACCGATACTTGCGCCACCAATCGCCCCAGCGATCAAGCCAACAGCAGCGCCACCAAAGAAGGTCATCCCACCGGCGAGTAAATCGGTGACGATCCCAGTCGCGAGACCACTCAGCGCACCGCCAATGATCGCGCCGATGGTTCGTTCCCCACGGTCAGGGACCATGCGACGTAGAAAGTCTTCGGACTCCGAGAGCATACGGTCGCGGATCTCACCTTTCAGTCCGAGGTGTTCGAGGAGGCGGGCTTGTGTCTCTTCAATGCGCTTTTGTGCGCGTTTTTGGAGCGCCCGAGAGGCCTCTTTGTGTGAATCCATCTCACTGTCCTTGCTGAGCTGTCGCAGGACATCGGAGAGCATATCGCTGGCTTGTTTTTTCTGCGCTTCAACACGCTGTTGCCAGATATCACGAAGGTCCGCTGCGAGGCTGCGTCGATCTTCGTCGACAGCGGAGACGATCGCCTCAAACAGCTCCGCTTCGTTCTCCCAACTACGAGAGAAAGCATCGAGAGCCATCACCCCACGACACAAAGGCTTCTTCTTAAAGAAGGTCTTCCAATGGGCGAGTAATTGTTCCTCTTCAGCGGCGTCGACGTCTTCGAGTCGGTTGAGCAGACAGAGCACAGGGCGCCCGATCTCTTTGAGGACAGCCCACTCTCTCTCAAGTGTACGTTCGACATCTTTGCCACCATGGGCGGGGACGAGGTAGAGGATCAGGTCAGCCTCTTCTTTGAGAGAGAGTGCAGCTTCTCGATCGTATCGAAGTTTGGGATCTTGAAGCGCCTGCAACCACGCCCATCCATCCTTTTCTTGTAGGTGTTTGGCGAGCAGTTGTGCGTCTCCAAACCCCGGAGTATCCCAGAGTCGTAGACAGGCTCCGGGGGTGTGGAGAAGAAAATATCCGGCGCGGCGTCTCGTGACGTGCTCAGCGTCACGGACCTCTCCAACATCCCGTCGCAACAAGGTGCGGGCGAGTGAGGTCTTGCCGACATTGGTGTGAGAGGAGAGCGCGATATTGAGTGTAGGCACACGTGATAACGAACGGATGGAGATGGGAAGGCGCTCAGAGAGCATCATACTCTTCCACGAGGTCCAGGCAAGGAGGAGTAGACGGGGGATGAAGACGAACAGGATCAACGTCACAGTGTAATGATGAATCCATGGCGCAGCAGGTCCGATCACACCAGTCGTTGTGGATTTGAGTGTGGGGAGGGTACCGAGCAAGACCTGTGAGGGACCAAAGACGATGTTGAGCACAAATCCGATCTGCGAAGCGCTGAGGAAGGTGCTCTCACAGGTGGCTTGGTAGGCTTTTGTCAGGCCACTCGCATACGCAACAAAGAGCGCGCTGAGCCCAAAGACGATGGCGCCAACGTGAAGGATCTGTGACACCTGACATCGCAGTAAACCGCCAGCGATCCGCGTCCACTGTTGCCAATACTCCTGAATTGCTTTGAGCGAGGTCTGATGGACGAGGTCTTGTGATGTGGGGAGCTTTGCGTTGAGCCACTTTTGACGCAACCACAAGAACGCCTTCAGGGCGGACTGCCCCCAGGATTCAAGCCAGCTGATCGGCTTATCAGGAGAGAGACGACGTGCGAGAGAGGGACCAAATAACAACAAGCTCAGGCTGATCGCGTTCCAGACAAACAGACCGAGTAAGGGTGTCGACAGCACGTGGAATTTACGTCCACCATCGAGGATTTGAACGCTCGCCCCAAAGAAGATCGCCATCCCGATGGCACCGAACATCAGCGGCCACGCAAAGGAAGACAGTTGTTGTGTCATCCCCCACAGCCACGACGCGCGTTTTTTCAGGTGAGGGCTGAGGACCGCGGCCCGCTCGACAAATGATTCGAGCGGTGAGCCCGCACCTTCTCCTTCGAGCGCGGCATCAGCCTCACGACGCTCTTCAAAGGAGAGCAGCTCTCCGGCCTCGTCCACGGACTCCACAGCATGTACCAAAACCACTTCCGATGCTTGATCAGCCTTCACGACACCTCCCAGATAGTCAACGCGTCCGGATGTACACGAAACGTCAGGTGACACAGTCCAGATGCTTTTGCGTGCACTTTTCTCACGACGAATATACCACGTTCCGCAAGGCAATCAACAAGCACGTAGCATGGCAATTTTGCTACACTCACCGCATAGCAAAGTAATCACTTCTCCCAAAGAAACGATGACATGACAATTGACAAAAAGCTCTACTTTCCACACTATTCAATCTATAGAAATGTAGATGGCATGTCTCTTGCTTTGATGGTCTCACGCCCATTGTTCTAGATTGCATGCCCAAGCAAAGATCGAACGACATTCCCACGATGAGGTGGGAATCATGTATATCTTCACCGTGCATGGATGATGCTTTCACCTTGTACACAGAGATGTCATTTTGAAGGAACGACAGATTCATGAAGAAATACCAGATCCAGCGGAAGCTTGGTGCGGGTGGGATGGGCTTAACCTATCTGACCACACAATGTGGTGTAGAGGGATTTGAGAAGCCCTTTGTGATCAAAAAACTTCATCCTGCTTTTTCGCAAGATGAGGCGTTGATTTCGGCGCTCATCAGCGAAGCCAAAATCGCCAGCCTTTTTGAGCACCCCAATATCGTATCTGTCTATGACCTCTCCAAAGAAGACGGTGAGTACTACCTCGTAATGGAGTTTGTGAATGGCGTCACGCTCGCTCACTTGCTCAATGACGGTCAGCTGCTTCCACCGACAATCTTATTGTGGACGATCCTTCAAGTGCTACGTGGACTTGACTATGTTCACGAGATGACCTCACCGACTGGACACCCCCTCCACCTCGTGCATAGAGACATCAGCCCAGACAACATTTTGCTCAGTCAACAAGGGGTCGCCAAGCTCACAGACTTTGGTCTCGCGAAGGCTCGAGAGCACTCCAAACAGACTGCACCTGGGATCTTAAAAGGTAAGCTAGGTTATATGTCTCCCGAACAGAGTGCGGGGCTTCGAGTCGACCGAAGATCTGACGTTTACTCAGTCGGTATTATCCTCTACGAAGGACTGACTGGCGTTCGGTTGTTTAAAAATGACAACTTGATGTCCACCCTCAAACTCGTCCAAAACTCAACCATTCCACCTATTCGAGAGTTTTTACCAGGCATCCATCCAGATCTTGAACACATCATCATGAAAGCCCTGACCAAAGACCTCGACACTCGTTATCAAAGCGCGCGGGAGTTTCACGATGGTTTGGAGGCCTTTTTAACAAAGTACTCCGACGAAAAAATGCGTCGCTATACCAGCACGTACATCAAAGCCTACACATCCCCAGCGGAGCGAGAGAGTATCTCTCTACGTAACTTCGTCCAGATCAACCAACCACCAAGACCTCTTGTGTACATCCTCAAGCAAGAAAATGATCCGATCTTTCCAGCGGATATCAAAAGAAAACTTCAGGACATGACGATGTACAACGGGAGCCTCGACTTCAAGGTGCTCACCAAACGCCAAGAGCAAGATATCGCGCTCGCACAGCTCAGCCGAGGGAAAAAGAAACCCTTCGCGGTGCTATTTGGTGGTCTCTTCGTCGCGATGGAACATCCGTTTCTTAAGGCGTTACAGGATTATCCCGAGATTATGAAGATCTTGGTGATGGACCACAGCAGTTCAGAAATCTTGGAGATGTCCGTTGAACTATGTGGGTTGACGAAGTTTATTCGCGCCCCCATCTCCGTAGAGGAACTGTACATCACACTGATCCAGACTGTCGATAAACAGCAGAGCCGAGAGAGGCGAGAGAGCGACTTCCTTCGAGAGCAGATCCTACACACCGAGAAAAAAGAAGAAGCGCTCAAGCAACAGATCATCGCACTCGCACAAGCGAACGTCCGTATGCTCGAAGAGTTTCAAAACAAAAAAGCCAGCAAGTAACGTGTCTTTGACACGCTCTGTCCACGACTAAAAGACAGGCACACTTTAATGAACCAAAGCCCAAGCCTCTCGAATCGATGGTCCCTCTTACAGATCTCTCCTTCAGCCACAGAAGAGATCGTGCTCGTTCCCTGCGATGGTTGCTCAGTGCACCCCGACTTTGCCGAACATGTGCGTCAATTTGCGGAGGACCGATACCCACACAAAACCTGTGTGCTCTCACTACCCCCTCTCGTGACCGGTGAAGACGCCCACGCCCAATTGCGTTACAAACACGCCAATACACGACTTGCAGTCTCCGCGTGCGCAGAGAACTGCGCGGGGCGCCTTCTGACAGCCTTACCAGCTCGTTCCGAACGTCTCCAGTTGGACCCTGCAGAGTCTCTTGCACAGCAAATGACCGAGCTTGAGCATATGATCAAGCAATTGAGCGAACATGTCGTGGGGCCGTTGTCCTCACTACAACCACCTCCAGCCGCGCAAGCGTCCCGTAAGTCGTTCATTCAGACGCCCCCCACGCCTCCCTCAAAGCCCCCAACAAAAGTAAGCCAAACACCTAAACGCGGGCACTTTAGTCAAAAAAATACACAATATGGTCGTTTCTCTGGCAGCAAGAAAACATCCTCGCGTGTGCCACTCGTGCTCTTTGTTGCGCTCTTACTCGGTGGACTCGCCTGGTGGTTCATCCCACCAAGCAAACAACAAGCACCCAACGAGGCACAGGCAAACCACACACAAACACCCAAAAGAAGCCCTGCCCCATCTAAAAATGATCCCATGAAAGCACGTGGTGATGTGGCTCCATCGAACACAAAGGCAGCAAAGACGACTCCTCCAAAGACCCCCTCCAGAGTGCCCCCTGTTGAGGAGAACGCACCGAAAAAGGGAACAGATTCGCCAGAGAAGGGAAAACAGGAGAAGGCAAAACAAAGCCCCACACCTGTAAGAAAGCGCCCGAAGCCAACACCGAGACGAAGAACAAAACCCACCAAGCGCAAAAAACCCCTCATCTCCAAGGCACGCTTGCGCGCACAACAACGCATCAACAAGGGCTGGACAGGTGGTTTTTGTAAAGGTGCCGAGCAATGTCCTGGTAACGACGCGATCTGCCTCAAACAACCATACGGCGGACTTTGCTCGCGATTCTGTGACAAATTTTGCGTGGATCAAAAAGGCGCAGCCTACACAGCTTCCTATTGCATCGGCCTTTCGAGTATCCGCAAAACACTCCCTCAACTACCATCATTTCGTTACGGACTTTGCCTCTCCAAGTGCGACAAAAAGCGATTCCCTCGTACAGGCTGCCGCATCGGAACCATCTGTAAAAGACTCCCTCTTCGTAAGAGAAGCAAACGCGTAGAGTCTGTCTGTGTACCAGTTTCAGTCACATCACTCACCAACGGAGCAAAGCAGTGAATAGCCAAAGAGAGCACAGATCATCTCCAGTCTGGTCTTTTGGAGGAGCAGAGGTCTTCCTCTCCTTCTTGCAAACGATGCAACAACAGATCGACGAAGATTCACTGTCACCCCAAGTGTATGAGCAGTTGGTCCGCTCTTGGGGACAGCAACTCGCCACCCAAAACAACATCACAGGCGCCCTCTACCCATGTCTTGAGCAGCTCTCTCAGCTCCTCTCGACCATTGGGCTGCTCCGTGTCCTCGAACCTACAGAGCAGTCAGAGACACAATGCCTGATGTTGGCCCTCCGGTGCATGGCCTCTCGTTACGTCGGTGCCCCACGCATCAAGAATAAACAACCTGTCTACCCTTTCCTCTCTTTGTTCCTCGAAGGCGCACTACAACACGCCGGACATAAGGTCACGATCCGCGAACAACGAGAAGGTCGCCTGCGCTCCGACGAACTCTTTCTCATTCTTCAAATAGGAAGCACAGGCTCATGACACATTTGGACATCCAGGATGTCCTGGGCATCCCCGTGGATTTATTAGAAGAGATCGCAGTCGTGACTTGTGACGCATGTATCTCAAAAGAGAACAAACATGCGCTCATGTCCCATCTCTCACCTGTCGGCGAGCATTACGATGTTGGACAGCTAGGGAGCGCTGAGACGATCGCACGGCGGCGCGTCAAACTAGCGCACGCAATCATCGCCGTTGAAGGATGTACTGAAGGTTGCGCACAGAAGGTGCTTCAGACGATCAAACGTCCACAGGCCATCTTCAATATCGCCCCAGACAGCACCTACGAAGACATCCGGAGTGACGTCCACCAGAAGATGGGACAACTGAGAAGGCAAGCCTTCCAACCAGTAGAGCTCTACCAGCTCGACTGCAAAGGCCTTCGCTGCCCCATGCCGATCACCAAACTTTCGAGCTTCGCGGCCAATCTCCCACCGGGAAGCCAGATCGAGGTAGAGGCCACAGATCCTACATTTATGGCAGATGTACAAAGCTGGTGTGCTCAAAAAGGGCACACACTCGAATCCCTCGAACCAGGTGCTGTCACCCGCGCGCTCGTCTCCCTAGCGCTTCCCGAGCTGCTCGCAGAGCTACCAGCAGAGAGCAGCGACGAGATTGTCTTTGAACAGGTGATCCCCCCTCCTGCCACGCTGCCAATGACGGAAACCCTCGACTGCGTTGGGCTAAGCTGTCCCATGCCTATCATCAAGCTCTCGAAAAAAGCCAAGCAGATGAATGGGGGCGTACTCGAAATTCAGGCTGACGACCCGGCCTTTCCATCTGACCTTGAAGCGTGGTGTGGCCAAACAGACGCGACATTTGAATGGCTCTCCACCAAACAGGACAAGATCCACAGAGCGTTGTTGACGTTGCCACAACCCAGACCGACCTCTGGCATCATCTCTCTACCCAAAGAAGCCTTCCCTGTGGCACCGCCCGCCCAGACACAGCCCAAAGCTCGGCCCATCATCCCCCTCGAAACAGCACAGCAGCAATATCCCATCCACGAAGTCCTCGACTACCGAGCGTTGCGCTCTCCAATGCAGATCGCCAAGCTGCAAAAAGCACTCTCCCGCCATGAGACCTCTGGCATCATCCGCATCGAAACAAATGATCCACAATTCCAGACCGATCTGGAAAACTGGAGCAAACAAAGCGGACACCAGATCCTTTCGTTTGATGCACAGGCCGACTCACAGAAAGCCTCTGTCCTGATCAAAAAAAGCACACCTGAGGAAGAGTTGTTCTCCGACGAAGCTGAATTCTCCGATGAGATAGAGTTCTCCAATCAGCTCGATCTAGCGAGCCATTTTGGCAACACTGAATCTCTGGAACAATCGGGCTCCATCGACACATCAAACATCTCGGATGCTTTCTCCGATTCGGACTTTGCAGAGCCGAGCTTTATCGAGTCCATCCTCGAATCGTCAGGTGAGTTCTTTGCAGAAGAGGTGTTGACCCCTGAGCCGCTTATGAGCGTAGAGGTTTTGGACTTTAGAGGTCTACGTTGCCCGATGCCGATCCTTAGGTTGACCAAGGCGCTCAAGCAGTCAGACCACCCATCCTACGAAGTCCTCGCAGACGACCCTGCGTTTCCGGCTGATCTTGAGGCGTGGTGTACACAACAGAACTTCACGATCCAATCCATCGAGCCAACTGCTCCGTTCTCTGCAAAGATCGTGAGCAATGCGCAGCTCGAACGTTCGGTAACAGCCAACAAGCAAGCAGCGCAGACGCCCTCACCACGTCCAAGGACCGCAGTCCTCGCGAGTACGGAGAAGAGGCAGGTCACAGAGAGCTATTCGGCGCTCAGACTCCCACACACGGGGAATATGTTGCGTCGGGCTGACACGCCCTCTGAGAGCCACGTTTCGACCTCCTCCCCTGCTCCCCCCATCTCATTTGAAACGCTTGATTTTACGGGGCTCAAATGTCCTATGCCGATCGTCAAGTTGACAAAAGCAGTGCAACAACACACAGGCTCGCGCTTTCGTGTTATCGCAGATGACCCGGCTTTCCCCGCGGATATCAAAGCGTGGTGTGAACACCGAGACTTTAAAATTATTGAAGTCATAGAAGATGCGCTCGGTTTCACCGCACTCATAGAAGACACAAAAGCAGTGGATTCTCCTCCGGAGCAGAAAGAAGAGACCATTACATATTCACCGTCAGTTTGGGAGTTGGAGCTTCCAGAGGAGTCATTGGCAGGTTTACCTTCTTTGAGCGAAGGTGACCTCGTCGCGCTGGATTACAGAGGGCTTCGTTGTCCATTGCCCATTGTAAGGCTGTCCCAAGCCAGCCACAAACATCCCAATCGATCTTTGGAGGTTATAGCAGACGACCCGGCCTTCCCTGCCGATTTGAAAGCCTGGTGTGAGATCCATCCTTTCGATGTTGAGGAAGAGGAAGAGAGTGGTGGGAGCTTTCGCGTCGTCCTCCGAAGAAAACCCTGAAAGAGTGAGCACAACACAAAAGGAGCACAGAAATGCAACAAAATCCAACGCCACAAGACACAGGGCAAACGTGTGATGCGTCCACACAGCCCAACGACAACAAGATGACGATCTTGCTCGCGAGCGATGACTTTGATCGCGTCTTTCTCGCTTTTATGCTTGCGATGTCAGCGCGCTCTATGGGAATGGAGGTCAACATCTTTTTTGCGCTGTGGGGGATCAACTTGCTCAAACGTCAGGGGGACCAACCCTCGATGGACCCACCGAGCGAAGTCGACGAAGGAAAAAAATCGATGATGGAGAAGATGATGGGCATGATGATGCCAAAAGGTCCAGACTCCCTCGGCCTCTCCAAGATGAACTTCGGTGGCATGGGCGCGTTGATGATGAAGATGTTTATGAAAAACAACAACATCGCAACACTCCCTGAGCTGATGGATATGGCTGTAGAGTCCGAGGTCGAGTTTACGATTTGTTCGATGACCATGGAGATTATGGGTGTCAAAAGTGACGAACTTCTCGCCCTCCCCAACGCAAAGTATGGTGGTGTCGCGTCCTGCATGGGCTCAGCGTTGCAATCCAAGATGTTCTTGGTGATCTGAGATGAGCAAATACAAAGAACATGTCATCATCCTGACACAAGGTCGCGAAGACGGTGGGCACGCAGCGATGCTCGCCTTTAAGCTCGCAGTGACGATGCAGGCCATGCAGCAAAAAACCTCTGTTTTTTTGACCCTCGCGGCAACGCGCTGGGGATTTCAGGGGACCGCGAAAGACCTCATTTTGCCAGGTGAGCCAAGCCTCGAAGAGTTTATCGATTCGTTTATCGAGAGCGATGGAGAGCTTTTGATCTGCTCTCCCTGCATTGAGGCGTACTGTTATCTTCCTGGACTGGAAGAAGAATTTTATCAAGAAAAGATCCGCCCAAACTCCAGGTATGTCGGCCTCGCGACGATCGCAGAGAAGATGTTTGACGGCGAAGCGACTGTATTTTAAGACGAGCGACCGCATGGGTCGTGCACACAAAAGGTTGTTTGATGAAACAAGGACATAAACATATCCTCGTGTTGACACGAGGCCAAGAAGATGGTGGGAGTCGTGCGACGTTGGCGTTTGCGCTCGCTGTGAGCCTCCAGGCGATGGGCAGTGAGGTCGCGATCTATCTCAACTCTCAGTCAGCCATTTGGGCGTTTAACTTCCCTGTACAGCGCGTACATATCCAAGGTTTTGACCCCCTTGAAAACTACATCGATTTGTTCCAGGAAGCAGGTGGCGAACTCTTCGTCTGCGCGACGTGTGTCGATAGCCTAACGTCGGGTTACAAAGAGAACGTGATGGCGACCCTTGGTCCCTTCCGTGAAGGCGTGACCTCAGCAGGTCTCACGACACTTGCGTCGTTGATCATGGAGAGAAAGTGCCTCTCCTTTTAACCCCCTTCCACAAAAGAAGGATGCGAAATGATGGATGATCGCGTAGTCCTCATCACCTGCAATGGACTCAGCGCCCGTGGCCAGCTCACAGCGAAGGTGATTCAACAACTACAAGAGCATATCGATGAAGATGTCGATGTCCTGTCCTTGACACCTCTGCTCGCAGGCCTCCCCGAGCCCGTAGAGAAGGTTAAACGCGCGACACAGCTCATCGGCCTCGCAGGTTGCTCACGTCGATGTGATCTCCACGCCTGCCGCTCACAAGCAGGCCGTGTCCCCGATGTCGATCTTGTACTTGAAGATATTCTTCGTAAAGACATCACCAGCGAAGATACAATCAGCCAAGAAGAGCTCAATCAAGTCCTCCCCAAAGCCACCAGCCTCCTGCTTGGAAAGCTCACCTGATACATCTCCCTCAAACAAATACTCTCTCAACAATGAGGTTCTTACAACTGCCCTAGTCGTCTTCAAGTAGGGTCTGTGGTGCGATCACTTTCTGCAGGTGGGGTTGTGTTTGTGTCTTGCGAGTTGGTTTTTCAGCGCTCACCTCAAGGGCTCTTGAGAAGCTGTACTGCATCTCGCGCTTTTGTTGTTTGGAGAACTCCAAGACCTCGGATTTTGGACGAAAATTTTTGGATGAATGGTTGGATATCGAGTAGGTCAGCCCTGAGACCCGTTTTGGAACAACCCGCCCACGGGTGTGCTGGAGATACCGAAGCGCTTCTGTTTTAGAAGGATCGAGCTCCAACACTGTACGCCAATAGTGACGGGCCTCCTCAACGTAACCCCACTGAAATAGATTTCTCGCAACATCGAGATACAACATCGTGGCTTTCGCCTGACTTGTTGACATGTATATCACTCCAATTGTGTTGCTTACAAACAGTCAATCGTCGTTGACTGCCCTTTTGTCATATGCCCAATACGACAAAAGAAACACGCGCCGAAAAATAGAAAGATACATACATGCCCATTGTTCTTGGTGGGTGAACGCTCCTCCACCCACTGATTGCATCTTGTAGTTTGTCACCACCGCAGCCAAAAATCAAGCATGTAAACACAAAAGGTCCAATTGAATTACACCGAATGGACCGACCCCTGCAACGCAAAGAATAGAAAAAGTCTAACAAACTCAGTCAGGTATCATCAGAAAAATTCCGACGTTCGGCGATGATATAGAGAGGCCTTTTTTTCACCTCGTCGAAGATTTTCCCGATGTAAATCCCTACGAGTCCGAGTATCGCGATGATCAATCCACCCAAAAAATACAGTGAGACGATCAGACTCGTCCACCCCTCAACAGGGATCCCATAGACGAACTTTTGCACGAGGTAGAACCCTCCAATGAGAAAGGAGAGTGAGGAGATCAAAAAACCGAGATATACCGAGAGGCGTAGAGGTTTGTCAGAATATGCGACGATAAAATGCAGGGACAGGTTGAGCATTTTGCGCAGCGTGTAGGTCGATGTCCCCGCGAAACGTGCGGCATGTTTGACCGGGATAGAGGTCGTGGGAAACCCCGCCCACTCCACCATCCCACCGAAGAAACGTAACTGCTCGCGAATCGGGCGTATGGCATCGACAACGCGACGAGAGATGATCCTGAAGTTCCCGACGTCTCCGTTGTACTTGAGATCCGAGAGGAAGTTGAAGACGCGAAAGAAGAGACGTGAGGTGAGGATCTTAAGAAAGCGGTCTTGTCGATCGGCACGCTCGGCGAGCACGACATCAAATCCCTCTTGTGCTTTCTCATAGAGACGCGGAATCTCTTCGGGACGATCCTGTAGATCGCAGTCCATCACGACGACCCAATCCCCATCGCAAAGATCGAGCCCCGCAGTGATCCCGTAATGTTGACCAAAGTTTCGACTGAACTGGACGGCTTTGACGCGTTTGTCTTGTTGGCAAAGAGCTTCGATTTTGGGCCACGAACGATCACCACCGCAGTCCTCTACAAGGATGATTTCAAAATCCTCTGTGATCGTCTCGATCGACTCTTTTAAGCGGCGATACAACTCATCGACACAATCTTCGGCACGATAAAAAGGGATAACAACTGAAATATGAGCCATGGCAATTATTCTTTCGTCAAGAGCGAGTAAGCAGGAAGACAAACACACCCTCAGATGTCCCTGATAGAGCAGGTCTTGTCAAGCACCTTTTAGGGCGCTCCCCACCTCCATCAAAACGGGACAGGTGCCGTAAAGTGCATACATTCGGAAGTGATAGGATGTGTGAGGGTGAGTTCACGAGCGTGCAAGTGGAGGCGACCTTGTGCGTGGAGATGATTGTAAAATGAGTCGCCAAGAATCGGCATCCCCAAGCCCCTGAGATCTGCGGCGTGGACACGTAGCTGATGTGTCCGTCCAGTCACTGGCATAAACTGTATCCGCGTATAGTCGCCTTCGTGTGAGAGCACTTTGTACAGTGTCTGTGCAGGTTTTCCGTTCACAAGATCAACTCCCTGAAGTGGCGAACGTTCAGGGCAAGCACGCAGAGGCAGCTCAATGACACCTGACGCTTCACGCAGCAGACCACACAAAAGCGCCTCGTATGTCTTTTTGACTTTGCGCTCCTTAAAAAGCCCGCTCAACAAACGTTGACTCTCAGCATGACGTGCGAGGAGCAGAATCCCCGACGTCCCACGATCGAGACGGTGGACCTGGATGGGACCTGTGAGATCCGGGAACAGATGCCTCGCACGTAACAACACACAATCCTGCGCGCTGCCACGACGTCCAGGCACAGAGAGCAATCCAGAAGGTTTGTTGACCACGATCATGTCGCGATCTTCGTAGAGCACCTCAAGGGCGTACTGCTGTGAGATGGCGAATGTCGGTTTGTGAGGCGTTGTGGGAAGCCCTGAGAGCAAAAAGCCCATGATCGGCTCACAGCGCTCCTTACACGCACCGTAAAATGTACCGTGTTGTTTGGATTGGTTGCTCGGTGGCGGTCCCCACCAGAACTCAGCCATCCCCAGAGGTTTGAGACCGTGTGTCGCGGCGTAAAACAAGAGCTTCGGCGCGCAACAATCTCCAGTCCCAGAGGGGAGCCCTTTCTTTTTGGCGAGCTCTTGCAGGGGCTTCGTCTCCCCCGCAAAATTCGTAAGACTGTAGACCGCGTGCATTTGTGTTTGGAGTTGGCGAGAGAGCGCTTTGCGTTCGGACTTGATGCGTTTGATCTCCTCGCGAAGCTCTTCAACCTCCTGACGAAAGGGGGTCAGGACCTCCTTGTGCGCCACTCGAAGACGTCGTCTCTCATAGCTATGATCTGCGCTCTCTTTATCCAACGCAGCCATCGCCTCCGCGAGGGCCTCACCGGAGAGGTCTTTTTGCAACGCCGTGCGCTTCTTTTTACGCGCCTTTTTCGCCGCGCGATGTGTCACACGGAGCGCTTCGATCTCAGCTTCACACCGCTCTTCAAGTTCTTTAAGCGCATCCCATACCGGTCGTTGGCTCAGCTCAATGAGCGTCTGCTTCATCTCTTCGAGCTGCTCAAGCGTCCTCGCTTCATCGAGCGCGATCTCTTCGTGTCCGGGGAGAGGTGGAACCCAGCCTTCGACAAAAGACGCACCACACAACGCCCCAGAGAAGGCCTTCAAGAAAGCAGTGTCTCCGAGTGTTGTCTCGACGAGCAAGACCCCAAACATCTTCCCTTCATGTGGCGAGGGAGGTGCGTCCTCAAAAGAACGCATTAACCCAGACGCGACGGCTTCAGCGAGCGCAGTTCGAGGAAGTTGCATCTGGATATTCGTATCTGGACAGATCCCCTCATAGTAATATGTAGGCTCGGTCTCTTTAGGGGATTCATCAGGACGCAGGACATCCTCAAGTGAATGGAGGTAGGACATATCCACGAAAAACGTGCTCCCTCAAAATATCTTGCGAAACAGGATGTGAGAAAATGGACGGATGGCGTTGTCAAACTCAGCTTGCATGTCTTCATCTTCGATAAAGAGCAGCATGGGTACTTTCCGGAGTCGTACAGAGCGCTGCATCTCACCAAAGAGCGGAATCCAGCGCAGACTGTTCCCAGCAACACGGATCAACATAAGCGCAGGAGGGGCTTGGTAGAGTTGGTAGATTCCTTCGGCGGGATTGGTACAGTGAGTGATATCAAAGCGATCGTTGCAGCAAAATCCAACGAGCTCGTCGATATCTCCTAACAACAATGTGTCGACAGCGAGAACATGACAGACGTCCCCTTGGGCTTCAAGGACACCTTTCTTCCACTGCGCCCAAAAACCAGCCTGTTGAGGTGGACTTTCAAAGATCCCCCACGAGAAGACCTCTCTGAGTTGTCCTTGTGCGTCCTTGATCATACTCAGCTTAGGTCGCTTGCTGAGTCGTTCCTTGAGTGTGGGGATCTCAGGCGTCGTCTCGAATGCGCTGAGATTGTCGTAGGTTTTAAACCCATCCTCTTCAATCTGCTGGATCTTCTGGCTCTTTTCGAGCGACGCTCTCGCCTCTTCAAGCTCCTTCAAGAAGTCATCATTGGCGATGAAGGTCGCGTCGCCTTCGTCTTCTCCGTCTTGGAAGTGGATGGGGAGCGCGGAGAGCGAAGAGCGTGCAGTGATACTCTCCAGGTCAGTCGTCACATCTTGCAGATTAGGAGGTTCCCCTTCGAACGTCTGCTGCGCCTTCATCGCCTTCTCGAAAGCATCGTAAAAAGCCAGCGCGTTTGCAGGGCGTTTATCAGGATGAATCGCGAGCGATGTCTGCAAAAACAACTCCAGCTCAGGTGCCCAACGACGCTCAGGGGCCAGATCAGAGAGCAAGCGCACGGATTCATTCAGTTTGGCGTAGAGCAAGGAGATACCGTCAAAGTCGTGAAATGGCTCTGTACCACAAAGCATTTGGTAGACGATGACACCGAGGGCATAGAGATCGGCGCGACCGTCCATCGGCAGATCTTTGTCCAACTGCTCAGGCGCGGCGTAGCGGACAGTCCCGACATATTCGCCAGTTTGTGTAATGTCTCCCGTCTCCTGGCGCAGCGCGGCGATACCAAAGTCAAACAACTTGATCTCTTCTTGACCTTGCAAAGAACGTGTCAGGTAGATGTTGTCGGGTTTGAGGTCGCGGTGTAGGACGGATTTGTTGTGGACAAAGTCGAGCACCTGACACAATTGTTTGACGAGTGTGAGGATGCGTTCGTGTGATAACGTCTCTTCTTTGAGTGTATCTGCGAGACTTTTGCCCTGCAGCAGCTCCATCACGAGGTAGAAACCAAGCTCTTCGAGCAGACCAAAATCCAGGATCTGTACGATATAAGGATGGCGAAGCTGTGCGAGCGCCCTGGCTTCCCGTATAAAACGCTTGGTGTTCTCTGATTCAACGTCTTGTTCGGAGTGGAGAAACTTGATCGCGAAGGACTCATCGAGGAAGATCTGCTGTGCTTTGTACACAGAACCAAAACCACCTCGCCCGATCTTCTCGACCACTTCGTAATTGCCGATTCGTTGTCCGAGCAGTGGATCTTTGTATCCCGAAGATTTGGGCTTACTTGGCAACATCTCTTCTTCGGAGAGTAAGTCCACATCAGCGACGATGACATCGGCTTCTTCAGGCGGCGCCATGCGGAAGGCAGGAGACGGTCGCGTTGCTGAATGATCGATGGTCGGTGTGGGGGTTGTCTCTTTGGTTTTTTTCTTGGGCCGCAACAGCCGCTCGCCATCTCCTGGAGAGGCGATCATCGTAGGAAAATCCCCCTCCTCGTCGAGTCCATCGAACTCCAACTCAGCTTGCTTGTTGTTCGCTTTGAAAAAAGGAGACACCTGTCCGACAGAGGGATCCAACGTCGTCCACTCACCGGGATCCAAAGAAGCACCACACATCGTGCACTCCTCAGTCCCCTTTGGGTACTCAGCATGACAATAAAAACAAGCAACCTTTTCCAAAACAACCATCTCGCCCCAAGCAAACCACACAAACAGATTCACTTGCACATAGAACCATCACAAATGCCGTTACGATATCTACAGGCTCCTCCCAAGTCAAACAAAAAACCGTATATATGACAAGAACCACAGGAAACTTTTCCCTGTTCAATTGACAACCTCTCATCAACATACCACATTTCCCAGCATCAAAACACGTCTACGTCGAAAAAATCAATGATATGGAGAAGTTCATGAACGCAGCGCAATGCTTCACGGTTGCCAACACACTCGCCCTACTCGGATGGATCTTGATGTTATTTGCACCACGTTGGGAGGGGACCAAGAAGCTCATTCACCAGGGTCTTCTTCCCATACTATTGGGGTTGGCGTATGTGATCATCCTTGTCTCGACGTGGGGGACTGCAGAGGGTGGTTTTGGTTCCTTATCCGACGTACGCAAGCTTTTCTCCAACGATTGGGCGCTACTTGCAGGTTGGATCCACTACTTGGCCTTTGACATGTTTGTCGGTAGCTGGTGTTTGCAGGATTCGTGGAAGAGAGGCATCCACCACCTGTGGATGGTCCCGATCATGGTGTTGACCTTTTTGTTTGGTCCGACAGGGCTGCTTATTTACGGCGCCATGCGCTTTTTTCGTCCCGATCATCACGAGCAGATCCCCAACAACGGATGAGATCGTCACGTCATGCAAGACACACAGAGTTCCCAATCTTCGGAAGAACCAGAACGTCTATCCAGCCTCCCCACGATGCAATCATTGAGAACGTGGCACAACACACTCGCAGGTAGAGACAGACTGCTTTGGCAATTTGGCTGGATCTCGCTAGGTGTGGGTGTGTGTTGTGTGCTTCTTTGGTGTTTCGACCCACGCCAAGTGACGGGCATCAACGTCTGGATCAAACCGTTCAAGTTTGCGACCTCACTGTGGGTCTACGCCTGGACACTCGGTTGGTTGATGGATACGTTTCGGTGGCACCGTGTCGAACGGCAGGTGATACGCTGGAGTGTGATCGTCGTCATGTGCATCGAGCTTGGCGCGATCTGTATGCAAGCGGCAAGAGGAACGACCTCTCATTTTAACAACACGACAGCTTTTGATGGACTTGTCTTCAATCTCATGGGGATCGCGATCTTTTGGAACACCTTGGTCGCTGGCTACGTCTGTATCATCACGTTTCTTCCACAAAGATGGCGGGTGTCAAAGCCTTCGCTCTACCAGTGGGGTGTGCGTTGGGGGTTTGTGGTCTTTTTGATTGGGAGCACCGTGGGAGGACTCTCGGCGAGCATGCTGCGCCATAGTATCGGCGTTCCAGACGGAGGTCCGGGATTACCTTTTCTCAACTGGAGCACACAGGGAGGCGATCTCAGAGTTGCGCACTTCTTTGGTATTCATGCGCTGCAGCTCATTCCACTTGTCGGCTGGTGGCTCTCTAGGCGAACACAAACAACCACAAGCATCCATCTGTTCTCCGCTTTGTATCTCAGTACTGTGCTCTTTTTGTTGTGGCAAGCCTTACGTGGATTGCCCTTTTTTACGATGTAAATATACAAAACGACATTGACGAGCAACCATCTTCATTCACAATGTCTCTACACATACGTCCGAAAGAGTGGCATTCACCAATTGCAAGGAGATACATATATGAAATCGATGATTTGGATACTCGCGCTGATCCTCATGGCCTACCTGTTGATGGGTTGCAAAAGCGACATCACACCAAAAGAAGCCAAAAAACTCGTGAAAGAGGGGGCATTTTTACTCGATGTCCGCACAAGAGGCGAGTTCAAAAATGGACACATCACCAAAGCCGTCAACATCCCCGTTTCGGAGTTGATGTCTCGCTTAAAAGAGCTCCCAGACAAGAAAAAGACGATCGTCGTCTACTGCCGCAGTGGGCGCCGTAGCGGTCGTGCCCAAAAGATGCTCAAGGCAAAAGGCTACGCCAGCGTACACAACCTTGGCGCGATGTCCAACTGGAAATAACCCCCCCCAACCATCCCCCTTCCTCGCTCCCCTTTCTTTTCTCCAAAGTACAATTGCATCCATCAAGTCTTTTCGATACGATACCATGTCCCGTCAGACAAAGCGCCTGTACACCTCACAAAAAAGGAAGTCTTCATGTTCTTACCAGAGTACGATAAACACGATGCCATTGGTCTCTCAGAGCTCGTCCAGAAAGGCGATGTCTCCCCACAAGATCTATTGCGCGCAGCGATCGAACGTATAGAAGCACGCAACCCGGCATTAAATGCCGTCGTACTGGAGCTGTTTGCGCGTGCAAAGGAGCGCGTTGACACACTCCCTGAAGGTCCCCTCAAAGGCATCCCCTTCTTACTCAAGGATCTCAAAGCGACACTCGCAGGAACCCCCACAAGTAACAGTACCCTCTTGTCTAAAGATCGAAAAGCCGAGGTTTCCTCCGTCCTTGTCAAACGCTACGAGGCCGCAGGGCTCCAAATTGTAGGCAAGACCAACACGCCGGAATTTGGGATTATGGGCATCACAGAGCCTGCGCTACGTGGTCCCTGTCGCAACCCCTGGAATATCGCCCACACCCCCGGTGGCTCCTCTGGCGGCTCGGCCTCAGCCGTCGCCGCCAGGATCGTCCCTGCAGCCCACGCTGGCGACGGTGGTGGAAGCATTCGTATCCCCGCGAGCGCGTGTGGACTGTTTGGACTCAAACCCACAAGAGGTCGCGTCAGCATGTCTCCTCACCTCGGCGAAGCCTGGGGCGGATACGTACAAGAACACGTCGTCTCCCGCAGCGTAAGAGACTCGGCGCTGCTACTCGACATCGCTGACCAAAGGACACCAGGAGAGCCCTACGTCGCCCCAACGAGAACACGCCCCTGGCTTGAGGAGGTCGGACAAGCTTCAGGCACACTGCGCATCGCGTATCGCAAAGAGACACTCTACGCAGGGACAACACACCCCGACTGCCTCGCCGCTGTTGAAGACGCGATCACACTGCTCACAGATCTTGGCCACGAAGTCGTCGAGGCGTCTCCCACCTTCCCCAAAGAGGAGATGGTGAGAGCCTACTTCTTCACGATCGCCTCAGGTGTCGCGGCTGTCGTCGAAGAGACCGCAGAGAGAGCAGGGAAAAAGCCGTCCCCTGCGGACTTCGAACCACAAACTTGGGTCCTCGCACAAGTCGGCTGGAGCCTCAACGCTCCCGAACTTGTACGTTCACAGCAGTTGATCCAACGCGCAGCTCGTGACGTCGCCAACTTCTTCGAAGAGTACGATATGTTGCTCACCTCCACCCTCGCCGAACCTCCCATCGAAGTCGGCGCCCTCGCGCTGAAATCTTCAGAGCGCTTGCAACTAGCCTTTCTTCGGGCTCTCCCACTGCGCAGCCTCTTCGAGAAAGCACTCGACTCACTTGGCACCAACGCGCTCTCGCGAACACCCAACACACAACTCTTCAACCAGACAGGCCAACCCGCGATGTCTGTTCCTCTGTATTGGAATCAAAAAGGGCTCCCCATCGGTGTACAACTGGCCGCAGGATTTGGGCGAGAGGATCAACTCTTCAGGCTGGCATCACAGCTAGAAGAAGCGCGCCCATGGGCCCAACGCACAGGATGGGAGGTTGCATTTGCAAAATAGGAGGTGCTGTTGAAGAGGAACAAGGGAAAAAGAAGAGGTTTTACCTACGGGGACTTGGGACAGACGCGAAGTAGAGCTTTCCGGCACCTTTCACAGTGTAGGCAGGTGCAGAGGCGGAGACAAACGCTGATTGCCCTTGGGAGAGGGAGATTGTAGCGCCAGATTCGTCGACGACATCAACACACCCCTTGGCGCAAAACAAGATCTGCACACCATGCTCTGCCTCTACAGACAGATCTTCCTCACGAACTTCCACTCTCTCAAAACAAAACTCATCGATCGGCACACAGAATCGCAGGCATCCTCTCTTGGTCTTCATCGGCTGCTGCAATTCGATATCACCATACGAAAAGGTCAACGTCTTCAGGAGCTCTGGAACATCCATATGCTTGGGGGTTAAACCACCACGCAGCACGTTGTCGGAGTTGGCCATGATCTCCAGGCCCGTCCCTTGAAGGTATGCGTGCAGCTCGCCAGCAGGCAAAAACATTGCCTCGCCAGGTTGGAGACACATGACATTCAGGAGCAGTGGACACAACACACCGACATCACCGGGATAATATTGATCAAGCGTCTTCATCCAGGAGAAGGTTGGTTCTTCTTCAAGAGCAGGTGTAATCGATGAAATAGCTTGTTCGACGACCCTCGCGATCTCGAGCTTGGGGGTTCGCATCAAGTGTTCAAAGAATGTACGCAGACCTTGTTTATCAGGTTGCGCAGCCAAAGCAGCCCGCTCTTGCTTGAGGATATCATCGGAGAGTTGGGAGAAGAGAGACAAAATGGAGGGGATATCCCGAAACCCTCTCAACGCCCAAAAAGGTGTGAGGGCGTAGATCAGCTCAGGTTTATGATGTTCATCGCGGTAGTTTCGACGAAAAGCACCAAGCGGGATCTGCTGTTGGTTCTCACGCAAAAACCCTTCTCGGGCTTGCTCCAAATTGGGATGAGCCTGGATCGACAGGGGTGTCTCCGCTGCCAGGATTTTGAACAAAAAAGGGAGCTGCCCTTCGAATTTGCGGGCAACATTGTGCCCCAGCCATTGTTCAGGATCTGCCTCGATCAGGTCGAGTAAGGAGTGTTTTTGTCCATCAATATATACAGAGGAAGGTGCTTTCGGGTGCGCCCCCATCCATAGCTCCGCCTCAGGCTCCAAAGAAGGCGTTGGTCGCTTTGTCAACGATGCGATCGCTGTACGAGAGCCCCAGGCATAATGTTGAAGCTGGTTCTCCATCAAATAGATTCCTGACATAAAGATGGACTCCTTATCCTATGTTGCGTACAAGGTCATACCTCTTCGGATATACCATAAGTATGGAACACCTCAAAGGACAAAACAATCCCAGTGTCCTTCATCAACCTCTTGACGCCCCCTTCCTCCACACCCCATACATAACCATCCCTCGCAACCAGGTCCACCACAGGAGCGTCCCATGAAGACACGCTTTTTCCTATGCTTTCTCACTCTTTGGCTGCTCACACCGCCCGCTTGTAGTCCTCCCACAACACAAGAACACCCACAAGAACACGCCCATCGAGATGGAGGAGAACGAGACGAGCCTGAAGTCACATCAGAGCGCCCACCAGAACTTCCCGAAACACACAACACAGAGCCACAAGAGACACCAACAGAGAGTGTGGCTGAAAATACACCAGAGCATACCGCTCCCCTTACGATTGATGCGATCTGTGACAGGATCGCCCAAACGACGTGTACAGTGCTATTCAAATGTTGCCAGACGTATGGACTCAAGTACGCTTCTGAAGCGGCGTGTCAGACGAACTTGCAGCAGAGCTGCCAGAGCGCCTACGAGCGCGAAAAAAAAGCTCTCGCGGCAGGACATATGATCATCGACAAGTCGCAGCTTGCGCGATGTATCCAGGCCACCAAGGACGCAGGGGCACAGTGCCACGTCATCCCATCAGCGCTCTCACAAGACGCCTGTCAGGGGATCATCCAGGACAAAGCGAGTGGTGGCGAAGAGTGCAAAAGCCAGCTTGGAGGTGTTCACTGCGCCAACAATAAAGGGGTCTGTTTTGCCGAACCGACAGGCTTCCCGTGTAAAATATGGAGTCCACAAGGCCAAGCGTGTAGCAAAGCTCCTTGTGCCCCTGGTCTGTTCTGTGATCCACAAGATCCAGTCCCCGCGCTGTGTCGCGCACCAGCCGACAAAGGAGAAGCATGCCGCGTGCCTGCACACTGCAAAGAGGGTCTCGCTTGTCTCAACAAGCTCTGCAGCGACCCACTCGATGAAGGCAAAGCCTGTGATAATGTCTTTCAGTGTAAAGAAGGCTTCGCATGTGATATCAGCCAGACCAAGTGTGTCGCCACACAAAAACTTGGTGAAAGTTGTTCCTTTCCGCTCCATTGTGGTCGCAAAGAGGCTTGCCAGTCCCTCACAACAGGGCTGATCTGCCAAAAGGCCAAACAACAAGGCGAGGCTTGCACACAATCCAAAGAATGTATCGATGATCATGGTTGCATAAGCGGAAGTTGTCAGCCCCTTCCACAGACAGGACAGACCTGTCAGCCAACACCAGGATGCCGAAAGGACGCTTATTGCGATACGACCAGTCAAAAATGTGTCGCGCTCCCAAAAGACGGTGAGACCTGTCGTACAAGCAAGCCCAAATGTGCGACGGGGTTGACCTGTTTTCAAAGCTCCTCGACATGCAAGCCCCCAGGACAAGCCGACGCATTATGCCAGGATGACGAAGAGTGTGAACCGGGTGTATATGGTTGTCAGTCAGGACGTTGCACACTGCTCCCCAAAGAGAACGAACCTTGCTTTCAGGATGTGATCTGTCACAAGTCCGTCGTGTGTGATCTGCAAAAAAAGACCTGTGTCCCAAGGAAGAAAGAAGGAGAAGAGTGTCCCCTTGGCTTTGAGTGTGCGTTGACGCTCGCCTGTATCACGGACACAGACAAGATCAAACGCTGCCGCAGCATCCCCAAAGAAGGCGAATCATGTACCCTCACCTGCGCGGATGGCTTACGTTGCCGTCCAGGGATCGTCAAAGGGCGTTGCATCCCAGGTGTGTGTCAGGGCGCGTTGAAGACCCCCTAACCCCCTCATGACCTGATCATTCAAATCGCGAGATCGAGCCGATCACCATCATATCAGCAGGGATAGACGGAAACCCATCTCTCTCCTCAACGACCTTCCAGTTGATCTTTTTGACGACATTCATACCATCGACAACCTGTCCAAACACGGCGTACCCGTACTCTTCGTCACTCTCACCGCTGTGATCGAGATCAGGATTGTCCGCCGCGTTGATAAAGAATTGATCGGTCGCGGAGTCTTTCTCAGGTCCGCGCGCCATCGCGATCGTCCCTTTGACATTGGTGAGACCATTCTTGGCCTCGTTGGGGATAGGTGCGTGGGTCTCTTTGCGCACCAGCTTGCGTGTGTACCCACCCCCTTGGATCATAAACTTCCGGATCACGCGGTGAAAGATCGTCTCATCGTAATGCCCTTCATCAACATAACGAAGGAAGTTTTCAACACTTTTTGGCGCTTTGTCAGCAAACAACTCAACGAGGATGTCACCTTCGTTGGTCGAGATGTATACATGTGGGTTCTCCATCACCCTGTCCTCCTGTACAAAATCAAAAATATTTGCTCTTTCATATACCACCACACCTCACAAATCAAACCTTTCCTCTCCTTTCACCCGACGAGTCAGAATAAATCTGATCGCCCTCCCTCCTCTGTAGGTCACATTTCACCTCACAGGGTCAACAAAGACCTCATTTATTTTAAGCACTTACACATCCCCAAAGCATATACCATAAGGGAGACTAGTCTTTCAGACACCTTTTTGATCCAGGAACAGTCGTTGCACAACGTGAGTGGCAGAACGAATGACAACGACAAACCCAAATGGATGCGTCACCATTCAAGGCCAAGAGAAAAAGTTCATTCTTTTTTTCAAAACGTAAAACAATGAAAACAAAGAGGATATCATTCTCATCAAAAATTTTTTCAAAAAAAAAGAAAAAGATGAGAACCCTTTTTCGATGTTAACGCATCAACACTATAGCAACTGAAAAGTACACAACGGGCTGTCAAGCCTGTAAGAATTTTTAGAATACGTTAGGTGGAATATTTTCCACACGGACCACGACAGCGTCCGAAAAAGTCAGTTAAGGCTCTCTTCTTCTAGCATACATCTGCAAGCAACATATCCCACAGCCCCACACACCACTACCATATACCCCCAAACAGAGAAGAGAGCCTTGACCACTTTTTTTTGCCCCTCTCCGCCTCCTCCATCTCCAAGTGATTCCCAAACAAACCTCCACCACATCAAGTGACAATTGACAAGTCACAAAGGCACGCGATACCATATCGTTGTCATCGACAAGATAAGCGATTGATAACGTACAAAAGAGATGGTTGAGGCATGTCAGAACAACAAGAACGCAGAGATTTTCCAGGTCGGGTTTTGCTTCAGTACTCACTGAGTATCTCGGTGTTGCTTTTCATCGTGACGGCAGGGACTGCGATGGCTTACTATCCCGGTGGGACAAAGTTCCAACTGAAAGCAGTAGGACATCAATTCTGGCACAATTACTTGTGTGATGTGATGACACCAACAGCGCTCAACGGTCAGCCCAACACGTTCGCTTCGATCTTGATGATGATCGCCTTTGCCGCTGTGTACTATGGGTGTCTCGTCATGCTGTGGGTGACGACACCTTCCGTGTTCATCGAACGAGGATGGCTACGTCGTATTGTCCAAAGTCTCGCCCTTCTATCGATTTTTGGCACCTTCATGATGTTCGTCGACGGGATGGGTTGGCTGCACATGACACATGAATTGACTGTTGTGCTCACAGCCATTCCGGGGATCATCGCGACGGGAATCATCATCGTGACGTTGACGCGCTCATGGGTGGGCACACACAGCCTCGCGTTATTGGCGCTGGTGGCGCTGACAACGTCCGTCGCAGATACCATTTTGTATGTGAGGGTGTCGTACTTTGGTGTGATGGAGACGCCACTTGTACCGTTTATGCAAAGACTCGCGGTGATTTCACTGCTCGCGTGGTTCCTTCAGCTCTCCTACGAGTTTAGGAAGATCGGGCAGACGCTACGAGACAAGTAGACATGCAAAGAAGTGTCAGGTGATCCAGAGATAAGAAGCGCCAAGACCGCCATCTTTGGGGAGTGCGGTCACAACAGCGCGTACATGAGGGTGGGCTTTCAGGTAGTGGTAGGCCATGGATTTGAGGGTCGCTTTTCCGAAGATCGAGCCGTGGGCTTTCCCATGAATCAACAACAAACAGCATGGCGCGTGGGTGAGTTCTTCTTCGAGCCACATGTCGATCTCAGCTTTGGCATCTTTCCATGTGAGACCGTGAAGATCCAGCGCGTCCTCTGGCCGGAGTCCGCCTCGCTTGAGTTTTCGTGCGATCTTTGGATGGATGGAAGAGTGGATGTACGCGAGTTTGGAGAGTGGACCGATGTCTTCATCGATCTCGACACCCCCTCTTCGCTTCTTGGAAGGTTTTCTTTTGCCTTCGTCTTCCTCGCGCTTTGAGATCTCTCGCTGTGGCGATTCATCTTCGAAGTCAAACACCCCTTCTTTCTCCATCATCTCCACAAACCACTGATCTTCTTCCTCTTTGTTGTGGGATGTCTTCTTCTTCATCGAACAAACCTTTCTATAGGCCAGATGGATAGGCCCTTTTCTTCGCTAATCACTCGCTGCGACATGCAGATCTTTGCATTTGTAGTGTTTTTTACAAATGCAGAACGTACGCCACATACTTTCTTTACACATTCGCTGCAGACTGTGTTGTGAACAGGGCAGAGAAAGAAGACGACGGAGACACCGTCATCGACTGCCTTTACACAGGTCCCGACTTCACAAGGAGAACCACCATGAGTCGATCACGTCATGGCGAATGTACACAGGCACCCGAAGCACAACCATCCACATCAGGACAGCAATCACAGCCGACACAACAGACCCATCACGCACAGGTCGTCTATCCACCTTACCCACCCTATCCACCACCACATGCGTTCTACGGCTATCCACCACCTGTTGGCGGCATGCAGCATCCACCGCAAGCGCCGCTCCAACAACAAGGATGCCAGCAGTGTAGCGGTCACAATGGACACCATTGTGGAGGACACAAGAAGCGCCGCTGTCGCTCCAGAAAGTTCTTTTTCTTTCTCGGTTTGATCGCAGTCATTTGGGCCACTGCGTCTGTGACGTTCCACCACGGGCACAAGATCGTGGGCTTTATCAAGATGCGTAAGCTCGCCAAAGAGATGCAGGTCACACCCATGCAGCGAGACAAGCTCATCTCGATTGGCTTCAAAGCCTACCACAACAACATCAAGCATCGCAAAGAATTCAAAGAGATGCGAAGAGAGTTCTTCCATCTATTGAGCAAAGAACAGCTCACACAAAAAGAAGTGGATGCGTTTGTCACCAAACATATCGCAAAGATCCAAAAAGTCCTTCTGAGCAACACACCTCTCTTGCTCGAAGCTCGCGCCGTCCTCACCCCAGAGCAGCGTCGCATCCTTGCCTTCAGGATCCAACAAATGCAACGCCATAAACGCCGCTGGAGACGTCACTGGCACCCACACCCCACACACGCCCCGGCACATCTCCCCACACCCCAACCCTGATTCCATCCAACCTCAAGCGGCCTTCTTCTCCTCAGTGACTTCCAACGAGGCCTCGTACGCCTTTGTCAATGGTGAGAATGTATCGACGCTCATCTCCCACAATTCATCAAAATCCATCTGCTGCATCTTGATAAATAAAGACCCCCGTTCTCTCGGAGAATCCACACGAATCCACGAAAAAGATAGAATGTAGCGACTCGGTGAACGATAATCCTGTTGCAACAAACGGAACAGATTGTCCGATTGCCGGAGCTTCATGTTTTCATCTTTGAAAAACAACACACACACCCCAGGAACGTCAGGGACCTTTAACATCTCGAAACCTGGGCGCCAATGCAAACCAAAAAACCCACTCGACTCGCTCGCCTTGACCGCACCTTCCTGAAGCCACGCTTCATACTGTCCAAGTCGGTCCAACGCGAGCCACAAACGACCATCATCCGTTCTTCTCATCACTCTGCCTCCTGTCCATTGCACAAGCAAAAAGTGGATAAGGCCGACTCAAGAATCATTTACGGCCCCTTTTGGCTGTGATCATACCTGGGAGCCATGTCATATCGTGTCATTTTGTCCTCGCAGAGGTCCCGCTCTCCGCCTCAGAGAGAGCATGCACAAACACCCCCTTGTGAATGGAGAGTCCTTTTTATCGCTCCAACAGCCTCACCACTCAATCGCACGAATACGTCGACGAATCAAACGATATTCATGGCCATCAAATAAGACCTCTGCTGGTGTCTCGTGACCGAGAAACAACAGCGGACTCATCGTCAAACCATACGCTCCGGCGTTGGGCCAACCAAGCAGATCACCGGGCGCAACAGGTGGCAATGTAATATCGTCACCCATACGATCCAACGGTGTACATAGTGGACCACAGAGCATGTACTGTTCACGCACCTCAGAAGATGATGAGAGATGTTCGACCAATAACTCCTTCTTACCGCCCTCGACTTCTCGGAGACTGGCTGCTTTGTAGTGATTCATGCCACCATCCACCATGCACAGTTGCCCATCCCGTGATGCCTTTGTGCTGATCACCCGCGCGACAAATAAACCTGTCGGCGCGCTTAGATAACGCCCCAACTCAAAACGGATAAGTGGTCTAACATCCGTCTCGCGGAACCGAAGCCGCAACTGTCTCGCAACAGCGCCTACGTCGATCATCCTCGCGGGCTTCCAGATCGACACGCCAAAACCACCACCGACATTGGCACACTTCACAGGGAGCCCGGCATCTTCACATGTCTCCACAAGTCCTAAGACCGTCTCCAAATGAACCCCCATCGCCTTCCCACTAAAACACTGTGAACCTCCGTGGACATGAAGACCCTGGAACGCGAAGACCTGCTCCCTCTTTTTGATCCATTCAATCGCCTCCGGCAATCTCTCTTCATCGATCCCAAATGGGTTGGCAAATCCAGAGATCTTCAGACCAAACGCCAGAATCGGTGTTTTGGGGTTGATACGCAACATCACATGAATACGATGAGAACAACCCGTCTCCCGATGAAGTCGCTCTAACCGCTGCAGCTCCTCAAGAGACTCCACACAGCTCACCCCCGCACGCTGTTCGAGTAAGCTCTGTAAGAAAGTATCCGTCTTCGCAGGTCCAGCGACGCTCATCTGCTCAGGCGACCATCCCGCAGAGAGGCCTAGCTCCCACTCGCCTGCAGACGCAATATCCAACCCATCCACCCATCCCTCTTCTCGAAGGAGCTGCAGGAGCGCTTTGTTTGGGTTGGCCTTCACCGCATAATATAATGATATAGGTTGATCAAAGGCTTCACGAACGCGCGCACACTGTGCCTGCAATCGTGCGCGGTCGTACAAATAAAAGGGCGTCCCAAAGCGCTCCGCGAGCGCTTCATAATCGTGCTCATCACGCCAACCTTCCCATGGCATCATATCATCACCCCCTCCACCCATAGATCACACCCATTGGATCTTGAAGGCCGCTTCATCCAGACCTTCTGGGAGCCTGCCTGTTTGGACAAGTGTACTCGCGACAAAACCCAATCCATCCGAACACATCGCACCATAACCATTGCCTCCCATCGTCAAAAAGAGTCCATCATCAACCTGGCCGATGAACGGTTTCCGATGTGCAGTCCGTACAATCGCACAGCGACCGGTTCTCGACGAGACGATGGGAAGTGTCGGCATCACCAGCGCGAGGACCTCACGTAATAGGTGGTGTTGTGCTTCACTGTCTCCCTTCACGAACCAACGCTTGATCTCGTCCAAAGATGTGAAGAATTGATCCCCTTCGAGATTACAACCCATCTTAAGATAATAGCGGCCATCAGGATACTGAAGGGGTCGAATCAAGTACACGCCGTTGAAAAGAGGTTCATCAATCTCGTACAAAAGTGAAGGGAGCGTTTTCATCTCATCGGCGATTTGTGGGGTGACTTCGGCGAGGATAATCGTCTCACTCTCCAACACCACATCGAGTGTTCCGGGTAAAAGATCCATGAAGTGAGAGAAGAGTCCAGCCGCGACAAGGACATTTTTTGCCCGATAGGAAGAACCATCCAGACACGTCACGACCTTCTCTTTATCGATGGATCGGACCGAGGAGGCGACGTTGTTCACGATACTCCCGCCAGCCTCTGTGAAGACCTTCATTTGGGCCTTGACCAACATACGGGGATGGATGTGTCCGGCAGGTGCACCTTCGAGCATCCCTTTTGAGGAGGAAACAAAGTGAAAGGACGGGAAGGCCTTGTGGAGAGCGTCGGCGTCTTCGTAGATCGTGTAGGGGATCTGGTGTTGCTCACTTGCGGAGGGGAGCTGTGAGAAGTATGGATCATCTTGTTGTGGTGAGACATACAAAGAGCCGACAGGATGACAAAACTGCGTCCCACTTTGTCGCTGAAGTGTTTCAAATCCCTTCATCGCTTGTGTGTTCAGCCATGTCCAGTCATCATCCTGTCCAAGCTGCCGAAGGACACGAGCCTGATCGTAGTGACTCGCGAAGACAGTGGACTCTTCAAGTCTATCAGGTTGGGGTTCATCAGGTCCGATGGCGAGGACAGTCCACCCGGACTGTTGGAGATGGCGGGCAGCCGCAGCTCCCATCAAGCCACGACCGATCACGATACAATCGAATACACCTTGTGTTGACATGTCTCTGTTATCACCTCTCTTTGCACGAGACGTCCAATTGAATCACACTCAAGCCAACGATAACAACAGAGCCGCGAGCAGCCCAGGGTCGATCTCGTCGGGTTGTTCAGCCTTGACAAGAGACACATCCAGAACACGCACACCCAGCGCCTCTGTCTCTTCGATATCCAATGGCATACTGTAATCACCGCGCTTTGTGTCCACAAACACAAAATGAAGCAGCTCCTTCGTCGGTGTATCCGCTCCCGCATCCTTACGAAGATACGCAATCAACGTCGCCACAGAGCGACTCAACGTCATCCCGACCTGCTCGGGATCCACACCCAAGTTCGGGACGTACACCTTGGGACACACCACCTTCCTGATCTGCCGTCCAACACCACGAGGCAAGATGTTCGCCAACACACTCGAATAAAAGCTCCCGATCGGAAAACAAATCACCTCCGCCTTCGCGATCAGCTTCTTCACCTTTGGCAAGATCTCCGCTGTGATCGGCTTGGGATCTTCCAGGTCATCGACAAGACGCAGCCTCGCGACTGGAGACGCAGGTGGCGCAAACTCCTTCCCTGTCAGCAAATGCTGCCCCACAATCTCCGTCCCATCCTCCAACAGCGCCGCAAGATGAACGTCCACGTCCACAATCGGCTGCACACGCCCCCTGACATTCGCGAGCTGCGAAAAGAGAAAGATCACCGTGTCGATGTTCCTGTTGTGTGCGAGATACCCACCAGCGAGGATCAAGTTTCCGATACTCGCACCACGTAGATCAAACGTCTCGGGCATCTCACGGTAAAAAATCTGAAGATACTGACAGGCCAACAAACGCAGGGGTTCGGGGATCTCGACAGTCAATGGATGGATCCCATCGATCAATGTCTGTAACTCTTCGAGGAGCGCGGCTTGTGTGGCGTCAGGAGAGAAGCGATGCGCAAATAATGCGTACATCTCGATGTTCCCGAGCGCGCTCTCGTCAGCGAGCGCCATCAAACGATTTCTCAAATCACCCACGGCGAGCATGTGGAAAGCATGACGAAGATGAGCCGAGCTTCCCCCCGAATCAAAGGGCGTGATCAGATGCACGCTGTTGTGCGTTGCGTACTTCAACACACGGCTCAACTTGCGCAACGCCGAACCACCACTCAAAAACAACAATCTCGGTCCCAGCTCAGGTGCACGACGATACCTCGCCAACTTCACCTTGTCCGGCAACCTCACTGCTTTTGTCACCTCGACTTTTGTCACCATCTATTCACCCACATCCACACAAAGACAGAAGGACCGACTTTGTCGAACATTTATCCCACAAAACGTCCATCATACCACAATCCCCCGACATGATCACCCATAGAACCTCTCTATTGACTTCCAAGTCCACTGTCCCCACGTTGCTTGAAACCTCAAAAGGACACACCCATCCACCCGTACACAGGCAAATAAGGAGTATGAATGAGGAACGTATGGATTATCGCGCTAAGCGCACTGGTCATCGCAGGATGCAAGAAGAACGACCCAACCCCCACGAAGAAGAAAACACAGATCACAAAGAAATCGACCTCACGCCCGGCATCATCCCGCCCGGCAAAGACCAACACGCGCGCCAAAAAAGGTCCCCCCTCTGTCGTCGCACCGCAAGGTTGGATCGACCAACGTGTCGCCAAAGCCAAAGCCCGTCTGCACAAGACAAACGCAGGCAAATTGATCTGGCAGGCCATCGAAGCACATGGTGGCTTGAAGCATTGGTTCCAAAAAGGCGCGCTGGCCTTTCACTTTGCGTATAAACCGCTCAAAGGACGCGCAAGAGAGAGTTTACAGACCATCGAGTTGTGGTCTGTCAAAGCACATCACGTCCTGACAGCCAACAAGGACGTCACCTTTGGCTGGGATGGTAAACAAGCCTGGCTCCATCCCAAAGACGCGAAGACCAAGCTGCGCATCCGCTTTTGGTCCCTCACTCCCTTCTATTTTGTCGGTGTCCCCTTTGTGTTCGCCGATCCAGGTATCATCCTCAAGCAGCTCGGCCCCATCACCTTCGAGGGCAAGACTTACGACCAGGTCAAAGTCACCTACAAACCAGGAACAGGCGACGCACCAGATGACTTCTATGTCGTCTACATCGAGAAGAAGACGAAGCGAGTCGGAGGTGTCCGATACATCGTGTCCTACCCCGGTTTCTTCCCCAAAGGGAAACACTCACCGGAGAAGTTTATGGCATACGATGGACAGCAAGATATCGATGGGATCAAGTTCCCCAAGACATTCCGTACATTTAAGTGGAACAAAAAGAAACCAGGAAAACTCGTCACTCGCTCGTACATGACGAAAGTCTCCTTCCGCCCAACACTTCAGCCATCTTTCTTTGTTCCCCCCAAGCAAGCGAAGCTCCTCAAGGCGCTCAAATAAGACGATAAAAGAGAAGAAAATATTACGGATTGACGAGGATTTGGAGGGGACCGCGGAGGGAGCGAAGTGGTTACTTGCTGGGGCGTGAGGCAGGTGCAACTTTGACGGCAGCGGTGTTTTTCTTTGGCTTTTTGGGAGCCACAGCCTGAGCAGGTCTGGCATACGCACGAACTGGACGCCTGGACACACGCTTGGGGTAAGAGTTATAGCGTCGACTTCGACGCCCCATCGCCAAACCAAAGACCGCAAAACTCGCTGTGCTCCCCAGCAGCATCCCAGCGCTACCGTTTCCAGTCGCTTCGAGGACGATGTTTCCATTCGCGTCCTTGGTCACAGAGTGTGTGACTTTGCTCGCGGAGATATGCTTGTACAGCTTGGTGAACAGAGGTTTTTTGTTCGCTGCGATGAAACGCATCATCATGGGGAGACTCGTATCGGATGGAGACAACACACCATCAGCGATCTTCAGCAGACCAGTCATTCCGTGTGCACCTGCCGTCATCAACGTCCCAACCCCATCAAAGAGATACTTCGCACGAAGCGCAGCGGTCGCGTTGCGGGGTTTTACGATAGCCTTCGAACCTTTGTACAACAAAGACATCCCCAACATCGCGTTATCCTTCAAGAGCAGATCGTAGATCATACGGCTGCGACCAAAGAGACGTGCGAGTTTTGATGAAGGCTGTACTCCGACGTTGATCATCGAAGGCTTATTTGCGTGTGTCGCCATCCACTTGGCGAGAGGAGAGACACTTGCGCCAGCGAGTGCACCACGGATAAATGCGGGGTTGGAGCCAAGGATGATGGTCTGGTTGGACCACGCGAACACCTGACGACGTCGACGAGTCGACACATACAGACGGAATGAACCGACAGCCACAGCGTCTTCTGCTTTTGTTCGGTTGATGCGACGCAATTTGCCTTCGACATCAGGTTGGAAATTGCCGCCTATGACGAGCGCAAAATCCATACGCCGAGAGACAGGACTTTGTCTGATCATCAATGTGAGGTAATTCACGTCACGCAGAACGTCAACACCAAAGCGCCTTTTGACCTTACGAAGGGAGCGCTTGATGCTTCGCAACATCATACGATGTCCTCGGGAGATAGGAGGAGTTTGGAGGATGAGTGGATCTTTGCCGAGTTTCGTGAACTCCTGCAACATCTGCCCACCAAATGCACCGAGATCGACAGTCATCACGACCTGCGCATCAGGCGCGACGTGTTGAAGCATCGTCTTCGCTGGCGTCGGCTTGCCAGCAGGTGATTGTGGTAACAGCAGCGTCAACAGACTCAACCATATCCAGGAAAATGAACTTACCATTGCCATTCGTGACTCTCCTTTGTCTGCCCACACTGTCAACCTGCGAGCAGGCCGCTTGAGCTGGGCGATGAGCCCCTATTTTCTGCAAACACATTGCATCCTTAGGGTGGATTCGTGAGAAAGATGCACCAAGCATATCGGCTGCCCCTGAAGAAATCAACCCATCCCCCGCTTTCATCGAAAAAGAACGCTGTTCTCGCTCACTTTTCGTTCAAATCTGCCATATGTCCCCTACACCCAAGATGCTACCAATCCTCTTCGTCTGGCTCATCAAGGATCGCGAAGATCCGGTCCACACATGTCTCCAACAATTCGAGGATCGCGAGCTTAAGCTCTGTTGGGTCATCACCTTCCATGTCCCGCTCGATATTTCGCTGAAAGAGTTGTAGATAGATCTTGGGTTGCCCTTCAGAGAGCGCAGAGAACGCAACATGAAGACCGACACGAGGGTCAAAAAGATCCGTCGGATGACTCTCTTCCATCAACGCCTGTGTGGGGTACACCTCTGTCGTAAACTCGAACTGAAAAGGTAGTGATTCACCCATCAACTGCATCTGGACATCGAGCCACGCCTCATTGGCGGCTTGCTTAAAGATCTCAGGCTCAAACATCAAGGACCACGCCGCCTCTTCGGAGTACAACACGGACTCCAGGGAGAAGACTTCATTGTAATGGATGTGGGCCTCTTCAAACATCTCGAGGTCTTCGTAGGTTTTTGCGAGTCCGTACACATATTCGACGTCATCGGGCGTCAAGGCGACAGCGCGCTGCCAGGCCTCCAATGCCTCTTCATCGCGCTCAAGCCACTGCAACAGACGCGCTTGACTGGCCCAAGCCCAGGCATCTTCTTCTACATCTATATCGTCGAGGAGGTCGAGCATGTCACAGACCTTATCATCGACATCCTCGATCGTATCGTCCTCTTCTTCGTCGAGCAGCCCCTGCTCATCAAGCTCGACAGCGAGCGCACCCCAATTGAGGATCAGCTCTGCGAGACGAATCGCGAGCGCCTCACGATGCTCAGGTGCCAGCGGCTCCTTGAGCGCCAAAAAGAGGGTATCCATCCCCCCACGATAATCTTCTTGCGCTTCACTATAATCCGCCCATACGAGACAAGTCTCGGGGCGCAGAGGATCGAGCTGACGTGCAAAAGAGAGCGCGACCTCAGCCTCTTCCCACTCTCCCAACACCATCTTTAACTGCGCCTCCAAGCACCACCCCTCAGGGCGGTCTCTACCATTCGCCAACAGCTCTTGTAAGGTCTCACGGGCGTCTTCGTATCGCTCCTCCTCGATCTGCACAAGCGCATCTTCGTACATCTGCAAAAATGCCTCTTCATCGAAGTCATTCATGTCTATCTCCTTCCTGTCCATCGTTTCTAGTCCGACAGTTCAATCGTTGTCCAAAATATCATCGCTGCCCTCAAGACAAGGGACCTCACAAACCATCGACCAACCAGAGGTCTCGAGTGTTGTCTTCACATCCTCAAAGTGGTTTTTCTGGATCGCGATACGCACAACATCCCCCTCTTTCTCTTCATATTCTTCGCTGAACAAACTGACCTTCTCATCGCGAACATACACAAGTGGTAGGATTTGATGATGTGCGAAAGAGAGCAAGGAGACGCGCTTTGTCTCCTCCTCTTTCGTCTCGACTTGCTCTTTGGCCTCGTCTTCTTCTTGCGTTTCGGGCTCGGGAATGGGTGTATACAACCAGTCAGCAAGCGACACTTGGTTGTGATTGAGAGAGGTCAACCAGCGACTGATGTGGTGAGTTTGACCAAACAGACAGTAGATCTCGCTCTCATCGAGAACCTTTTTTGAAACGCTACGAGAATCGGGGTGGTAAGCAACGAGAATCCTAGAGATGCGGGACTTCTGTCGCATCTTATTGGCAAACAAGAGATTGACCGTATCGTTGGGAGTCAACCCCACAAATGTCCCGCGACTTCCTGCGTAGGCTCTCCGTTGAATTGCGTCTTCGAGGGCGTTTCCGTAGATCACCTTGAGCCCTTCTTCTTCAGCAGCCTGACACTCAAAGGCGTTGGTATCGACGAGGATGACCTCTTCGCCTTTGGCTTCGAGCGCGAGCGCGCACAAGCGAGCGAGCGCATTCGCCCCCAAAAACATCGTCCCCGAGTATTCAGTGCGTTGAAGACCAAGTTTATTGGCCACCCATCCACCTGAGAGTCCCTGCAAGATGACCGTGATCGCGATCACCAAGAAGACCAAAGAGTACAACCCATCCCCTCCTGCAATCCCTCCAGTGTGCAAACGATGGGCAAACAGAGAAGCGACAGCCGCAGCGACGATCCCACGTGGTGCGAGCCAACTCAAAAAGATCTTCTCGCGAAACTTGAGGTCCGAGCCAATAAACGACAACAAGACGACGAGCGGTCGCACCAAAAACATCAAGCCAAAGACGACGAGTAAACCTTGCCAACCGAGGGCAAGGATCCCCGCAATTTTGACGTTGGCGGAGAGCAACACAAACAACGTCGGGATCAACAACGCCGCGATCTGCCCCTTAAAGTCCTTGATCTGTTGCGTGAGCTGTTTGTTGGATTCCCCCACGAGCAAACCCGCGATGATGACCGCCGTAATCCCCCCCTCACTGACCAACATGTTGGTGCCTTCAAACAGGGCGAATGCAAAAGACATGATCAGCACGTTCTCAAGTCCCTCAGGCACCCAATGAGACCAACGATGCAGAACCTGTCTGACCAAGAGTCCCCCAAGCACACCCAAAATACCGCCGAGACTCAAGCGGGCAAACAATCCCCACGCACCAGGGAGTAACCACGAAGAGGAGTCCAAAAAGACTAACTCCAGCGCAACAATCGCGATCGATGCACCTAACGCGTCGATAAAGATCCCCTCTGCTTCCAGGATGGTCCCGAGGTTATGTTGCAGATTGATCCTGCTGACAATGGGCGTGATAACAGTCGGTCCAGTCACGATCACGAGTGTCCCAAAGAGCAACGAAAGCGTCCAACTCCATCCCATCAAAAAATGGGCAAGAAAAGCACCACCAAGAGGCGTCAAGAGCGCCCCTACAAAGATCAACCGCTGGACGTTCTTTCCTTGCCTCCTCAGAAAGTGGAGATTGAGAACCATCCCACCTTCAAACAAGATGATCGCGACGGCAAAGCCGACGATCGACTCAAGCGCAAAGCCTAATGATGACGGCTGAACCCAACCGAGCACCTCTGGACCAAAAAACACGCCAGCTAATAGAAAAAGAACAATGCCAGGGATCTTCAGGTGGTGCGCGATCAACTGTGAGACAGTCCCGATCAACATCGCCAACGCAACAACCAAAGAAGGATTCCCTTGTGGTGCGGTCATTCACAACTCCTCTCAAACTATCTTGTCCGGGGCACCCATTGTGGGCACCGACTCCTTTTGAGGGAGCATAGCCCAATCCGCTCAGGCGAAACAAGCACCACGTCTCTACATCACACCTCCCCTCCCGCCCTCCACGCAGCCACACCCACGTTGTGAATGACACGAAAACAGTGTATACACTTCAGAATAGCAGATATTTACGTGGACGGAGAACATCATGGACTCAGAAAAAGCACTCCTCAAAACGATCGACCTGTTGGACGTGTCCAACCTCGAAGGCGAAACGCTAAGAGAAAATTATCTGATCAAAAAACGCGTCGGACAAGGCGGTATGGCGTGGGTCTACCTCGCCCACCACAACATCCTCGATGAACCCATGGCGCTCAAAATCTTACGAGAGGAGCGGCTGCAATCCCAACAAAAAGTACAGCGCTTCTTTCGAGAAATCCGCGTACAATACAAACTCAACCATCCAAACATTGTCCGCGTCTTCGAGTTCATCGAGGAACAAGGTCTCCTCGGTTTTGCACAAGAATGGTGTAACAGTGGCGACCTGCTCGACTGGATGGAAAAAACAGGCGTCCCCCTCTCCCTGGAACATATTGAAGAGCTCTTCATCCCTCTGCTCGACGCCATGCACTACGCTCACGAACAAGGTGTCGTCCACCGCGACCTCAAACCCCAAAATGTCCTGATCCACGAATACAAAGGTAAACTCCACCCCAAAGTCACCGACTTTGGACTCGCCAAAGACGAAGGCTTCGAGCGCCTCACGGAAGAAGGTGCCATCATGGGGACTGTCCACTACATGCCCCCCGAGCAATTGATGGAGACGCACGCCGTCGACCATCGCGCCGACATTTATAGCCTCGGCGTCCTGCTCTACATGATGACCACAGCGCGTTTTCCATTTAATGGATCACCCATCGAGATCGCCACCGCTGTCATGAAACAAGCACCTCCGGCACCTTCAGAAGCCCCCGCAGCACTTCAACCTGTCATCTCCAAGAGCCTCTCCAAACACGCGGACAACCGTTACCAAACATGTAATGAGTTCAAAGAGGCCCTGCTCACAGCGATCCGGACGACACAAGGTGTCACCAGCGCCCCCGTTGTCTCCTCCCCAACGGCGGTCACTTCAAATGTACCGAGCTTCGAAGAATTCCCTCCTGTACAATCAACCCCCACAGTTGAAGACAACGACTTTACCAACGCCCCCGCCTTCGAAGAAGTCCACACCCCTCCCAAAGAGGACACCTCAACACCTTCCAACGATGAAGCCAAAGCCTCACGCCCCACCCAAGAAGCTCCCTTGCCAGCCATTCTCCCTTGGTACAAAGAGACGTGGTTCTTCGCCCTCTCCATCATCACCTCGATGCTCATTGGTTACATCCTCGGTGCCTTTCTAGGATAATCGATCTTTTTTTCTCCATCTGTAACCTTTCGTGGACCTCGATCGTGGCATGTGTAGATCACAGTGTTTTTGTGATCATTCACATCACACAGGAGGTTCACCATGAACACATCGCGCTCGACATCCACACACATCGACACGATCATCATTGGCGGTGGCATCGCAGGTCTTACAGCCGCAGCCTTCCTCGCCAAAGCGGGTCGACAGGTCCATCTCTTTGAACGCGCCGAACAGCTCGGTGGTCGTGGTCGCACAAATGAAAAAGAGGGTGTTCTGTTCAACATCGGCGCACACGCCCTCTACAAAAACTTTTATGCCCACACGATCTTTCAGGAGTTGGGACTCGCCTGCAAAGGTGGTGTCGTCGATCCTGCTGGCACACTTGGTTATATAGATGGTGAACTTCACATGCTTCCGTCTGGACTGTTCAGCCTCTTGACGACCTCTCTGCTCAAAGGCACCCAACGCTGGGAGCTACTTCGCACACTCGCCTCTGTTGGGATGCTCACACCTGAATCCTACGAAGACATCAGCTACCAGGACTGGCTTGAACAACGTCTTCACTCGACGAGAACGCGCCAAATATTTGAGGCCTTTGGACGTATCTCCACTTACGGAAATGCGCCTGCACTCCAAAGCGCCAGCGCAGTCCTCAAACCTCTTCAATGCGCCAATACACACAGCGTCATCTATCTCGATGGAGGCTGGCAAACACTCATTCATGACCTTACAGACGTCGTAACAAAGGCTGGCGCTGTCCTCCACACAAAATCCTCCATCTCCCAAGTCGAGCTCCAACAAGGACAGGTACACATCCACAAAGCAGATGGACAACAGCTCACATGCGAGCAGGTCATTCTTGCCGTTCCCCCTCGCGCTGCACACCGGATGTTGGGCGCCCACTCTCCTCTGACGCCGTGGATGGAGACGATCCAACCGATCAAAGCAGCCTGTCTTGATGTCGCCCTCAAAGAACTCCCTAATCCCGAACGAACATCCTGTTTAGGGCTCGACGAGCCATACTATTACTCTGTCCACACAAAATATGCCCAGCTCGCCGAAGAAGGCCATGTCATTCACCTCGCCAAGTATCTCCCACCAGAGGAGAAGACCGGCAGCAAAGAAGAACTGGAGTCTTTCCTGGAGCTGCTGCAACCAGGATGGCGTGAACACCTGATCACGTCGCAGTTCTTGCCAGGAATGACCGTCGCACAAGACTTCGCAAAGGCGGAGAGTGGTGGTCTTCAAGGTCGCGTCCCTGTTCAATTCCCGGATATCAAAGGGCTGTATTTTGCGGGGGATTGGGTAGGTACACAAGGACAATTGGCAGACGCAAGCGCCGCGAGCGCAAAGTTGGCGGCGACCTCCATTCTCGCATAAGGTCAGAAGATAGAAAAAAGCACACGTAGGGGCGCAGGCTCAAGAGTCAGCAAGCAGGCGCGAGGAGGCGGCATAGCAACGCTCTGCCAACGACGAACAACGAACTTGATGGCCTTGACCCAAGCCCT
>MDTD01158060.1_pt1 | contig 52293 bp, 50 predicted proteins | sample 811221 | NCBI WGS metagenome assembly MDTD01 (sample SAMN05326646, study PRJNA326480) | marine metagenome | isolation source: seawater | place: Pacific Ocean: South West | collected 2011 | reverse complement strand
CCTTCGGCATCATCGGTGAATCCGAAAAAATGCAGCATGTGTTTCACCGGATTGAAAAGGCGGCCACCACGGATGCCACCGTGCTGGTCGCCGGAGACAGCGGCACGGGCAAGGAGATGGTGGCCCGGGCCATCCACTATAACAGCAAACGGCGGCGTGAGCCCTTTGTGCCCGTCAACTGCACGGCCATCCCCGACACCCTTCTGGAAAGCGAATTATTCGGCCATATGAAAGGGGCGTTTACAGGCGCCAAAGAAAACCGGAACGGATTCTTTCAGATCGCAGACGGCGGTACCCTGTTCCTAGACGAGATCGGAGACGCCAGTTTAAACATGCAGAGCAAGCTGCTCCGGGTGCTCCAAAACAAGGAAATCCGCCCTGTGGGATCGGACCGGATCCAGCATGTGAACACCCGGATCATCGCCGCCACCCACAAGAACCTGCTGGGGCTGGTCAAAAGCGGTACCTTCAGGGAAGACCTCTATTACCGCCTCAATGTGATTGACGTGGCCGTGCCGGAGCTCAGCGAACGGGGGGATGATATTCTCTCGCTGGTCAATTATTTTGCCCAGAAATATGCAAGGGAAATGAACTGCCCCGTACCTGCGTTTTCCGACAATGTACTCACGGCACTGAAGTCCTATGCCTGGCCCGGAAACGTCAGAGAGCTTGAAAACCTTATCCAGCGGCTGGTGGTCATCGTGGACGCCGATATGATCCGGACCCGGGACCTGCCGGAATCCATGCGGTTTAACGTCAACACAGGCAGTGAAAACAGACTGCGGCTGGAAGATGTTGTGGCTGACCATATCGTCAAAATACTGGCCATGACCTCTGGCAACAAAACCCAGGCAGCCAAAATCCTTGATATTGACCGGAAAACCCTCAACACTCGGCTTAAAAAAATAGGACATGGAGACTGAATGATCCTTAAAATACTTGCACAAAAACTCAAAGGGGCGGCCACGGACCTTTTGCCCATTGTTCTGGTGATTGCCTTCTTCCAGCTGGTCGTATTGCGGCAGCCCATGCCGCAGCTGGGTGAGGTGCTTTTCGGGACCCTGCTGGTGGTGGCCGGCCTGACGCTTTTTGTTCAGGGTCTTGAGATGGGGCTGTTCCCGGTGGGGGAAACCATGGCCCATGCCCTGGCCGTCAAAGGCAGCTTGTTCTGGCTACTGGTGTTTGCGTTTGCCCTAGGCTTCTCAACCACGGTGGCGGAGCCGGCCCTGATCGCCGTGGCCTGGGAAGCTGCGACAATTGCCGGGGACGGAGGGTTGATCTCCCGGGACGCCGCCACCATGAAAAGCTATGCCTTCGGACTGCGGATTTCAGTTGCCGTTTCCGTGGGAGTGGCCATACTTATCGGCGTCATCCGGATTCTCAAGGGCTGGCCCATCCATTACCTGATCATCGGCGGCTACGGGGTGGTGATGATCATGACCATGGTGGCCCCCAAAGAAATCATCGGCATTGCCTATGACGCCGGTGGCGTTACCACCTCGACCATTACGGTCCCCCTGGTGGCGGCGCTGGGCGTCGGCCTTGCCTCATCCGTCAGGGGGCGCAGTCCACTGACAGACGGGTTCGGCCTTATTGCCTTTGCATCGCTTCTGCCCATGATATTTGTCATGGGATACGGACTGGTGGTATTTAACTAAAAACCCAAAGGATGTATAGAATGGAATTCATAGATGACTTCATCAGGGTGCTGATGGGCACATGCCGGGATGTCCTTCCCATCATCATCCTGATTGTCGCGTTTCAACTGCTGGTGCTGCGGCAAAAATTCCCCCATCCGGGACGCCTTCTGGCTGGCGGCGTCTTTGTTGTGCTCGGCCTGTCATTGTTTTTGGCAGGACTTGAAAGGGCGCTGTTCCCTTTGGGTAAACTCATGGCAACCCAGTTGTCCGACCCCGGCTTTGTCCACGGAACGGAGACCGCGGCGGCAGATACCGGGTGGACAGCCTATTTCTGGGTATATGTCTTTGCCGCCATGATCGGTTTTGCCACCACCATTGCAGAACCGTCCCTGATTGCCGTTGCCTACAAAGCCGGCGAAGTCTCTGCGGGAACCATCCATCAATGGGGACTCAGAATAACCGTGGCGGTGGGGGTTGCTGTAGGCCTTGGCCTTGGCACATTCCGCATCGTCACAGGCACGCCTTTGTACCTTTATATTCTGGCAGGCTATGTGGTCGTCCTGATCCAGACCCTGACCGCCCCCAAAAAAATGATCGCCCTGGCCTATGATTCAGGGGGAGTCACCACCTCCACGGTAACGGTGCCGCTGGTGACGGCACTGGGACTTGGGCTATCCGCATCCGTTCCCGGAAGAAACCCGGCGCTGGACGGTTTCGGCCTTATTGCTTTTGCCAGCCTTTTCCCGATCATCGCCGTCATGGGGTATGCGCAAGTCGCCCACTGGTGGATACAACGAAAACAACATGGAGAAAAAAATGCGCTTTAAAATGATCTTGGCATCTGTCAAACCGGATGTCACCGACGTGATCGTCGATGCTGCAAAAAAAACGGGTGCCACCGGAGCCACAATCATACCGGCCAGGGGTACAGGAAGCCATGAGGCCAAAACATTTTTTGGTCTGACCCTTGAGGTCCAGACCGATATTGTCATGTTTCTGGTGGAAGAGCATTCCGTGGGCTCCATCCTCGAGGCCATAAAAGAAGCTGGAGAATTCCACAAACCGGGAACGGGGATTGCGTTTGTGCTGCCGGTAGAACAGGTGGCTGGACTGGAAAGCCAGATGAATAAATTCAAAGAAAATGTCCAGAACAGCTATTTTTAACCTTAGATTCGTTGGAGAAACTGATGAACGAAAAAAAACAAAGAATCATTCGCGCCGAAGATGTCATGCGGCAGAACATGGTGTTCATTGACGGGATGGCCACGGCAAGAGAAGCCGCCGCGGCCATGAAAACCCATCAGGTATATTGTCTTCTGGTTAAAAAACGCCACCCGGACGATGCCTGGGGAATGGTAGCGGTTCAGGATCTGGTTCGCGGGGTCCTTGTGCCCGGTCGGTCCCCCGAAGAAGTGAACGTTTATGAAATCATGACAAAACCCGTCATCACAGTTCCTGCTAAAATGGACATACGGTACGTTGCCCGATTGCTTTACCGTGCCGGCATCAGGCGAGCCCCGGTTGAGGAAAGCGGTGATATTGTTGGGATGGTTTCGCTGTCCTCTCTGATTTTGGAGAACGATCTGTTTTAACCCTTGATATCATATAAAAGCAAATAGTTATAATAAATAAAATTAGGGCAATTTAACAAATCCGGCCGATTCTTGATTACCTTGCACAAGCGATGATTAAATCCGATCGTTTTAGCCCGCGCCGGGTCTGTCCGATACCCCCAAAAGGAAATGCAGGGAAGCTGAACCCATTGAGAAATTACATGTTGACAACGGATCTTTTTGAATTTAACATATGAACAATCGTTCAAGTGATATGTATTTTTAAATGGAAGATTTTTAGGATACCACATGACCTTTGCAAAAGAAATACTCACCGAATCCTGGCACCTGTACCTGGATGTATCCATTTATATGCTCTTCGGCTTTCTGGTGGCGGGCATTCTTTACGTCTTTTTCAAGGCGGATAAAATAAAACAATACCTGGGCAAAGGAAAGATCAAGCCGGTTTTTCTGTCCGCCCTGTTCGGCATCCCCATTCCCTTATGCTCCTGTGGCGTGGTACCGGTGGCCACCGGTTTGAAAAAGCAGGGGGCAAACAGCGGGGCAGCCCTCTCCTTTATGATCGCCACCCCCGAATCCGGGGTGGATTCCATTGCCGTGTCCTATGCCATGCTGGACCCCATAATGACGGTGGTCCGGCCTGTGGCGGGATTCATCACCGCCGTAGCCACAGGTATTGCCCAGAACTTTTTCGGCACGGAACAGCCGGCCGTGGCCAAAGCGGTGCCGCCCAAACCCGGGGGCGGCTGAGGATGCGCATCCACCTGCGGTGCAGGTGACAATTCAGAAGCGCGTTTCTCCAAACCTTTAGGGCAGAGACTCATGGACGGATTCAAGTATGCTTTCGGCGAGCTGCTCACAGATATTACCAGACCCTTTCTTATCGGTGTGCTGCTGGCCGGTGCCATCACCTTTTTCTTTCCTGACGATCTCACCGTCTGGGCCAATGAAAATACCCTGCTGTCCATGCTGGTGATGCTGGTGGCCGGTATTCCCATGTACGTCTGCGCCACCTCTTCCACCCCCATTGCGGCAGCGTTGATCCTCAAAGGCCTGAATCCCGGAGCAGCCCTGGTTTTCCTTCTGGCAGGCCCTGCCACCAATGCCGCCACCATCAACATCGTCAGGAATATTTTTAACACCCGGGCGCTGATCATCTACCTGTCCATGATCGCCATTTGCTCCCTGGCCATGGGGGCTGCCGTGGACTGGATTTACACCGCGGCAGCCATCAACCCCCAGGCCATAGTGGGCCAGGCCGGGGAAGTTATACCCTACAGCGTACAATTAACCGCGGCCATGATTCTCACCGGACTGATCCTTTATAACACCCTGTCACGAATGAAACACAAAATTGATCGCGCCCACGCCCATTCCCACTGACAGCAGCACCGTAACCCCCCAGGGCCTGTTCCGGATACCGGAACAGGCCCTGGGGGGTTTTTGCAGTTTTTTTATATGGAAGAACCATGCAAGCTATCAGGTTCTTCCATGTTTTGTTGTGGGCACGGCCAATGCCGTTTCTGCCTTTAGGGTATGGCCGCTATTCCATCAGGTTATGGCTGTCCTTGCTGGTTAAATCCAGCTCATAGATCTTTTTCAAATCCCCGATCCGTTTCAGGTTCTCCTCGCTGAAGGGCGCCTTGCCTTCAAAGGCATGCAGGACAATGCCTTCCAGAAGATCCCCCAGGGTCATATCGTGATACTCCGCCAATCCTTTCAACACCTTGAGCAATCGTTTTTCCATGCGCACGCCGGTCTGCACCCGCTGAATTTTCTTTGCCCCGGGTGTTGTGCTTTTCCGCGTCATACAGGCCTCCTTCGAATCATTATCAGCGCCGCCAGACCAAGGCCCGTGAGAAACAAACCTGACACCGGCAGCAAAATGCCGGCACCAATATACTCCAGGGCCAGGCCGAATACAATCATGGCCGCAGGGATAGAACCGTTGCCCACCGTGGAAGCCACGGCAAAAACCCGGCCGCCATAGGTTTCTCCGGCAAAGGTCTGTAAAAGTGTTTTAAAGGAGACCGCCGCCCGGACCATGGCACATCCCCAGAGAAAAAAACAGATGGTAAACCCAAGGGTTGAAACAACACCTTCCTCCGGCAGCAGGAATGCCAGCATCTGGAGTATGCCCATGGCCATCACCGATGTAAACAGCGTTGTCTCCTCTTTTCCGGCCACGGAAAAACGGCTGAGCAGCAGGGACATGACCAGGATACCGCCCCCTAAGCCGGCCTGAAAAACCCCGAGCACCCCGGGGCCGCCGGAATGATTTGCGATCACCGGCATAAAGACCTCAAGCCCGCCCACGAAAAAATGAATGGCCATAACCATGAGCAGCACCACCAGAAGCTTTTGGTTGCCAAACAGATAGGCATATCCCTCCCGGATATCCGCTACCAGGCTGTTGCCGGATCCGGCGTCTCTTTGGTTCGGTATCCGGATAAAGGACTCAAACCCGGCAGAGGCCAGAAAGGAAATCCCGTTGAGCAGAAATACCAAAGAATACCCGAGTCCGGCCACCGCCACCCCGCCCAGGGCAGCCCCGCCGATCATGGCAAAACTTGCCACACTCTGGTGCATGGCATTGGCCCTGGCCAGATCCTCTTTTCCGACAATCCCGGGAATCACCGCCGGAATACTGGGATCAAAGAACGCCCCATTGACGGACAGGATCACCTGAAGCACCAGAACAACGGTAAAATTCACCTGGCCTGCCGCCATCATCCAGGCAAAAATCAGGAGAACAAGCCCCCTTATCACATCTGTCCCCACGATGATGGCCTTTCGCGAATACCGGTCAATAACGGCACCGGAAAACAAGCCCAGCACAAGGGACGGAATCAGTGATGCTGCCAGCACCGCCCCCATTTTCCCGGTGGAACCGGTAGTTTCAAGCACCCAGAACGCCAGCGCAATCATATGGCATTTATCCCCCACCTGGGAGACCAGCTGCCCGCTCAAGAGCAGTTTGAAATCTTTTGTCATACTCACCTTCCTTTAAATATTATAACAAATCACTATTTTGACACCGTGGTACCACGGTATAAAAATAATATCAATATCATTTTTATCGCGACCTTTACCGGGCAAGGGGTTTGCTATATATTAAAAACAGCACCGGCACCGCTCGGTGATCATATACAAAGCTCAAGGAGGTAAGGATGATAACGGCATCAGACATCATGGAAACCAATATCATCTGCGTCAATCCTGATACAGATATCACCAGAGCGGTAGAAGTGCTGCTCAACAACCATATTAACGGCGCCCCTGTGGTGGACAAGCGAGAAGAGCTGGTGGGCATCCTCTGCCAGAGTGATTTGATCTTCCAGCAGAAAGAACTGCCCATACCGCCGATTTTCACCATCCTGGACGGTATTATCCCTCTGGCCTCCTCAAAGAAGCTGGAGGATGAATTCCAGAAGATTTCCGCCACAAAGGTAAAGCAAGCCATGGTCACGGACGTCACCACCGTGGCACCGGAGACCCCCGTCGCCGAAATCGCCAGCCTGATGGTGGAAAAGCATTTCCACACCATACCGGTGGTGGACGGTAAAAAACTGGTGGGCATCATCGGCAAGGAAGATATTTTAAAAACCATGATTCCGAAAGCCTAGCACCGGGAATGACATCTGATACAAACGGGCGGACATCCGTCTTTGCCATTCCCAACATCCAAAGATACATTGCCTTCAAGGTGTTGTTCAACTCCAGGTTCTACTACCCGGTGTTTACAATTCTCTTTCTGGATTTCGGCCTGACCGTGGCCCAGTTCTCCCTGCTCAACGCCGTCTGGGCCGCCACTATCGTCATGGCGGAAGTCCCCTCCGGCGCCCTTGCGGATACCATCGGCAGAAAAAGACTGTTGGTGTTCGCCACCCTGACCATGGTGGTGGAAGTCGGTTTGATTGCCTTTCTTCCCCTGGGAAACACCCCCCTGATTTTTACTGTATTCCTGGTCAACCGGGTACTCAGCGGCCTTGCTGAAGCGGCGGCCTCCGGCGCTGACGAGGCCCTTGCCTACGATGCCCTGAAGCGGGACGGCAACCCGGATCAGTGGGGACGGGTGCTGGAGGTATTGACCCGGTGCCAGTCTTTTGGTTTCATCATCGCCATGACCACCGGTGCGGCCATTTACGACCCCACCCTGATGACCACCCTGGCCAACACCTTGGGATTTTCCCTCACCCTCACCCAGGAAACCTGCATGCGCTTTCCCCTCTACGGCACCCTGATTCTGGCCCTGGGGGCCTGCATCGCCACCGCCGGCATGGAAGAAATCGAAACCGAGGACAAGGCCAGGCGCGTCCCGTCAGGCAGCCGGATCAAAGATCTGAAAAATGCATTCTCTTTAACCTTCAGGGCCGGCCGGTGGATTCTGGACACCCCGTTTGTGCTTAGCGTCATTCTCTTCGGGATGCTGTTTGACGGCACCATCCGCATGGTGATCACCCTGTCCAGCCAGTATTACCGGATGATCCATCTGCCGGAATCCCTTTTCGGCATCATCGGCGCCGGCGTGGCCATGCTCGGCTTTATCGTCCCAAAACTTGCAAGAAAACTAGCGGAGAACCGGCCCCCGTCATCCGGCCTGTGGCTGGCTGCCGCCCTGTGCCTTCTTGGCCTTGGCACCATGAATTTTTTCTGGCCCTGGGTGGGGATGATCCCGGCCCTGGTAACCTTTTCCGCCATGTACTTCAACGGCTTTTTTGTCAGCTTCTACATCAACCGGGAAACCCCTTCCGAACAGCGGGCAACGGTCTTAAGCTTCAAGGGATTGTCCTACAACATGTCCTACGGCCTTTTGGGCATCGGCTATGCCCTGGTATTAAAGGCGCAGAAAGCGGCTGTGGATGGCGGAACCCTCACCGGCCAAGATCTGGATAACCAGGTATTCATGGATACCTTTTTTGCCTTTCCGGCCCTGTTCACCGCCGGGTTTCTCCTGCTTTTGGTCCTCTACAATTTAAAACTCAAACCAACAAAACAATAATCCCCCGGAATATCACCTTGAAGAAAACATTACTCACCTTATGCCTGATTGTTTTTTCGGCGGTTTTCTGCGGCTTGCTGCTCCCGGATACGGCTGCGGCCCATCCCCACGTTTTCATTGAACAGCGGCTTAAAGTCGTATTTGATGATAACGGTCTTTCCGGCATTCAGGTCAACTGGCAGTTCGACGATATGTTTTCCAGCATGATCGCCAATGACCACGACCTGGATAAGAATAACAGTCTTGACCCCGAAGAGGTGGCAAGTATAAAGGAAAAGGCCTTTGCCTACATTGCCGAATACGATTACTTTTTCTCAGTGAAAATCGAGGGAAAGCCCTTCCCGGTAAAATGGGTCACCGACTTTTCCGCAGAACTGGACCAGGGGAAACTGATCTACGATTTTTTTATCCCCTGTCACGTGGCAGCCGTAGGAACGGCAAAAAAGGTGATTGTTGCAAGTTACGACCCCAACTACTATACGGCCATCTTTTTTGCGGACCGCAAGCCCTTTAGACTCGTAAATGCCGAAGCCTTCGGGGTCAATGCAGAAGTCCGGGAAGACAAGGACACCTGGATCTACTTTGATATGGTCAACCCCTGGACCCTTTTTCTGGATTTCAGACTGAAATGATGAAACGTTTGTTCTGCCTGGCCCTGCTTTGCCTGTGGCTGGCCCTGCCCCTGAGCCAGGCCGCAGCCCACAATCCTTTTACCGCCAAACCGGAAAAGCAGCATGCCCCGCCTGCCCCCGTGGTAAAAAGCAAGATATTCGTCAAGATCATCCTCTGGCAGCAGCAACTCCGTGCCAAGATGTCCGGCCTGATCCGGGAGGCAAAGGCAACGGGAAAGATGACCCCGCTCATTGTCCTTCTCGGCGCAGCCTTTCTTTACGGTGTGGTCCATTCCGCCGGCCCCGGCCACGGCAAGGCCGTGGCCCTGTCCTATATTTTCTCCTGCAAACCCGGCCTGATGCGGGGCCTGATCTTCGGGAATATCCTGGCCCTGACCCATGGCTGCTCGGGCATCGCCCTGGTCCTGGGCGTCAAGTTCATCTTCCAGACCAGTATGTCCGGCTCCCTGGAAACCATGACCTTTTATACCCAGGCCGTCAGTTTCGGTTTGATTTCCGCCCTTGGCTTCGCCATTTTCGGCAACACGCTTTACAGATGGATACGTAAGACACCCCATGAGAAAAGCGTTGAAAGCGTACCGCCGAGTATCTATCAAAATCCCATGCTGACCGCTATGGCCGTGGGCATCGTCCCCTGCCCCGGGGTGGTCATGGTGATGCTTTTTTCCATTTCCATGGGGATGACGTGGCTGGGGATGATCCTGGGCGTGACCATCGCCCTGGGCATGGCATCCACCATCACCCTGATTGTCCTGGCCGGCATGTCCGGAAAAGCAGCCCTCCTTGGATTGGCCTCAAAAAAGGCCGGCATCCTTCACACGGTTCAGCATGGCATAGAGGCCCTGGCCGGGTTGGCCGTGGCTTTAATTGGCTTGATGCTGCTGGGGACTGTTTTATAGGTCGAACGGATCTGATACCTTAAAAATCCCGGAGGAACAAACCGGCTGGTCGTGAAATATGCCGGACAGGCAGACCTTCTCCCCCACCCTGGCAAAGGCCACATGAAAGTTAAATTCCGTAAGCTTGGCATAAAAATCCCGGAAAACACCGGTATCGGTTTCCAGCCAGACCGGACATTCGTCCCTGAGATGAAATTCGTGGACCGCATGGTGAATCATGAGATAAAAGCAGGCGGCGGACAGATATCTGGACGAAGCCTCCCGGAACAATTCGGGATAAAACTTGGACACGTAAAGCCCCTGCTTTATGGTATCCCAGGAAAGAATCAGGTTCTTGGAAATCTGCTCGTGACGCTCCCTGGATTCCAAAAAGTATTCGATGCAGGTATGGTCCCTGAAATAAGACAGGGAAAACCGCTGCTCCAGCAATGGAATCTGAACATCCATAAACCCGGAAATCACAGACACGACCAACTTCCTTTCGTAAGGACAGGCAGGTGTCTGCAAAAAAATGCCAGAGACTTGTCTGAGATTACTTTTTTCTTGGGGTAAGGCGCGGTTTTTGCGCCGATGATTCACATTACGCCGAACGGACCGGGCTTTCAATCCACAGTGTGGCAGTGGTGCAATTTTATTATGGATCATCTTTCCACAATCATTTTTTGACATGAGTTCATTTGTTCCCCCTGCCTCAAATCAGTGGACCACATATCACTTGACCTTGGTATAACAGTGTTATACTCAAACACTTATAGTGCAACACTGTTATACCATAACTATCAATTCAGGTGAGTGCCATGACACAATCAAAGGCCCGGACCAGCGAAGTCAACCGGCAAAAAATTCTTGAGGCCGGACGGCGTCTTATCCTGGAACAAGGTATTGACGCCCTGTCTGTCCGCAAACTTGCACAGGCATCCAATCTTGCCCTGAGAAGCATTTATAACCTTTACGGAAACAAGGAAAACGTTCTGGTGGCCCTGTTTGAACTGGGAACCCGGGAACTGGATGATGCAATGGATCTTCTGGAAGCCGCCATGGCCCGGAGTACCTGGAAAACGCAGTTTTACCTGGAATGGTTAGATCGGGTGGAACCCATGTTCCTTAAAAACGCTGCCATCATCAAACCCGGGGTTATCGCGGGATTTTCTCAGGCAGCATCCGCATCGGAACAGACCTCCCGGCTTCATGGCAAAAGGATTCAGCGTCTCAAGGATGCGCTGGCACTGGCCGCGGATCAGGACCTGATCTGGAAAGACCTGGATCTGGATGTGAGTGCGCGATTGCTCTACGGCAACTATTTCAATGTGGTTGTGCAATGGGCCAAAGGAGAGCTGGATGACCGGGAATTAATAGTTTACGGCCGCTACGCCATCCTGACCATTTTACATACCCTGATCAACGATCCGGGCCGACGGGAAAACGCCCTGACCCTTCTGAGGGAACTAAAGGAGAAGAAATGACCGATCCCAAAACGATCCACCGGCAGTCCATTGTCATAGACAATACATGTCCACTTGCGGTAATGGACAGCTTTCATGAAACCTATCGAAAAGGCGGTGTCACCGTAATTGCCGCAACTGTCGGATACGGGGTACCCGGCCTGGGATCCCTGGACTTTACCATGAAAACACTTGGCAAATGGCATGCCTGGTTCCGCGACCAGGACAGAGCATTGCTCCATGTGACCCGTGTGGCAGACATACAAACGGCTAAAGCACAGGATAAGCTTGGGGTTATCTTTCATTTCCAGGGAACCGCCCCCTTTGAAGATGACATCAACACGGTGGCACTTTACCATAAGCTGGGGCTGAGGATGTGTCAGCTCTGCTACAATGAGAAGGATCTGGTGGGCTGCGGATGTGCGGTTGAAAATGACACCGGACTCACCCCGTTCGGCGCAGATGTCATAAAAGAAATGAACCGGCTGGGCATCGTTGTGGACTGCGGCCATACGGGATACACCACCACCATGGATGCCATTGCCGCCTCCTCAAGCCCTGTTATCATTTCCCACGGCAATGCCAAAGCTGTGTGCAATAACCGGAGAAACTGCGAAAACGATCTGATCCGGGCAGTGGCCAGAAACGGCGGCGTGATCGGATTCAACGGCTTCCCCGGTTTCGTGGCGGACAATCCGCGCCCCTCAATGGATGATTTGTTGAACCATGTGGATCACCTGGTGGAAATCGCAGGCCCCGAACATGTCTGCGTGGGCATTGATTATTTTGAATACCAGGCCAGGGTGGCCGATGATAACACCGCCAAACAGGTCTATGACTATCTGCTGGAGACAGGGGCATGGAACACCGAAGACTATCCGGCACCGCCCTGGTATTATCCCCAGGGCATAGAAATGCCTGATAAAATGGAGAACCTGACCATAGGTCTACATAAACGGGGATATTCAGAAGACCAAATCAAAGGCATCCTCGGACTCAATATCATACGTGTATTCAAATCGGTGTGGCAGTAGCCACCACCGGTATCTCAGATACGCATGGATGCGCACTTTGCCCCATTTGCAAAAACGCCGATAGTCTCCCCAAAATGCGGAAAGCGAAAACCAAAAGGGAGCTGATAAACCCTTTTGACTTCCGCTTTCCAGGAGTGCCCCGGATGAACTGCGATCCAGCCGTGCCTGGGGCAAGCAATTTAAACGGACTGACTATCCCCGGATAATCCTGGGGGTGATCAGGTGGTGCTGGGGGCAGATGGATTTGGGATTCTGGTATGCTGCCCCTGCAAACGCTTTGAGATAGTGGCGCAAGCCGTCCATCTTGACGACCTCATCCACAAACCCCTGCTTTGCACAAAACTCGGGCCGGGAGTTGTCACGGTATTCCTGGGCCATCTGGTTCATCTTTTCAATGATGGGATCCAGGGGACGGCCGGCATCCTTTTCTTTCACCAGACGTCTGGAGTAGGAGGCAGCCGCAGCGGTTTCCCCGTGCATTACGGCGATTTCCGTGGTGGCCAGCCCCAGGGTAAAGGCGTTGTGGCGGTTGGCCGTGGGACCGCCCATGACGTAATGGGCCGCAGCCGTGCCCTTTCTCAGGGTTACCAGCATCATGGGGACGTCGGTCTGCTGGATGGAGTAGATCAGGGACTGGCCGATCCCCAGAAGTTCCGCTTTTTCCGCAATATCCCCCACGTCAATGCCCGAGGTATCCTGGAACCAGATCACGGGGATGCGGTCCCGGCCGCAGAGGGTGACGAACTCGTTCATCTTGATGAGGCCCTGGCGGTAAAGCTTGCCGCCGATGCCGGGATAATCCGCATACTCCGGATAGTTTTCCCCCAGCCAGCCCTGGTTGTTGCCGATGCAGCCAACAAGAAAGCCGTCCATTTTGCAAAGACCGGTATAGACCTCGGGGCCGTAATCCGGCCTGAATTCCATATGCTCACTGCCGTCCACCAGCCGGGCCAATACTTCCCTGAACTCATAGATCTGCTTCTGGTTGTGGGGAATAAGGCGGGTAAGCTCCCTGGTGTCAAACCCCGGCTCTTTGGGTTCCGCCACCCGGAAAAACTTGGGATTGTAGGCGGGCATATCCTTCATATAATCTTTCAGGCCGTCCAGCACGCCTTGCTCTTCCTCGTAGACGTAACGGAAAAAACCGGTGTGGTCATGATGGATATCCACTGATCCCGGGGGTTTGGCCTTGTACTGTTTGGCCGATGCGATGAGTTGCTCCGCCCCTTCCTGGTCAAAATAGCCCTTGGGGGACATGCCCGAAAGGATGCCGCCGCCGCCCACAGCGATGTTGCAGTTCTTGTGGGCAAACAGGATGGTGGGGCTGATGCCCTGGTAGCCGCCGCCGGCCGGGTTGGTGCCATAGATGCCCGCCAGGACCGGGATACCCAGTTGCTCCAGTTCGGCGTGGCGGTAAAAGGTGGTGCCGGAGCCCCTGCGGTTGGCGTAGAATTTTTCCTGTTCAGGCAGTTTTACACCGGAACAGTTGACCAGCCAGACCAGGGGGATGTTCAGGCGTTTGGACAGGTCCGTGGCCCGCAGGATGTTCTCCGGCTGCCCCGGCAGCCAGGCGCCGGCCATGACCTTATTGTCAAAGCCGATCACCACGGCCCATTTCCCGGAAATCCGTGCCAGGCCGTCAATGACGTTGGTGGTACCTTCCACATTGTCTTCGGGATTGAACAGGGTATGCAGGGGATGCCAGGTGCCCGGATCTATGAGGTACCCCAACCGCTGCCAGACCGTCCATGCCCCCCGGGCATTGATTTTCTCCGTGGGAGCACCTGCATTCTGAACCTTTTCCGCCAGGGCGGCGATATTGGCCTCGACCGCTTCAACCTTTTCTACGTTTTCCTCGGAACTCAGGATCTGCCCCTGGTTCAGGGCGTTGCCGAAGGGTGTCATCTTTTCAAAGTATTGTCGCATAGGATACTCCCTGTTTTCTTTAATACCAACATGTTTGTATCACAATTTAAAACAGTGTTTAATTATTGTCTCCCTTTATGAAATAGAGCACCTGCTTTGTCAAGAAGTTTTTGATCAAATATCTGATCAGATTTTTCTTGACTTTACCCTTAAGATTCGGCAAATTCCTAACATATAATGAAACGACGTTTTGAAATGCAGAACATACCATGACCGATAAACTGACCACATTATCCGACGCCGTCCGGAAATACGTGACCCCGGGCTGCCATATTTCCATCGGGGGCTTTACCCTGAACCGCAATCCCATGGCAGCGATTCATGAAATCATCCGCCAGGGGATAAAGAATCTTCATTTGTACGCCCACTCCAACGGCCAGGGACTTGACGAACTTACGGGGGCAGGCTGTGTGGACCGGGTGGATATCGCATATTCAGGCAACGGCCGGTATGCCCCGACCTGCATCAACTTCAAGCGCCGGGCCAAGGACGGCAGCATCCTCATTGAAGATTACTCCAACTTCCAGATGGCCCTGCGGTTCATGGCAGGGGCCATGGGCCTGCCCTTCCTGCCCACCTACGCCTCATTAGGCACAGACATCGTTGAAAAATGGGGATATGATGCGGACCTCAGGGCAGACGACAACACCCTGCCCTCTAAAAAACTGGCCTTGATTGATAATCCCTTTTCCCGGAACGAAGACGGAGAGAAACTTTTGGCAGTGCCCGCCATCACCCCGGACGTCACCATCATCCACGCCCAGGCCGCCGATGCCAGGGGCACGGTCCGCATCGACGGCCTGACCTTCTGTGATGTGGAGCAGGCCAAGGCAGCCCGTCACCTCATCGTCACCTGCGAGACCATTGTGGCACCGGGCGTTCTGAACCAGGCCCCGGGCAACAACCAGATCCCGGGATTCTGTGTGGATGCCGTGGTTCATAAGCCCCGCGGGGCGTACCCCACCGCTTGCTATGGTGAATACGATTACGATCCGGGGTTCCTGGACTGGTATCGGGAGAAAACAGCAGACCAGGCCGGGTTTGATGCCTATACCGCGGACTGCATCCGGGGATGTGAAGATCACGATGCCTATATTGAAAAGGTCTGCGGAGACAGGTTCGATACCCTCAAAGCAGACCCTGCCCACGGGTACTCCCTGAAGGTGAAACGATGAACGCATACACAAAAAAAGAAATGATGGTCATCTCCGCCGCCCGGATGATCACGGACAGGGACATCGTCTTCTGCGGCACCGGCATCTCCATGCTGGCGGCAGTGGCTGCCAAGCATATTTATGCCCCTAAGTCCACCATCTTCTTTGAAACCGGGGCCATTGACTCAGCGCTTGAACATCTGCCCTTAGCCGTGTCCGACTCCAGGGTCATGACCGGTTCCGCGGCCTTCTGCAGCCTGGTGGAAGCTTTTTCCTTCATGCAGAACAAAAAGACAAGCGCCCGTATCGTGGGGATCATCGGCGCCGCCCAGATTGACCCCTACGGCAACCTGAACTCCACCATGATCGGAGACTACGGGGACGTAAAACAACGCTTTCCCGGGTCCGGCGGGGCCTGTGACCTGGCCTCATTTGTAAACACCATCCTGGCCTTCATGAAACTGGAAAAACGAAAATTTGTGGAACAGCTGGATTATCTCACAAGTCCGGGATGGCGTCCCATGGGCAAATCACGGGAAACATGCGGACTTCGTCCCCAGGGCCCCAAAGCCGTGATCACCGACATGGGCATCATGAAGTTTGATAAAACCACCCACAGGATGTACCTGGACCAGTACTACCCCGGCGTGTCCCCCGATGACATCCGGGACCGGACAGGATTTGAACTGGACATCTCCCGGGCCGTGGAGGCGGAACCGCCGGCTGAAAAGGCCCTAACCATACTGAGAACCCGGACCGATCCCCAGCGCCTGATCCTGAAATAAAGGAAACACATGACCCATACACCCAAACGAAACGCCATTGAAAAGGCCCTGGAAATCCTGCTGAAGTTCAACGGTCCCAAGCCGTCCTGGGGCATCCGGGAACTGTCCGCGGAACTTGGCTTCAGCCCGGCCACGGTGCAGCGCATTCTCCAGACCCTGCGGTCCTACGACTTTATCCGCCAGGATCCCAAAACCCGTCAGTACTTTATCGGGAACGTCTTTTACCGGTTTCTGGAGAACCTGACCAATACCAACAACATCACGGGAATCGGCCGGGCCTTCATGGAAAATGTGGCCACAGAAACCCAGGAAACGGTCCACCTGAACATCATTGACGGGGATCTGAGAATCTGTATCGATGTCATTGAATCTCCCAAGGTGCTCAAGGCCGGTATGCCCATCGGCAACCACTCCCCCCTCTACGCCGGGGCTTCTGCCAAATGCCTGCTGGCCTTCTGTTCGGACCGGTTCCAGGAGGAATATTTCCGGAACACCCAGATCCGGCCGCTCACCGGCAACACCATTGTGAACCGGGAGGATCTGCTCAAGGAACTGAAAAATATCCGGCAGCAGGGCTATGCCGTATCCTTGGGGGAGCGGACACCGGGTTTGGGATCGCTGAGCGCCCCGGTATACGATTACAAAGGAGAGATCCTGGCCTCGCTGAGCCTGGCCATTCCTGAAATCCGCATCACCCAGGACGACTATCTTTCCGCCTGCATCCGCATCCTCACCCGGGAGGCGGATGCCTTTTCAAAAGCCCTGGGCCTCAACACAGAAATCGGTAATTAACCCGAAGAATAAACGACAAACGAACACGGAGGAAACATGGATTTTAAACTGAGCACCGAACTGAAAATGCTCCAGAAGGAAGTCAGAAAATTTGCCAAAAAACAGATCGCCCCTTTTGTGGACCAATGGGACGAGGAACACCACCTGCCCATCGACGAAGTCATGCGTCCCTTAGGGGAACTGGGGTACTTCGGCACTGTTATCCCTGAAGAATACGGCGGGGCAGACATGGGTTTTCTGGCAGCCATGATCGTGACAGAGGAGCTTGCGAAGGTCTCTTCCTCCCTTAGGGTCCAGGTAAACATGCAGGTGCTGGGCTGTGCCTACACCATTTACAAATACGGCAGTGAAGAACTGCGGAAAAAATATGTGGAAAAACTTTGTACCGCAGAATATATCGGCGGCTTCGGCATCACCGAACCCGATGCCGGCTCCGATGTCATGGCCATGAGTTCCACGGCCGAAGACAAAGGAGACCACTGGCTGGTGAACGGATCTAAAACCTGGATCTCCAACGCCAATGTGGCGGACGCCCTTCTCTTCTATGCCTACACGGACAAAGACGCAGGGTCCAAGGGGCTGTCCGCCTTTGTCATCGAACCCAAAAACTTCGAGGGTATCAAGACCTCTTCCCTGGACAAACTGGGCTCCCACTCTTCCCCCACGGGTGAACTGTTCCTGGACAACGTGAAAGTTCCCAAGGAAAACCTTCTGGGCAAGCCCGGTGACGGTGCCAAAATCGTCTTTTCCTCTTTGAACCAGACACGGCTTTCCGCTGCCGCCGGCGGTGTCGGCCTGGCCCAGGCCTGCCTGGACGAAGTGCTCAAGTACTGCAACGACAGAAAGCAGTTCGGCAAAAAGATCGGAGAATTCCAGATGAACCAGGACATGATCGCCCAGATGGCCACGGAAATCGAAGCGGCCAGACTACTGGTGTACAAGGCGGCCTGGGCCAAAGACCAGGGCAAACTCAACAACGGCCTGGACGTGGCCATGGCCAAATATTTCGTGGGTGAAGTGGCCACCAAATGCGCCAACTTCGCCATGCGGATCATGGGCGCCTACGGCTACTCCACCGAATACCCCGTGGCCCGGTACTACAGGGATGCCCCCACCTACGCCATGGTGGAAGGCTCCGCCAACATCTGCAAGTGGATCATCGCCCTGGATCAGCTGGGCATCAGAAAGGCCAACCGCTAAGAGGAAACCCAATGGATCCCAAAGAGATTGCAAAAAAGACGGGAAAAACGGCCAAACTCTACTTTTCCACGGTGAAGGACGAGGACAAGCCGTACAACCTGTGGCGGCACTTTGACCCGGAACTGGCCAAAGACATGTCCCTGTACATCACCGGCCAGATGTACGCCCGGGAAAAGATTCCCCATACCACCCGGCAGCTCATCACCGTGGCGGCACTGACCGTGCTGTCCAAACCCGAGGAGCTGAAACTCCACATCCATGCCGCCTTGAACGTGGGCTGTACGGCCCAGGAGATTGCCGAGGTGATCTTTCAGACCAGCATCTACGGCGGGGTGCCGGCGGCCAATACGGCCCTGGCCGCCCTGAAGGCGGTGCTGGCAGAACGCGAAGAGACCTAAATCAACCGACGTATACGTTTAAAGACGCCTGCCCAGGATGGTATTCCAGATGCCGTCCGGGCAGCGGCGTTCAATCACATGTACCGGCAGGGGTTTTAAAAAATCCATGACCTTCCGGGCCTCCGAGTTGAGCAGGCCCGAGAGGATAAACCAGGGTTTGCCAAGGAAACCTTCATGGGCGATGATGTGCTGCATCACGTCGTAGTGGATATTGGCCACCAGAAGATCGCAGGGGATATCCATCAAATCTTCTCCCCGGGCCTGGAAGGCCAGGACCTGGGATTCGAACCGGTTAAGCCGGATATTTTTAAGGGTGGTCTTCACCGCCAGAAGGTTGAAATCGCAGGCCAGGACCTTAGAACAGCCCAGGGCGGCGGCGCCTAAAGAGAGCAGGCCGGTGCCGGTGCCGATATCCACCACCCGGTCGATGGATTCCCGGGTGCAGACCCTGTGGATCAGGGTGAGGCAATCCTCTGTGGTCTGGTGGCGGCCTGTGCCGAACACCACGCCGGGGTCTAAAAGCACTTCATGGTCATCCGCCCCCATCTCATCCCTGTCCGGGCGCTCCCAGGGCGGTGCGATGCAAAGGTTCTCCACCCGGTAGGGTTCAATGCGGTCACCGTGCCAGTCTTCGCAGCTCATCTCGTAGCGGTCCACCAGGACGGTATCCGGGTTCCGCGCCGCAAGGCCGCTCACAAGGCTGTCCGCAGGGGCGGAAAAGAAAAGAAATGCGGTGCCGTCCTCCTCCCAGTTCCCCAGAAAATTGTCGTGGGATTCAATGGCTTTATCCAGGACCGGAGTCCGGTCAAAATTATAGATGTACAGGTGTTCGTAGGGATTTTTCATAGGATTTTCTTTGCAGGTCAGGACGGGGTATCGGCAAGGGCGGGAAGATAGACGCTGAAAGTGGCGCCACGGCCCGGTTCACTTTCCGCCATGGCAAAGCCGCCGTGGTTCTCGGTAATCCCGAAAACCGATGCCAGGCCCATGCCTGACCCCTTGCCCAATTCCTTGGTGGTAAAAAAGGGATCAAAGATCCGGGGCTGGATTTCCGGCGGGATTCCCGGCCCGTCATCAACGACGGAAAAGCATATAAACTTTCCGGACACGGTTTTCTCCAGGGAGACCTGGAACTCTTTCAGTTCGTGATTCCGGGTTTTCACCCGGATATTTCCCTGGCCCTCTATGGCATCGGCCGCGTTGAGCAACAGGTTCATGACCACCTGCTCCATCTGGGACCGGTCTGCATAAACCATCCAGAGATCGGTGGCATAATCGGCCTCCACGGACATTTTTTTCCGGGAGCTTGCCAGGATCACCAGGCTGCCCCTGAGTATCTCGTTCAGGTTCAGCGGCCCCGGGGAATACTTTCCGCTCCTGGCAAACCCCAAAAGCTGCTGGACCGACCGGGAACCGTTTTCCACGAGCCTGCGGATCTTTTCGGCCATCTCAATATTCGGATGCCCGGGTTCCGACCGTTTCTGGATCAGCGTGGCATAGCCTGTAATGGCCATGAACAGGTTATTGAACTCATGGGCCACACCGCCGGCAAGGGTCCCGATGGCCTCAAGCTTTTGAACCGTGAGCAGCCGGGATTCGATCTCTTTGCGCTCTTTGATCTGGCGGCTGAGCTGCTCGTTGGAGGCGTTCAGGGCGGCGGTGCGTTCATCAACGATCTGGGACAGGTTGGTGCGATGGTTTTCCAACTGGTCCCAAGACCGGACAAATTGATCCCGGATATGCCGGAACGCCTGTTTGAGCTGCCGGACATCCTGGGTTTCCTTCGGGTTCTCATCTAAGGGGAATGCAGACAGGCTGTCCCTGACACTGCGGCCCTCACGGCTGAAATCCAGCCCGGACAACTGGGCCACGAAGGATTCGATGGGGACCATGTGCCGCCGGATCACAAGATAGATCATCAGTATGATGGCCAGCAGAATCAGTACCCCTGTTCCCAGCATGCTCAGGAGAAGCACCTTCAGGTGACGGTTCATGTCCGCCCGGCTGTATCCGGCGCGCAGCGTCCCCATGGGCTGGTTGAGGTAGACGATGTCGTAGATCACTTCAAAGACGACTTCTCCCTTATGGACAGCCGCCGGGGGTCCGGTCGGGAAAAACCTGGACAGGAAAATACTGAACGCCCCCATCCCGGCATCACCGTCCGGTGAGGCCGGTTTCCGGACAAGCGGATTTGCCGGCGCCAGGGGCTGCGTCCGCTCAAAGGCCTTGCCCACCAGGGTTTCGTCGTCTGCCGCCAGCACACGGCCCTCCGGGTCCGTCACCGCAAAAAAAAGCAGGGAAGGATCCGCCGTTTTGGCATTGGACAGGGTCATCATGAGGTACCGCCAGTTCTTCCCGTACATGAGGTGCCCCAGACGTTTTTTCATGGCATCGGCCTTGTAAAAGATACGCTCCAGCTCATGGGCCTGGACCCGTTTTTTTTCCATGTAGAACACCAGGATACTCAGCACCGATACCGTCACCGATACGATGATGCACACGGATACCAGCAGTTTGGCCTGGAGGTTGCGGGGGGCTGCCATATCAGCGGACCACGATTTCTTGCAGGAAGAACAATGCACCGGATTCAGGCACCATGTCCTGGAGCCCGGGATGCTTTTCCACCGGAAACACCACGGAAAAAGGTCCGCCCAGTGCGGGGTGGAGGAGGCGGCCGTCACAGGCCAGCATGATGTATACGGGATAATCCAGCAACACCTGTGACAGGGTGATGGTGGGCCCGGAAAAGGATTTGAATTCAATGGCCGTCACCTGTTCTGCAAAGGTCCCGCCCAAAGGTAAAAAGTAAGACAAGGGCACCGCAGATACTGAAGGTGCCTGCTTGAATCCCTTGAATTCATTTCTGCAGCCCTGGGCAATGGAAAACAGGGACGGGTCAATGGGAACGGCATGCGACAGCATCTGTTTTACGGTATGCCGGGTTCTTTGCCCCATCACTGTCACCGGCAGCACGGCCCGCTCCACAGGCCCTGCCACCAGGGTTTTAACGTACCAGGTGTAGCAGGAAAGATGGACACCGGCGGATTCGGGGAACATGATCTTAAGCGGCCCGCCCTTGAGACCGTGGATGGGTCCGTTGTCCATCTCCCACACCAAAAACCCCTGCGCCAAACGCTCGTGAGATAAAAACCCCACGTATTGATCCGCACCGATCACCGTCAGCCCGCGGCTGCCGTCCGTCCCGGTCAAAGACATCAGCCTTGACAGCCTGACACCGGTAAACCGGGTGGCACCATCGGCAGTAAAGTTGGGATCTATTGTTTCCAGCGTCTCTGAAGCGCTGCGCAGATCATTAATATCCACCGTCCGGCTGTCCGGCCATACGGTGTCCGTATCCACGATGTTGATCTGATGCATTGCCACCACCGATTCAGGGGTCACCCAAGCCGACAAGACACAGATAAACATAATAAAAACAGTATATGATTTGAGTATGGGTCTGAACAAACTTATCCCGCCTGATACATTTTGCATTTGACATTAAAAGGATTATGCAAAATAATCTTTTTCCATATAAAATTCAAGAAAGACTTAACTCCCCATGAAATTCAAGAAACTTAAGGCTGACTTTACCAGCCCCAACATTGATCTGGCGGAAGAGCTGATCTGCCACGTATTTTTTTCCTTCAACCTGAAAGGGGTGGTGTGTGATATCCCCATCCCGGAACCGGATGAAGGATTCGGCACGAAGACCCTGCCCCTGCCGGATACAAACGCCATTATCGGCTATCTGCCGGATATTGATTCTTCGGATCTGATCATCTCCCAAATAGAGGAGAAGCTGGCCACCCTTGCGGATGCAGGCATCGAGGTCACCCCGAAAATCGAACTGGTGGACGAAAAGGACTGGGCGGACGCCTGGAAGGACTACTTCAACGTCACCCGGATCACCGACCGGATCGTGGTCAAGCCCGAGTGGAAACCCTATGAATCCTCACCCGGGGAGATCGTTATTCATATCGATCCCGGCATGGCATTCGGCACCGGCACCCACCCCACCACCGCCATGTGCCTTGAACTGATTGATGAAACCCTGCGCCCGGGGCAATCAGTTCTGGACGTGGGATGCGGCTCCGGGATACTGATGATCGCCGCCGCAGGGTTAGGGGCGGCCACCCTCACCGGGATCGATACTGACCCTGTGGCCGTTGACATCACACGCGACAACCTGGAGAAAAATGCCATTCCCGCAGACACTTACACTCTGGCCGCCACCACTTTGGACCGGATTCCGGCGACGCCCTACGACATGATTGTGGCCAACATCATTGCCCAGGTCATCGTTGATATCTGCGGGGATATCCGGGAACGGATGGCCCCAAACGGCACTGCCATTCTTTCCGGAATTATCCAGGAACGCCTCCCCGACGTCCGTGCTGCCCTGGTGCAACAGGGGCTCAAGATCCTGAAGGAAAAAACCACCGGGGAATGGAAAGCCCTTCTGGTGGCCCGCAAATGGCCCTGATCAACAAAGCCCGGCTCACCGATATCGTCCGGGACATGATGGACATGGCAGCACCTTGATTCATGACGGCATCTGTGGTTTATTGCATTTTTAAGGTTCAATATTTGTTTGCTTGGGAGGTGGGATTATGGCAGGTAAGGGTAGAAGGGTCAGTCTTAAAATCAAGTTTTCTTCCGTAGTCCTCATCTTCATCCTTATTGCCTTTCTCATCAGTGCCGTGGGGCTCTGGAAGCTATCCGGCATGCGGGGCCAGATTACCAAGATCGTCAACAGCTCTGCTGAAAAAATCATACTGGCCACAAGCATCAACAAGGATCTGCTTTTTATCTCCAGGTCGGAGAAGAACATGCTGATCTCAGAGGATGAGGCGGTCATGGGCAACTATGAATCCCTCATCACCGCAGCAGAAAAGCGTGTACGGGAAAGAATCCAGGCCCTTTCCGCCATTGCAGGACCCGGTGAAACCCAGACGCTTTCCCGGTTCGAGAAGGCCTTTTCCCAATTCATGTCTGTGCACGCTGCCATTGCCCAACTCACCCTGGCCAACACCAATTTCAAAGCCGCCCAACTGGCCCAGACGGAAGCCGGCCCCCTGATTACCAGCATCGGCGACCATGTCCAGAAGGTCCTTTCCAATTACGAAGAAGAATTCCTGGAAGCCACCCAGTTGTTCGACGCCATGCTTCTGGCCGAAGTCGGCGGACTCATGAAGCAGTCCGCAAGGCTCCTCAGTTCCATCCGGGAAATGGAAAATGCATCCCAGGCAATGATTCTCTCCCGGGATACCAAGGCCACCCAGGCCCTGGTCCAGCGGATGGATCAGCTAAAGGCCCCCATCTCCAAAGAGTTTAAAACCCTGGGCTCCCAGATCAACAAAAAATCCAAGGCCGATTTCCAGGCCGCCCAGGACCTGTTCAACAAATTTGGGGAAGTGAACAATAGAATCACAGCGCTGGCACTGGAGAACTCCAACTCCAAGGCCTTTGAACTTTCCAGAACCAAAGGAAAGGACGCCCTTGAAAAGGCCGAAAGCATCATGGCCGAGCTTGTGGCCGCCAGCCGGCAGGGCCTCACAGACGACAGGGACACCGCCGACCGAAGTTATAAGCAGGCCAGAATTATCTTCCTGGTCATCGCCTTAGGGGGCATCCTCATCGGCACCCTCCTGGCCTTTATCATCATCCGCCAGATCCTCTTTGTCCTGAACAAAGCCTTCAGCTTTGCCCAGCACCTGTCCCAGGGGGATTTCACCTCCCGTCTCAACATTGTCCGGGATGATGAGTTAGGCGACCTGTCCACCTATCTGGATGACATTGCCCGGAGTGTCGGCGAACTCATCAAGCGCCTGAGCCAGGGCATCACCTACCTGACCGATGCCGCCGCCACCCTCACCCGGGTCTCTGACACCATGTCCGGCAATGCCCGGCAGGCCTCCGACCGCTCCACCCATGTGGCCAGTGCCGCCGGCAATATGAACGACGCCATGGCCTCGGTGGCCATGGGTATGGAAGAAACCGCCCAGAACCTGTCCACCGTCGCCGCAGCAGCCGAACAGATGACCGCCACCATTTCGGAAGTGGCCAAAAACACCGCCATTGCCAGGGAAACCACGAACGAAGCCGTCTCCCAGACCCGGACGGCCCGTGAAAAAGTAGATCATTTGGCCGAAGCCGCCCGCGCCATCGGTAAGGTCACAGAAACCATCACCGAAATTTCCGAGCAGACCAACCTGCTGGCCCTGAACGCCACCATCGAAGCTGCCAGGGCCGGTGAAGCCGGCAAAGGCTTTGCCGTTGTGGCCTCTGAAATCAAAGACCTGGCCACCCAGACCTCCGCCGCCACCGAAGAAATCAAAGAGGAAATCCGCCGCATCCAGTCGGAAACCGGCCAGACCGTGGACATCATCAACCAGGTGGCCGGCATCGTTGAAAACGTAAACGACCTTTCCGCCACCATTGCCGCCGCCATCGAAGAACAGTCCGCCACCACCCAGGAGATCTCGGTCAACATCAACACCGCCTCCGAAGCCGGCCAGGACATCACCAACAGCATCGGGGAAACCTCGGATGTAGCCAGCGCCGTCGCCTCGGACGTATCCGGCATCAGCGAAATGTCGGACAGTATCCTTCACAGCAGCGAACAGGTCAGCCAGAACGCCCGGGAACTGTCCAAGATCTCGGACGACCTCCAGGAAATGGCCGCCCGGTTTAAAATCTAAACATTTTAAAATTAACAGAACCGTCCTGTCCTGCCCCCGCTGGTTTTTCCTGGGGATCAGGGCGGTTCTATTTTTCATGGGGCAAAGGATGAACGGCGAGATTGGTTTGTTGCCGTTATGGTTTACTGACGAAATTCCCATCAGCTATTATCCGTTATGAAACGTATTGTTCACTCAGGAGGCCCAACCGAATACGTGATAAAAAATAAAATCAGCCCGGATATTTCACGAAGGGTGACATTTTGCTTTGCATGGAATTGCTAAAAAATTGATGAAACCATTTCGAAATAAAACATTTTTATAGAGCGGAAGCAAAATGTCATGAAATATTCGGGTTAGCTGTTTTTTACTCTCTTCATATCATAAATGAATTCACAATGTTCATCACCCTGCATAAGGGTCTTCTCTCTGGTTAAGGTAATCTCCGGATTAAATGCGGCCGTATTGTGAAAGTCCCGGCCGCATGCCAATTCATATAGCCAGTCCGAACCACCAAGTAATTTTGAGGCTTCATGAATCGGGCAACGAAAGCAGAACGCATGAATTGCCGTTTCTTTTTTCTCAATCTGAGTCTCAAATCCGAGGTAAGGTAAGGGCTCCCATAGAAGTCGAATAAAGTCATCTAGCGTGTGGGAACTCTCATTTTCAGCAATTGTCTGCCAGGCATCAGTTTCATCCTGCGCAACGGTTTTTCTGAGGACATCCATGACACTATCGCCAAATTCACTTCTTAGCTGTTCAAGTAATGTAATTTCAAAATAAAGCTTTTCCCCATAGGCAGCCGTCCTTTCCTGCTCCTGTTCAGCAGCAAGCCAGCCTGATCGTTTTTCTTTTGGGACGATGCTCTCAGCTTTTTCCAAAACAGAGGACCCGAATTCATTTTCAAATGATGTTAAAAGCAATCCAGGAAATCTCATGCTTCTAGCATAACCTTCATCAAATTTTTCTTTCATTTGTTCTGTGAACACTGACATTTTCATACCTCCTAAAAGTCATATATCTCCAGTTAAAATGTAAATCTTGCTTTTCATCTGTCGGGTTTAATTGAAACTTCTTGGTTGTATGATCTTGATTTTCACACCTATATCGCGACATTGACAGATCAGGCTTTTTAATTATTACAGAATCTTACTCTTTTTTTTGCAAAGACTTAAATTGCCACTCTATTCGTATTTCTACGAGTATCTGTTTATGATGATTGCACATAAAGCTTTTGATCATGATGCTTAATACAAACGTATTAATACGGATGTATTATTGATGTCAAGATTTTTGTGGTAAAATTTGAATCCAAAGCCCGCCTCCCCCTAAAAATATGAGCCAATCAGAAAAATTGAAAAGTTCACTTGCGGCACAATCTATTGTCCCCTGCTGAAACAGCGGCCGGTTCTTGATTACCTGCAACTATTGTGGTTAAATCCGACACGACATTTTAGGCACGTCAATAATAGAGAATAGAGAGAATATAGTGATATGAAATTCAGACCCTGCATTGATCTTCGGGAGGGCAAAGTGGTCCAGATCGTGGGCGGCACCCTCCGGGATACGGACCAGGATAATACCGTGGTGAACTTTGAAAGCCCCAAATCCCCGGCCGAGTTTGCGGCCATGTATCAGAAGGACCAACTGACCGGGGGCCATGTCATCGCCCTGGGTCCCGGGAATAGGGAAGCGGCGCTATCCGCACTGCGGGCCTATCCCGGCGGTTTACAGATGGGAGGTGGTATCAACCCGGATAATGCGGCGGAGTTTCTGGATACAGGGGCCTCCCATGTGATTGTGACCTCCTATGTGTTTTCCGGGGGAAATATCGATATGGATAAGCTGAACCGCCTGGTGAAGGTGGTGGGAAAGGAACGTCTGGTTCTGGACTTAAGCTGCCGGATGCGTGACGGGCAGTTCTGGATCGTGACGGACCGGTGGCAGAAATTCACGGATCAGGCCGTCACCCCGGAGAGTATTGAACATCTGGCGGCTTTCTGCGATGAATTCCTGGTGCATGGTGTGGATGTGGAAGGCAAAATGCAGGGGATTCAGGAAGACCTGGTGGTGCTGCTCGGCGATCATTCCCCCATCCCCGTGACTTATGCGGGCGGGGCCAGCCGGTTTTCAGAGCTGGACCGGGTAAAGGAGCTGGGCCGAAACCGGGTGGATCTGACCATCGGGTCCGCCCTGGATATTTTCGGAGGGAAGATACCCTATGCAGATGTGGTGGCCTGGCACAGGGAAAATGCATGACGGGTACACCGCTTTAAGCTACACCGGCACCTGGTAATATACGTGCTGCTGGTCAATCTCGAATCCGACGGAGCGGTAAAGCGCCTGGGCACCGGTGTTGTCTGCCCGGGTTTTCAGCTCCACCCGGACCGCACCTGTTTCTGCGGCAAAGCCCAGCACCTTCCGGATTAATGCCCTGGCCACCCCGTGTCCCCTGAAATTACCTGAAACCCCGAGATCGTTGAGAATCCACAATCGCTTCTGGGCCAGGGTGGAGTAAGAAGGGTAGAGGTTCACAAAGCCCATGACGGCATCGGTATCTTCATCAACGGCTATAAAGGTGACGGCACCCCCATCCGCCAGCCGGCGTTCAAAAAAGTCCCGTGTACCTTGCGCATCGGCCGGGGCACCGCAGTATACCCGGTATTCCTCAATCACGGGCACCAGTCGGTCCAGGTAGGCCGGCGTATTTTCTATTATTATCATCGCTCGTTGCCTGTTCCTGTGCTGCTTAGGGGAAAAAACAGTTCATCTTCGGAAAACGCCCGGGCATTGGCCACATAAATATCAGCGGCGTTCCGGATTGAGTTTAAGGCCGAATCGCTTTCACTGTATGTCTTCTTGATCTTTCCGGGAGACCCTGCCACAAGGGAGAACGGCGGGATAACCGTATTTTCAAGGATCACGGCGCCTGCCGCAACGATTGAGCCTCTGCCGATGACCGCTTTGTTCATGACCACCGCCCCCATGCCGATGAGGCAGTCGTCTTCTATGGTGCAACCGTGAATCACGCACCGGTGCCCCACGGTCACGCCGGAGCCGATGGTCAGCGGTATGCCTTCATCGGCGTGGCACATGGTAAGATCCTGAATATTGGTATTTTCACCGATGGTGATAAGCTCCATATCCCCCCGGATGACGGTCTGGAACCAGACGGAGGCATTGCGGTGAATCCGCACCTCACCGATGACCTGGGCCGTGGGTGCGATAAAGACGGATTCATGGACTTTGGGTCGGTTGTGCTTAAAGGCATATAAGGTCATAACGTCTCTCTTGTTTTGATGAACGGCAACGATGACCGGATTACCAGAAAAGCAAGGTCATATCAAATTAAATCTGGTGCAAAACCTGCCCGGTGAATCTTTCCGGGGATGCGGGCAAAAGGGTTGCTGTACAAGGGCATTACATGACACCAGCGACAGAATCCGAATATATTCATTGTGTTACAACACATTAACAACTTGACCCAGTCATGGACTTTAGTTTATAAAGGCGTTTTACCTTTGTAACCCGTATTTAAGATTTGGAACCCACATGAAGTCCCCAATAAATAAAATCGGCATCGTTTCTTCACTGATAATTTCCGCCCTGATCACCATCCCCGGGGTCTATGCGTTTTATCTTACCGACTGGAAGAACAACACCTTGTCCCAGGGCACCACCCAGATGGAAATCATTCCGGAATTTCAGGAAGACTCCAGGATCTTCGACCGAAGGATTGTGCTAAGAAAGGACAAAAGCATCACCGTGAACCGAAGCCGTCTGGTGTTCAAGGGGGTGAAAGACGACCTGATTCACATGGATGTTTACCTGCTTGAACTGGACCCGGATTACGCCTATCCCCACTATATTTCACAATCCGATCCCCAAAAGCTGATTCGCCTGGGGGACTCCACCTTTCAATTTCTTAAAATTTCCAGGGGCACCCTGCAACTGAAAATTGTGGATCTTTACAAATCCTGAAGCCGGTACCCACCCCACAGGACCGGGCACCCGGTTTTTGACACCTGGTTTTGACGGTGGGTTTTAACACCTGTGATCGGACAGTTTACCTGATATCTGTCCTTGACGTACCCCTGCGGTAAAGTTATATTCTTTTTATATACAATCCGTTGACATTCCAGTTTATAAATTGAAAAAAATCTGAATTCCTCGATTTCGCGTTTTGCGCTCCTCTTCTTGTGATTTTTTTCAATGTCAGCCAATTCAAGCGAAGGTCACCCGGGGTGATATTATGATCCATAACAATCCCGTCCAGCTCCAGGTCAGACAGGCAGCCCAGATTCTCGGGGGCAATATTACCAACTGCCACCATGCCCTTGAAGAACTCAGACGCCTTAGCCTTATTCTTTTTTCCCAGACCCGGGCGCAGGAAACGGATATCCGCCGCTGGTTTGCGGCAGAAGGATTCGGGATTGACGAGGACGGGTTCTGGACATCACTGCCGCTGTTGGCGGCATACAGGAACGACCGGGCCCCGGCAAATGCCGTATCCTGGTCCTGGCACCCGGATCTTGTACACAACCCCGATGCCTGTTTCCGCATGTACTGCCTGAGGGATGCAGGCACCTATCTTGCGGAAATCCGGGCCAGGTTGCCGGATGCGGCCTGGATCTATTACCAGGATGTGACCAACACCGCCATCCAGTTCCCCTATATCGATCAGATCACCGCCATCACACCGGACTTTGACTGGTCCTCCTACCATACTTACGTGTCTGTGGCCCCGGAGAACAATCCGGAGCGGGAGATCCGATGGACCAGCCCCACGATTGATTATGCAGGGGAAGGATTGATTCTTTCCGCCTCGGTGCCGGTCTACTTTCTAAACCGGTTCATCGGCCTGTGGAGCATCGACCTGCCCATGGAGAGCCTGTATAAAAAGAGCATTTTCGACACCACCATGAAGGGGCAGGTCAACTTCATCATCGACCGGTCCGGCCACCTGGTGGCCCATCCGTGGGTGGAGACAAAGATAGACAAGGAAAAGGGAAGTCTCTACCAGGGTCATATCCGGAATCTTGACAAAAAGTTTGCACGACTTGATATTCCTGCCCTTTACCGTGAAAAAACCGGCCATAAACTGCTGGCCAGGGAAAGCGACAACGAAACCGTAGTCTGGTTCGAAGTTATCCCGGGGATTGAATGGATTTTTATTGCCAGTGTGCCCAGCAGATCCATGGAAGATGCGGTGAACCTGCGTATCCGCAAGGCCCTGGATCAGGTGAGGTCCGGGGATTTTTCATACCGCATCAAGGAGGTTGAGGATATTGACCGCGCCGGGCATATCGCCGAGGGGTTCAACCGGATGGTGGAGGCCTTAGAGGAACAGGAACGGATCCGGGAGGAAAACCGCAAGGAAAAGAAAAAACTGGAAACACGGTTGAGCCACTTTCAGAGAATGGAGGCCATCGGCACCCTGGCCGGGGGCATTGCCCACGATTTCAACAATATTCTTTTTCCCATACTCGGGTATACGGAACTGCTTTTGGGGGATCTGCCCGAAGACAGCAAGGAACACGAGATGGTGTCCAGCATATACAGGGCTGCCGGCAGGGCCAGGGACCTCACCCGGCAGATTCTCACCTTCAGCCGGCAGACCGAAATCAAGAACCAGGTGGTCAGCTTTCAGTCCATTGCCAAGGAAGCCCTGAAACTCCTGCGGGCCTCCATCCCCACCAGCATAGAAATCATAAATAAGATCCGCAACGATTGTCCGGCGGTATACGGGGATCCCACCAAACTTCACCAGATCATCATGAACCTGTGCACCAATGCCTTTCATGCCGTTGAAACGTCAGGCGGACGGTTTGAGGTCTGTCTTGAACCGATAACGGTCGGAACGGAGGAAATGCCCGGCCTGGACAGCCTGTCTCCGGGCACATACATCCGCCTGACGGTATCGGACAACGGTCACGGCATGGATGAGGCCACCACCATGCAGATATTCGACCCCTACTTTACCACCAAAGAAGAGGGAAAAGGAACGGGACTTGGCCTGTCTGTGACCTACGGTATCGTAACCAAGCTCAAAGGGGCGATGAAAGTATACAGCGAACCGGGAAAAGGCAGTGTGTTTCATGTGTATCTGCCTGCCGCAGATTTGCCGGCTGCAAGGCATGAGGAAACGGAAACAGAGCAAAAAGGCGGCACGGAACGCATCCTGCTCGTGGACGATGAAACCAGTATCACCGTTATGGTAAAACAGTTTCTTGAAAGATACGGGTACAGTATCACGGCGTTCACGGACAGCCGCGACGCCCTGGCTGCATTTACCCAGGCTCCGGATGAATTTGATCTGGTCATCACCGATATGAGCATGCCCGAGATGTCAGGTGATCTTCTGGCGGTCAAACTCAAAGAAATCCGTCCGGATATCTCTATCATCCTCACCACCGGATTCAGCGAAAAAATATCGGACAAGACATATGATACCAACGCCATTGACCGCTTTTTCATGAAACCTGTGGCAGTGGGGGATCTGAACCGGGCCATCCGTTCTCTCATGGATACGGACGATACAGATATCGACTAACCCCCGAGTTTAAACGTGTATTTTCCCCGGGCCAGGATGGGATCAGGTCAAGATTCGTTCAGGTCAAGATGAAACCGGACCGGACCGCGGTATTGGTTTTCAGGTCCGAACCTGCCGTGGAGGGGATAGGGGGAGTCCGGGTGGGACCAGGAGGTGGCGATGGCCACATGACCTTTGGGAAAAGGGGTTGTCTCCACGTCTATATGGTCCAGCGGTGCCAGGGCCGCCTCTTTTTCCACCAGATCGTCATCTTCTCCATAACAGAGCAGCCAGGGAATGCTTTTTCCCGGAAAGTCTTTGAGGGTAAGTTGCCTGCCGAACAACGTCACGGGCAGGGTACCGTCGGCTGTGATGGGGATGTTGTAGGAGGCAAAGCTCATTTCGGTAAGGGCCAGAGGGATGTCCGCCCGTTCATTCCGGAGCCAGTAATTTAAGGCTGCGGCAGTGTTGCTGATCCGGTCCAACCGGTCTGTCATCTTTGCCACCATGAGCATATCCCTTAAAAACAATGCCAATGGCGCCTGATCTTCAATGCTCTTGAGCTTATAGACCCAGCCCATAAGCTTTCCGTCCGCCACCCGGTTGCCGTTTGGCAACGTTTTTGTCCCGAAGGCAAGATCGTTGAACCGCCGGGGCAATTTGTCCAGAAACCCCTTGAGCCCTTTACTTCGGGTGCCGTCCATGGGAGCCACACAGGTAATCAGGGCATCCACCAAACCGTCCAGTTCCCCGGAAAGGATCTGGCAAAGGCCCAGAAAGCCGCCCTGACAATAACCGTTCAGGGTAACCGGTTTTCCGTGGGCACGCTTGATACTGTCACAAAAATACCGGGTGTCCAGCGTATCCTCTTCCATGGTCATGGTCTGGCAGGCCGGGTAATCCCTGATATCTTTCATCACCCGGATATAGGTGGGAACTCCCCGATTAGCAAAGGCATGCGCATAACTTTTGCGGTCCCCGGGCAAGAATCCCAGGATGTTGCACCCCAATACATAGGGCGGGAGGATCAATACCGGTTTTGCCGTGGCATCGGATTTTATCCCCGGGGCATCCGGGAGAATCCGGAACAGCCGGAAGCGGTCAGTCTCCGCTGCCAGGGGGTGATTGCCGGTGTCAAAATGGAATCCGAATGCCGGCTCGATATCGCGAACCGCATCGGGCAGGGTATGGCTGACACCGCTCATCCTTGTGGCCAGACCGGATAAATAATCGGCCAGTTCGTCCGCCCCCTGCCCTGTCATGGATTTTTGCAGGACCCTGGCATAGCTTTGGCTTTCCGAATTCAAAAAATCGCCAAGTGCGTTCACAGATCCTTTGACACCCCGCCCCCACAGATCCGTGCTGAATTCCAGCAGGGAAAGATAGTCTTTGAAAGCATTGTTCCCCATATGGGCCGGATCCCTGGCCATTTCGGCCCGGCTGAAATAAACCAGGGAAATCAGGTAGGGAACAAGGAAATCAGCCTGATACCGGGACAATCCGGTGTAAAAGTCCTGAACGGCCCTGAACTGTGTTACCCAGAATTCAGGGCCGAACGGTGTCTTTGTGAGCATGATTGCCGGATCCTATTTCTGGTCCAGCATTTCCTCGAAGCGCTCATACCCTTCGTCAATGGCTTTCTTAAAATTTTCCCGGGCGGTTTTTCCCATTTCCCAGGCTTCGGTCATCCGCTGTTTGGATTCATCATTGGCCCAGGGAAGCTGGTTCATGAAGTTGTTCATCATGGTTTCAGTCTGATCCTGAACCACGACCAGGGCGTTGAAGCTGTTGTTAAATACTGACTTTTGGAATCCGATCATCTGTTTTGCGATACTTGTGGTGTCCATTGTTCGTCTCCTTGATTATTTGCGGGGTTTCTCAAACTTTTTTAATTCTGGCCGGTAATCTGCCTTGCCTGTTTTTTAAATTTTTCATGTTCTGGTTCTTTTGTGGGTTGCCATACTCTCCAATATAGGTCGGTGGGTATATTTGTCAACCCCAAAATTGTGCACTGCACAAATTGTTTTTCTCCCCCAAACTCAAAAGCTAACACGCTGCAAACAGAAGTTTATTTAAAACACACCGTCAAACATTGACAATACACATGTTGCGATGTAGCATATGCACAACTCATAATGTTCCACCACCCTTGTACCAGTGCGTCACCAAGACAAAACGCTTTATCCCAGAAAAATAAGGAGGAGACATGAGCGGACTGACCATAGACAAATTAACCATAGGCGATACGGACCGGTTCACCAAAACAATTTCAGAATCCGACATCTACGTCTTTGCCGGGGTCAGCGGGGACCTGAACCCGGCCCACATTGATGCGGAGTATGCAAAAACAACCGTATTTAAGAAAAGAATCGCCCACGGCTTTCTCATCGGCGGGCTGATTTCAACCGTCATCGGCACCCGTCTGCCCGGCCCGGGAAGCATTTACCGGGAGCAGACCATGAATTTTCTTGCCCCGGTGTACATCGGAGATACCATCACCGCCCAGGTGGAGATCACCGAACTTGACACCGCAAAAAACAAGATCTCCCTGAGGACCTGGTGCGCCAATCAGGACGGGACCACGGTCATTGAAGGCCGGGCGGTGATCCATCCCCCCAAACCTAAAAAATAACCACCAAAGACTCGTCACCCAAAAAGGCCGTGGAGATTTTTCCCCACGGCCTTTTCATCAATACGATCCGCCATGCACCGCCGGTATTTAGAACCAGGCCCGGTGACTCCAGATATCCTCTTCCAGACTTGCCTTTTCCTCCTTGAGCTGGAGATACATGGAGGCATTCTGGATGGCCAGCCCGCCCTGGTGGGCCAGGGCCTCAATCATCACCAGCACATCCGAGGGAAATCCCGTGTAATCCGCTGAATAAAAACGCATGACCCCGATGACCTGATCCCTGGCCAGAATGGGGGTGACGATCATGGATTTGATGCCCTCTTTCTTCATCTCTTTTTTGAAGAGAAGCCGGTCGTTTTTTTCCGTATCCGCTACAATAACGGTTTCCCCCTTCAGGGCCCGGGAGGTGGTTTCGGTGTGGATGGTCCGCTTCATCTCAAGGAAGGCATCGCTCAGGCCGTGGCTGGCCACAAGGCGCATCTCCTCGGTGTCCTCATCCAGCAGGCGAATGTCCACCCCCTTCATATCCAGGGTATCGCAGATGTTTTCCGTAAGATTGTCCAATATCTTTTTCACATCCAGGCTGGAGTTGATATTGGAAGCCAGTTCCAGAAAAAGCATGGAATTTTTCCGCACCCGGTTCAGCAGCAGATTGGTTTGAATGGCCGCCCCGGCCTGGTCTGCCAGGGCCGACAGAAAGGCAATCTCCTTTTCATTGAACGTCCGCCGGGTGGCGGTGTACAAAGAGAGAATTCCCCGGGTGGCATTATCGAACCGCACCGGCACCGTGAGGATGGAGGCAATGCCTTCGGCCTTTTTGGCCTCATGGTTTTCCAGGCGCGGATCTAAAGTGGCATCCTCAAAAAGCAGGCTGCCCTTTTTCTCCAGGGCCTCCACCAATTCCGCCGCCTTTATGGGCGATGCATGAAGATAATCTTCGGACAACCCGGTCTGGGCCTGTACAATAAAAAACTCGCTTCCCTTTTCCCTGAGGAACAGGCAGGCGGCTTTTCCGTCCATGGTTTCCACAACTTTTTCAACGATGAGGTTCAGCAGGGAGTTCTGGGTTGCTGCCGTTGCCAGCGCGTGGCTTACCTCGCAAAATATATCAAAATAATCTTTAGCCATGCCTATCTCCTCAATTCTTTTCCGGATGATTTTCTGTCATATCCAAAACAGCGGTTCGCGCCAAGCCTTTTTTACCATTGTTGGGCGCCGGGGTGTTTTTTAAGTCGCCGTCCCTTTGCTTGAGCCACCGGGCAATTTCCGGGGCAAACAGCTCCTGGCATTTGGAACTGACGTAGATGCCGATATGTCCGGTGTTCAGACAGATATCTTTGGTATCGCAGCTTCCCACAGCCGTGGTGAGTTTGTCACAGGCCTCCGGTGGTACCAGGTGGTCGAACTTGCCGTAGATATTAAGCAGGGGCATGGTAATCTTTTCAAGGTCCACCCGTTTCCCGCCGATCTCAAGGCGGCTTTGGATCAGCTTGTTCTGCTGATAACACTCTTTGATGAATTCCCGGAACACCTCACCGGGAAGATCGGGGCTGTCAAATATCCACTTTTCCATCCGGACGAAATTTTCCACGAATTGCTTCTTGTCCATGTGCTCATAGAATCCCAGGTACTTGTCGATCATCAGGCGGGCGGGATTGAGCATCAAAAAACCAAAGTTCATGATATCCGCCGACAGGTTGCCGTAGGTGTCCACCACCTTGTCTGCGTCCATATTTTTCATCCATATGTGGAGCAGTCCCTTGTCCGTATCAAAGTTGGTGGGGGTTACCGTGGTCACCAGGTTTTTAACCCGGTGGGGATGAAGCGCCGAATACATGACAGAAAACGCGCCGCCCATGCAGATGCCCATCAGGTTCACCTTCTTTGCCCCCGTCTCCTTGCAGATATAGGAGACCATGGTATCCATGTAGCCGTTGATATGATCGTCAAAGCCCTGGAACCTGTCGTTTCGGGTGGGATACCCCCAGTCGATCATGTACAGGTCAATGCCCTCTTCCAGAAACCGTTCCACCACACTCCGTCCGGGTTGCAGATCCAGCATGGTTTCCCGGTTGATCAGGGCATAGACCACCAGCAGGGGGGTTTTATAGGCGGTTTTCTTTTTGGGTTTATAATGTTTAAGCTTGACCCGGTCTTCCTGAAACACCACGTCATAAGGGGTCTGGGCCAACTGGGTTTCCAGCTTATCAAGAAGGACTTCTGAGGCTTTCTGGGCTCTGGTGTGGGCCTGCCTGGCATCTTCTGCCATCTTTGACATGATCAGATCCACCGGCACCTTGAATTGTGTCATTTTATCCTCCGATCCTATGTGATTAACGGCGTATCTTAGGTGATGCTATCTTTGCTGCGTGACAACTCCCCTTCCAGACGCCGGACCTTGCGCTTGAGTTCATACACCTGCCGGGCCAGATCATCCATATCAGACTGCCGGGCAACGGGAAGGCCGCGCATCATATCCTCCAGCACCGCATCCCTGGCCTCCGTGAACCCGGCCAGTGACGAAATGGTTTTGGACAGGGCGCTCACGTACTCCGGTGTCTGGAACAGGGTCATAAAATGCCCTTCCAGCACCTTGATCCACATCTGATAATAGGCCTGGGAATCCTCGGGCAGCTCTCCTGTTGCGGCCATTTCAGATATCTTATCCTGCATCACCCCCACAGACCGCTGGAACGGGAGGGTGCACAGCCGGGTAAATTCCGCATAGTCGGCCTGAAACAGGTTGTACTTGTCCATAAGGGCATTCACCCGCTCCTGGTACTCCCGGGTCAGCCCCAACTGGGGGATGTGAAAAAACTTCTTGAATTCCTTTTCATAGATATCCGCCCAGACCTGGGGCATGCCTTCGTCCAGGCGGTCAAACGTATAGGCATCAACAGACTCCCCCAGGCGCACGGCGTTTTCAGCCAGACGGGTCTGGAATTCGGTGAGGCTTGACAACACAGCCTGGCCGAACTCCATGGACAGGGAAGGAATGGTCCCCGCCCCCTTCAGGACGGAGGCAAGGGTTTCCGGTGCCAACATTGCCGAACCGATGGTCTGCCAGTATCTGGCCGCCGTTGCCAGGGTCTCTGCCGGATCAGATCCCGGCTTGCCGGTATCCGCCCCTTTTCCTTCTTTTTGGCCTTTCTCCGGCTCCTTTTCTTCCGGCTTTTCTTCCGGCCATGCACCGGCCATGGCAGCCATTGCCTGGTTCATGGACTGGGTCCAGTTCGTCATCAGAGCGTCAAGCCCAAACGGGTCTTTTGTGTCGTTTCCCATACAACCGCACCTCATTTATCAAAATTAATAGGGTAACCGGCACCTAAACATCAGGCGCCGCCGGTTAAGTGAACAGGCAAGGTCAGGCAGATTTTATCAGATAAGTATGAACCGCTATTGTTACCAGTGTATGTGGCGTTTAACCAAAGCTTCAAAAAGAACAAAAAAACAGAAAAATTATAAAATTCAATCTAGTGGAGAACCGTCCCCTTGTCAAGATGCAGGCAGGAAAATACCAAGGGAACGGTTTTATTACATTCCGCGGCCCATCACATGGGATTTCTGCGGATATCCAACTTGCGCATGCGTGAGGCAAAGGTGGACCGGTTAATGCCGGAGGCCCTTGCCGCCCAGGTAATGTTCCAGTTGTACTTTTTCATCAGGGCCTTGACATAGGCCTTTTCAAGGCTGGGCCAGGTCATTGCGGACAGGTCCACTAAAAACTCGTTGTCCACCCCAGGAGGCAGCCCTGCGCCCCCGTCCCCTGACTCCACGGCGTCCCCGGCCATCTGGCGGATATGATCGGGCAGGTTTGCCGGCTGGATGTATTCGCCCGGTGTGGTAACCATAAGGTAGCGGATCAGATTTTCCAGCTCCCGGATATTGCCCGGCCATGAATAGGCCACCAGCATCTGCATGGCTTCGGGCACCACCTTTTTTTCAGGGGCGTCTGCTTTCAGGGCCTCGGTTTCAAGAAAATGCTTGACCAGCAGCGGGGTATCCTCCCGCCGCTCCCTCAGGGGCGGCAGATGCACCGGGAGCACGGACAACCGATAGTAAAGGTCCTGGCGGAACTTATTTTCAACAATCATCTGTTTGATATCCTTGTTTGTGGCGGCCACAATCCGGACATCGATATGCCTGACCCGGGTTTCCCCCAGGGGCTTGATTTCATTTTTCTGCAGCACACGGAGCAACCCTGCCTGGATGCTCATGGGCATATCCCCGATCTCATCCAAAAAGACGGTGCCCCCGTTCGCCGCTTCAAACAGGCCGGCTTTGTCCTTGTTTGCCCCGGTAAAAGCACCCTTTTTATAGCCGAAAAGCTCGCTTTCCAATAAGGTCTCGGGGATGGCGGAACAATTTTGGACCAGAAAGGGCTTTTTGGCCCGGCCGGATCCCTTGTGCAGCTGCTCTGCCACCAATTCCTTACCCGTGCCGCTCTCCCCTGTGATCAGGACATGAAAATCCGTATCCGCATAGCTGCGGACCAGCTCCATGCTCTTGTGAAAGGATTCACTCTGGCCGATGATGGAATTGTCCTTTCGCATCCTGGCCAGGGCGGACTTCAGGTGGGCCGCCCGCTTTCGCTCCATGGAATAAAGCACCGCATTGCTCATGGCAATGGAACAGATATCCACCAGGGTCTGGAGGGGTTCCAGATAATCGGCCTCAAGGTTAAGACGGTTCTTCTCATAGGTGGTGTCAATCACCTGAACCGCCCCGTATACCTCTTTTCCCATCAGGAAAAGGGGAAAACACAAGATCTGGCTGCTTTTTACATTGAAGTCTTCCTCCACCTCTCTGTTATGCCGCCGGTCACTGCCGGTTTCGGCAATGGTCATCTTTCCGTTTTCAATGACCCAGCCCACAATGGAGGGGTGGCTGGCTTCCAGTTCCACACCGATGATATTCTCACTTTCCGCCCCGGCCGCTTCCACACAAACGTAAGTTTTCCCCTTTTTAACCCAGATGGAACCCCGTTGAACATTCTGGATTTTCAGAAGGGCATTGAGAAATTTCTTCTGAAGGGCATCCGGATCCAGCTCTTTAAACAACTCATAATCAATTCGGCGCAACGCCTCTTCGCGATCATCCATGAAATATAATCCTAATAATTAAATTTAACACCCACATGCCAAATAACATCATATTTTGGGACTACAGGCAACGATATTTAAGCATAGAATCAATATATTAAATAAAATCAGATATATCAATCTATATATTTATTGTGGCACAAAAAATGTATTTAGTACTCCATGACTAAGTTTCAGCAACCCCTTTAGGAGACACCACTATGGAACAACGGGTGAAAATCAGCAGCCTTGATACGGCCCGCCTGTCCTGCCCTGAATGCAGACGAACCAAGACATTGCAATTGTCCGAGTACGGATTGATAAAACGCAATACCCGGGTCAAGTACACCTGCCGGTGCGGCCACACCTACCTGGCCACCCTTGAAAAACGGGCAGGCAGCGACAAAAACACCAACCTGGCCGGCACATTCACCGTCAGAAACGGCAAACGCTGCGCCGGAAAAATGGTCATCAAAAAACTCAACTCCGAAGGGCTCACCTTAAGGACCAACCTGGAGCAGGACATCCTGCCCGGTATCAACCTGAAGGTGGAGTTTGTCCTGGATGATGCCAAACAATCCGTGGTCACCAAAGATGTCCGGGTGCTTGCCAGGAACGGCCGCTATCTGACGGCGGAATTCCTGTCCAAGGATCATTATGACAACTTAGGACCCTATCTGTTCTTTAACAAATTATACGTGTAGCAGGTTTTACCATATCAAAAGCTGCTACATCAGAAAGTAAGGATCCACGTCCACGGCAATGGTAACCGCTTTGACCCGGCTGATCTCAGGGGTTGCGGTCATAGCGGTCACCATCCGTTTAAGACAGCCGGCGGACTTGCTTTTCATGAGGATCTGCCACCGGAACCGGCCGGAGATCTTCTGAATGGCCGCCTCAATGGGTCCTAGGATCTGAACATCCTCCCCGCAGCATTGGGGGATCAGGCGGTTCAGCACATCAGCAACGGTGCGGGCATGAGACGCAGTCTTCTTCTCATCCCGGCCGGAAATTTTAAGTTGTACCATCCGCGAAAAGGGCGGGTACGTCAATGCCCTCCTAAAAGGGGCTTCGTGATTGAAAAAGTCCATATAATCCTGACGGCGGGAGGCCTCGATAGTAAAATGGTCCGGATTATAGGTCTGCATGATCACCCTGCCAGGCTCCATGCCCCTGCCCGCCCTTCCCGCCACCTGCGCCAGAAGCTGAAATGTCCGCTCACTGGCCCGGAAATCCGGAAGGCTCAAGGATAAATCCGCGCAGATCACCCCCACCAGGGTGATGGCGGGGAAATCATGTCCCTTGGCCAGCATCTGGGTTCCCACGATGATGTCAACGGTCCGGTTGCGGATCTGTTTCAGCAGGCGCAGGGCACTCCCCTTTCTGGCGGTGGAGTCCTGGTCCATCCGTGCCAGGCGGGCGTCCGGAAACAGGGTCTTGAGCATGTTCTCAATTTTCTCCGTGCCGAACCCGAAATTCTTCAGCTTTCCTTTTTTGCATTTAGGGCACCGGGCGCTGCCGGCCAGAGTAACGCCGCAAAGATGGCATTTATAGAGATCCGCGCCCTTATGAAAGGTCATGGTCACACTGCAGTCCGGGCAGTGCAGGGTTTCTCCGCAGGACTGGCAGGCCGGGAACGTGGCAAACCCCCGTCGGTTCAGAAAAATCAGGGCCTGGTTTCCCTTTTCCAGGCAGGCGCGGATCTCACGCCCCAGTTCCGGTGTGATAATCCGGTCCGTCCCCCAGGTATCTTTATACTTTTTCATATCCACCAGGGTAATTTCCGGCAGCGGGTTGTTGTTCACCCGCTTGGTCAGCTCCAACTGCTCAAACCGGCCGGTGAGGACATTATGGTAAGACTGGACCGAAGGGGTGGCAGAGCCCAGCACCACAGGACAATCGTGCATCTTGCCCCGGACAACAGCCAAGTCCCTGGCATTGTATCTAAGACCCGACTCCTGCTTGTAGGAACTGTCGTGCTCCTCATCCACAATGATGATGCCGATCTTTTTTACGGGGGCAAAAATGGCCGACCGGGCACCGATGACGATATTCACCTTCTCCAGGGCGATCCTTCGCCATTGATCCAGCCGCTCCCCGTTTGAGAGCATGGAATGGATCACGGCAATTTTTTCACCGAACCTGGCCCGGAACCGCCGTTCGGTCTGGGAAATCAAGGCAATCTCCGGAACCAGGACAATGGCCCCCAACCCTTTTTCCGTGGCGTCAGCCACCAGCCGCATGTACACTTCCGTTTTGCCGGAGCCGGTCACACCGGTGAGCAGATAAGGCGTAAAGCCGTTTTCCCTTTCTTTTTGCACCCGCTCCACCAGCACGGCCTGTTCCTCGGTCAGTTCCGGCGGGGTGTCCGGTTCCACCGGATCTCCCAGGGGGTCCCGGAACACCTGGCGCGCCACCACAGACAGGTAGCCCGCCTCTTCCAGGGGTTTTATCAGCCGGGCCGCACTGGGCACATGGGCTTTCAGGCCGGACAAGGACATTTCCCCGGCCTCCCGGACCAGGGACAGGATTTGCTGCCGCTTTTTGGACATCCGGATATTGTGCACCGGAAGCTCTCCGGACAGTGAAATGAATTTTTCCAGCTTGACCCCGGCAGCCTCCCGCTTGAGCACGGCAGACACGGATATATAATCTTCCCGCTCAAGCTTCCTTACCAATGCGGCTGTTTGCGCACCTTTACGGAGTGTGGATTTCAGCGTGCACCCCTCTTTTTTATCCAATTGTTCGAGCAAGGCCCTCGCATCAGGTGCAAGTTGGGTATCCTTCAACGCCTTTCGGCCTTTTTCCGTCACAAAGACACAGGACACATCCTGCCGTTCCAGTCCCGAGGGCAATGCGGTCTTGATGGTCTCTCCCAATGGATGGATGTAATACTCGGCCACCCACCTGAAAAAAGGGATATCAGACTCAGGGAACAGGGGATGGTCGTCCAGCAGTGCCTGGATATCTTTCGCCTTGTACGGCCCGGCACTGTCCTTCTCCCCGAGAATATACCCCGTCACCCGCCGCCGGCCGAAAGGCACCAGCACACGCATGCCGGGGGCGGCCCGGTCCCTGAATTTCTCCGGTATCCGGTACACAAAGGTCTGATTCATCGGCAGGGTGACACCGACATCTATATACGCCGTCTTTATCATGGGGGCCATTGTGCAAAATTCCCGGCCCAATTTCAATATCAGACTGTTGCCGGCTGCCCCTCATGGCATACAAATGTAAAATTCTTGACTAAATTGGCCATTTCTAATATTCTTAGCCGATTTATGCCCATACAATTTAGACCGAACAAGGAGGCACCATGGCTGTATATGTAGAGGACCATCCTCTCATCAAACATAAACTCGGACTCATGAGAGAAAAAGATATCAGCACCAAAGATTTCCGTGAACTATCCTCGGAAGTGGCGCGGCTGCTGACCTACGAAGCCACCAAAAACCTGGCCACTGAAAAAAAGGTGATTGAAGGCTGGGCCGGCAAGGTGGAAGTGGAAAAGATCAAAGGTAAGAAGATCACCATCGTTCCCATCCTCAGAGCAGGCCTGGGCATGATGGACGGAGTCATCGATCTCATCCCCTCCGCCAAGGTTTCCGTGGTGGGCTTTTACCGGAACGAAGAAACCCTCAAACCGGTGCAGTACTACTTTAAAACCGCCAGCGCCTTAGAAGAGCGTACCGCTCTGATCCTGGATCCCATGTTGGCCACCGGCGGCACCCTCATCGCCACCATCGACTTGCTCAAGGAAGCGGGCTGCAAAAGCATCAAGGGCCTTTTCCTTGTGGCCGCCCCCGAGGGCATTGCCAAAGTTGAGGAAAAACATCCTGATGTGGATATCTATACGGCAAGCGTGGACGAATGTCTCAACGATGTCGGCTACATCCTTCCGGGTCTGGGGGATGCCGGCGATAAGATATTCGGCACAAAATAATATCAACCCCAACCCAAATTAAAAGGACAAGAAAGATGTCGCAGAACCCCTCCACCGAATACAACTTCCAGGTGAAAGACTGCTTTTTAGGCGCCCAGATGCTCTTTGTGGCCTTTGGCGCACTGGTACTGGTTCCCCTGCTCACCGGACTGAATCCCAACGTGGCCCTGTTCACCGCCGGCCTGGGCACCATCGTGTTCCAGATCGTTACCAAGGGCAAAGTACCGGTATTTTTAGCCTCTTCTTTTGCCTTCATCGCCCCCATTATCTATGGGGTGAAGACCTGGGGTATCCCCGGCACCATGTGCGGCCTTGCCGCCGCAGGCGTCGTGTATATCTGCTTAAGCCTTCTGGTGAGATGGCAGGGAGGCGACATCATCAAACGGGTCCTGCCCCCTGTGGTTACGGGCCCCGTGATCATGGTCATCGGATTGATCCTGGCACCGGTTGCCGTTCACATGACCATGGGCAAGACCGGTGACGGCGCCATCGTGCTCTTTCCCCAGGCCAAAGCCATGACCGTCGGCCTGTCCGCACTGGCCACCACTATCCTGGTTTCCATTCTTGGCAAGGGGCTTTTACGGTTGATCCCCATCCTCTGCGGCATTGCCGTGGGCTATATACTGGCACTTGTCTTCGGGTTCGTGGATTTCTCTCCCGTTGGCAATGCCGCCTGGTTTGCCGTTCCCGACTTTGTCATGCCGGAATGGAACCTGGAAGCCATTTTCTACATCGTACCCATTGCCATTGCACCGGCCATTGAGCATTTCGGTGACGTTGTGGCCATCTCCGGCGTTACAGGTAAAGATTACCTGAAAGACCCCGGTGTGGAAAACACCATGCTGGGCGACGGCCTGGCCACCTCGCTTGCATCCATGCTCGGCGGCCCCCCCAACACCACCTACTCCGAAGTCACCGGTGCCGTGGCCCTGACCAAGATGTTCAACCCGGCCATCATGACCTGGGCGGCCATCGCCGCCATGCTACTGGCCTTTGTGGGCAAGCTGGGCGCCCTGCTCCAGACCATTCCGGTACCGGTCATGGGGGGCATCATGCTCCTGCTGTTCGGGGCCATCATGGTGGTCGGCCTCAACACCCTGGTGAGATCCGGCGATGACCTCCTGGAGGCCCGGAACCTCTCCATCGTTGCCCTGATCCTGATCTTCGGTATCGGCGGCATGAGCTTCTCCGCCGGCCAGTTCCAGCTCCAGGGCATCGGCCTTGCCGGTATACTCGGCGTTGTACTGAACCTTGTACTGCCCAAGTCCAGGGAATAGCCCTCCCCCGGCATATCCCAAGACGATGCGTTAGACATCTCCCCGGAAGCATCATGGGCTTCCGGGGAGTTTTGTTTTCATCTGCCCGGTTTGTCCTCCTGCCCCCCTCTCATGCCTGAATTCCGCATCTCCCGCACCACCCGCCAAAGTAAGCGAACCCCATGCACAAAATGAATATGATTCATTCCTTTTTATTTTTTACACTTGACAGCAGATATCCTCATCTTTATAGTTGAGCTTTTTCAAAAAATTAGCAAAAACTTTTTAATAAAAGATCATTAATTTGCAATTTTTTGAAAAATTCATAAACTTTAACGCGACTGGCCCCCGACAGTCATCCAACATCAGAGGAGGATACCCATGGAATCTTTAAAAAAACTCTATCGTATTGGTCTGGGGCCATCCAGCAGCCACACAATGGCCCCAAGCAGGGCTGCCAAAGAATTTCTGGCCGCCCACCCGGACGCCCACAGCTACCGGGTCACCCTATTTTCAAGCCTGGCCGCTACAGGTAAAGGCCATCTGACAGACAAGGCCATTGAAGAGGCCATACTGCCCAAGCCCCTGGAGATCGTCTGGAAGGAAGAGGAATCCCTGGACCTTCATCCCAACGGCATGCGGTTCGAAGCCCTGGACGAAACCGGAACGTCCACGGCCACCCATGAGGTATACAGCGTCGGCGGCGGCGCCCTGATGACCAAGGACTCCCCGGCCGCAAGCGACCCGGTTTATCCGCTGACCACCATGGCCGACATACTGGATTTCTTCAACACCTCAGGGCAGTCTTTCTGGGAGTACACCGCCTCTTATGATTCAAGGGATATCTGGGATCATCTCGACCTGGTATGGGAAACCATGACCCAGGCACTGGAAAGGGGATTGAACACCGACGGTATTCTCCCCGGCAGCCTCGGCCTGGCCCGGAAGGCCGGCCAGCTTCATGCCCGGGCAAACATGCTCAGACCGGAAGTCAGCGGCGACGGCCTTGTGGCCTCCTACGCCTATGCCGTGGCCGAGGAAAATGCCGACAAGGGTGTCATCGTCACCGCTCCCACCTGCGGGGCCTGCGGCGTGGTGCCTGCCGTGCTTTATCACCTGTCCAACACCTTGAAACCCAGACGGATGGCCATTTTAAAAGCCCTGGCAACAGCCGGCATCATCGGCAACCTGGTGAAATTCAACGCCAGCATATCAGGGGCGGAAGTGGGCTGCCAGGGAGAGGTGGGCACAGCCTGCGCCATGGCGGCAGCAGCCGCCACCCAGCTGCTGGGAGGCACGGTCCGCCAGATTGAATATGCCGCTGAAATGGCCCTTGAACACCACCTGGGCCTGACCTGCGACCCGGTGGACGGCCTGGTCCAGATCCCCTGTATTGAACGCAACGCCCATGCCGCCACCCGGGCCATCAGTTGCAGCCATTTTGCCCTGCTCTCCGACGGGGTCCATAAGATCAGCTTCGACCAGGTGACTGCGGTGATGAAAGAAACCGGACAGGCCCTGCCCTCCCTCTACAGGGAAACGTCGGGCGGCGGACTGGCCAAGGCATACCGGAAAACGGATTAACCATTTGCCCCCCCTTTTTCAAGCAAAAGGGGTTGCCTGCTTGATCCAGATCAATTTCTTTTTTTGGGGCCTGGTGTAAAGTCATGACCATCACCAACATGACACACAGGAGAGACCCTCATGCACGACGGATGCTCAGGCCATCACACCACCGGCAAGGAAATTGTGGACAAGATCAGGATGATGGGCTTCAATACCGCCCCCCTGGCAGCCCCGCTGCAGATCAACTGCACCCATTGCACCACCATGTTCGCCATGACCTTCATGGAAACCCCATGCCCCTCATGCGGTATGGTTTACGGGGTTACCCCCTGCAGCGCCCATGATCCGAAGGCGGTTAAGGCGGCCGGAGTCGGCTATTAGATGAACACTGCGGCCGACATAGAAAAACGCCTGGCCAAACTGGATGTCCTGATCAAGGAGACCAAGGCCAGGCTTCCCGCCCACTCGGTAAAGCCGGGAATTATGATGGAACTCATGGCTTACGAAGATGAGTATGATGCGCTGCTGGCACAGAAGGCGGCGTTGCCCTTCAGGCTCATCCGGCCATAACCCCGGAACACACGCCTGCAATCACCAGATAGCGGCCCAGCTTGCCCAGGGTAACCAGGACCAGAAAAACGGTCAGGTTCACCCGGAGCATGCCGGCCACAACCGTCAGGGGATCTCCGATCACCGGCATCCAGGCCAGCAGCAGGCTTCCCGTGCCCCAGGCCTGGAACCGTTCTCTCGCCCGCCGGATATCTTCGGCAGATACCCGGTTGACATGCCGGGCCAGCCACCCGGCGGCAGCCCCCCCCATCCAGTAGTTGACACAGGAGCCCAGCACATTTCCGGCCGTGGCCACCGCCACCACGGGCACAGCACCAACACCTGCGGTGATCAGGCACCCCAGCACAATCTCGGAACTTAAGGGCAGGATGGTGGCCGCCAAAAAGGCGGAAAGGAACATGCCCCAAAGCCCGAGGCCTAAAAAAGACTCCATAATTGCCCTAGCAACAACCTTCTATTGAAAAAGCTTGTACAGGGCCTGGGTACCGTTGTCTTCAAACCCCATCTCCGCCATTTTTTTATAGAGGGAATAGGCCAGGTCCAGGCCGGGGGTGTCCAGGTTCATCCGTCTTGCGGATTCAACGGCGATGCCCATGTCCTTGATAAAGTGCTTGATGAAAAACCCGGGCTGGTCGTCTTCGTTGATGATCCGTGGCCCCAGGTTATTCAATGACCAGGAGCCGGCAGCACCCTGGCCGATACTGGCCAGGACGGTTTCCGGGTCCAGGCCCGAGCGTTTTGCATAGGCCAGGGATTCGCAGACCGCCACCATACCGGCGGCTATGGCAATCTGGTTGGCCATCTTGGTATGCTGGCCGGAGCCGGCTTTGCCCTGGTAGACAATATTTTTCCCCATGACCTCCAATACGGGCAGCGCCCGGTCAAAGGCCTCTTTGTCTCCGCCCACCATAATGGACAACGTGGCGTTTCTGGCCCCCAGATCCCCGCCGGATACCGGGGCATCCAGCACTTGAATCCCTTTTTCACTTCCCGCCGCCCACAGGCGTTCCGCAAGCCCCGGGTCCGAGGTGGTCATATCAATGGCCATGGTTCCCGGTGCTGAATTTTCAAAGATACCGGCCCCTCCCAGGTACACCTGCTCCACATCCGCAGGGTAGCCGACAATGGTAATCACGATATCAGAGGCTGCGGCCAGTTCAGCCACGGTGTCGCACCATACCGCCCCCTTTGCCACAAGATCGTCGGCCTTTGCCTTTGTCCGGGTATACAGCCGCATCTCATAGCCTTTGTCCAGCAGGTGGCCCGCCATGGAATGCCCCATGACCCCAAGGCCGATGAATCCGATCCTGTTATCTTTTGTCTCAGTCATTTTTCACCCCTGTCCCCGCCCGTTACCCACCGTCCACCGGGCCGGCTTTGGATTGTTTTTGGACCATCTTAAAAAAATCAATATTGACAGGTTTTGCAGGGTTTATCAATATGGAGAGAAGATCCACCGTCACCTTTTTCATGTGGAGAATATCTATGACCTTGCAAACATTCCTTCTTAAAAACGGGACCATCATTGACGGCACCGGTGCCGGCGCCTACACCGGTGATCTGCTGATCAAAGACGGTAAAATCGAAGCGGTATCCGGCAGGGGCATACCGGCGGAAGCCAAGACGCTGGACTGCACCGGCAAGGTGGTGGCACCGGGGTTCATCGATATGCATTCCCACAACGACTGGTTCCTGCCCAATGCCGGCCGCCCGGAATTCACCCTGCCGTTCACAGAGCAGGGCATCACCACCTTTGTGGGGGGAAACTGCGGATTTTCTGCCGCCGGTATGGCCGAAGATTCAGCCTACAAAACCTTTATCGAAGAAAACAACCTGTTCCAGGCCGGCACGCCGGCACTCAAGTGGGCCAGCTTTGCCCAGTACAAAGCGCATCTTGAATCTCAGGGGATCACCCATAACCTGGCACTGCTGGCCGGCCACGGCACTGCCCGGGCCTCCCTTTTCGGATGGGATCCGGCCCCGCTTTCCCCGGACCGGATGCGCCGCCTTGAGCGTATTTTGAATCAGGCCATGGACGAAGGGGCCAGAGGGATATCCTTAGGACTCCAGTATGCCCCGGGCATCTTTGCCGGGAAAGATGAAGTCAAACGCATGGCCGAACTTGCACGGAACAAAGATAAACTGCTGACAGTCCACCTCAAGGCCTACTCATCGGTTTCCGCCACCTACCCGGTGGTTCCCTGGGGCAAAGCCCACAATCTTGTCGCCCTGGCAGAGGCCCTGGATATGGCCAGGGAGACCGGTGTCCGCCTTCAGTTGTCACACCTGATTTTTGTGGGCGAACGTACCTGGAAAACATTTGACCGGGCCATGGAGATGATCCACCGGGCCGTGTCCGACGGCGTGGACCTCATGATCGACACCTATGCCTATCATTGCGGCGCATCCATCATTACGGTGCTCCTGCCGGACTGGTTCCTGGCCAAAGCACCGGCAAGCTATTCACACCCCGTCATGCTGATGAAGGTGCGGCTGCTGGCTGCCCTTTCATTCAAACTGCTGGGGTTCGGATTTGAGGACATCCAGATCGCTTCTGCCATGCACCCGGACCTGGACCGCTTCAACGGCCGGTTCCTGTCGGATATTGCCAGGGAAAGACGGGTCCCGCAATTTAACAATTACATGGATTTTGTGAGAAAGAGCAATGGCAATGCACGGGTGCTGATGCACCGTTATACCAGCCGGGCCATCGTTGACGCCCTCATGGCCCACCCCCTGTCACTTTATATGACCGATGCCTGGGCCGAACCCCGTGGCCTCCAGAACCCTGCGGTTTACGGATGCTTTCCCAGATTTCTGAGGCGTGCCCGAAAAACGGGCCTGCCCATGGAAGAGGCGATCCATAAAATGACCGGGGCCAGCGCCGATCGCTTCGGCCTCACCGACCGGGGAACACTATCCCCCGGCAAGGCCGCGGATATCACGGTGTTTGACCCTGAAACCATCCGGGACAACACCACAAGGCAGATAACAGATGCGAAACCGTCCGGTATCCATACCGTGTTTATCAACGGGATTCAAACCGTGCACCAGGGTCGGGCTGATCCTAATTGCCGGCCGGGCAGGATGCTGACATGACATTTATTACATAAAAATACCGTCCCCCTAACACGATCGTAGCAATTCAATACTAAAGTAGCTGCCACAAAAATGGATGATAGCCGCCCGGAATGGGAGCAAGCACGTAAAGGGGGAATACCCGTGATCAACAACATCGACAAGGCAGAAGCACGACCGGAAACTGACATGACACTTGACTTTACAAAACCCGAGCGGTTTATCAACAGGGAGTTGTCCTGGCTTCAGTTCAACCGCAGGGTGCTTGAAGAAGCCCTGAATACGGAACATCCGCTGATGGAACGGGTCCGCTTCCTCTCCATTTCCGCATCCAACCTGGATGAGTTCTTCATGGTCCGGGTGGCCGGCCTCAAGGCCCAGGTCAACCGCGGGGCCAAATCCGAAAGCCCGGACAATATGACCCCATCGGAACAACTGGCCGCCATTGAGGAAAAAGTGGACCAGTTGAACCGGATCACCCAGGACTGCCTCCGGACCCTGACCCGGGACCTTAAAAAGGAAAAGATCGCCGTGGTGGATCCCGGGCGCCTCACCGCCATGGAAAAAGAATGCCTGTTCAAGACATTTCAGCGGGACATTTTCCCGGTGCTCAGCCCCCTGGCCGTGGATCCGGCACACCCCTTCCCCTTTATCCCGAATCTTGGGCACGGCATGATCATGGACCTGGCCGATGAGAAAAACGGGGAAAACATGATCGCCGTCGTCATCCTGCCGGCCCAGTTGAACCGGTATATCCGCCTTCCCGGTGACGACATCCGGTTTGTCCACCTGGCCTCGGTGATCCGGATGTTTTACACCAGCCTTTTTCCCGGATACGACCTGGTGGCCTCGGGAGAATTCCAGGTGATAAGGGACTCGGAGCTGGAAATAGACGAAGAGGCGGAAGACCTGGTCCGCACCTTCCAGTCCGCCTTGAACCGCCGGCGCCGGGGCAATGTCATCCGCCTGCGGGTACGCAAAGACACCCGGGACGATCTGGTGGCGTTTATCTCTTCACAATTCCAGGTGTCTGCCCAGGATGTTTTCAGGGAGGACCATGTGGGACTTTCCACCATCAAGGAACTGATCACCGATGACCGGCCCGACCTGCTCTTTCCAAAGTATAACGCCAGGTTCCCTGAACGTATCCGTGATTTCGGGGGGGACTGTTTTGAAGCCATTTCCACAAAAGATATCGTTGTCCATCATCCCTACGAAAGCTTTGACGTGGTGGTGCAGTTTATCCGCCAGGCCAGCCAGGACAATAACGTGGTATCCATCAAGCAGACCCTGTACCGGACCAGCCAGGATTCTCCCATTGTCCAGGCCCTGGTGGAGGCGGCCGAAGCCGGCAAGAATGTCACGGCCATGGTGGAACTCAAGGCACGGTTTGACGAAGAAGCCAATATCGAGCTTGCCAGGAAACTGGAACGCAGCGGCGCCCAGGTCGTATACGGCATCATTGACCTGAAAACCCATGCCAAGCTCTCCTTGGTGGTGCGCAGGGAAGGCGGACGGTTCAGATCCTATGCCCACCTGGGCACGGGCAACTACCATCCCATCACCGCCAAAATCTACACCGATCTCTCCTTTTTCACCTGCAATCCCCAGATCTGCACAGAGGTCATGCAGATATTTAACTACATGACCGGGTATGCCAAGCCTGTGGATCTCAAGGTGCTGGATATCGCCCCCCTCACGCTTCGCCACCGTATTCTTGAAGGCATAGCGCAGGAGGTCGAATTTGCCAACCAGGGCAAACCGGCCCAGATCTGGGCAAAGATGAACGCCCTTGTGGATCCCCGTATTATTGATGCCCTTTACAGGGCCTCCCAGGCCGGGGTGCAGGTGGACCTGATCATCCGTGGCATCTGCTGCCTGAGACCCGGGATTCCCGGATTCAGTGAAAACATCCGGGTGAAATCCATTATAGGTAGGTTCTTAGAACATTCACGAATAGCTTGTTTTGGGAATGGCTTTGGTTTGCCATCTTCTTGAAGCTTGGAGCACTCAAACTTGTAACTGGTGTTGCGGTAGAAGAAAACCTCGGCGACCGCTTTCACGATGGTCATCGTGATGCAGTTTTCGGTGCGCTTCATGTTCTTGCGTGGCGACGGCCGCGGCAGGCCGTAGGTTTGGTCCAGGCCGTTTTCGCCCTCGTCCCACTCATCCCAGATCTTCTGGGCAAAGGCCATGTCGGGAGCGAAGCTGGGGTTGCGGTGGATGAACATGCGGACGAGTGCCACGAGGCTCACAAAGATGCGGAATGCTCGCTGGCGCTGCTTGACCTCCTCCTTTTGCAGGTGCGCCGTGAACTCCGCGTCGGAGTGGGTCTTGGCACCGAGGGTGCGCACGAAGAAGCCGCACGAGCGGTCGATGAGAGCCGACTTGACTTCTTGGGGGTCCTCCTTGCCCTTGGTGAAGGCGGGGCCACGATTGGTCAAGATGCAATGCGTCTCCTGGTGGCGCGTCTT